>Ga0207816_1000280_pt1 | contig 11776 bp, 7 predicted proteins | sample LuqExpMetageno10_FD_187768 | JGI IMG/M metagenome (GOLD analysis project Ga0207816, IMG submission 187768) | Tropical forest soil microbial communities from Luquillo Experimental Forest, Puerto Rico - Sample 10 (SPAdes) | ecosystem: Environmental > Terrestrial > Soil > Tropical forest ... | reverse complement strand
AGCAAATGGACGAAGACGGCATGACCCGGAACTATCCAACAAGGCAAGCGCGTCAGTATGATCGCGGTTCTACTCTGCCCGGATTGCCCGAGCCAGCTATGCGGTTGACGGTCGGGTATTTGCTGGATGCTACACAGACCGAGTATCACCGCACACAGATCGCAAAGCCTCGCGGGTGGAAATTGCTGCCGGAATGGTGTGCGGCAATCATCACTGACGAGGGAGGTCGTAAGCAATGGGTCGATGTCACTCGGCAAAAAGGCTTTGGCCCGTAGTTTTCGACAGCAATCATGAACAACTTCAATCACTCGTTGCTCGTGCTTGCGCGAGAAGCACGCGGTCTCACACAAGCAGAGCTCTCGCTCCGAGCGGGTATCGGGCAGGGTACCCTCTCGAAATATGAGACGGGGACGCAACCTCCGTCAGATGATGCAGTGGAGACCCTTGCAAGTACGCTGGGATTTCCAGTGCCGTTTTTTTCACAACCAGGACAACCCTACGGCTTTCCCCCTTATCACTACCGCAGGAGAAAGAAGCTATCAGCGAAAGCTCTTGGTCGCATCGTTGCAGAAATGAACATTCGCCGGATGCATGTTCAAAAGCTGCTTGTCTCGTACCAGTCAAATATCAATTGGCGCATCCCGGAAATTGATCGTGATGAGTATTATGGCCGATCAACAAAGCGCCTGGACATAGAAGACGTTGCGCGCGTGGTTCGGGAGAGTTGGATGGTGCCTCGCGGGCCGATTCCAAACATGATCGAGCTGCTTGAGAATAATGGCGCGGTTGTAATTCCGTGTGATTTTGGCACCGATCTTATTGATGCAATGAGCCAAAGGATTGACGGATGCCCCTGCATGATCTTCGTCAATATGCATACACCAGCGGATAGGCTACGGCTTACTTTGGCGCATGAACTTGGGCATATGATTTTGCACACCATTACGCTTCAAGATGACGAGGCCATGGAAGATGAGGCTGACAGTTTTGCTGGTGCATTCCTTCTTCCAGCGGATGAAATTCGTCCACAGCTTCGGCGTTTCGATCTTCGGCAACTCGCAAACTTAAAGGGATACTGGAAGGTTTCTATGGCAGCTCTTGCCGTACGCGCTGATCGCTTGCGCCTTATCACCGAATATCAAAAGAAGAATTTTTGGATGGAAATGGGGCGTCTTGGGTACAGAAAGCGTGAACCCAATGAACCTCCACGAGAAGAAGCGCGGCTGTTGAAAGCTATGGTCGCCTATCACAAGAATAAGCTGGGTTATTCGTCAGCCGAGATGGCCTCGCTGCTGCATTTATTGCCTGCGGAATTCGAAACGATGTATGCGCCCGATGTTTTTGGCACTCCAGAATCTCGGCGTCCAAATTTAAGAGTAGTGCAGTGAGGTGAATCTCATACTGTCTCAACAAGTCTCATAGTATCCCAGCGTTTTGTTGGTAACTTTGTTGGTAACTCCGCAGTGCGTTGAGATTAAGTGACTGTATACAAAGGAAATTTACAACGCTCCGTACCTGCTCTGGCACCAAGTCTTTGATTATCAAAGAAAATTTTGCATTTTGCGAAGCGGGTTCGGACCGCTTTTGAAGCCGTCTTTTTGCGCGCTGGGGCTAATTCAGAACCCAATCTGCGATGCACATTCCTTTGCTGTTTTTCAAGCGACCTGGCCGCAGGTGACTCTGAGAATATCCGGTCTCGCCAGCTTAGCCATCAAACTCTTCCCACTCCCGCGCATGCGCTTCGGCGATAGGTATGCGAGAGCTTTTGGATGCACCTGCCTGCTTGGCAAGTTTCGGCCATTGGCTGCTGGAGGCGGCCGGCATGAGGCTGATCCCGTTCTCGCAACAAAGGACCAATGCGGCTTCGATCATGCGTCCGACGGCGCTTGGCCCCTGCGCGTCCAGCTCGAAAGGCCTATTCCGGCCCGCATCGCGGCCCCTTCCTGCGAAAGCGGCTGCCAAGATTACATCTTCCCAACCGGGCATGGGCGTGTTCCGGTGGCAATTTAATCTGCTTACTGATGATTATGAAAAATTTGTCGGTTAAATCAACCGGCAAGGCGCATGACATAGTCCCAATGCTGCAATGCCTCCGGCAACATTGGGAAAGTTCATCTTTCGTCATCGATCCGTTGTGCCAGCGATAAGCTGCTGTCACGCCGCAAACCTAAGCGGCTGCCTCAGAGCAATGCGCCAGTACCTGGCTTGCAAACTCCGTAGGGGCATCCATGACAATCGACCGTTTCGGTAAGAGCTTTTTATGCTCAGCGTCCATTCTCGCGCTCGCCGTTGCAGCGCAGGCGCAAAATTCCTCCAGCGTCAACACCGAGATGGTGACGGTGACCGCCAGCCGGTTATCCGATGTCGCACAGCAACAGCAGATCAATGCTCTCAACATCATTGATGTGCAGTCGGCCGAAGCGATGGCGAAATATCCCGATTACAACGCGGCGGAAGCCCTGGGCCGCATGCCCGGCATCTCCGTTTCGGAAGATACCGGCGAAGGCCGCTACGTCACCATCCGCGGGCTTGACGGCAATCTCGATGGCGCAACCTATGGCGGGGTGGTTCTGCTCAATACGCTGCCAGGCCTCACCTACTTCACGCAGGCCGGCCGCGCCGTCGAATTCGACACCGTGCCGATGGGCGCCATCGACGGTATCGTCGTCACCAAAACCGGATTGCCCGACCAGGAAGCGGAAGGCCTTGGCGGCTCGATCGAACTGACGCCGCGCTCGGCAGCCAGCATCAGCAAGCCGTTCTTCATTGAAGGCTCGCTCGGCAGCGGCTATGAGGCTTTGCGTCCGAATTGGTCGCCGCTGCGTGGCGAACTGACCCTGGGCGGCCGTTTCGATCTCTCCAATGGCTTCAGCGACACCGGACCTTTCTCTTTTGTGCTTACCGCTTCATGGTTTTCGGACCGCCGCGCCATTGATGACATCGAAGAAGCCTATGTCGACCAGCAACCGGCCGTCCCGGACAAGGCTTATGACGCCCTCGAATTGCGCCGCTACAATTATCATCGCCGCCGTTTCGGGCTCGGCGGGGAATTTGAGTACAATCCCAGCGATTCCAGCGGCTATTACGTCCGCTACAGCATGGCCGGCTACATCGAAAGCGTGAACCGCCAGCGCTTCCTCTACAACAACATGGGGGATACGGTTTCCGTCGATCCGTCGAATCCGAACGGCTTTATCTCGCCGAATGTCGATATGGCGATCACCTTACGCGACGAAGAAGAACAGCACCGCAATACGGTCATCGCCGCGGGCGGGCACAACAGCTTCGGCAGCATCCGGATGGACTATGAGGCGGCCTATTCGCGCGCCACTTTCACCAAAGGCCATGACTACAACTCGACGTTCGATGGCCCGCAAGGCGTGCTCGTTCAATACGACAACACCACCAATCCGAACTTTCCTTTTGTGAAGAATCTGTCCGGGACCAATCTTCAGGACCCGTCGCTCTACACCATGAGCGGTTTTCAGAATTCGACGGAAGGGGCGGCCGACGAAGAATTTTCCTACAAGTTTGATCTCAGCACGCCGCTGCATCTTATCGGGGATGACCAGTTCAAGGCGGGCGTCAAGGCGCGCTTGCGCGACAAGAGCGATGTTCCTCTCTACTACACTTATGGAACGGTCCCGGCGACGCCGCTCACTTCGGTGCTGGGGCAGGGGCCTTTCAGCAATTTCTATCAGAATGACACGACGGGCAGCTATGCGATCGGGTATGCCCCTGGTGCCGACAAGGTCCGCGCACTGGTTCTCGGCAATCCCACCCAATTCGCGGCAACGCCGGATGTCGGGCGCGATGCCGCCGCCAATTTGCATGCCCGCGAGAACGTTCTCGCCGGATATGTGGAATATGTCTCCACCTTTGGCGATTACTATACGTTGCTGGCCGGTGTTCGCGTGGAACACACCGATTCGCGTTATCGCGGCATCACCGCCACCACGGACGCTTCCGGTAACACCACATACACGCCCAACAGCTATACCAAGAGCTATACCAACGCCTTTCCCACGGTGCAGTTGCGCTATCAGCCCATTCCCGAATTCGTGGCGCGCGCCACCTATTCAACGGGCATCGCACGGCCGGGCTTCCTGCAGGCCTCTTCGGCGACGCAGATCGATACCGGCGGCGGCACGGTCACCAGCGGCAATCCGAATTTGAAGCCCACCACCGGCAACAATTTCGATCTCTCCTTTGAATACAGCTTGCCCTATTCGGGCTTGGTCTCGTTCGGCTTCTTCGATAAGGAGTTTTCCAACTTCATCCTGCCGCGATCGGTGCGGGTGACGAATTATCCGGGCATTGTCGGTATCGCCACGGTCTCAACCTTCGAGAACACTTCCTCGTCTTGGGCTCGCGGCATCGAAGCCAATGCGGTGCAGAAGTTCGGTTTCCTGCCGGAGCCGTTCCAAGGCTTCGGCGTCAGCGCCAATGCCACCCTAGTTGACTCCAATGCCGAGCTCTATTCGGGCTATCATGCCGAGCTGCCGGGCACCTCGCACTGGACTGCCAATGCCGCCATCTTCTATGAAGCTTATGGCGCCAAAGCCCAGCTTTCGCTGCAATATGTCGGCAAGACTCAGTTCGGCATCACCGGCGATCCCACGACGGATGTGTTCGAGGATCACCGCACCACGCTCGACTGGACTTCGAGCTATGATCTTTGCGACAACGCGTCTTTGTACTTCAACGCCAAGAACCTGACGAATTCGCCGCTGCGTTTCTACGAAGGTTCCGAGAACCGCCCCATCCAGCGGGAGTTCTATCAGTACACGCTCGAATGGGGCGTGAAGTTCAATTACTGATATTCACGACATGATATCACCGGCGCGCTGAGAGGCGCGCCGGACACCTGCGTATTCCCAGTTTCATAGCTGATGTCTGCGAGCTGCCGAAATATGGCGGGTTCAGGAGCGGGTCAGGGAAAAGCCAGTCGCGGCATTTTTGATTGCACCTATCCTTGAAGCATTGAACCGCGCCGCACCGCCGACGCCATCGGCTATGAAAACGTCGGGGCGGCCCGGAACCGCCCGGCCGCTTCGCGTGATCGATATCCGCTCGAACAACGCATCGCTAAGGCGCCGGCCTTTGGCGTCGGGGGCGGTGATGATGCTGAAACCATCCGAAAGACTATCTTCGATAGAGAGATCGCGCAGGCGAAGGCCTGCGATGTCTTTGCGGTGCAGGCAGATCTGAAACGCGCCACGCCACGTCCAGCCATGGTCGTAGCCGCCGCACCGTACCAAGCGGCAATTTTCCACCACCGTCAGGCCGCTGAAATTGTTGTCGCGCGAGGCATCCGTTGTGGGGAATGTGGTGCTGATCAGGATGCCGCAGCCCGAGGCGATATCGCTGAACAGACAATCCTCGATGCGATTGCTGGCGCCGCCGTAAATCGCAGCGCCCTGGGCGAGAAAGGGCAATTCGGCCGTGCAGCGGCGGATCAGGTTCTCGCCAGGCGCCGCCGCGACTTGATCGAAGCCCTGATCGGAAGGCGCGGGCCAAATGGCGAAGCCGTCGTCACCCGTGTTGCGCGCGGAACAGTTTTCGATCACGCAATCGCGCGTGTCGACGCAAAGATTGATCCCGTCGGCAAAGGTATTGCGTAGGCGGCAGCCCTCGATGCGCATGCCCTTGCAGAGATAAAGCCACATTCCAACCTTGGTATGCTCTATCCATAGCCGCGACACGGTACAATCACGCCCGCCGGCGCCGAATACGCCGTCATTTTGTTCGCTGTCGTTCCGATAGGTGAGCTTGCCAATCAAGGCGAAATCACAAAGCCGGCTTTTCTCGCCGGTCAACTTGAAACGCAAGCGCCGCCCCGCGTCAGGATAGAGCTGCGCGTCCCCCACGAAACGCGTGTGCCACATGCCCGCCCCCTGCAGCGTCACCTGCGAAGGCAGTTCTATATCGCCCGTGAGTTTGTAGTCTCCCGGCGGCACATAGGCGATGCGGTTTTCCCGTGCCGCTCGGGCGAGGAGGGCGCGCAGGGCTTCGGTGTCGTCGCGCGCGCCTCTGCCGTCGGCCCCAAAATCTGCGAGCGAGACGGCTCCCGGCGGTGCGGGCAGGGGCGGCGGGGCTTGTTCCAGGTCGGCGAAATCGACGATGCAGAATGCAGCTTGTCCCGTTTTCACCAAGGTAACGACATCACCCGCTGCGAGCGAGAGACCGCGCATGATCGCGTCATCGAAGAAATGGCGCGGTTTTCCATCCTTGGGGGCGTTGGTGAAGGGGTATTCGCCGTAAAGCCAAGTGTAGCGGGAAGTGAGAGCTATTTCGCCGGCCTTCTTGCCGTTCACCTGAACTTCCATGCGGTCTTCAACGCCACCGCCTTCCGGGGCATCGGGAAGGCAATAGCGCAACACCAAACTGTTGGCGGCTGTCTCCACCTTGAAGGACAGTGTGTCTCCCGGCTTTTCCAGCTTGACGCAGGTCTGGTGCGATGCCTCGTTTTCGATTTTGAAGGGGCCGTAAGCCGGCCCAAGAACGATGCCCGTGGTCTTCATGGCTTGCGCCTGATAGCGCATCCAAGGCGTGTCCGCCCCGACCGGCCGCGCGGTGGCGGCTGAGATCCGTGACTGTGGCGCGATAAGAGCGGCCGCGGAGGCCAGCAGCTGGCGCCGGTTCATGGTAAGCGCATTTCCTGCAGATCCTTCTCGACCACCAGCGATTGCCCTGGGGCACAGTTTATCTCGCGTCCAAAAATCTCGAAGACATGGCGCTGCCGGTTCGATTCGGCCGCACTAACGCCGACCGAGTGGTGCCGTATCGTCAAAGCGAAGCTGTCGCCCTTGATGACAATGCGGAACGCCAGCCGCGTCCAGCTATTGTAAAGCTTCGGTTCGATGATCACGCGATCTGCCGCCGCCCGTACACCGCCGAAACCGAAGATCACCGCCATCCAAGCCCCGCCATTGGCAGCAGGATGAGAGCCACCCATGAACACCGTGCCGACATAGACCTTGTATTTGGCTTCGAGGTCGAGCGTCGCCGTGGTGCGGAAATAATCGTAAGCCGCATCCAAGGCCCCGAATTCGGTCGCCACGATGGCATAGGCGCAGGCGGAAAGACTGGAACCGTGCTCTGTCCTTGGTTCGTAATAATCCCAATTGGCTTTTTTGATCTTCTCCGGATAGCGGTCCTTGAAAAGATTCAGCATCATCACCACATCGGCCTGCTTGATGACCTGGGTGGGAACCGCGAGGCCCTGGGCCGCGCCCAGATATTCGTCGGGATGGATCCGCTGCGCCTTCACCGCTTCCACCGGCACATCCTTGAGGCCGAAATAGCCCTCGAATTGTTCGATAATACCCGTCTCAATATCCGGCTCCGGCACATGAAGAAGCCGGGACGCTTCGGCGAACAACGGCAGCTCCTGCGCAATCGCGATCTTGTTTACGAGATCGCCAAGGAACCTGGCGTGGCATTCGCCGAGATAGGCAGCAAGCTGGCAGGCGATTTCGAAGGTCGCCTTTGCCACCAAATTGGTGAAGGCGTTGTTGTTGACTCGCTCGTGATATTCATCCGGCCCGATGACGTCGAGGATCTCGTAGCGGTTCTTGTCCTTCTTGAAATAGGCATAGGAATAGTAGAAGCGGGCGCATTCGAAGATCACCTCGGCCCCGCCGTCGAGAAGCAGGCTGTCGTCGCCGGTGATCTTGAAATATTCCCACATGGCGATGGCGACATCGCCCGAGATATGCACCTGCTTGTCGCGGAAATGGGTCCGCAGCTCTCGTTTTGTGAGGGGATCGCCGATGTTGAAATAGGTGCAGGCGTCATGGCCGGTATCCTGGCTCTCCCAGGCATAAAAGGCACCGCGATAACCGGCTCCTTCCGTCTTGGCTTTGTCGCGCGCACCCGGCAGGGTGCGGATGCGATAGCGCAAGAGTTCGGCCGCGGTCTCGGGCATGGTGTATAAAAAGAACGGAAACATGAACATTTCCGTGTCCCAGAATACCGCGCCTTTGTAGACTTGGCCCGAGAGGGCGCGGGCGGGAATGGAATTACCACTGCCTTTGGTAGGGGCGGCAATCAAGAGCTGAAAGATGGAATAACGCAGGGCGTGCTGTGCCGCCGGATCACCATCCAGAGCCACATCGCATTGCTCCCATTTTTTTGCGAACGCGGCACGCTGTTCGCGCATGAGGGCCTCAAAGCCAGCCGAGAAAGCCTCCTGCACTTCCGCCAAGGCGGCAGCAATGGCGGGGCGTCCGCCCGCGTCGAAATCCGTCGCCACCGCGAAATATTTGTCTAGCGTGTAGGTCTTGCCCGGCTCGGCCTTGAGAGTGATGCGGCGTAAGTTGCGCCTTGCGTCCACTGTGTGACTTTCCTCGCCGAAGGGGATGTGCGCGGCTTCGGCCACGGCTACGGTCTTGCCCTTTTCCTGTGTCCGGCCATGGACGAGGAGGGCGCTCTCAATTTCCGCATAGCTGACATCGACGAGATGCGGTCCATTGAGATCCCAGATATCGGCATCGATGCCCGTCTCAAGCGTGAGATCGGCCGCCTTTTCGCAGGCAACGCTATAACGGATCACGCCCAAATGCGGCCGCGCTGCACTCAGAAACCGCGTTGAGGTCACGGTGACAGTGTTCCCGTTCAGCGAAAAGCGCGTTTCCCGTTCAAAGGCCGCCTCGCGCAGATTGAGGGTTTGGCGATGAGATTCGATGGGGGTTTTGAGCGCGGAGACGGCAGCACCGTCTATGAAGAGGCGGGTGAAACCGCCATTGGGGGCATTTACCGGCTCACGCCAAGCATCGCCCACACGATCGAAAATCCCGGCGAGCGTGATGCCGACAAGTTCGTCGGGGCCGAATTCGTCCAGCGTGCCGCGGTAACCCATATAGCCGTTGGCAATCTGGTAGATGTTCCCGTTGCGCATGATGGCTTCGCGCGCCGGGGAAAATGTGCGGCTTTCGACAATCCAAGGGGTGATCATGCCGCTTCCCCGTCCTTCACAAAGGCCATCAGCAGGCCGGCAAGCACCATGGCGCCGCCGCCGAGCGCGATGGCGTAGATCGCCGCGCCGTGGAACAGTTTTTCCACCAAAAGGCCAAGAATGGCGGCGGCAAGAATTTGCGGGATCACCAGGAAAAGATTGAACATCCCCATATAGACGCCCATTTTCCGGTGCGAGACGGCGCTTGAGAGAATGGCGTAAGGAATGGTCAGAAGACTGGCCCAGGCGATGCCGATAGCCGTCATCGAGATCAGCAGATAACGCGGGTCGGTGAAGAGATACATCGACAACAGCCCCGCACCGCCAATCAGCAAACAGATGACATGTGTGGTTACCCGGCCGATCTTGCGGGAAAGCGGCGGCAGCAGGAAGGCCACCAGCGCAGCAACGCCGTTATACGCCGCCATCAGCACGCCAACCCAATTGGCGCCTTCGTTGTAGACGGCCGAGGTCGGATCGGTGGAATGAAAATGAAAACTCGTCACCGCCGGGGTCGAGTAGATGAACATGGCAAATAGCGCGAACCAGGTCAGGATGGTGACGAGCGCGAGCTGTTTCATGGTCGCCGGCATCGTTTTCAAATCGGCGACGATTTCTACCATGCCGCTGGTCTTGCCTTTGCTTGCGCGCCGGACGGCGGCGATCTGCAAAAGACCGTAAAAGGCGATGCCAACGGAAAGGATATAGAGCCCCTGATACCAATCCATCGCGTGCACGGCCCAGCTTAAGCCAAGCCCCGCGAGGACCAGCAGCGTGCCTTCGATCAGGCATTGGCGTTTGTTGAGCGGCGTTTCTTCGGCTGCCGTCTCGGTTTTGCTGCCGAAGGCCTCAAGTTCTTCGGGGGTATATTCGCGCACCTTGAATACGGTCCAGAGCACGGTGGCCAGAAAGGCGATGCCTCCGGCATAGAAGGAGAATTTCACCGAAGGCGGGATCGCGCCGGGCGGTGCGGTATTGGCCAGATGCAGCCAATTGGCGAATAGCCAAGGGCAGATGGAAGCCACCACCGAACTGATGCCGATGAAGAACGTCTGCATGGCGAAGCCGATGGTGCGCTGTTCGTCGGGCAGCATATCGCCGATGAAGGCCCGGAACGGCTGCATGGTGACGTTGATTGAGGCGTCCATGATCCACAGCATGCCTGCCGCAACCCACAGCGCGGGTGAATTGGGCATGAAGAGCAGGGCCAGCGAAGACAGGATCGCGCCGAGAAGAAAATAGGGTTTGCGCCGCCCCAGCCGGTTCCAGGTCTTGTCGCTCAAATGGCCGATGATGGGCTGGATCAACAGCCCGGAAATCGGGGCCGCGATCCACAGGATGGGGATGTTCTCGACCTTGGCGCCCAAAGTCTCGAAAATGCGGCTGACATTGGCATTCTGCAGGGCGAATCCGAATTGGATTCCCACATAGCCGAAGCTCATATTCCAAAGCTGCCAAAAGGCCAGCGGCGGTTTTCTGTTCATGAGGGTATGCTGTCCGGATGGAGGCGGCTGGGATCGCCCGGCCGTGTTCTGACAAAATGTTCAAACCAGTGATCGATCTCGGCAAGAGTAATTTCGGAAAGATCGCGAACAACCATATCCGCCCCTTGGCGCTTGAGTTCATCGCTGTTGCCCTCGCGGGCGATACCGATGGTAAGGCCGAACCGCCCACGCGATCCGGCCTCCACACCCGAAACCGCATCTTCCACCACCACAGCGCGGTGGCGCGAGACGCCCAGCCGCTCGCAGGCAATGGCGAAAATATCTGGGGCGGGTTTCCCCTGCAGGCCGAGTTCTGCCGCGGCAACACCGTCCACCCGTGCCGCGAAAAGACCGGTGACCCCCGCCTTTTCGAGGATTTTCATCCCGTTCTTGGAAGAGGTCGCCACTCCCAGCCCCACGCCTCTGGCGCGGAGCGCTTCGATGAAGGCCATGGTGGAGGCGAACAGCGTCACCCCTTCCGTATCAAGCGCCTTGTTGAAGGCCTCGTCCTTCATGTTGCCTAGGCCGCAGACGGTTTCGTACCCCGGGGCGCCGGCAGGATCACCATCAGCGAGCACAATATCGCGTGATGCCAGAAAACAGCGGACCCCATCATAGCGCGGGCGACCGTCGACATAAGCGAGATAATCGACCTTCGTGAAGGGCTGGAAACTCGTACCGGTCTGCGCCGCATGGGCGGCAAGAAAGCCGTCGAACATGCTTTTCCAGGCTGCGGCATGGAGCGAGGCGGTATCGGTGATCACGCCGTCCATATCGAAGATCACCGCATCGAAGAACATGACTGGACGGCTTTGGGTGAAAGGTTGAAGCATAACGGGCCGCCGGCGCATGGATCTACTCGACACGAAAGTGTGACGGTCCCGGCGAGAGGCCGGTATGCGCATTATCGGCAGACCGAAAGCGCTGCCAATCGCAGCGCATACGTATACTTGAAGTCTTATCCCGCTTGCGCGCTTCAGCCGCTCTGTTGCGAAAACGCCTCAGACGGAACGAATGCGCGTTTGTCAGTTCAACGTATACGTATACGGCGGCATTGGCATCGGAAGGGGGCTGAGAAGATTATGCTGACTGATCGCTGCATCTGCGGCGCATCGGGGCAATGACGCGAAAGCGGGAGACCGGATACGAACGGACATAGCAAGACCTGCCAGGTCGCTCCGGATGCGCGCCGTCATCAAATCGCCTGTTAACGGGCGAGCAAAATAGAGTTGGGAGGAATACCAGAATGAGAATGCAAGGCTCCGGCCGGAAGGCCGTCATGAGGGGGGGCGTATCGCTATTGGCGCTCGCGGCCATGGCCGCGCTGGCCTCG
>Ga0207816_1000279_pt1 | contig 11804 bp, 6 predicted proteins | sample LuqExpMetageno10_FD_187768 | JGI IMG/M metagenome (GOLD analysis project Ga0207816, IMG submission 187768) | Tropical forest soil microbial communities from Luquillo Experimental Forest, Puerto Rico - Sample 10 (SPAdes) | ecosystem: Environmental > Terrestrial > Soil > Tropical forest ... | reverse complement strand
CGCCCAGCGGTCCCGGTCGCCATACCATGGCCGGTCGCGATAGAAGCTGCCCCAGTAGGCGCCGAGCGAGAAGACGACGATCGGCAGGCCGATTGTCGCGCCGTAGTCGGTGAGCGGCACGTAGCTGCCTTGGTACGGATAGCTGAGGTACCCCCCGTAGACCCATCCGCGCAGACCGGGCACGGTGATGTCACACCAGGAATAGTCGCTCACGCAGCCCATCACGGTGACGGGCACGCCGGGTCCGATTTGGGCAACGACCGGGTAGTCGCCGGAAGGACCCGCGTACAGATCCACCGGTTCGCTCGTGTAGGCCGCGGTTTGCGCGCTGGCGTCTGACGACGCGAGTGCAAGACCGGTCAAGAGACTCGCGGTTGCGAGCGCGAAGGGGAGCGCGCGCGGGCGCGTCCTCGGGCGCTTTGACATTGTTTCTCCCTTTTGCAGCTATTTGTTCCTGGCGCTGCGCAAGCTGCGTGCCCGCTCCCCGCTACGGACTACTCGTTTTCTTCGAAGTAGTGAAGAGGCCTTTTGCGGCGGGCCTTCGCCTGCAAACTTACGCCAAAACCTACGCTGAAGTCCCTCGCGACTCTTTGGCATATTAGCGTCGCATTTCGGCAACAGAGGACCCGAAAGTGCAGCATTTGCCCCTAAATGACCGGACAGGATGCGTCCATTGGCCACCCCGCCCGCACCGCCTCCAGCTGCCCGTAGCACCCGTCGAAGCCGTAAGAGTCGCCAAGACGGTCTCCCGCCGACTCCCGCGACAAAGTGACCTGCCGCACACCGTCTTGTCGCGTGAACTCATCCGATCAGGTTCGGAGCAACAGGGTAGAACCAGCAGAGCCCCCCGTGACCAAAGGACATTCTTGAGCGGAAGCGCAAGGTCACTGAAGAAGCGGCCGATGGACTTGACCACGATGGTGAGCTTGTGGCCCTACGGCATGAATAGTTCTTGGTCTACAAAACGGCGTGTCTCACCGAGCGCAGGCACGAGTTGGCCATCGGCGTACGCGCAACCGGTTTCCGTGAGGATCTTTTGCCCTTGCTTCTCGGCTGCTTCCGGCGAATGCCCATGGCCCTCTCGAAGAACCTGCAACATGGCCGCATAACCAGTTTGCCACGCAGTCAGCCCGGAGAAACTGGCTCTCATGGCTGCGAGGATTCGCATACCAGCCCAGTCTAGGTCACCCCAAAAGTACGCTGGCCGCGTTTCTTTCCCGAAGAGCCAAGACTTGAATCCGTCACGCAGGTCGCGCGTGTCGCCGCCTTGATCAGAGAAAAACAGCGAGCATCCCTCGGGCGTACGCAGCCGCTGAGCGCTACCCTTAAAGCCGGATGCGAACGCCAAGGCCAGCCCCTCGAAGGCAGCGCTACCAGACCGCATCGCCCGGTCGTAGGTCGTCAGATTTTCGATGAAGAGAACGCTGCGGAAGCCTGCTGGCGGTAGGAACACTTGAAGCTGCACCGGCGACTCCGGGAAAGGGCAGTCATCGAGCTCGAGCAGCGCGGCAACCAACGCCTGGCGCTTATCCAGAACCTTGGACATGCCCCAGAACAGCCGGGAGGAGACCTCGCGAAGAAGCAAGGGCTCGTGCTTCAACACCCGCAGTTCGTTCAGGCGGGCCACGACCTCGGACATCGCTCGGTCAGGCATGTCGATACAGAATTCACTGACCTGACGCTTGACCTCATTCGAGGCGGCCAAGTCAGCGAAGACAGCTTCCCGCCAGAGTTCCGCGGGGCTGCGGACCCGCTCTGGACGACCAACGGCCGCGCGCAGTGCGGGTTCGTCAAGAACGGTGACACGCGGGGCCCGGTCGTAGCCGGAGCGCTCCTTTGCAACGCCCTCAGGCTTGACTGCCAGCCAGCCCCAGCGCACTAGCTCGCCAAATTGCTCCCAAAGCATCTCTTTGGTGGACTCGAACGGCGCCTCATAAAGAGCCGGCCAAGTTTTGGGGCCAAGAGCCACCGATTGTGCGCGCGTGCCTCGCTGGTCTGCGCTGTCGAGCCTGTCAACCAGCAGATTGAGCAGCCGCTGCATGTCGGCACCCTGCAGCCACAGAGGCGCTCGATCGCTCACGGGGCTGTTTCCATGGAACTGGCCGGCGCTGCGTCGGCAAGGGCATCTGACAAGAACAAGTCGCCAGGTGAAGCCTGCGGGACTTCCGACGGCGCCGGCTCCTTCGCCTCGACTGCCAGCCTCGCTTGCTCCCGGACCTTCTCGCGGTGTGCCTCCCACATCTCACGCATGCGGTCCTTTTTGAAGTGGCGCTCGTCGCACTCGATGATGAAGTCCAGCTCGCCATTCATCTCGTCGACGCCGGCCCGGCTGTAACTGAATTCACGATCGAATTCCGGTCTCAAGCCGCCCGCGCCGCGAGTTGGCATGGCGCTAATCAGTTGGAGGCCCAGGCTGTCGCGCAGATACCGAAGCACCGCTCGGGCGCGCAGCTCGTCCATTCGGGAGAACGATTCGTCGCTCACCAGCAGCTTCAGACTCGGCCCCTTGTCAAAAAGCTTCATCCGGTTCGTCACTACGGCGGCACGAACGATATATGCCGGCGTCTCCAGCTGGCCGCCGGAGCCGGTTCCCCAGATGGACAGTGCGATGCGGCCGCCGCTATCAGACTCATTCCAGATTTCGTAGCGGCGATAGTTCCGGTAATCCGCGATGCGCAGCAGGTCTCGCTCGGCGCGCTCCTGGTCCTTGTCCAGAAGCAGCTTCACCAGCCGGTCGCGTACTGCCCGATGCTTGTCGCTCAGCGTTGTCTCTGCAAACAGGTCGACCGTGTCTGGTGAGTCAGCCAGCTCCGCCACGGCCTTGAAAAAACCGTAATAGTCTTCGAACTCTGGTTCCCACCTGGACCAGTCGATAGTAAAGCGGTCGGTGCCGAACTTGAGATTCTGGAGCTCCGCGTTCATTTGCCGCAAGGTCCGGATGCCGTCGTCGACCTTGGCTTTAATTTCGACGCAAAACTGTTTGGTAAAAACGTCGTGGAAGGACCGCTCGGCCTTTCCCACCTCATTACGGTTGTTGTACAGTCCCACGCCCTCGAGGTCAGCGTGCATCGCGCCCACCGCGCGCCCGAGCTGCGCCAACGGGCCATAACAGGGGTCGAAGCCATCCCCTTCGTGCAGATAGGGTAGGTGCACTTGAAAGCGCTCCTCCGTCCTGGCTTTGATGTTGTGCTCGCTCAATTGTTCACGAACTTCGCCCACACGCAGAGCTGGAAGGCTGCGTAGCTGATCACGGCGAGTCGTCACCTCCGCCACCGTTGCGGCGGACAGCAGGCCCTCGACCTGTTCCGACATGACCGTGTAGGTGCGTTCGGGGTTCACTTCGCAGAGCTGTTTCAGTCTCCCAATCTGCCGTTGGAGCTCGCGCAGTCGCTCGTCGCGGCGGCCGGTAATGCCCTTGATTACCTCCTCAGACTTCTCTGTCCTCTCCCGTGCTAGGTGAATGGCCCGATGCGCGTCGTTGCGGTCCCGGTCGACGTCGCCGAGTTGCCGCTGCAACTCGGTCAAGCGGGTCTCCAGTTCGTTCACTTCGCGCAGGTCCAGCTGGTTCAGTGCACTCTGAGCCTGGTCAATCTCCCCCGCGTAATTGAGCAGGGGGTCGGGGTCGAAGTTGGGCTCGCGAACGGCTGACAGCAGTGACCTGACATCGGAGAGCGTCTTCTTGAGCGCCTGAAGGTCGGCCAAGCGGCCTTCTGCCTCATCCAGCTGAGCGGTCGTTCGTCGGAGCGCGTTCTCACGGGCCGCACGTCCAAATACCAACTCATAACGCTCAGTCACGAACATGGTGCGCGAACCACTGCCCTTCCCGTCCATCGTCAATCCGCGAGCAACGTCACGTAGCTGGTTAGATGTGTCGACCTTGATGACAGAGCCATACTGTTCGACGAGGTACGCCCGCGCGATGGGATGATTGGTGTGCAACTCGTGGATGATGGACTCACGTGGCACACGGCTCATGTCAGCCTTGTCCAGGCAACGCTTCCCCTGCACCACCTTCGCCTTCGAGCCCCAAGTGTGCAGGAAGTCGATGGTCCTTGCCTCCCATTCGGGCTTGACAATGAGGTTGAAGCGGGCGTTGCCCATATAGCCTTCGATGGCCGGCTGCCACTTCTCGGACGCCGGCTCGACGAGATCGCACAGCACCAGCACCGATGCCTCGGGCAGCGTTTCCCGGATGCGGGCGACGGCCATTGCTGTCGGCGAGTCGTAGTTGCCGCCCCCGGATGCCAGCCGTGCCTTGGTGCTCGCCAGGTCTCGAACCGTTCTCTGCTCAGACTCGATACGAGTGGTCAACGACGCTTCGTCGGCGGCGATGGCCATAGAGACACTGTCCACAGGGCCTACTAAGGTCTTGAACACCTCAGCAAGTCCCTGGTTGAGCCCCTCGAACTGGCCGGAGAGTTCCAGGAGTTCGTCGGGTACGAACGACGGCGCCTGCAACACGCGGTGCACGGCGCGCACAAGATCCGCCAAGTGCCCGAGTTCGGTCTTTGCAAACGCCCTGGCAACAACCTCGACGGCCGGCAGGAGTCGGGTGAATTCCTTGGGCACCACCTTGCCCGCAAGCTGCCGAGCCACCTGGTCGAGGTTCGCCGCGGACCGGAGTCCCTTGGCCAGCTCGTCCAGTACCTTGCGCGCGTTGCTCGTCGCGTTTCGCAGTTGAAGCTCCAGCCGCTCCTTGACACCGTGAGCCTCGATGCCTTGAAGGGTTGCAGTCAGCTGGACGCGGCTGCGGTCGAGGTTCTCCCATTGCCCGGTGAGCGTCCGAATGAGAGCGAGGTTGCGCGTCTCAATTTCGCCATCGCTGGCAATCTTCCGACGTTCTTCCGCCACCCGCGTTTCGTCATCGCGCAGATGAATCTTTGCCCAAAGGAGGTCGTACTGCACCTGCTGCTCGAACGCCACGGCTGTTTCGTCAATGGCCCCCTTCAGCAGCTTCAGTCGGTTGACAGTAGCAGTCAGGCGCTCGCCTTCCTCCCGCAGACTGGTCACCTGGCGCATCAGCTCGCTGATGCGCGAGATGCTCTCCTGCAGCAGCTTGCCGTCGAATTCAAGGATGTCGTCGCGCACCAGATCATGCACCGAGCCGATGGGCTTGTAGGCAATGGACTGGCTCCACGCCTTGGCAGCGTTGGAGGTCTCATCCCACGTCACCGACGTGCGACCGCGGAACCGACCATACAAAGCGCAGAGATAATCCTTCTTGTGGCTACCGAATGAGGTGACCTTGCGGTAACGCGACTTCAACCGCTTGACCAGATCCTCGACCGCGACCCACTCGCTATGACTAGCGTCCTTCAGGAAGTCGGCAACGCTCAGGGCTTCCTCATCAACGATGATGAGTTCCAGTCGTTCAAGGCGGGCGACCCGGCGTTCTCCCTGCCCATCCACGCGCGCGGCTGCCGCGACGACCGCGGTGAACAGCTTGGCCGTCGTCTCGCCATCCTCAGGGCGAAAGACCGCGGCCACACAGCCGTGGGCGCCATCAGGACGCGAGAACAGACTGTACTCAGCACCACAGATGAACGACTCCAGCGTGCGCCGGGTCTTGCCGCGACGTTGAGTGCCGTGAGTCTCCTCCTGGCCCGGGTTGTAAGCCACAATGCCTTGATAGGACGCCGTCATCACGGTCTGCAAGCCGTCAAGCATGGTCGACTTGCCGGCGCCGGTGGGGCCGGTGAGCAACGTCATGTTGCCCAGCTCGTAGTCGCCGGGAGGCAACTGCCCCCAGTTGACGAGCACCAAGCGGTCCAGCTTCATTCCGCCTCCTCCCCGACGGTCGTCTCCTGCTCGACAATGCCGTCCGTATCGAGCGCGGCAGTCATCGCATCATTGGAGACGATGCCCAAGATCGTGGGCCGGATGGCCAGAAGCGCGTCTTCGTCGGCGATGCTGAAGGTCGTCGAGTAACTCAGCAGCCGATGCTTGCGCAATTCTGCCAGCAACTGCATCTTCTCGGTGACGCCGTTCGGCAACGAACGCTTAAGTTGAGCCTGCAACGCCACCGCTAGATCCTCGAAGCTGATGAGCACTTCGCCCTGGGGCTGGATGTCACCTGAATTCAGCTTGTTCTGGTACAGGAAGCGCAGCGCCAAGGCTGCGGCGACGAAATCGGTCGAAACGCGAGCGCGCAGTGAAGGCACAGGCTCAAGCGTGTCCTCCGGCAGTCCGTCGACCACGGCGCCTGGAGCATAGAGACGGTAGAACTGATTCGTCGTGTCGTGGTGAAGCAGGAAGCCGGCGAGATCGAAGTAGTCTTCTAACAGTTGTTGGATGCGCCTGGCGTCGTCGTACAGCGCCTGCTCGGTGCGGTCCTCGTCGCGGACGATGACGCCGTAGGAAAAAAGCCGAATGACCAGCTCCCGGAAGCGCTCCTGCTTCATGTTGATCAGCGCCAGTTGGTCGCGAATGACGGAGGACAAGTTCATTTTTTCAGTTCGATTTCGTAGTCACTGCCAGAATAAGCCGGATTATCCAGGCGCGTGGGCAGCCTGCGCACCAAGAAGTCATCACCACTGGCCCGCGCAGCTTCGACAGCCTGCATAGCCTTGAGCACATCTTCCGCGCTTTCGGCTGGAAGGGCTGAGAGCCTCACCGGATGCCGGAAGATGCGCAGGTCCGCGCGGAGGCCTTCGGCCACAAGTTCGTTCGGGAGTGAGAAAGCCTCTGCCTCTGCGCGTGCGAGAACGGCGGCGAGGCGTTCCTCTCGCGTGGTCCGCGGTCGAATGGTCACGGTGACGGCCTTACGGCGCTGCGTCGCGGTGCGCAGCTTGAAGCTGGCCGGGTCAAGCAGCCGGACCTCAGCATTGGTGAGGTAAGCGCCGTAGTGCCGGAGAAGCCGGTCCTGCTCCTTCCTGTCTTCAGCCTGCGCCACGCGCTGGATGCCTTGCAAATAGGCATGGCGGGTCTGACCAGCTCGCAGCATCAGCGATTGCATCGCCAATCCGTTGATGCGCTTCAGGTAGGTCTCCATCGCCTTGAGGAAGCCGGGCTGCTTGGTCTCACAGGCGGCGTCGACGATGGCCTCTATGCGGCCGAGGAGCCACTCATAGACCGAGGCACCGGTGTGCTCCTTCACTGCCCAGTGTGCAATGTCGTGAAGCTGCTCGTCCATTCGGCTGAACTTCGCGTCGTTTACCTGGCGAAGCCTGTCCAAGTTTTGGCGGATGGCCTGCCGGTTTAGCATCGCGTTGTCCGCGGTCAACTGCTTGGAGTACTCCCGCTGGAACCGGTCGAGGAACTCGACGAACTCGCCCCACTGGCGCTGCGCCGATGCCGCCTGCATCAGGTGGCGCACAAGCTCCTGGAAATAGTCGATGCCCTCAGTCAGGTCCTCGATGACCTTCTCGGCGTATTCATAAGCGTCGACCAGGTCATGGGCGTCACCGCGAGGCTGCAAGGCCGCTTCCAAGGCGTTTCGGCAACCGCGCATGTTTCGCTGCCGGCTTCGGCTCGGGCGGTCCAGCGTCCACAGCGCCTCGGCGAAGAGCTTGCCCGGGCGCGAGAACCGGAACGCCGTGACCAAGCCCTCTCGGTCGGCGAACTGTTCGAGCCAACCGTCGGTAAGCAGCGTCCTCATCACGAGGTTTGTCAGTTGCAGAGGCTCACTGTCCGCGATACTGAACTCGTCAGCTTCTGCTTCTGTGATCAATCTGTCGGGGTTATCTCGCACGACTGCCATGAGCAGTTCGCGCAGCGAATCTCGCGTCATCGTGTGCGCGTAGTCAGCGGCCGGCCCGTGCAGGCGCTCGTACAGGGCACGAAGGCAAGCGACGACGAACTCCCTACGGGAGCTGTTCAGGGGTCGGAAGAAGCGCTTGCGCTCAGCCTCGAAGAACGCAGGTTGACTCATGGAATGGTTGCCCGGGGGTATGGCGCCATGCCGGCCATGGCTGCTCAGCGCCCACTATGATAAAGCTCTATAGCCGCTGTCACGAATGGTAAAGATCCCGTTGGGTCCTATGAGGTCGCTGTCGAACACGAGCATCTCGCCTGCCTCGATGATCTTGGCCGAGGCCTCGGTGAACCAAGGGTTGATGTGGTGTCTCGACGCGAGGTATCTTGTTTCTTCATACTCGCCGCCGTGCTCGATGTTGTACTGATTCAATAGCAAAAGTCATCGAGCGCGTCCGTTCGAGCCGATACGCGCCGAGCCCGCAAAAATCAATTGCCTCCACCGCCTTGCCTCGCGAAATCGAAGCGCTGCTTTGAAGTCTCCCCAACATAACGACACCTGTTTTTGGACGCAAACGAAACTATCTGACGCAGTACTTCAATTTTTTTAGCTACGACAACAAGAGCCGGCTCCAACAGGGCTCGATGCTCAATCTGCGGCGTTATCGGTTCTGAGCGGCCTCGGCATCGGGACTTTTGCCCGCCGGGTCAACGCAACGCATCCACAGTTTTGCTCCGGTCCCGCCCCGGCCGGATGCACCCGCATCCTCCTGCGATTCCAGCGCCCGGTCCAGCACGTTTGCAGTAAAATTATGCGACCTGATGCAAGTTGCAGCAATCAAAATGACCCGTCCAGTAGACCCGGAAGTCAAACGCGTGACCGTCACGCTGCCCAAACACCAACTCGACGCTCTGCAGGCCATCGCGCAGCAGGAGGATGTTAGCGTTGCATGGCTCGTGCGCAAGGCCGTGGATAAACTTTTGCGTCAGGGTCAGGCAGCCCCTTTGACCAACTACCGCTCAGAAGGCAACGCGCGCCCATGAAAAACGAGGTTCTCATGCCTGCCCAGTACACGATGGCGCGATTCTGGCGCTGCGCCCTGCAGGTCAATCCGTCGGGCTACCAGGCACGATACCGCGGCAGCGACCACGGGCTGAGCGAAGCTGACTACAACCAGCAGTTGCTTGACCAGTGTTTCGCCCTGGGAATAAGGGTTGTCGGTCTCGCCGACCATGGCAACGTGGATGCTCTCGATGGTCTGCGAAACTTTCTCGAGCCGCACGGCATCGTCGTCTTTCCCGGGTTTGAGATCGCCTCGAGCGAGAAGATCCACATGGTGTGCCTGTTCCCGGAGGGTACCACCCGGGATCAGCTTAACCGCTATCTGGGCAAGCTCGATCTCACCCAGGTGCAGGACACCGTGGCACCATCACGCAAGACCTGCCTAGATCTTGCCCAAACTATTTTTGATCTCGGCGGTTTCTGGTATGCCGCGCATATGACAGGGAGTAACGGCCTGCTGCGGCTTAATCAGGACGGCGGAGGCCTGTCGCACGTGTGGAAAGATGAAACGCTGGTCAAGGCCGGACAAATACCTGGGCCGACCACTGACCTGCCCGTCAACTACCGCGACATCATCCTGAACCGGAACCCGGATTATCGCCGCGTACATCCCATCGCCGTGCTTAACGCGAAGGATGTCGCCAAACCGGAAGATCTCGCCGTCCCGGGCGCGACCTGCTGGATCAAGATGACGCGACCGGGCTTCGAAGGCTTCGTGACAGCATTCAAGGATCCCGAGTCACGCATCCGGCTCGGTCAGTTGCCCGAAGCCCACTACTCGCGAATTGAGCAGATCAGTTTTCATGGGGGATACCTCGACGGCATCGCAATAGCCCTATCTGCGCACCTGAATACCGTGATCGGCGGTCGCGGAACCGGCAAGTCCACGCTGATCGAATGTCTGCGGTACGCGCTCGATCTGCCACCGCGTGCCGCCACGGCACGCCGGCAGCATGAGGACATCGTCAAGGCTAATCTCGGCGCAGGTGGTCGCATCGAACTGTCGATATGCTCGCACGCGCAGAACGGTCGCGGATATCTCATCTCCCGCCGCTATGGAGAACCACCCGTCGTCAAGGATGACGATGGGCAGGTGTCGACCCTGCAGCCGCATGACCTACTGCCCCGCATCGAGATCTACGGCCAGAACGAGATTTTCGAGCTCGCACGCGACCCTGCCAGCCAGACGGCGATTCTCAACCGCTTTATGCCCGGCGGCACTGCATTGACGGGCGAGCTTCACGCGGTCGGCAGGCGACTGGCAGAGAACCGGGAAAAACTGCTGGCAGCCGCCCGGCAGAAGGACGATCTGCAGGCCCAGGTCGCACGTCTGCCCAAACTCACGGAGCAGGTTCAGCAATTCCAGTCACTCGGACTCGAAGACAAGCTCGCGCTGGTGCCAAAACTCGAGCGCGAGCGACAGCTTTCCCTGCGGGCAAGTGAAGAAATGGATCGCGTCGCAGAAGGCCTGTCCGTTCTCGAAGGTAACCTTCCGGACACTGCCTTCCTCAGCGAAAAGGCCCTGGAAGGAATGCCGCATGCGGACATACTCGGCCGGATTCGCCATGTACTTGATACCCTGCGAACGCAGATCGCACAGCAACTGGTGAATTTGCGCACAGTGCATGGTGAAAGCAGCGTAGCCGTCAGGGCGAAGCAGACGGAACTCAATGCGCGGCTCGCCGAAGAGTCGGCGACCCTCGAAAAGGTTTTCGCCAACCTGCCCGCCTTTGCTGGCAAACCAGGTCGTGATGTCGGGCGTGCCTATCAGGAACTGCTGCGCGAAATTGAAACTATCCGCCCGGGTGAAGCCCGCATGGCGACAATCGACAGACTGCTGGAAGAACTCGAAGCCCAGCGACGTAACCTGCTGGACGAGTTCGCCCAAGTGCGCGACAGACGTAGCGACGAACTACGCACCGCCGTCAAGAAGCTCAATCGCAAGCTTGATGGCAAACTACGGCTGAATCTCAAGATTGGTGGTCAGCGTCGGGCGCTGAAAGAACTGCTGCTGCAGCTACCTGGCCTCGGTGAAAAGAAGCTCGCGTGGATCGACCAGTCCGGTGATGAGCTGACCATCCCTGCCCTCGTCAAGGCCATCCGGGAAGGGGAATCCGCGCTCAAGACGTTGACCTACGACTGGGGCATGCAGAACTCAGTCGTCGAGGCCCTCGCGCGACTCGACCGTGGCCGCGTACTGGAACTCGAAGAGATCGACCTACAGGACCGAATCCTGATCGAACTGAATGTCGCCCATCAGGGCGAAATATTCAAGCCGCTGGATCAGCTATCCACGGGACAGCAATGCACGGCAATCCTGCACCTGCTGCTGCTCGACAACGATGATCCGCTCATCATGGACCAGCCCGAGGACAACCTAGACAATGCATTCATCGCCGAGCGAATCGTGACTCAGTTGAGGGAAGCCAAGACTGAGCGCCAGTTCCTCTTTGCCACCCACAATGCGAACATCCCCGTCTTCGGCGACGCAGAGTGGATCGGGATATTTTCGGCGTCCGAGGCGCAGGCACAGATGTCCCCTGATGCGCAGGGTTCCATTGACGTCCCGCAGATCCGCGAGCGCGTAGCCGACATTCTGGAAGGCGGTCGCGAGGCATTCTCCCAGCGCAAAGAAAAATACGGATTTTAGGAACGACCATGCTCAAGACGGAATTGCTGGAGATTGTCGCCAACGGAGAGAATTCCGGCGTCGAATTCAAGCGCGACGACCTGCGCCCCGAAGCGCTTGCCCGTGAAATTGTCGCGATGGCAAACCTGCGCGGCGGCATGATCCTGCTGGGCGTAGATGATGACGGAACGATCTCTGGCATCCAGCGCGAGGACCTCGAAACGTGGGTCATGAATGCGGTGTTTGCACACGTGCATCCGATGCTGCTGCCCTTCTATGAAGTGGTGACCATGGACGACGGTCTTCGTGTCGGTGTCGTGTCCTTCACGATGGGCACAAGCAAACCCTATGTGCTTCGCCACAATAACCGGGAAGATATCTACATTCGCGTCGGCAGCACGTCCCGGCTCGCGGATCGTG
>Ga0207816_1000276_pt1 | contig 11873 bp, 13 predicted proteins | sample LuqExpMetageno10_FD_187768 | JGI IMG/M metagenome (GOLD analysis project Ga0207816, IMG submission 187768) | Tropical forest soil microbial communities from Luquillo Experimental Forest, Puerto Rico - Sample 10 (SPAdes) | ecosystem: Environmental > Terrestrial > Soil > Tropical forest ... | reverse complement strand
CCCGCCAGTTCGCGCAGCACCTGCTCGCGCTCCTCCGTGTGGGGCAACAGATAGATGCCATCGCGCAGCACCGCGCAGCCTTTGGCCTTCAGCGCGCGCCAGAAGCGCATCCGTGCAGTCGCGTTCTCCGTTGGCAGTGTCAGAACGAGGAGCGACCAGGTTGTGAAATTGTCCATGTAGATTATGTTACGTACGTGTAGCTAAATCTACAAGTTTACTTTTCGTGCGATCGTCGTTGCCACGACGGAACGCGGGCAACGCCGGCGGACGACCCACACGAAGACGACGTTCAAGTTGGGGAAACTGCCTGCCCAGATCCACCGTGTGCGGAGCTTCCCGCACCCCAACCTGTCATGAATTCAAGACCTGGCGCGGCAGTTTTAACGCCCTTAGCGCTGCGGCGCTGTTCGGCGCCGCGACGCCCCTCGCCGAAGCCTTACTCGGCTCGATGTCCCCGTTTCTGCTTGCAGGCCTTTTCTATCTGGGGAGCGGTGTCGGGCTCGGTGTCGGGATCATCGCCCGCCGGCCTCGACGTCCGGCTGCTGAGGCCCCGACCCGCCATCGGCTTCAAAAAGCTGAAGTGCCGTAAGCACGCCGGCCGCAACGAGTTCGCTGCTGCTGAACCTGGAGGGCATGCTGACTGCCGTGATTGCGTCGGTGGTTTTTCGGGAGGATGCCGCTGTCGCCAGCGAAATGCGGGGCGGGAAAGTGTGGAGTTCAGCAATTGATGTCGCAGTTTTCCAACCAATTCTTGTCGTTTTGAGCCGTGAAATCAGCCTCGCTAAACGCTCGACGTCCGCAAAGACAAGCATTTTCTGTCGCTGTGCCACACGACCGCTTAAAAAATCGATGATCCCGCCCTTGATTCGCCAACAGCGTTCTCAGTCTTAACCGCTTTTACCAAATACTCGAACCGCAGCAGCGCTTCCTCGGTGCTCGCGACCACTGCTTTCACGAGCGTTATCGGCCTTGAGGTCAGATCGCCTCGTGACGTCGTCAACACTTCGAATTCAAAAGAATAGGACTACAAACAAAATCGCGATCTTCGTACTTATGCTAAATGCTCTGGGCGCTCTATCCGTTACTTGCGCACAACCGGCGCGGCCGCCGGGAGATTCGAACCGGGGCACCAGGTCGAATAGTTCGCGCTTGTCCATAACAAGTCGATTCCTGCCTCGACACCGCGGGACGATCCAGACGATCGGCTTGCCACTGCATCGATCAAGGGCCTGCTTAAACACTCTCACAAGCACCGAGCGGCATTGCCAGGCGCTCTCATAGCTTCGCTTAAGGACCTCGTCTTCAACATCGCTTCCCAAAGTTTGCCCGCCTGGCAGGTGCACTGGCCCCTTCTTTTTGCTGGTCCAGTTCTCCCGTGAGCGCCACCCAGTGGCTCAACCCGTCTTGGGGCCGCTCGCGCCCGGCGAAGCCGCCCTCTTCCTGTGGTCCCCAAGTAGGTGGTGGGATGATACAAACCGGCTGGACGGTTTACATAGTGATTGGCCTAGGTTAGTATGGCGCCGTGAGCAGGTCGGCCCAAAGCCCGCGTGTATTTCGCTACGACGACCACGACGTTTTCGCAGACTTCAGCCTCAGGAAGCACGCAATATACAAACCGGGTAGACGGTTTTAAATGAATCCACTGAAACTAATATCCCCTGCGATCGAGTTACTGCTGAAGCAGGCCCCAAAAGCCTTGATGCTCGCAACGCTCTGTCTTGCACTGTTCGCAGCGCTCTGCCTCGCACTCTCGGCGTGTTCGACAGTGAAGCCCGTCAAGTATTCCAGCCTCGCCTCATGGCCGTACCTGCGCATCAATCCCGACGACCGGGACGGCACCCATATGCCCTATCGCTATGCGTTACCGCAGGACTGGGCTCGGTACAGAAAACTGATCCTTGAACCGGTCCAGATTTATGGCGGGCCAGACTCAGAGTTTCACCACTTCAGCGATTCGGAGCGCTCGAAGCTCGCGCAATTCATGCAGGCTACGTTCGCAGAAAAGCTGGCCACACGCTTCGATCTGGTGAATGAACCCGGAGCCGATACGCTTCGCGTTCGGCTGACGCTCACCGGTGCAGGCACGACGCTGCCCGGATATGTCATCTACGCAGTAGAAATTTCGGATTCCTCTTCAAATCAGCTAATTCAAGCTTATATCGAAAGGTATCCGGATGGCGGGCTTTCTGCCCGACTGAGCTCGCCAGACGCCCCCAGAACAGGCATTGAACGGGGCGCAGACGAACTTCTCGCCCAATTCAGGTAATTGAATCTTGCAGCAGTTGCTTCCAATGTCCCTCAGACGATTTCTTCCGCTCGCCATCTGGCTCGTACCGCTCGCAGCAGCGCTGATCGGCATCGCGCTACTTGTGCGATCAGTCGCCACACAAGGGCCGACTGTCACCATCAGCTTTCTCACTGCCGAAGGCCTGGAGGCCGGGCGAACAAAGGTGCGATACCGGAACGTGGAGATTGGCGAGGTCAAGGCCATCCGCCTCTCGAATGACCATTCCCGTGTCCTTGTGGATGTACAGATCACCGAAACCTCACGAAATCTCGCGGTTGACGACGCCCGCTTCTGGGTGGTGCGCCCCAGAATCGGCATGAGTGGTGTTTCTGGTCTTGGTACCGTTCTCTCCGGCGCTTATATCGGCATGGATCCCGGCCGCTCCGATCAGCCCCGTGAAAAATTCATCGGACTTGAGACGCCTCCCACCGTGACCAGTGACCAGAATGGGCGTCGCTATGTTCTTGAAGGCGATTCCCTCGGCTCCGTCGATATTGGCTCGCCAGTCTATTACCGCCGCTTCCAGGTCGGACGTGTTGTAGCGCGCTCCCTTAACGATGACGGCAAGGGGGTCACCATCCAGGTTTTCATCGATGCGCCCTATGACAAATTCGTCAAGGCGGATTCATGCTGGTGGCACGCAAGTGGTGTCGACCTGCGGCTAGATTCCGGCGGCATGAGGCTGAACACCCAATCACTCGCGACGGTCGTCATGGGTGGTCTCGCGTTCCAGTCCCGCCCCGACCATCAATCGGAAACTGAAGCGCCCAACGGCGCCGTTTTCCCGCTTTCCGACAGTCAGGCAGAGGCCATGCGCGCACCGGACAGCCCGGCTGCTCGCGTTGTCATGAAGTTCAACCAGTCACTGCGCGGCCTGTCCGTCGGCGCGGTGGTCGATTTCCGCGGAATCGAGCTTGGATACGTCACAGCGATCGACGTGGAATACGATCCGAAGCGATCAGAATTCACGATGCCCGTGACGGTGAACCTCTTTCCCAATCGTCTTGGAAGAAGTTTCCGGGAGTCGCTGGGCGAAGGCAACAACGACGCCGGAAAAGCATTGCTGCAAAAACTCGTCGCCCAGGGTTTGCGTGCCCAGTTACGGACAGGGAGTCTGATCACTAACCAACGCTATATTGCGCTGGACATCTTTCCGAACGCCCCACGGGCCACGATAGACATGACGAAGGTACCGCTGGAACTGCCGACTGTGCCCAACTCGCTGGAGGAGCTTCAGGTGGTCATCGCTGATATTGCGAAAAAGCTGGATCGAGTGCCCTTCGACAGGATCGGTAGCAACTTGGATCAAACGCTCCAGAGTGCCAATCGTGCATTCACACAGCTGAACACCGAACTCGGGCCCCAAGCCCGCGATACCCTCGCGACCGCCCAGGAAACGTTCCGTACAGCGCAGGCCGCGTTACAGCAGGATTCGCCGCTTCAGTCGGATATGCGGCAAGCCGTTTCGCAGCTCAATCGCACGCTGCAATCACTGAACGAGCTGGCTGTCTACCTCCAGGAGCATCCGGAATCACTGCTGCGCGGCAAGCCCCGGGATGAGAAGCCATGAGACTGAAAACAATCATGCGAAGTAGCCAACCCGGACGCCTGAAGTTGCTTCCCGCTTTATGTAGCATTGCTACGCTTGTAGCGGCGTGCACCTCTATACCTGAAGTGCAAACCTACACTTTGGGCACGGGGTCCCCGCCGGCCGCGTTACCAAAAAGTGCCTCCGTCGATGAAAACGTGCACCCAGCGTTTCTGATAGATGTGGCGCCTGTCGTCGTTCCAGCTCAGGTAGCGAGACGGCAACTCGTATTGCAGAAAGACCCTGTGCGCATTCAGGTCATGGAGCAGGAGCGCTGGAGCACCGCCCCGGCCGATGAGATTCGCCAAAGTTTGTCAGCGAGCCTTTCTGCGACGCTTGGCACGTTCGAAGTCGCGAGCGTACCTTTCCCGGCAGATCAACCGGTCTATCGGGTTAGCGTTGTGGTGCAGCGATTCGAGTCGTGGTACGCATCGCACGTATTGCTGGACGCCGTGTGGACGGTGAGACCACGAGCAGGAGCGACCATGCTGACCTGCCATTCGATTTATTCGGTGCCGGTGGGCAGTGGCTTTGGCGAACTCGTAAAGGGGCATCAGCTGGCAGTGTCCCGGTTGTCGGATGAAATAGCGGCCGTGATCCTTGACTTACGGCGTGATTCGCCTGCCCCGTCGAAATGCGTTCCTGGAGGAATGCGTACGGCGGCAACTGGCATACAGGCGAAGTAGCGCGCCCCTCGTCCGGGGTAGCGCCCCCTTGCCGACATGTCGGCTCATCACGCTGTATTCACCCTGAAAACGACAATCAAGCAGAAGAGGTCAACGTGTTCCTTGCGACAACCCGACTCACTGACAAACCAGCACGCAGCAGGATCTGTCGCAACAGCCCGTCTGACGCCGCGTGCGAATCGTGCGTGCAACCGTGTGGACGCTTCACACTTGCCGCCGTCCATCACGAACTCGAGCTCCTGCAGGAGACTGTGCTCAGGCAGTGGAGCGAGATCGCTGCACTGGAAGTGGAACTCGCATCCATGCGGACGGGGTTGAGCAATGCAACGGACTCGTCTGAAGCCTGACGAGGCGAGAGAGCTGAAAACCATGGAAATCCGGAATCTCATTGCCTGTCCAGATTGCGATCTACTGCTTTCTCGACCACTTCGGACCCGGAAGGCGGGAATGCACTGCCCCCGTTGCGGGGCGAGCATTGTCAGCACAGACATGGCGCAGCTCGATCGCGTCGTGGCGCTGGCTCTCGCCGCGATGATTACTTTCTTTGTCGCACAGGCGTATCCAGTCGTCGATCTGGAGATGGGAGGAGTCACATCGGCCACCACCCTGACAGGGACTGTCTGCGCACTCTGGGCTCAAGGCATGTGGCCACTGGCTGTCCTTGTGGCGTGCCTGACCATCGTATTTCCGTTTCTCGATCTTGCCGCCGTGCTCTACGTCACCGCTCCTGTGCGCCTTGGCGTCGTTCCTCCCGCGTTTGCAGCGGTACTGCGCGTGCTGCAGTTCGTGCGGCCGTGGGTCATGATCGAAGTCCTGTTCCTCGGAGTCGTTGTTACCGCAACCAAGCTTGCAAGCCGCGCGTACGTCATCCCGGAGACCGCCCTCTTCGCGCTTTGCACGCTGCCGTTCATGCTCGCAGTCATCATGGCATTCGAGCCGCGTGCCCTGTGGCACATCCGCGAGACACTGGATGTGCGTGAACGGGATAACTTGCCGGGGTCACTCACGACCTTGCCGGCCGCGCCCTTCTCGTCTGCCATGGACCTGGGGCTTGTTGCGTGCAGGAGCTGCGATGGGGTTGCCCGCCGTGAGTCCACTGAGTCCAGTCGTGGCGCATTGTCCACTCCACAAGCGCGCGCGGCTGCGCAGCAATGCTCCCGTTGCGGAGCCAGGATGCATCCCAGGAAACCGGACAGTCTCATGCGTACCCAGGCATTACTGGTTGCAGCGGCAATCATGTATCTACCTGCGAACCTGCTGCCTGTTCTTCATACCGTGACAATTCTTGGCTCGAAGGACGACAGCATCATCAGCGGCGTTGTCCATTTCTGGCGCAGCGGAGACTGGCCAATTGCTACGATTGTCTTCATCGCGAGCGTCGCTTTCCCGCTACTCAAGCTCGTCGCGCTCGCGTTCCTCGCGTGGACAGCGGGCTGTACCTCGCACTGCCATCCGTTGGTGGGTACGAAACTGTTCCGGATCATCGAGCGCCTCGGGCGCTGGTCAATGCTCGATATTTTTGTGATTGCGCTAACGATCGCGCTCGTCAATTTCAGGTCCGTCGCTTCTGCTACGTCGGGTTGGGGCGCCGTCGCTTTTGCGGCCGTGGTGCTACTGACGATGACAGCCACGATGCAGTTCGATACACGGTTGATCTGGGACGCTTATGCCGGCTCGCAAGACCGTGACGAGAATGGCTCAAACAGCCCAACCGGCTCGTGACTGCCCCGCCTTTTGGCCGTGCCAGTCCGATGTCAATGGCGACAATCGCCGGAACCGACACAGTGTACGGCTCTAGGAAGCCGGCTCCGATGCACCCCGGCTCGTCCACGATGGCTCATCGAGCAGCCGCTCGAAAAGCCGTTCGCGCTCTTCCGACGACAGTGGCGACAGCCCGATCAACCCAGTAAAGGCCATGCCAACCGCCGCCGCCCAACGCAGCACCGCGATATCGCCATCGGGTGACTCCTTGCGGACCTCGGCAAGATCAGCAGCGTGAGCGTCCCGAATGGTTTCCAGGAGTTCCGGTGCCTGGACCAATGCAGCCAGTACGGCACGATTGGCAGAATCTGGTTGGCTGGCAGTTTCACGCATCACGGCGATCTGCGCGAGCAGGACCGGCTCCTTTACCGAAACATCGCAGGAATTCAGGTATCCCACTGCGAACTCTTCAAGGTACCGCCTCTGGAACTCCAGCAATGCCAACAGGATTCCGTCCTTTGTGCCGAACTGATGGAGAAGTCCCCCCTTGCTGATGCCGCTCTCGCGGGCGAGTGCATCGAAGGTAAGTGCGTTGAGGCCATCCCTTGAGAGGATGGTCAGAGCGGCCTTGAGGGCCGTATTTCGGGACCGTTCTGAGCGGGTCGCGTTATCCATTATTGGCGGCTCATTGGAATTTCTGGTGTCAGTTGCAGCTTCCCGGTCGGGACCGCGCCTGCTATCGGGGTATCAACCGCCATCTGGTATCTTGATGAACCGGGTCCATGTGCCATCGTCAAGCAGTTGGTCAAACAGATGGCTGCGCTCCTTGTCCGACAAGGGGGAAAGGCCGAACAGCGCATACAGTGCGAGGCCCCATGCCGCCTCCCAGCGCAACAGCGCGAGTTCAGGATCGGCGGCCTCTTCCCTGATCTGCCGGACATGCCCGGCGAATCGTTCCCGGATAAACGCCATAGGGCTCGGGTCGTCCACAAGGATCGAAAGGACTGCCCGCGCAGGTGAGCGGTTCTCGTCCACCATCTGGCGCAATGCCGCAATCTCGAGTGAGAGCGTTTGCTGTGGGGCATCCTTCGGACGCGATTGCAGATAGTTGCGCCGGAACTGCTCGAAACTGTCGTTGCGATATGCCAGTACGCCCTTGAACAGATCAGCCTTCGAGCGAAAGTGATGCGTAACGGCCCCCTTGCTCAGGCCTGATTCCCGGGCGACAGCCTCGAATGTCAGCCGCGCCGTCCCATCCCGGGCGAGGACGTTCAACGCCGCCTCGATGATTGCATTGCGGGTCTGTTCCGAACGCTCCTGCCTCGCCAAAGTCTGTCCCCAATGTTATGGAGGGCTGGAATGGCGCGGCCGAACGTGCCTTGCTTCCAGTTGCCCACTTACACAATATCTGCATCCTGATCCAACAGTATACGGCTCGCTAAAAAAACCGTCCAGACGTTTTGCTTTTTGCGTATCCCATGCTAGACTTCGCCCCAGTGCCTCTTCTTACGCATAAACAAAACCGTCTGGACGGCTTTTATTCTCCTACTGCGACAGCTCCGACAGCCGTTGTTGATCAAACCGTCCAGACGCTTTTTTTACGCCGCTCACCATTTCCGTTGCCGTCGCGTATCTCACATGGAACCCAAAATGACAATCACCAAGGAAGTTCGCCACCTGCTATTCGCGCTGTCGTTTCTCTCGCTGGCAGGTTGTGCAGGAGTTCAACCCGTCGCCTATTCCGGCATCCCCTCGTCTTCGTACCTGAAGGCGAATGCTCACGACGATAGCGGACGCGTTCCGTATAACTACTCGACGACGGTGAACTGGCAAGCCTACTCCCGGGTAATGGTCGACCCGGCCACGGTCTATAACGGTGCTGACAGCCAGTTCGGCGAGATGAGCGACGCCGACAGGACAACACTGGCCACCTACCTCCAGAAGTCTTTTACACAGAAACTCGAGACAAGATTTGCGTCGGCTGCGCAACCCGGCCCGGGCACGCTCCGCGTCAAGCTGATCCTCACTGGCGCCGAGACCACGACGCCCGTGCTTGGTCAGTTCACGCATTTCGACATCGGTGGGAACGTCTACAACGGGGTGCAGGCAGTTCGCGGCGGTAAGGCAATGTTTGGCGGCTCCGTTGCGTATGCGGTTGAGATCTACGACGCGTCGAACAACAAGCTTTTGAATGCCTATGTAACCAGGCAGTATCCAAACGCCATGAACCTGGTCGCGAGTTTTGGCTCACTCGGTGCGGCAAAAGCAGGCATCGACAAGGGCGCCAACGCACTGGTTGCCCAACTCCGGTAAGCGGAAACAGACGTCGGGTGACGGAGCGCGCAATGTCAGAAATCGCGGCCCTATTCGCATTGACACTCCCACAGCCGGTTATGGTGGCACTCGTCTTCGTTGCTGCTTATCTGCTGTTTGGCATACCGCTTCACTTCCTTGCCGGCGCCGAAGCGCGTGACTTATGGGGACGTGGGCAGAGCCAGAGGATGACTTGGCAAATCCTGCGCTGCCGCAGCACCCGGGTAAAAGCGAAACTATGGCGGATGGTGATCTGCATATACAAGGTCATTGTCGGCCAACTGTGATCCACCAATACTGCCGGGACGTCGCGTCAGCTGGCTCATTCTTCGCCAAGGAAAGTTGACCAAAAACAAAGCAGTCCATAACACTTCAATGACGGAACCTGTGCAGGCACTTCGCAAAATGAATTCGTCCTTCCGACTGGAACCCATGACCACGCCGACATCCCGGACGTTACTGATCTTCGCGATCCCGCTACTCACAGCGCTCGTCAGTGTCCTCGTTACCACGATGGTATTTTCTTACGAGGTACCAGGACTCACTGAAGGATTCCCGACTGCCCGGGATACCAACGTACATAAAAATCTGGCCGCACCGAATCGACCTGAATATCAACCATGATATGCGTAGGTATCGAGAATACTCCCGCCGTCGTGCGACGCCCGAAAATATATCGCAATGCAGCCGGCTGGGCTATCGACGACTGTTTGGTCCGACTCCTATCGTCAAGACAGACGCAGAGAGATGGCATACATCAACGGTAAAGACGTCGGCGCCATTGTCGACCTGTTCTCGTCGAGTGCGTGCCCGACGACCTGGTTACTTGGGCTGGCCATCGCATTTCTATCGCTGATAGCAGCTTCTATTTGCCTCTTGCGACGGGCCGAGTCCGTTGAAATTTTCTTGGGTGCGATTGCAGGACTGATTGCGGGGATCTCCTATTTTGCTCTTGCGCTGGGAGGTCTCCCAGAAATCGACGCCCGCGCAACGCGCTCGCAAACCAGTGTTGACGCACACACCAACCCAACACGCCTGTCTGGTGATGCGCCACATGCTCGATGCAAGACCAGGGACTAAACACTACCTGCCCTATTGATCTGACATCAATAGAAGCGGATTTGTTTCGAATCCGGCGCGCAGACTAAAAGCCACTCGGGAAATTATGGAGGTAGGGAATGAGAAGCCTGGGAGCCAGTCTGACTCTGTCAATCGCGTCCGCATGCATGCTGGCTGGATGTGCTTCGACGGAAAGCGGGATCAAACCGGAGAGTATGTCGGAATTCACACTCGGTGCGACAACCCGGCAATACGTAATCCGGACATTGGGAACCCCGTCATCAACAACCACATTACCTGATGGATCGACCTTTCTGGTTTACGCATTTACAGGAAGACAACCATTTTGGAACAGAGTCATGTCAAATTTCGGTCCGTATGCAACGACGAATGTCCAAAGAACCACGATCAGTTTTCTTTTCGGACCAGACGACATTCTCAAGAAATCAGATACCGTTTCCTATCAATGATCGTCCGGCAAAGCTAGGGGTTCAACGCTGACCGCTACCTCGGGACGTCAACGTTCACACCACCTGGTTTCGTCGTCCATCTGTCAATGTGCTATCGATCAGGTGCAAGCGTACCGGCTCCACGTCTTTTCAGGATTTCCCTACGCTCATTCCAGACAACCCCTCTTTGTCTTTTTGACACTATCGCCATAATGAAAAGTTCGAGCCAGCGCTACCGCGTTGCATTCTCGTCGTGGCGCCGTGTGCCAGGCCCCTCCGATGCAGGCCCTCTTTATCGCTGATGTCCTTGCAGTTGCAACGACCGAAAAATCGATAACACGTACATCGGTTGCAAGTGCAGTGCAAACCCGCCGACGCTACGTCAGGTACGGATCAACCGCGCGAGATAGGTGCGGCTTACGCACTACGACTCCGGATTTGTTCACTATGCGTATCGCTGTTCTCGATCATGACCCCAGCCAGTTGCAATACTTCTCCGAAGCGCTGACCGCTGCCGGCCACGACTGCCATGTGTTTACCGAGGGACGCGCGCTGGTTCACCGGATGCAGCGGGAAACCTTCGACCTCGTGACGCTCGACTGGAACGTCGTTGACGTTCAGGCTGACGCCCTGCTCGCATGGATCCGCAAGAACTGCGGCTCAAACCTGCCTGTGCTGTTCGCGACAAGCCGCACGCGCAAGCGAGACATCGTCTACGCGCTGAACGCTGGCGCTGACGACTACGTCACAAAACCGGTCGCCGCCCCCCAACTTGTCGCGCGCGTCTCTTCGCTTTTGCGCCGAACTGACTGCCACGAAGCGGTGGCGACATCGCAGCAGTTTGGCGAATATCTGTTCGACCTTCGAAAGGGTAGGCTTTTTCGCGAAGGGACACATTTGCCAGTTACCCAAAAGGAATTCCAGCTCGCGCTGCTTCTCTTTCGCAACTTTGCACGACCGCTATCGCGAGCTCGCATCCTCGAGACGGTCTGGAAGCACTTCACTGACATTCCCAGCCGCACGCTCGATACACACATTGCCACCGTACGAGTCAAACTCGGGCTTCGGCCAGAGAATGGCTACTGCATCGTTCCGATTTACGGCTATGGCTATCGCCTTGAAAAGCTGGATGCCGCTGCGGTGGGTGCGTCATGAATGCTCGACAGAGCCTGCAGCGGGCATCGTGTCCGAACCTGCACCTGCTGCCATCACTTCTCGCGGCCCCCAATGCCCGGCCTGTTTGGGGGTGCGCGTCATCGGTGAACAGCAGGTGCCTATCTGAACGGAAGTTGCGTACTTACCGCCACGGCGACCGACGCGTAGCGTCCCGCTTCTAACTTCCAGGCGGAAGTATTATGGTTACCTCTACATGCTGCTGCTATGAAAGGCGATGCCGTGGTGCGTCGATGGTCGAGGCGGAAGGCAGCCGGAGTCGAACCGACCCGGGAGCGGCTGACGCCCCCAACCGGGTTTGAAGCCCGGCCGTACCACCGGATACGAATGCCTTCCTTCGTCAAACCCAACCACCTGCAAACCGCACACACATATCGATGTGCCTACAACCATTCACGCATCCGGCTGTCGTGCCGCAATAGATGCGTGTCGCGCCGAAAACGAGTATATCCAACGCGGTCGAAGTACTCCAGAATCTGGATCGCACGTTTTCGGCCCAATGCCGTGGCGTCGCGAAATGCCGCGGCGCTCACCGCGCCGCCCTGCTCCGTGGCAATCTGTGCGACGGCACGCGCGAGCGTTTGCACCACATCGCGATCGTAAAAGAGATCGCGCAC
>Ga0207816_1000275_pt1 | contig 11926 bp, 10 predicted proteins | sample LuqExpMetageno10_FD_187768 | JGI IMG/M metagenome (GOLD analysis project Ga0207816, IMG submission 187768) | Tropical forest soil microbial communities from Luquillo Experimental Forest, Puerto Rico - Sample 10 (SPAdes) | ecosystem: Environmental > Terrestrial > Soil > Tropical forest ... | reverse complement strand
GGCGACCCCACACGCGGCGCACCCGGCACGGACGGCGCGTTCTTCGCCGCGATCAACCGCGGCAAGCTCAGCATCGCTCTCGACCTGAAGCATCCGGATGGACGCGAGGCGGCACTCAAGCTGATAGACGAGGCTGACGTGGTCATCGAATCGTCGCGGCCGGGCGTGGCCGCCCGCCTCGGCATCGACTACGACACGGTGAGCCGGACGAACCCGCGACTCGTTTATTGCGCGATGACCGCATTCGGCCAGACTGGCCCGCTCTCCCAATTGCCGGCCCATGATCCGGTAATTCAATCGCTTGCCGGTACCCTGCCGCGCGATGACCGCAGGATGCCCATTACCACAGGGCCATCGCTTGCCGCGCTTGCCGGTTCATTGACGGCGTTGTCCGCCGTGTTGATGGCGCTGCTGCGCGCGCGAGAAACGGGTCGCGGCGACTACATCGACATCTCGCTCTTCGATGCGGCGCTCACTGCACAGCCGTACCTGAGCGGCAGCTTGCTCAACGCGCCGGCTAACTCATCTCAGGAGGCGCCCGAAAGCGACATCGGACTCGCGCTGCTCAGCACCTACGAGACCGCCGATTCGAAGTGGCTCTGCCTGGGCGGCCGGGAACACAGCTTTGCCACCAACCTGCTTACGCCACTCGGCCGCACTGATCTCATCGGCGACGCCATCGGCCCGGCCGGTGAAGGTCAAACGCGCGTGCGGACATTCCTGACGCAAACCTTCCTGACCCGCACGCTCGACGAATGGCTCGACTGGTTCGATGGCCGAAACGTCAGTGTCGCGCCCGTGCTCTCGCTCGCGCAGGCGCTCGACCATCCGCATGCCCACGAGCGCGCAATGATCCAGAGCGATCCGTCCGGACGCAAGCACGTTGCGAGCCCGATTCACTTCCGCATGGAGCCCGCGTCGTCACCGCTTGCCGTTCCGCGCCTTGGCGAGCACACGGAACGTGTGCTGCGCGGCATCGGATACAGCGACGAACGGATCGCGGAACTCGTCGCGTCGCGCGCCGTGCGTGGGCAGCACGACGAGACCCATGCCGTCGCGCAACCTGCCCACTGACGCGAACAACCTCATGCCCTTACTGTTAGACGCCGACTCCATCGACTTCGCGCCGATCATTCGTCCCGGCGATACCGTCGCGTGGGGCCAGGCGAACGCAGAGCCCCTCCCGCTCACGCAAAAGCTGCTTGAGCAACGGCACAGCATCGGCGCGTTTCGGATTTTTCTCGGCGCCAGCAGTTTCGACACGTGCCGCCCCGAGCACGCGGACTGCATCGAATTCGTCTCATACTGCGGCACAGGCGCCAACCGCGCGCTGGCCAAGGCTGGCGCGCTCGACATCCTTCCGTGCCACTACTCGCAGTTTCCGCAGATGATGGAGTCGCGTCAGTTGCCCATCGACGTCTTGCTGCTGCAGTTGGCGCCGCCCGATTCGCAAGGTCGCTATAGCCTTTCAATCGCGCATGAGTATCTGATTCCGGCACTCGAGCACGCCCGTGTCGTCGTTGCGGAAGTGAACGAGCGGGCGCCCTGGACATATGGCGAGCGATACCTTCGCGACCACGAGATCGACTTCATTCTGCCGACGTCGCGCGCTCTGCCCGAAAGTATGCCCAGCGCAGCAAGCGCAACGGATCTGGCGATCGCACGGCACACGGCAGGCTTGATCGAAGACGGCGCCACGATACAACTCGGTCTCGGCGCGATTCCAGAGGCGATCCTCGCGTGCCTCACCGATCGCCGAAACCTCGGCATTCATTCCGGCACGATCGGAGACAAAGTCGCCGATCTCATGCAAAGCGGCGTAATCAACAATGCGCGCAAGACCATCGACATGGGCAAGACCATCGCCGGTGTGATGATGGGTGGCCGTCGCATTCACGAATTCGCGCACCGCAACGACGCCATTGAGTTTCGTTCGACCCGCTACACGCATGACCCCCACGTGCTCGCGAGCATCGATCGCTTCGTCGCCATCAACTCGGCGGTCGAAGTCGATCTGAGCGGCCAGATCAACGCCGAAATTGCAGGGGGCGTCTACGTGGGCGCGGTGGGCGGCGCACTGGATTTCCTGCGCGGCGCGCGGGGCTCCCGTGGCGGCGTTCCCGTCATCGCGCTGCCCTCCACGGCGGGCAAGGGCACCACCCGCATTGTCACGTCGTTGAACGGACCGGTCAGCACGCCACGCAGCGACGCCGGCATCGTCGTGACGGAATACGGCGTTGCCGATCTGCGCGGACTGACGTTGCGGCAACGGCGCGAGCGCATGCTTGCAATCGCCCATCCGGACCATCGTGGCGCTCTCGATCAGATGGCGGGCACCGCTCCGTCCGGTCACTCCGGAAGTGCGAGTCTCATTGCCTGATTGCGATCGCGCCCGAATCCGATATTCGAAACCCTGCAAGGAAACGTCCCATGAAACGCGCAGCAATTGTCTCCCCTGTACGAACGCCCGTGGGCACCTTTGGTGGCAGCCTGCGCGGCGTTTCCGTCGAAGAACTCGGCGCACTCGTTGCAAACGAAACGATCCGGCGTGCAGGACTCGATCCCGCTCGCATCGACGACGTCGTCTTCGCACAATCGTATGCCAACAGCGAAACGCCTTGCGTGGGCCGCTGGATCGCGCTGCAGGCGGGCCTGCCCGTGGAAGTGCCGGGCATGCAGCTGGACCGGCGCTGCGGCGGCGGCCTGCAAGCCCTCGCCACCGCCGCGATGATGGTGCAGACCGGCGCCGCCGACGTGGTGCTGGCCGGCGGCGTGGAAAGCATGAGCAACATCGAGTACTACAGCACGGACATGCGCTGGGGAGCCCGTTCGGGCTCCGTCCAGTTTCACGACCGTCTCGCACGCGGACGCGAGCGCTCGCAGCCGGAATCGCGCTTCGGCTATATCTCCGGCATGATCGAGACGGCGGAAAATCTCGCCACCGACTATGGCATCAGCCGCGAAGCCGCCGACGAATTCGCGCTGCGCAGCCATCAGCGCGCGGCGGCGGCGTGGGAGTCGGGCCGCATGGCTGAAGAGATCGTTGCGGTCAGCGTACCCCAGAAAAAAGGCGAGCCGCTCCTCTTTTCCAAAGATGAAGGATTCCGCGCCGACGCCAGCATGGAAAGTCTCGGCAAGCTTCGCGCGTTGATGCCGGGCGGCACGGTCACCGCAGGCAACTCCAGCCAGCAGAACGACGCGGCAGCCGCTTGCCTTGTCGTCGCGGAAGACCGCCTGGTAGCGCTCGGACTCGAACCCATGGCCTGGCTCACCGGCTGGGCGGCGGCCGGCTGCGAGCCGTCACGCATGGGCATCGGCCCCGTGCCTGCGGTCCAGAAGCTCATGGCTCGCACCGGCCTTACGCTCGATCAAATGGATCTCGTCGAGGTAAACGAAGCGTTCGCATGCCAGGTGCTGGCAGTCCTCAAAGGCTGGGACTGGCACGATACCGACCGGCTCAACGTAAACGGCTCCGGCATATCGCTCGGTCACCCGATTGGCGCAACGGGGGTGCGCATCATGACGACGCTCCTGCACGAACTGACGCGCCGAAAGGGGCGTTATGCGCTCGAGACCATGTGCATCGGCGGCGGCCAGGGTATCGCCGCCGTATTCGAGCGCGCCTGATACCACGGGCGACGAAGCGCACGGCCTGGCGCCGTGCGCGTGCCCGAACCCTCAGGCCTCCACCTCGACCATCGTGAAGTCGGCCTTCGTCGCGCCGCACTCGGGGCATGCCCAGTCATTCGGGATGTCTTCCCAGCGAGTGCCTGGCGCGATGCCCTCCGCCGGAAGTCCTGCTGCTTCGTCGTAGTAAAACCCGCAAAAAATGCATTGCCACTTTTTCATGATCGTCGATGCGTCGTTGAGATGGGGTTATTTCAGGGCGCTACGTCCCAGGCGAGCGGCAGATAAAGCATGCCGTTGACGGAGCCCGAGCCGCATCGTGGACTGTCGTCTTCGCGAATGCGGAAATCGGGAATGCGTTTGAGCCATTCCTGGAGGAACACCTTGATCTCCGTGCGCGCGAGAAACGATCCCGGGCAGCGATGCGGCCCGTTGCCGAAAGCCGCGTGAATTACGGGCTTGCGCGTGAGGTCGACGGCAAGCGGATTGGCGAACTTGCGGTCGTCGAGGCCGAACAGCGAGTTCGGCAACTGGATCTGGTCACCCTTCCTGAACTGGATGCCCTTGTATTCCATGTCCTGCGTGATGAGCCGCGCGGTATTCGCCACGCCAAAGCGCCGGATCAATTCATCGACCGACGAAACCATCAGCTCGGGATTATCGATCAGCTGCCGCCGGTGCGCCGGATTCTCAGCAAGGAAGCGTGCGATGAAACCCATCAGCGAAGCGACGGTATCCAGGCCGCCGAACAACACGACGATAAACATCCCGAACATGCGTTCGGGGCTGATCGGCTTGCCGTCGATCTGCGCGTTGACAATCAGGCTGACCAGATCGCCGCCCGCCGCCGCCTTGCGCTTTTCCACCCAGGTGGCGATATAGCCGCCGAGCCGCTGCTGCGATTCGTTTCGTTCTTCGAAGTTTCCGCGCACGGCCCACTCCGCCCATTCGAGCAACCGCTCGCGGTCGCTCAACGGAAGATCTGCGAGACGCAGGAAAATCACGATCGGCAGGATCTTCGAGAACTCCGAGACGAACTCGCATTCGCCTCGCGGCGCGAGTTTCTCGATCAGCTCGATTGCGAGGCTGCGCACGTCGCTCTCCAGCGAAGCGATAGCTTGCGGAAGGAAAGCGGGCGTGATCAGGTTGCGGTACGCGGTATGCTCGGGCGGGTCGAGTTCGAGCGGCACGAGCTGCGTTTCGTTGAGCGGCGGGATATTGACGCTACGATGCGAGAAGCGGGTATGGTCCTTCTGCATCACCTCGATGTCTTCGCCTCGTGTGGCAATCCAGTGGCCGCCATAGTAAGGGGACCAGACGATATCGGGCCCCGCATGCAGCGTCTTCCATGCCAGATGCACGTCGTCTTGTGCGCCGGGAGGGTTCATATAGTCGAAATCGACCACGAGTTCTCGCGGAACGTGGTCCGGCACGGTCCAGCCTTTCGTATGATTCATCTTGCGTCTCCTTTCATTTCGCCGTCTTCGAATGGATGAATCGCCACACTTTGCGTCAACGTGCCAGCGTTCATATTATGCAACGTCGTTCAGTTTTGCTATTATACCGAGACGAGCTTTTCTATATCAACGCCTGTATCGATCGGAGACAAGAGTGAGCGATTTCGTCAAGGACAAGGTGGTAGTGGTAACGGGTTCGGGTGCCGGCATCGGGCGCGATTTCGCGCTGCAATTCGCGGCGAACGGCGCCAAGGTCGTCGTGAACGACCTCGGTCGTAATGCCGAAACCGGCGAATTCGCCGCACAGCGTGTCGTCGCGGAAATCAAGGAGGCGGGAGGACAAGCAGTTGCCTCGACGGACAGCGTTGCAGAGTGGGATTCGGCGCAGAAGATCGTGCAGGCCGCGCTGGACACGTTCGGCCGCATCGACTGCGTGGTCAACAACGCCGGCATCGTGCGTGACCGCATGTTCTTCAACATGAGCCTCGACGAGTGGAAGGCGGTGGTCGACGTCCACCTGAACGGGTCGTTTTTTGTGGCACGTGCGGCGGCTCCGCATTTCAAGGCGCAAAACGGTGGCAGCTTCGTTCATATGACCTCCACGTCGGGTCTGATCGGCAACATCGGACAGGCCAACTACTCGGCCGCCAAGATGGGCGTCGTCGGCCTGTCGAAGTCGATTGCCCTCGACATGGCCAAATTCAACGTGCGCTCGAACTGCATCGCACCGTGGGCATGGACCGCGATGACTGCCTCGATTCCCTCGGAAACGCCCGAGCAAAAAGCGCGTGTCGAGATTCTCAAGCGCATGGAATCGCGCAAGATTGCACCGCTCGCGGTCTACCTCGCCTCCGACCAGGCCGCGAAGGTTTCGGGCCAGATCTTCGGCGTGCGCGCCAACGAGATCTACTTCTTCAACCAGATCCGCATGATCCGCTCGCTGCATCGCGACGGCGGCTGGACACCCGAAGCAATTGCCGAGCAGGTCATGCCGGCGTTCGAATCGAGCTTCTTCCCGAACGTGCCTTCCATGGCGCTCACGCCGTGGGACCCGGTGTAAGCACAGTCGGTCCGCGCCCGCGCCACATCGTGCGGTGGCGGCGCGGGCGGTTCGGCGCTCGCCCCGCCGAACCTCTTACACTTGCACCGAACCGCGCGCGTTTTCGATCTTTTCGGACAAACTGACGATGCGTCTTGCCTTGAGCAAGACCGGCAAATCCACCATCCGTCCGTCCACGGACACTGCTGCACCCTCGGCACGCTCATACCCCTCGACGATGCGCCGCGCCTTGGCAATTTCATCTGCGTTCGGGCTGAACGCTGCGTTGACCGCACCAACCTGGCGCGGATGAATGCACAGCTTGCCGCCAAAACCCAGCGATCGCGCCTTCGACGCGTCCTCCGCGAGCTGCCGTTCGTCATCGATCGAGACGGTAACGCCATCCACCGGAGACTGAATTCCGGCCACACGCGAGGCCAGCACGATGCGCGAACGCGCATGCAGCAATGCGTCCCATGAGCCGTCGCAATCCAGATCGAGTTCGAAATCCACGGAGCCAAAAATGAGGCGCTCGACACCGGGCATGCGCGCCACATCCAACGCGTTCCAGACGCCGACCGCGGATTCGATGATCGGCCAGACTGGTTTCGCCGTCGCGGCCGCGACAGCTGTCAACGCCGCCGAATTTTCCGCCTTGGGCAACACGATGCCATCGATACCCTCGGACGCTGCAAGCGAGAGGTCTTCCTCGAACCATTGTGTTCCAGCACCATTGATGCGCAACAGCACGCGAACTCGCGATGCCAAAAATGTTCGCACGGCATCGGCAACATGTGCGCGCGCGGACGCTTTTTCCGTGTCCGCTACCGCATCTTCGAGGTCAACGATCACCGCATCGGCACCTGCCGCGAGCGCTTTGGCGAATCTCTCGGGCTTGCTTCCCGGTACAAAAAGAAACGAGCGCATAACTCTCCAGTTCAAGAGCCCGGTCCGCCTCCGATCAAAATCGTTAGCGGACCGGATTCAACCAATCAGGCGAGGACGGCCGATGCTTCCATGCGCAACGATCCGTCGCTGCCCGAAATCCACAAAATCACCTTGCCTGGGTCCGATTCGTCCCGCTTCCCGCAGACATAGAAAGGTGACGTGTCCACCACGGGCTTGATCGCACGGAAAGCAAACGATCCCACCCGCGCACCCGGCAACTCTGATCTCAGTGAGTCCATGAGAAGCGTGGCGAGCAACGGGCCGTGCACGACGAGCCCCTCATACCCCTCTTCTCCGATCGCGTATGGCCGATCGTAGTGAATGCGATGGCCATTCAGGGTAAGCGCCGAATAGCGAAACAGCAGCACAGGATCGGGAATGACCTCGCGCGCCCATTGAGCGCCAGCGGGCGCGGCCTGTGACGCTGCCGGCTTTTCGCCTGCAGCCGGATGATCGCGATACACGATATCCTGGTGCTCGACGATCGCGAGGCCGGCCACGTCGCTGACTTCGTGCTTGACCTTGACGAACACGAGATCGCCGGTGCGTCCCTGCTTGTGCGCCACGCTCTCGATGCACGAAAGACGCGTGATCGAACTGCCCGCCTTTAGGGGCCGCAGAAACTCGAGTTGACTGCCCGCCCACATGCGGCGAGGCAAGTCGACGGGCGGGAGGAAACCTCCGCGCTTCGGATGGCCATCCGGCCCGACCATCGACTGACGATGAACCGGCAGAAAATAAAGCCAGTGCCACAACGGCGGCAGGTCGTCACCAGGCGCTGCCGGCGGGTCGTCGCGGTCAAGCATGGCGCCGAGCGCCGTCATCGGCGTGAGGGTGACCTGGTCCCGCACCTCTTCGGTGCGTCCGGTCCATTGCTGCAAATGCGCGATATCCATGACCATTGCGGCGATCACTCCAGATCCAGCGCTTCACGAATCGCAACGGCGATCGGAAGCAGGGGGTCCTCTTCCGTCGTGGTCGGGTTGAACAGCTTGTTATGGCAAATTGCCACGGCGAGTCCCGTATCCGGGTCCGCCCAGCCGATCGAATTGCCCTGCCCCGGATGGCACAATGCACGCGGCGAACGCGCCGCCGTCACCGGCGGATGGTTGCCGCCGAACCAGAAGCCGCCGATCGTGATCGGAATCGGAAAGCCGAACATCACCGGGTCGGGCTCTTCGCTGTTGGCGCGCGGCGTACTTAGCGTGGCCACGAGTTCCTTCGAAAGTATCCTCACGCCGTCCAACTCGCCGCCGCATGCAAGCATCGCCCAGAAACGCGCCTCACTGCGCGCATTGAAGATCCCGCCAACACCCGCCACCTCCGCGCGCCGCACGTCCGGGCGCTCGAACACTTGCGGCGTCAACGCGACCTGTTGCGGCATCGAGCGCAGGAACAGCGGCGGCAGGTATTCCGCAGGAACCGGCACCATTGCATCGGTAAGACGTGCGATGCGCGGTTCGACTTCGTCAGGAATGCCGATCCATAGATCGTCTATACCGAGCGGCTTTGCGATCTCTTCCTGGACGAATCGGCCCAGCGAGCGCCTCTTTGGATCGGCGCGGCGCACCAGCTCGCCAACGATCCAGCCGAACGTCATGGAGAGATAGAGCGTCTTCCTACCCGGCTCGGCGAGTGGTTCGAGGTTTGCAATGGCGCTCGTCATCCATTGCCAGTCGCACATCAGCTCCGGCGTCACGCCATCGGGCATCTGCGGCACACAGGCGCGGTGAGTCAGCACATCGCGCACCGTCGTTCTATCCTTCCCATGTGCACCGTACTCCGGCCAGTAGCGTGTCACCGGCGCGTCGTATTCGATGAGCCCGCGGTCCGCCAGGATGTGCAGCGCGGTTGCCGCGACGGCCTTCGTCACCGAATAGACATTGAAGAGTGTATCGCCGTCGACGAGGCGGCCGGTGGACGGATCGGCCAGGCCGCTCCATGCGTCGATCACGAGCTTGCCGTTCAGATAGGCCGCCACCTGCACGCCGATCTCACCACCTTCCCGCGTGGCGCGGTCGAGCGCCTGTTGAACGATTGCGTTTCGCCCGGATAAGGCCTGCACTGCCAGTTTCATATCGTGTCTCCCATTCGTGAACATGTCGCTTTGGCGGGCTACGTCTTGCCAGACTGCGCGGCAATACCGGCGAGCCCTTCGAGCGCGAGCCCGTAGCCCAGTTCGTCGACCATGCGACGCCTGAACGGCTGCGCGAAGACCGCGCGGGTGTATCGCAGCGTTTCGAGCGGCTTCGCCGCGAGGTCGCCGGCGATCTCCCAGGCGCGCTCGAGCAACGCTTCCGGCGCGACAACTTCGCCGACCACGCCAAGCTCCCACGCGCGTTGCGCCGTCATGCGCTCACCAGTAAGCAAAAAATGACGGGCACGGTTGTGACCGATCAGCATTGGCCAGACGATCTGCACGCCATCCGCCGGCACGACGCCGTGAACGAAGTGCGCCTGGTCCGAGATTTCAGCGTGACTGGACGCGAGCACGATATCGGAGAGCACGAGCAGCTCGGCGTGAATGAGCGCGGGGCCATTGATCGCGCCGATAACGGGAACCGGAACGTCCAGCAGTTGCATGAGCAAGTCCTGCCCCTCGCGCTGCAGGCGAGGCCAGATTTGCGCAAGCGGTTCCGCCGGCAGCTCGGCGTAATTCATGGCGTCGCAAAACGAATCGCCGGTGCCCGTCAGGATCACTACGCGATTGTCGAGGTCGCGTGCGATCTGATAGAACGCCTCACCTAGCTGGCTGTGAATGCTGCCATCGAGCGCGCCCCACTTGAGGGGGCCGCCATCTGTATGCAGACGCACTTGAAGAACACCATCGCGCCGCTCGAATTCGATGTTCGCGAAACGCCTGCCATAGTCTTCGAGACGGCTCATCGCGCGTCCTCCAGGATCAGGCCGGCGGCACGCCATGCCATCGCCATCATGGGGCCATTGGTGTTGCCGGAAATCATCGTGGGTGTCACGGAGAGATCCATCACGCGCAGGCCATCAACGCCCCTCACGCGCAACCGCGAATCGAGCACGGCAAGCGGATCCGAGCCCATCTTGCAGGTGCCGCAAGCGTGGTAGCCGGACTGACCCTCGCGCCGGTAGAGGTCGATGATCTCAGCGTCGGTCTGGACGGCGGGACCTGGACGCGTCTCCCCTGTGAGCAGGCTCGCAAGCGGCTCGGCGGCCAGCACGTTGCGCATGAGCCGGAACGCGTTGACAGCCATCCGCTGGTCGTACGGATCGGCAAGGTAGTTCGCGACGACTTCGGGCGGCGCGCGGTGGTCCGCTGACTGGATCCTCACATGTCCCTCACTGCGCGGTCGCAGCGGATAGCTGAAGAGCTGCATGCCGGGGAACGTTTCGAAGGCGTAGCTGGCCGCGCCGAAATCCATCGAGTACGGCGCCATCATCAGTTGAACGTCGGGACGCTTCGCATCGGGAGCAGTCTTGATGAAGCCGCCCACCTGATACGAGCCGAGCGACATCACGCCACGGCGGAACAGGAAATACTGCATCGCGTTGCGCCACAGGCGCAGGCCGCTGAACTGCCGGTTCTGCGAATCGCGCCAATGCTGCAGACGCGCCTGCACCATATACAGATAGTGCTCGCGCATGTTCAGTCCGACGCCGGGGCTTGAAGCCACAACAGGAATCCCGAGCGATTGCAGACGACTCGGCTCGCCAATTCCAGAAAGCTGCAAAAGCCGTGGCGATTCGATCGCGCCCGCCGACAGCACGACCTCGCGGCGCGCCCGGTAAACAATCTGCTGCCCCGCACTCTCGCACTGCACGCCGGCCGCACGCGTGCCGTCAAACTCGATGCGCGTGGCCTCCGTCGCAGTAACGACCGTGAGGTTTCTGCGCGAACGAGCGGGTTTCAGAAAGGCTTCGGCCGAGCTTTGCCGCCGCCCGTTGCGTATCGTGTAGATCAGATAGGCCACGCCCTCGTGATCGAGCCGGTTGATGTCCTCCACGCGCCGAATACCAAGCGACCGGCACGCCTCGAGGACAGCGTCGCCAATACGGTTGCGCTGCGCATAAGGCGAGACTTTCAATGGGCCGCCAGCCCCCCGCAGCTCGTCGGCGCCCAGCGCGTGATCTTCGATCTGCCGGAAGCACGGCGCCAGGTTCTGCCAGCTCCAGCCATCCACGCCCAGCTTGCTCCATCCGTCGTAGTCCTCAGGATGTCCGCGCATGTAAACCATGCCGTTGATGCTGCTCGAACCTCCGAGCATCTTGCCGCGAAGCCAGATTTCATTGCGGTGCCCGTTCCCTTCGTCGGGCTGAACGGGAATGAACCAGGCATGAGCCGGATCGCCCAGCAGCTTTCCGAATCCCTTGGGCATCCGGATCAAAGGATTGCGGTCCTCGGGTCCTGCTTCAATGAGCAGTACCGTATGGCGCCCGCTTTGCGAAAGACGATTGGCGAGCACGCAACCCGCGGCGCCCGCGCCAACCACGATATAGTCAAACTCCATCATCAATGCGTTCTCCACCGTCCGTGCGCGCAAACTCGCTCAACGCGCGAGCTGCACCGCGCCACTTGCCTTGTCGGCCGGCCTCGTGAACAGCACGTGAGGCCGGCTTTGTTCTGGTTAGCCGAAGACGACGGGAATCGAATGCGGAACGCGCATCATGATGCCGTTGATCTGCGGAGCCGACGCGTCCGGATTGAGTCGGAGATTGGGCAGGCGGTCGAGAATCGCGTTGAGTGCGCGTGTCATCTCCACACGCGCGAGGTGCTGCCCGATGCACACGTGCGGGCCGTAGGCGAACGCAAAATGCCGGTGAACAGGCTTGCGATAGATGTCGAACTTGTCCGGATCGGCGAAGCGGCTGGGGTCGCGATTTG
>Ga0207816_1000274_pt1 | contig 11947 bp, 10 predicted proteins | sample LuqExpMetageno10_FD_187768 | JGI IMG/M metagenome (GOLD analysis project Ga0207816, IMG submission 187768) | Tropical forest soil microbial communities from Luquillo Experimental Forest, Puerto Rico - Sample 10 (SPAdes) | ecosystem: Environmental > Terrestrial > Soil > Tropical forest ... | reverse complement strand
CGCCGAAAACCGAACCGGTCGCGAGCCGCTCGGAAGCCGACTGGGAAACGTTCTGAACAACGGCGCATCCGGCTTACGCCACGTGATGCGCCGCTCGCGATTCACTTGTGCGTGACGGGCAGCAGTTTCATCGCGGCCGTCCGCTCACGCGCCACGTCATTCGCCAGCGCATTCGCCACCGAACTCGCCGCCACACCGCTCGCGCGGCTCGCCAGCATCGCGCACAAACGGCTCGTGCCGACGGAGCCTGCCACGGCGAACACCACCGGGAACAGCATGTCGTGCCCGAGATGCGTGAACTCCGCGACGAGCACGATCGCCGTGATCGGCATGTTCATCGACGAAGCGAGAAACGCCGTCGCGCCGACCAGCGCGTTCGTCATGTACGACGACGGGACGGGCGGCGCCGTGTACAAGGGTCTCGCGCTCGCCGCGACGAACAACAACAACTTCCTTTACGCGACCGACTTCCATAACAACAAGATCGACGTCTTCAATAGCGCTTTCACAAAGGTCGCGATGCCCGGCGCGTTCACGGACCCGGCGATTCCGGCCGGGTTCGCGCCGTTCGGCATTCAGGCGATCGGCGGGAATCTGTTCGTCACTTACGCGATGCAGGACGCGGCGAAGCACGACAATGTCGCGGGCGCGGGACTCGGCGTGGTCGATGTGTACGACACGGCCGGCAACCTGACGCAACGCTTCGCGACGGGCAGCTCGCTGAACGCGCCGTGGGGCATCGCGCAAGCGCCCGGGAACTTCGGCTCGATGAGCGGCGCGATACTGATCGGCAATTTCGGCGACGGGAAGATCAACGCGTTCAACCCATCGAGTGGCCAGTCGATGGGGCCGCTCAACGGGCCGAGCGGCAGTCCGATTGTCGAACAGGGCTTGTGGGGCATCGCGTTCGGCAACGACATCAGCAATCAGCCTTCCAATACGCTGTTCTTCGCGGCGGGGCCGAATGCCGAAGCCGATGGTGTGTATGGACGAATCGACCTGAATGCGACGCCGAGCCCGGGGACGAGCACCGGCACGAGCACGGGCGCAGGCACCGGCACGAGCACCGGCGGAGGGATGGGCATGGGCATGTAGCGCTGAACGCGCAGCCGCTCTCGCATGGAGAGAGCGGCTGTCTTTTTTGTGCAAGGCGTCGTACCCCCGGACGTGGTGACGCGACCCGGCAGGCGGCACCTTTGGGTTGGCAGCCCCGAGCGTCCGGCAGACCTGGGCGGAACAAAATACCTTGACGTGGCCGCGGATACCGCGTACCTTCAACGCCCAAATCTTCCAGCTGTGTCTGCTCATCTTTTGCCGCGACTCGCGGCTCTTGTTGACCTCTCCCGCTTGATTTTTTATTCGCCGCCTTTAGGGGCGCGCGTGTTTTTATTCGTCACATTAAGGATTTTCTAGTGGAAACCGGTACCGTCAAATGGTTTAACGACAGCAAGGGCTTTGGCTTCATCACCCCGGACAAGGGCGGCGACGACCTCTTCGCTCACTTCTCGGAAGTGCGTGGCACGGGCTTCAAGACGCTTGCTGAGGGCCAGAAGGTCAGCTACGAGACCAAGCGTGGTCCGAAGGGGCTCCAGGCCTCGAATATTACGCCGCTGTAAGGTGTATGCGTCGCGCCTGCCCTGTGGGCGGCGCGATTGCCCTGTCTCAAACCGTGGCAATTGACTGCCACGCGTCCCTCGTGCGTGTTCTCGCGCTCGTGTTCGCTGCGCCAGCAGGCCGGACACACTGCGTGCACGCGCGTCCGATGCCCGTCTCTGCGGTTCGGTGCAGGCGAATGCCGACGTTCCGTGTCCCCGGTTGGCTCATCAAGAGCACGAATTGCCCCCGTGCAATGGCAGAAGTTCGTCGCGGTTCTGGATCGCGTGACTCTGGCGTGCTGAGGGCCTCGTTGTTTCCGGTTCCCGACCGTGCTTGCCAATGTTGTCCGCAATCGACATGGCAGGACGTGGGGCACAAGCATTCAGCCGTTGGCGTTGGCGTTTGTCGGCGCTCCGCACTGACGCGGCATAGCGTATTTCAGGAGGTATGGATTTGGCGAAGGAAGAACTGCTTGAACTCGACGGCGTCGTCGACGAAGTGCTGCCGGACAGCAAATATCGCGTCACGCTCGAGAACGGCGTTGTCGTGAATGCGTATGCATCGGGCCGCATGCGCAAGAATCACATCCGCATTATCGCTGGCGACCGGGTCACACTCGAGTTGTCGGTCTACGATCTGTCGAAGGGTCGCATTAACTTCCGGCACAAGGATGACCGGGCGTCCGGGGGGCAGCCGCGCAGCGGCATGCGTCGCCGGTAAGTCGAACCCGGCTGGATTGCGCGGGGACGCTTCCGGGCGTCCGCTCGTGCCTCTACGACTCACGCCATCAATCCAGATCAATAAGCATTCCGAATAAAATGCAGATGCTTGAAAAGCACTGAAACGAATCCGGGTCCGGCAGTCGAGGGCTCCATGGATATCGGCCGCCCCTGCTTCTGCAAGCGTATACATGCTTTGACGGTCGTCCTGCAATCCTCATACCACGCCAATAGGGCCGGGGACGTCACGTGATAAAGAGGCATTAGCAATGAATTTTTCACACAAGTGCGGCTAGCGCGACCTAGTGTGTTTGGGTAGATGCATCACTACCTGTCGAGGCGGACGGTAGCAAGTTTTGGTTTTGCGGTGGGGCAAGTCGTTTTCACATCTATCGGAAGTTCACGGTGCAGTAGCCACGGCGCCGGTGATCGACAGCCGGCAATGTGCATGCGTTTTCCCTTTTTCGCGAGGCCCAGAATGAAAATCAATTTCAGTTGCCTACCCCGGTTTGTTTTTAAGGGCATTGCAGGTGGCGGTGCCATCGCGCTCGCGTGCTCGATCGGCCCAGGCGCGCAAGCGCAAACGCTGGGGCCGCTCGTGCAGGTAGCCGCGGGCGACCCGTTTAGCGGTTGCACTGCCGACCAGGTGCACGCGCAGGAGTCGGCATTCGGCAGCGTCCTGTTTCCCGCCACCTCGATCGAGCCATGGATAGCGGCCGATCCGACCAACCCGTCTCGCCTGCTCGTTGGCCACCAACAGGACCGCTGGAACGACGGTGGCTCGCGCGGGCTCGTCGGCGTCGCCTCCAACGATGCGGGGAGCACGTGGGCCAATACGATTCCGACCGGCGTGACCGAGTGCACCGGGGGCAAGTTCGGTCGCGCCTCCGATCCCTGGGTGGACTTTGCGCAGGACGGAACGGCCTTCTTCTTCTCGCTGGTGTTGGACCCCATGAAGCCGACGACACCGTTTGGCGCACGCAATAGCGGGATGCTGGTTAGCCGTTCCGTCGACCACGGTGCAACCTGGCAAGCTCCGGTGACGCTGATCCGCACCAACTCGCCGCACGCGCTCAATGACAAGAACTCGCTCACTGCCGATCCGACGGCGAACGGTTACGTCTATGCGGTGTGGGATCAGCTGAGCGTTTTCCCGCCAACGAAGGAAGGCGATCAGTTGCTCGCGGGAAACGATGGCGTCGAAATCGCGCGCCAATTGCGTAGCGCTGCAGCGGGTGGTGCCCCGTCATTCAAGTTTAATTTCACCGGCCCTAGCTTCTTCTCGCGATCCACCAACAACGGCGTGACCTGGAGCACGGCCGCGCCGATCTACCAGCCGGGCACGAACAAACAGACGATCGACAACATCGTGCGGGTGTTGCCTGATGGCACCCTGCGCGACTTCTTCACTGCGATCAATGTCACGCAGTCGGGTCTCAGCATCGGCTATATAACGTCCACGGATAAAGGCGCGAGCTGGAGCGCGCCGGCGTTCGCCAACGATATTCAGGTGGTCGGAGTAGTCACTCCGGACACCGGCCAGCCGTTACGCGATGCCTCGATTCTTTACAGTGTCGCTGTGAACCCAGTTACGGGGGCAATCTATCTCGCGTGGCAGGACGATCGCTTTTTGCCAGCCACCTGCAGCGGCGCGCCCAATGGGAATATCGACGGGATCGCTTTCAGCGAGTCGGATAACGGCGGAGCCACGTGGTCGCCGCCTGTGATGATCAACAAGACACCCGCGAATGCCACGAACCCATGCCGCCAACAGGCATTCATCCCTGCGGTGGTGGCGTCGGGTGACGGCAAGACGGTTGTGGTGACCTACTACGACTTCCGTAATGACACGAACACACCAGCCGGCTTCGAGGGAACCGACTATTTCGCTGTCTTCTGCTCTACCGCCACCGACTGCACGAAGGCCGCGAGCTGGGGTAACGAGCAGCGACTGACCACAGCCTCGTTCAACATACTCAACGCTCCAGTGGCGCGTGGTCATTTCCTCGGCGATTACATGGGCCTCGCTGCCAGCGGGCCAACAACGGTGTATCCGCTGTTCGGCGTCGCCACGGCTCCCAACGTGACGGATGAATACACCCGCGAGATTTCCGGATTGCAATGAGCGCAAACGGCGGCGACTGGAGGAGGTCGCCGCCCAATCCTCTTGCCACGTAGGGGCGCTCGAATCGAACGACTGCTGGCCGGCACCAGGAAACATTCGCGTAGCTCGATGTGCTGCCGCCGTCACGAACGCGGCGGGACACGAAACCAGGTGACGGCCACAACCAGCAGGAACACGGCATAGGCCGTCGCGAACACCCAGCCGGGCAAGTCGTAATACAGCCAGTAGCTAACCCAGCGCTGGACGAAGCCCTGCGGCCCCAGATTCCCACTCCGTAGCCAGTCCTCGAGGACCGTTAGCGGACACGGTATGTCAAGGACAGCGAGAATCGCGACGACGCCTATCGCCACGAGATGCGCGAGTCGGAACGCGCGGTTGCGCACCCAATCGCGCTTCAACCAGGCGCCCGCCCAGATCACGAGCAGTCCTCCGACGATGAATAGCACGACGAGCGCGTGTCCCACAAGAACGGTATTGGCCAGCCAGTTCATGACGTTCCTCGCAGTTGCCGTCGCCCTGTGATCCTTGCCCTCGCTGCAAGCAGGCAGACTTGAAGCAGGGGTCGGACGAGCCGAACCGGCCCCTGTCCGCGATTTCCCAACACCGTCCAGGCAAGTGATGGTCGCGCCCAAACTCGCACCATCGAGATTCACGCTGGGATGCGCTTTGCGCGGATCGCGCCCGGATGGCATGACATCTGCATAGTGTGCTCCAGGCAGCCGGTTGCTTGACTGTTCCTGCAACCGTCCCGTTCAAGGAGACACATCATGAATACGCTAACCATCCACGATCTCCCGGAATCCGGAGAACTCGATCGCGAGGCGATGACCGCCATTCAAGGCGGCCGGATGAAAATCCCTGGCGCGCACCCCGGCTCGCTCCTCACGTCCGCCGATGGCGACCCTGTCGCCGTGTATGTCGACGGCTTGCTGGAAAACTCCGTTGGCGACGGCTACTACCACGGCTGATTGGCCCACGACCTATGAAGCGCAGAAGCGCAGCGGTGTAACCGGGGAGGCTGACGTGGACCAAACGTGGCTGGGTATGGCTGCCGGCACAACCGTGCTCGTCATCGCTGTGGTTGGCGTGACGGCGCACTACCTCCGTGAGCGGCGTCGGGCGGATCTTCTGCGCAATTTCGATCACCATGCATGGTGGCAACGGACCCACGGTGCGGCCCGCGCTTCAGGCGGCTCCGATGCAGGAAGGTGGGTATGCAAACAAGAACGAGGCGGACACAAAGAACGGGGAATGAATCGTGCGCGACGAATTTGCTGAAAGGGACCTGGCACATATCAGGAACGTGCTCGGCCATCTCGAGCACTCGGCCGAAAGCGTTCGCGCCATGGAGCAAGGGACGGCGATCAACCTGAGCTACTGGCGGACCAGAGTCCGGGCCATTCTGGCCATCCCTTTGCTGTCCACGCAGGTCGAGCAACAGGCAAAGGATCTGCTCGGTCGCCTGGATCGACTGGATAGAACAGGTCCTTGAGCTGTCGCCCGCGGCGACGCTGCATCGTCATTATCAGGGTGTTGCCTGGGAAGCCACGCGCTGCCGCCTATTGACCGTGCGGCGCGAACTCCGCTCCCCCGTCGACGCGCACAGATGTGGTGCCTGTCTGGATACCGAAGTCACAACCCTTTGTGCAGCCGGTTCCATCGATGGCGGTGATGGGGCTCGGAGACGAGTGGAAAGCGCTCACCACGCCGTACATCTGTTTGCCTCGGTCGAGGACGACGATCTCGGTAGTGATCGTTTTTCCGCCCGGGTACATGATCTGCATCTGGCCGCTGCAATCTGCCGCCAAAGTGTACGTCAGCGTTTCGTCGGTTTCGAATTCGAGTGGCGGTTGGCCCGGGGTTCTCGTTCCATTTAGCATTCCGAAATCTTTCTGATGACCTCCTCCGAAGCCATCGAAGGTCGCAAGCGCAACGGCATCGATGACACCGGCATTGGCCAGGCGATGGAGCATCTGACCGGGAGCCGTCCCCGTCAGGATTCCAAGCAATTCCGCATGGATTTTGGAGCCATACGTCCCTCTCAGCGTCGCTGTGGTGCATGCGAAGTCATCTGTTTGCGCCAGGCAATTCAGCGACAGTAACGTCATCGCCGCTGCCGCTGCTTCCTTGAAGAATCTGCCAAACATTTTCTTCTCCTTTCTGCTAAATCAGTCCGGGAAATTCAGCGATGTCTCGACTCTGGAACGTCAGCGCAAGGCGGTTTCGCGGATCGGCACGCCAATCCGCGAAACCTTGCGACTACCGACTTCTCTATTTAGTGACCACTGTCGGCGTTGCATTGGGGTAGATGACCGCAGGTAGCCCACGCCGATCGAGCCATACCGCCGCTTGCACTGCTGCTTCCGGAAACGCCGCCATACCCGGCGTTGCTGCTGGCATTGGCCGACGCCGTTTGCCCATCTTGTTGCCCGGATGCATCCTGCGCTTGCGCTGCGCCTGCAAGCGAGAGCATGCCCAGGAGCGCTGCAGACACGAGAATTGTCGTCTTCATGGCTTAACTCCTTCAGTACGAAATCATGTCCAGTACGGGCGGCTGCTTGCGCACAGGCAACGGGCGTAACAGCCGCCACACGCGTCAAGATATATTTGCTGCCAGGCGAATTCGCCCGCTCTGCCGTGACCCGGTTGCGGGGACGTTTCCTGGCCTTCTACCGTGGGAAAAGAATTCGCGCGGCAATTGCGCGCGTAGCGTCCGAGGTGACAGGAGCACCTGAAAGACCGCTGGTGGGCCGGTGAACCCGGTGTGCAAAAGAGAGTGCACATTTAAAACTACATATCACCTGCCTATAATTCAAGAAATCCTGAACGTCCGGCACTCCCATCTGGGAGGGATGTGCCAGGAGGCGAGCATGACGCGTGGCGAAGCCATTCAGCTTGCGGTTCGACGCATCTATGAAGCGGCGCTCTCTCCAGAGAACTGGCCCAGTGCACTTGTTTCCGTGACGGAAGCTATCGGCGGACACAAGGCAATGCTGAGCGAGAAGACGCGTGGCGCCGTCGGCAGATCGTTTTCGAGCGGTCTTGATGTCGAGAATGCCTCAAGGCTGCAGCGGGAGTTCGAAATCCGTCTTCCAGACTGGATTCGGGCCATACCGGTTGGCGTGCCGATGCGACAATCGTCGATGATTTCAGACGCGGCCTTCAGGCGTTCGGAGATCTATAACGAAACAATTCGTCCAGTCGGTGGATTCTATGGGCTCGTCGCGCCTCTTGTGCAGCACCCTGCGCGGCAGGCTTATTTTTCGGTCTGCCGACATTTGGGCGCGCCGGATTTCAGCGACGACGATCTCGAAGCAGCAAAGCTGATCGTCCCGCACCTGAATACGGCACTGGAAGTGCAGGGTCGTCTTGAGGCAGCAGACTTGCGTACACAGGGCGTGCTCGACGCTATCACCCAGTTGAACGTCGGTGTAATCCTGGTCGACGCGGCGCTGAGCCCAGTCTTCGTGAATCCATGTGCCGAAGCGATCGCGGCGCGTCGTGACGGCTTGCTGTTGAGCACACAGGCGGTCGCGGCAACGCTCCATCTGGATACGGAGGGTCTGCGCCGAGCCATGAAGGCGGCGCTCGCCTGGCACGACTTCAGCCGGGACGGCAGCGTGATTGCGACGCGCACGGGAGCGCCGGTGCGCTGCTACCTGTCGCGCCTGCCGCCAAGGCCGCCGCTCGTCGTCTGTGTCGTGCCGCTTTGTACGGCGAGCCTTGCGAGTGAGTGGATTTCGGATGCGCGCGCCGTCCTGTTCGTGATGGAACCGGACAGCGCGTCCGGTCTGGAGCAGATGATCCTCATCGAGACCTTCCAGCTCACCCGGCGAGAGGCTGCGCTTGCCAGTCTGCTCGCACGGGGTATCGATCTTTCGGACACGGCAGCGCGACTGGGAATCGGCATTGGAACAGCGCGCGGATATCTGAAGCAGGTGCTTGCCAAGACAGGCACGCACAGGCAATCCGAACTCGTGGTGCTCCTTCTGCGCAGTGCCTGTACGGCCGGTCGCGTGACGACCAACCCGAGCTCGACGGTTGCTCGTTCTCCTCGGAGCGACAGCCGAGCCCAGTGATCCGACGGGCAGTATCCGCTCGGCGAATCCCTGACGCGTCTTTTGCGCGGCACGCCTTGCGTACGCGCGCGAGAGAACGCGTGCGAATGCGAAGCAAAGGCGCGATTCACCCCGCCTGATGTTCCGTCGAGGTCCTGCCGCAAGCTCCTTCCTGTTCGCCGTGGTTATCAAACACATCGATATCCTCGTGCAGGATGCGCCGGATTTCGAAAATCGCCTGAGGGGTTTCCTGAACACTGTGTCCCGCAACGATCACCTTTTCGGAGTGCGCGCCATCGAGATGCGCGCTGCGATAGGGGACGACCCCATCATCGGAATCTTCGAGCGGGCCCGTCTCCCGGCGCCTCGCGATAATCGAGTGAAAGCATACATCCGGGCTGATCGGCAGTTGTGACATCGACTGGATGATCGGATCGGTTTCGCGCAACTGCTCAATGCTGTTGGGCACATGAATTGTTTTCCCCGCCCTCTGGGTGCTGTCCGCGTTTGTCGCGGTCTGTAGCATCTCGTCGATCTCCTGCAGCAGCGCAAGCGGCAAGCGCACCAGGTTTGCAACCCAGCGGGAAAGGCGATTGCTCGCGAACGGTGTGCCGCGGTGTGGCGCGGCGATGAAGATCGCGCGCTCGACCTGTGGCATCGGCGTGAAGCGCAGCAGACGATTGAGGCGCTTATCCTCGCGATCGACGTCGACACCTTCGGGCAGGTAGTTGTTCTGGATGGTCATCCATAGCTCGTCGTCGGAAGTCGAAACGAGCAACCGAGCGAGAACACCGCCCATGCTGTGGCCAATCAGTACCATACCTTGCGAAGCCGGCAGCTTGCCTTCGGGATCGAAATGCGCGAGCGTCAGTTGCGCCGCCTGTCGTATCCTCGCGAGATTCACGAGTATCGGCACGTTGGTCGGGTAGTAGACCTGCCAGACCTGGAAATGCCGGCGAAGTATCTCGTCGCCCTGAATGTCGTTGGCGACGTTCACCCATGCCTCGGGACTGCTGGCCAGGCCGTGCAGCATCAGAACGATGCGCCGGTCCGGATCGAATGGTTGCATCATGTAAATGCGCGGTCTATCGATGCCCCTCGACCGGCCGAGCAGCGAACTCAAGGATTGCCTGGCAAAACCGGAGCGGGCAAGCCAGATGCCGTACCCCGCACTGAAGTTGGCGGCGAGCGGCACGGTCTGGCCGTGTAGCTCGACGCTCACTTCACGATACGGATCGTAGACGGAGAAGACCACGTCGTGCGAATCGAGCACCTGCTCGAGCGTGCCGTCGCCAAACGAAAGCAGGGCGGTGACGTTCGGCGAGGGCATTTCGTTGAACGGACGCGAACCGGGTGCGAGCCAGATGGTTGCGCCTGCGGCCGCATTCGCATTGTCTTCGGCATGCGTCGCGGCGCTGGCCGCCGTATCGCTAGCCGGGTCGGGCACGGAGGCCTGCGTGACCGCAACCAGCTCCGCACCGAGGCCGTCGCGGCGATAGGTATTGCGCAGTCCCGCGAATGACAGTCCCGAGGCCGGAATGACTTCGCTTAGTTCACGTACGCCTTCTGGCAGCCGGACCGCTCTCAGATCGATTTGAATGGTCCAGCCTGCGATGAACTGCGTGGCCGGATCGCGGTTGCCGGTGTCCGTATCGGACGTGCCGCGCAGGAACAGCGCTCGGGCAAGCTCCTGGACCGCGTAGTTGTAGTAGTCGCGGACCTGTGTCTGGCGATCCTCGAATGCCCGTTGGCCAGCAGTGCGTTGATCGAGGAACAGAAACGCGTACGCGTATCGCGCGGACTTTAGCCACAGATCGAATTGAACGTCGTTCCAGACGGTGCCATCAGGCGGCGTTTGCTCAAGTGCCATCTGGAGGGACAACTCGGCGAGGCTGGCAAGGCGCTGGTCGGTATTGAGTCCGCCGACGCTTGCGATCGTGTCGATGCACGCCTGCGGCGCGCTCTGGCACGACCTTTCGTCGAGAGCCGCGACCCGCAGCGTGGCCTGTGTCCCGGCACTCAACCGGCCGGTCGAGAGAACGTCTCCACGCCGCATGGCGAAGTACTGCTGCGGGCCGAGCGAGTTCACGCGCACCATCGCGCAGCCGGATAGCAGCGCGGCAACGAGAAAGACCAACAGCAGGCAACGCGACATCCGTGACGGGTAAGGGCGCGTCATCAAGGATCCAGTCCATTTGCGCGGGCGCGCACAGGCGTGTGGCGAAATGAGCAACGCCGCAGCGCTGTGGCAGGGAGATCGATATATACCAGTCCGATGTGGATTGCGTCGGCACGGTGACGTGTACCCCGCCTCCCGGGTTGACTGCCCTCGTCGGTATGAACAGACTCTAGTCACCATCGACCCGCACGGGAGCGAACTTGGCCAACCCGCATCTTGTTGAAAGCGAACCGAAGGGCGCGCACGTCGTTGCTGCGCAGGCGAGTCCGTGCGACGAGCTCGTCATCCGCACGCAGCCCACCGCCGTCGATCGCCCGTGCCGGCGCAAGCGTCTCGCGCTCGCCGCGACGATCCTGGGTTCGAGCATGGCGTTCATCGACGGCTCGGTCGTCAATGTCGCACTGCCGTCCATTCAGAGCGAACTCGGCGCGAGTGTCGTGGCGATGCAATGGGTCGTCAACGCGTATCTGCTCTTTCTTGGGTCCCTCGTGCTGGTCGGCGGATCAATGGGCGACAAGCTCGGCCGCCGCACGGTGTTCATCGCGGGCATCGCGCTCTTCACGCTGGCGTCGGCTGCTTGCGGGTTTGCACCGAACGCGGTCGCGCTGATCGCCGCGCGCGGAGTTCAAGGCATCGGCGCGGCGATGCTCGTACCCAGCAGTCTTGCGATCATCGGCGCGGTGTTCGACGACGCAGCGCGCGGACGGGCGATCGGCACCTGGGCGGGCGTCGGCGCGATCACGTCGGCGGTGGGGCCGGTAGCGGGCGGCTGGCTCGTCGACGCATTGTCGTGGCGCGCGATCTTCTTCCTGAACGTCCCGCTTGCCGCGCTAACGATCGCGCTAGCCCTGTCATCGGTGCCCAACAGCCACCGCCTCGATGCGCCCCAACGGCTCGACTGGCCCGGCGCGCTGGCCGCGGCAGGCGGACTCGCCGCGCTCACGCTCGGTCTGACCCTGGCGTCGGAGCGCGGCTTCGCGCATGCGCTCGTGTTGTGCGCGATCGGCGCTGGCGTGCTCGTGCTCGCCGCATTCGTGATGATCGAAGCGCACAGCCCCAACCCCATGGTGCCGCTCGACGTGTTCCGCTCGCGCGATTTCACCGGCGCCAATCTCGTCACACTGCTGCTTTACTTCGGGCTCGGCGGCGCATTCTTCTTCCTGCCATTCACGCTGATTCGCGCGCATGGCTACAGCGCGACCGAAGCGGGCGCGGCGCTACTGCCGGTGCCCGTGACCATCGGTTTGCTATCGCGTTTCACTGGCGGCCT
>Ga0207816_1000272_pt1 | contig 12073 bp, 9 predicted proteins | sample LuqExpMetageno10_FD_187768 | JGI IMG/M metagenome (GOLD analysis project Ga0207816, IMG submission 187768) | Tropical forest soil microbial communities from Luquillo Experimental Forest, Puerto Rico - Sample 10 (SPAdes) | ecosystem: Environmental > Terrestrial > Soil > Tropical forest ... | reverse complement strand
GACGTGCGCGCGATCGCAGGCTATGTCGCCGCCGCCGATGGACAGAGCTATGTCGTCGTCAGCCTGATCAACGATCCGCACGCGGAAGCCGCGCGCGCCGCGCACGACGAGCTGCTCGAATGGGTCTATCAGGGGCCGTCCGCGATGCTCGCCAGCACGGCCAACGCCGGGAGCGCCGAAGCCACGCAGGAGCCTCACCGCAAAATCAGGAAAAACCCTCAGCGCCGCGGCGCGCACTGAGGATTCCTTCTATTGAAGCGGTGCGCGGCGCGCCGCTTCGCGTTGTACGCTGTCGGCCAGTATCAAAAAAGCGCAGACGAACATGCACGATGACGCACGCGGCAGGCGTCATCTGCAGCACAGCGCCGCATTCAAACAATAAAGACAATTGCCGGCTTCCCGCAGAGGAGGCCGCAGGGATCCTCGGAGGGAGACGTCAATGCAATTCGATGCCGAATTGCTTCTGCTCGGCATGGCGCCCATCTTTCTCGCGTGCATTGGCTGGGAAGCGTGGCGCGCGCGGCGCGCCCATCCCGAAGCGCGCATGTACAGCTGGCGCGACACCTTGTGCAATACCGCGCTCGCGCTGATGCACCAGGGCGCCGACAAGCTCGCCTGGCTCGTTGCTGTCCCCGTCTACGCTTACGTCTATCAGCACTTCCGACTCGTTTCGTGGCAGCCGGGCTGGATCGCGTGGTGCGTGCTCTTCGTCGCGCAGGACCTGCTCTACTACGTCTTTCACCGCGCGAGCCATCGCGTGCGCTGGCTCTGGGCCGCGCACGTCGTCCATCATTCGTCGGAGCGCCTGAACCTTTCGACCGCGTTTCGCCAGAGCCTCATGTATCCCGCTGCGGGCATGTGGGTGTTCTGGATTCCGCTCGCCCTGCTCGGCTTCACGCCGGAGCAGGTCGTCGCGATCGTGCTCGTCAATCTCGCGTTCCAGTTCTTCGTGCACACCCAGGCAATCCGCAAGCTCGGCTGGCTCGAATACGTGCTCAACACGCCGTCGATGCATCGCGTCCATCACGCACGCAACGCACGCTATATCGATCGCAACTTCGCTGGCGTGCTTGCGATCTGGGACCGCCTGTTCGGCAGCTATGTCGAGGAAGACGCTCAGGACGCGCCCGATTACGGCATCGTCAAGCCGCTCGAGTCATGCAATCCGCTCAAGGTGACGTTTCACGAATGGCTCGCGATGGTCCGGGATTTCGCGCGCATGCCCGACTGGCGTTCGCGCGCAGCCGCGCTGTTCGCGCCGCCCGACTGGTGCGAGCGCCACGACGCGCTGCGCCTCGCATCCGTGACGCCGGCGTCGGCGCAAGCACGGCACGTCGTGCCGGAAAACAACACCGAGGGTGAGTTCGGGTCGCGCAATAGCTGAGTGATTGCTTGGCCTGTCGGCCTTGGCACTGACCCGGGCCGGCAGCATGCAGGGGGTTGCATGCGAGGCCGGAGATCTAGAACAACCTCGATAACAACATCGATAACAACGTCGATGTCGATAACAGGGCAGCAGCTCGCAGCGCGAGCACCCGTAGCAAGAGCAACGAGGCATGGCACCAAAGGCCACACACAGAGGAGATGAAGTGAACATGAAGAATCAAGGACCGAGACACCGTACGCTGTTGCGCGCCACCCAGATCGCTGTCGCGAGCGCGGCTTTCGCGCTGCTCGCCGCCTGCGGCGGCGGCAGCGGGGGGAACAACAACGCGAGCACGCCGCCGCCGTCGGGCGTCAGCCTGCAGGTGGTGGCGTTCGGCACGAGCCTCACCGACGCGGGCACGTATTCCGAGCAGATTCTGCCGGGCTTCGGTGGCGGCCGCTTCACGACGAACCCGGGCGAAGTCTGGGCGCAGAAAGTGTCCGAGTATTTCGGCAACACGCTTTCGCCGGCCTTCGAAGGCGGCTTCGGCCTGCCGCTCACGGCAACGGGCGGGCTCGACTACGCGCAGGGCGGCGCGCTGGTTACCGGCGGCGGCGTTGCGAACACCAGCGCCGTGATCCCGGCCGCGAGCGAGCAGCCGGTTACGTGGCAGCTCCAGCAGTATCTGGCGCAGCACGGCAGCTTCAATGCGAATCAACTCGTGCTCGTCGAAGGCGGCGCGAATGAGATCCTGGCGCTTCTGGATAACAGTGGCGCTGGGCTGACGACGTTCGGCACGGAACTCGCGGCCTCCACATACCCTGCGCTCATCGCGAGCCCGGCAGCCCAGCAGGCCGCGATTCAGACCCTGGTTAGCGAGGGCTTCACGACGGCACAAGCCACCAGTCTCGTGCCGGCGGCCCTCGCCCTTCAGGCCTACCAGACGAACCCGGCCGGCTTCACGTCGCTCACGACGATCCTCACCGCCGCCGCTACGATGGCGAACCTCATTACCACGCAGATTGCCGGCACGCCTAAAGTTGCCGTCGCGACGGTGCCCGATATCGGCAAGACGCCGGCAGCGCTGGAAGCCGATGTGAGCGCTGGCGCAACGCCGGGCTCCTCGAGCGCGCCCGATCAGGCGCTCTCGCTCGTCTCGGCCATGTACAACCTCACTCTGCTGAAGGGAATCGGGACCGCCGTGGCCGCCAAACAGGTCGTCGTGGTCGACGTGTTCTCCTGGCTCGACCAGACGGTCCAGAACGCGGCAAGCCTCGGCTTCACCGTGACGAACACTGACACGGCCTGCAATCTCACACAGATGACGACCAGCGCGACCAACTATGCGCTGGCCAATCCGAAGGCAACGTTGGGGCTTGACCCGGCCACGACGTCGCAGGCAACGATCAACGCAGCGGCGCAGGCATACGGCCAGAGCTTTGGCAGCGCGCTGTTCTGCTCGCCGCAGACGCTGAAAACGGCCAACGCGCCCACGACCTACATGTTCGCGGATCAGTTCCATGGGACCACGGCACTGAACGCGCAGTTCGCGACGTTCGCCGAAACGCAGCTGGCCGCTGCAGGTATCGGCAAGGCACCGTAACGACGCCTCACGCACCGGGTCTCCCGGTGCAAAAAAAACACCCCACGAACCGTCAGGCTCGCGGGGTGTTTTTACTGAGACAGCGAAAAGGCGCGCTTAGCCCTGCTGCGCCTCAAAGGCCGCCGCCGCGCGCCCCAGCCGGTCATTGACCGCAATCCACTCGATCGTCTCCGGCAGCTTCTCGATGAGGATGCGCGAGACATTCGCGCGATCGAGCGCACGCAGCAGGCCATACAGCTCGCGCGCATATTCCTGCGGCTCTTCCGGCGCGGCGACGAAATGCACGCCCTGCGACTGGGCCCATGCGCCCGCGCGCGAGACGCGCGCCACCAGCGCCACCGTTTCGCCGGTATCGCGCGCTGCCGCGAGCAACGGCTCCAGCGCTTCGAACGGCAGCAGCGCGAGCGGCGTGCGCGGCGCGTAATGCGCCTTGAGCGTGCCCGACGCGCGGGGCGCCGTGGCATCCGAGCCGTCGGGCAGGCGCGGCGCCTCGCCCAGCACGCGCGCGATGTCGTGCGGCGTCACGTGGCCGGGACGCAGCAGCGCGGGAAAGCCGCGCGACAGATCGAGGATCGTCGATTCGATCCCCACATCGCACGCGCCGCCGTCGAGCACGTACACCGCCCCGCCGAATTCGTCGCGCACGTGCTGCGCCGTGGTCGGGCTCACGTGGCCGAAGCGGTTCGCCGACGGCGCCGCCACGCCGCCATGGCCGCCGCGGCGCTGCGAAAACGCCGCCAGCAGCTTTTGCGCGACCGGATGCGACGGGCAGCGCAACCCCACCGAATCCTGGCCGCCGCTCACGGCGTCGGGAATGCGCTCATGGCGCTTGACGATCAGCGTGAGCGGGCCGGGCCAGAAGGCTTCGGCGAGCTTTTGCGCTGCCTCCGGCCACTCCGCGGCCCAGTACGTCGGGTCGCCGCCCGGCGGCAGGTGCACGATCACCGGGTGATTCGCCGGCCGCCCCTTGGCCGCGTAGATGCGCGCGACGGCTTCGGGGCTCGCCGCATCGCCGCCGAGGCCGTAGACGGTCTCGGTCGGGAACGCGACCAGCTCGCCCGCGTCGAGCAGCGCAGCGGCCTGCTCGATATCGGCGGCGGCCGGCTGCGGCTCGGTCAAGTGCGGCTTGCCAGCGTGCGGCGCGTTCTGCTGATCGGACATGATGCGGCCCAGCCTCAGCTCGTGGCGATGTGCAAGAGGCGCGCGCAGTCGCGTGCGGCCGAGCGCGCTTCGTCGAGCGTCGGCGCGGTGAAGTTCACGTGGCCCATCTTGCGGCCCGGACGCGCTTCTTCCTTGCCGTACAGATGCAGGCGCGCGGCCGGCATCGCGGCCACCTGGTCCCACGGCGGCATGACGGGCGCGGCGCCCTTCTGGGGCTTCGCCTCTCCCACGGCACAGGGAAACCACACGTCGCCGAGAATGTTCAGCATCACGGCCGGCGAGTGCTGGCGCGTGTCGCCGAGCGGCATGCCCGTCATCGCGCGCACCTGCTGCTCGAACTGGCTCGTCGCGCAGGCATCGGTCGTGTAGTGGCCCGAGTTGTGCGGGCGCGGCGCCATTTCGTTGGCGACGAGCGTGCCGTCTTCGAGGATGAAGAATTCGACGCACAGCACGCCCACATAGCCGAGCTTCGCCGCGATCTGGATCGCCGCCTGCTGGGCCTGCTGCACGAGCGCCGGGCTCGCGTCGGGCGCGGGCACGATGGTGTGCGACAGCACGCCGTTGCGGTGCGTGTTCTGCGCGAGCGGATAGACCACGGCCGCGCCGCTCGTGCCGCGCGCGATCAGTGCGCTCACCTCGAACTTGAGCGGCAAGCGCTTTTCCAGCACGCACGGCACGCCGCCGAGCGAGGCATGCGCCTCGCGCACTTCCTCGGCGTTGCTCACGCGAATCTGGCCTTTGCCGTCGTAGCCCATGCGCGCGGTCTTGAGAATGCCCGGCAGCACGGCGGCGAGCGCGTTGTCGTCGATGCCGGCGAGCGCCTGCGACGACTCGATCACCACATGGGGCGCGACCGGCACGCCGGCCGCCACGATAAAGCGCTTCTCGGCGATGCGGTCCTGCGCCACCGCCACGCAGCGCCCAGCCGGGGCCACGAAGGTCGACTTCGCGAGCGCGTCGAGGCTCGCCGCGGGCACGTTCTCGAATTCGGTCGAGATGGCCGCGCACAGGCGCGCGAGTTCGGTGAGCGCGGCTTCGTCGTCGTAGGCGGCGCAGATGTGGCGGTCGGCCACCGTGCCAGCGGGGCTCGTCGCATCGGGATCGAGCACGGCGACGCGGTAGCCCATTGCCTGGGCGGCAAAGCAGAACATGCGGCCGAGCTGGCCGCCACCCACCATGCCCAGCCAGGCGCCGGGCAGGATCGGTGAAACCGGAGAGTTGTCAGGAGTCATCTTCGTGGTCGGTCGCGGCTGGCCGCGCATGGGAGGACGTTGCGCGGGCCAGGCCGGGGTTTAACGTCCAGGCGTTGCGCGCGGCGCCGCCTGGACGGTGACACTTCGGGCGGCGTCGCCCGGATCAATCAGTGTGCAATTAGAGCGGAGGCAGCACCATGGCATGCGCCGCTTCGTTCTGGCGCACGCGGAAAGCCGCGAGCTTGTTCGCGTATTCCGGGTTGGTGACGCTCAGGATCGAAACAGCGAAGAGCGCCGCGTTGGCCGCGCCCGCCTCGCCGATGGCGAAGGTCGCGACCGGCACGCCCTTGGGCATCTGCACGATCGAATGGAGCGAATCCACGCCCTTCAGATACTTGCTGACCGCCGGCACGCCGAGCACGGGCACCGTGGTCTTGGCCGCCAGCATGCCCGGCAGGTGCGCCGCGCCGCCCGCGCCCGCGATGATCGCGCGCAGGCCGCGCTCGCGCGCTTTTTCCGCGTACTCGAACATCTCGTCGGGCATGCGGTGCGCCGAAACGACCTTGGCCTCGTACGCGACGCCGAACTCCTGCAGGATCGCGACCGCGTGCTTCATCGTGTCCCAGTCGGAGCTGGAGCCCATCAACACGCCGACGAGCGGCGCCGCATGCTGGTGAGCCGTCTGAACTTCGCTCATTGTGCTTCCTTCTTCCCTCTTTGCGCTTGCCCGCCTGCTTTAAGCGAGCTTCTGGCCCGTGAGACGCTCGAGCGCCTCCTGATACTTCGCCGACGTCTTCGTGATCACCTCATCGGGCAGCTTCGGCGCCGGCGGCTCTTTCTTCCAGTCCTGGGTTTCGAGCCAGTCGCGCACGAACTGCTTGTCGAACGACGGCGGGTTCGAGCCGACCTGGTATTGGTCCGCGGGCCAGAAACGCGACGAGTCGGCGGTGAGCGCCTCGTCCATCAGGTACAGCTGGCCGTGGTTGTCGAGACCGAATTCGAACTTGGTGTCGGCGATGATGATGCCGCGTGTTGCCGCGTAGTCGGCGGCTTCCTTGTACAGCTTGATCGAAATCTCTTTGATGGTGCGCGACAGCTCGGTGCCGATGCGGCGCTCCATCTCTTCGTACGTGATGTTCTCGTCGTGATGGCCCATTTCAGCCTTCGCTGCCGGCGTGAAGATCGGCTCGGGCAGCTTCTGCGCGTTCTGCAGGCCCGGCGGCAGCTCGACGCCGCAGACGGCGCCCGTTGCCTGATAGTCCTTCCAGCCGCTGCCGGCCAGATAGCCGCGCACCACGGCTTCCACGAGGATCGGCTCGAGGCGCTTCACCACCACGGCGCGGCCCTTGACCTGATCGACTTCGTCGGCGGCGACCACGGTTTCGGGCGCTACGCCCGTGAGGTGGTTCGGCACGACGTGCTTGAGCTTCTCGAACCAGAAGTCGGCCATCTGGTTGAGCACCTCGCCCTTGCGCGGAATCGGCTCGCCCATGATGACGTCGAACGCCGACAGCCGGTCGGTGGTGACGATCAGCAGCTTGTCGTTGCCCACGGCATAGTTGTCGCGGACCTTGCCGCGGCCGAGAAGCGGCAGCGAGCGGAGCGTGGATTCGTAGAGGGTAGACATCGTCGTGATTCGCTAAAAGAACAATCGATACGGAAGCGGGTCCGGGTCCAGATTCGCGTCGAGCTACCGCGCCAGGAAACCGGAATCCTGAAGGTATTGCGAGGGTAAACCAAAATTCCCGGAAAAGCCCATCGCCGTTCCCCCAAAACAGGCGGAAACGGCGATGTTTTTACGACAACAGGCGCGTGCCGAACCTACCCGGCCGGACCTCCCCAGCGGGACCTGCCCGGCGCGCCTGGCGCATCGAGCCCGCTTAGCGGACGATCTGCGCGAGTTCGCCCGACTTGTACTTCTCCGCGATCTTGTCGAGCGAGACCGGCTTGATCTTGCCAGCCTGGCCTTCGCAGCCGAACGCGAGGAAGCGGTCCACGCAAACCTTCTTCGCGGCTTCGCGAGCCGGCTTCAGGTAGTCGCGCGGGTCGAATTTCGACGGGTTTTGATACATATAGCGACGGATCGCGCCCGTGATGGCCAGACGCAGGTCGGTGTCGATATTGATCTTGCGCACGCCGTGACGGATGCCTTCCTGGATCTCTTCCACCGGCACGCCGTACGTTTCCTTCATGTCGCCGCCGAATTCGCGGATCTCGGCCAGCAGTTCCTGCGGCACCGACGACGAACCGTGCATCACGAGGTGCGTGTTCGGAATGCGCGCGTGGATTTCCTTGATGCGCTGGATCGACAGGATGTCGCCGGTGGGCTTCTTGGAGAACTTGTACGCGCCGTGCGAGGTGCCGATGGCGATGGCCAGCGCGTCGCACTGGGTGAGCTTCACGAAGTCGGCGGCCTGCTCCGGGTCCGTCAGGAGCTGCTCGCGCGTCATGGTGCCTTCGGCGCCGTGACCGTCTTCCTTGTCGCCCTTCATCGTTTCCAGCGAACCGAGCACGCCCAGTTCCGCTTCGACCGTCACGCCGATCGAGTGCGCCATTTCGACGACCTTGCGCGACACCTCGACGTTGTACTCGTAGGAAGCGACCGTCTTGCCGTCGGCTTCGAGCGAGCCGTCCATCATCACGCTGGTGAAACCGCTGCGGATCGCCGCCATGCAGACCGCCGGCGACTGGCCGTGGTCCTGGTGCATCACGACCGGAATATGCGGATACGACTCGACCGCGGCTTCGATCAGGTGGCGCAGGAAGGGCTCGCCCGCATACTTGCGCGCGCCAGCCGAGGCTTGCATGATCACCGGCGAACCCACCTGGTTCGCGGCTTCCATGATCGCCTGGACTTGTTCCAGGTTGTTCACGTTGAACGCCGGCAGGCCATAGCCGTGTTCAGCGGCATGGTCGAGCAGTTGACGCATTGAAACGAGAGGCATTGTTGCTACTCCTTTGATTTGAAACGAATTGCTTCGTGCCGCCGGCTGTCTTGCGCAGCCGGTCGAGGGCGGCCTGGCAGCCGCCGCCCGCATGCTCGCAGCGGGCTCAATTCCGTGATTTTATCGCGAAGCGCGTCCGTTCCCGGCGCCAGGCACGCAACTGGCATGAAATTGGCATATCGGGACGTCAAATCAGCGAGAAGATGCAAAAAGGGTTGACAGCCTGTGCGCCGCTTCTACGGCGTACAGGCTGCAATTGCGGGGAAAAAACGTCTAAATGGCACCGATCTGACGCCGATCTGATACCAATGTGATACCAGTCGGCGCCAGCGCCATTTATTTTCGGGAGCCTCGAAAATAAAGCGAAAAAAATCGCCGCGCGACTACAGCACCGAAGTTACAGCACGTCACCCACGCGCACGATCTTCAGCGTGTTCGTACCGCCCGGCTGACCCATCGGCTCACCCACGGTCAGCACGACCATGTCGCCGTGCGCCGCGTAGCCCTTGCTCACCACCACTTCGATCGCTTGCTGGAGCGCCGTGTCGCGGTCGCTGCTGGTATCCAGATGCAACGGCGTGACATTGCGGTAGAGCGACATGGCGCGCTCGCTGCCCGCACGCGGCGTGAGCGCGAAGATCGGCACGTGGGTCCAGTGGCGCGACATCCAGAGCGCCGTCGAGCCCGACTCGGTGAGCGCGACGATCGCCTTGGCGCCCAGGTGGTAGGCCGTGAAGAGCGCGCCCATGGCGATCGACTGGTCGATGCGCGTGAACGTGCGGTCGAGGAAGTCCTTGTCGAGTTCGCTCTGTTCCGACTTTTCGGCTTCCAGACAGATCGCGGCCATCGCCTCGATGGTCTCCACCGGGTACTTGCCCGCCGCCGATTCGGCCGAGAGCATCACCGCGTCGGTGCCGTCCAGCACGGCGTTGGCGACGTCCGAGACTTCGGCGCGGGTGGGCACCGGCGCGTGGATCATCGACTCCATCATCTGCGTGGCGGTGATGACGAGCTTGTTCGAGTCGCGCGCCATGCGGATCATGCGCTTTTGGAGCGCCGGCACGGCGGCATTGCCCACTTCCACGGCCAGGTCGCCACGCGCGACCATGATGCCGTCCGACGAGTCGAGAATTTCCTGCAGCGCCGGAATCGCTTCGGCGCGCTCGATCTTCGCGATCATCTTCGGCTTGATGCCGTACGGCGCGCCCGCGATGTTCGCGAGCTGGCGCGCCATTTCCATGTCGGTGGCGTTCTTCGGGAACGACACGGCGACGAAGTCCGCGCCGAGCGACATGGCCGTGCGGATGTCTTCCATGTCCTTCGCGGTCAGCGCGGGCGCCGTGAGGCCGCCGCCCTGACGGTTGATGCCCTTGTTGTTCGACAGGTCGCCGCCCACGCGCACGACCGTGTGAATCTCGCTGCCGATCACGCGCGAGACGTCGAGCACGATCAGGCCGTCGTTGAGCAGCAGCACGTCGCCCGGCTTCAGGTCGCGCGGCAGGTCCTTGTAGTCGAGACCGACGCGTTCGTCATTGCCGAGCTCGCATTCGGCGTCGAGGATGAACGGGTGGCCCGGCTCGAGCACCGTCTTGCCATTCTCGAATTTGCCGACGCGGATCTTGGGGCCTTGCAGGTCGGCCATGATCGCGACTTCGCGGCCGGCCTGGCGGGCGCAGTCCCGCACCATTTCAGCGCGCTGACGGTGGTCGTCGGCGGTGCCGTGCGAGAAGTTGAGGCGCACCACGTCCAGTCCTGCCCGGATCATCTTCTGCAGGATGTCCGGCGTGCTGGAAGCCGGACCGATGGTGGCGACAATCTTGGTGGCGCGATGCATGAGTCTCCTCGTCTGGATAGGATCGCTGGGAAAACCGTTGCTGCGAGAAGTGCTGGCCGGTTGTGCCGCGGGTGCGGACGCGCCGGAACGCGCACCGGGTGAGCCCGGCGTCGCTTTCTTGGAGGGCGCCGCGCGGCTCACGTGAGCCGCTGCGGTGCTTCTTACATGCGTAGTTGCATTCGATGCGGGCGTGGCCGTGCGCCCTGTCGGATTCTGAGCGGCTGTCGATTCAGCAGTCGACTGTTTTGCCGCTTTGTCTGCGACGTCTGCCGTCACGGCTGCAGGCTTCGCGCCCGCCCGCGCCGTATCTGGCTGGGGCGCTGCGCGCCCCTTCTGTCTGGTTGCGGCCCCGGCTGCGCTGCGCGACTTCCCGGCGCCCGCAGGAGGAAGTTTGCTCATGGCGGCGGCTTTTGCCGACTTCGCGCCCGGGGCCCGCGGCGCCACTTAACCAGCCGCCCGCGTTTCGAGCACTTCGACTGCCGGCAGCTTCTTGCCTTCGAGGAACTCGAGGAAGGCGCCGCCGCCCGTCGAGATGTAGCTCACCTTGTCATGGATGTTGTACTTCGCGATGGCTGCGAGCGTGTCGCCGCCGCCGGCGATCGAGAACGCGCCCGAGCTGGCGATGGCGTCCGCGAGCGTCTTCGTGCCGTTGCCGAACTGGTCGAACTCGAACACGCCGACCGGGCCGTTCCACACGATCGTGCCGGCCTGCGCGAGTTGCGCGGCGAGCGCATTGGCGGTGACCGGGCCGATGTCGAGGATCATGTCGTCGTCGGCCACGTCGGCCACGTTCTTCGTCTCGGCCTTGGCCGTCGGCGAGAATTCCTTGGCGGTCACGACGTCGGTCGGGATCGGCACCGAGGCGCCGCGTGCGCGCGCCGCCTCGATGATGGCCTTGGCATCGTCCACGAGATCCACTTCGGCAAGCGACTTGCCGATCTTCAGGCCCGCCGCGAGCATGAACGTGTTGGCGATGCCGCCGCCCACGATCAGCTGGTCGACCTTCTCGGCCAGCGACTTGAGGATGGTGAGCTTGGTCGAGACCTTGGAGCCTGCCACGATCGCGACCAGCGGGCGCTTGGGCGCGCCGAGCGCCTTGCCGAGCGCGTCGAGCTCGGCCGCGAGCAGCGGGCCCGCGCAGGCGGTGGGCGCGTACTTCGCGATGCCGTAAGTCGTGGCTTCGGCGCGGTGCGCGGTGCCGAACGCGTCGTTCACGTAGATGTCGCAGAGCTTCGCCATTTTTTGCGAAAGCTCGTCCGAATTCTTCTTCTCGCCCTTGTTGACGCGGCAGTTCTCGAGCAGCACGACGTTGCCCGGCTCGACGTTCACGCCGTTCTCAACCCAGTTCGCAACCAGCGGCACGTCGCGGCCGAGCAGCTCGGCGAGGCGCTTCGCGACCGGCGCTAGCGAGTCTTCGGGCTTGAACTCGCCTTCGGTCGGGCGCCCCAGGTGCGAGGTGACCATGACGGCCGCACCGGCGTCGAGTGCGGCCTTGATGGCCGGCACGGAGGCGCGCACGCGGGTGTCTTCGGTGATGTTGCCGTTGTCGTCCTGCGGCACGTTCAGGTCGGCGCGGATGAATACGCGCTTGCCCTTGAGCTTGCCTTCGGAGATCAGATCGGAAAGACGCAGAACCTTGTTCATGGACATGTCATCTTGATGGTGGGAAGGCGGTGGCAAGGCAATGCGGGCGCCGCGGGCCAGTCTCGGTGGCGGGCGGCAAAGACGTGCTCAACGGCACGGCGCGGGATCCGGTCTGGCGCTGTCTCGGGTCGCTCCGGGTCGCTCCGGGTCGCTGCTCGTCGCTGGCACGAGCCGGCATCGAATTGCGAGATCGGTATTTTAGCTGATAGCCAGGTCGATCTGAGACGTGCCCAGGCGAATCTCCCGTATTTGGGAAAACGCTCCAAGCCCGGCGGGCGTTCGCGCGAATTACTGCGCTGCAACATGCGCACAGGCTGAAAAAAATCG
>Ga0207816_1000269_pt1 | contig 12094 bp, 7 predicted proteins | sample LuqExpMetageno10_FD_187768 | JGI IMG/M metagenome (GOLD analysis project Ga0207816, IMG submission 187768) | Tropical forest soil microbial communities from Luquillo Experimental Forest, Puerto Rico - Sample 10 (SPAdes) | ecosystem: Environmental > Terrestrial > Soil > Tropical forest ... | reverse complement strand
CGGCTTGTCGCTGCCGGTGATCGGCGTAGCCGCGTTTGATGTGTTCAAGATTGCCAGCGAGTTGTCCGCTTGCTGCACCAGCCACGTCCAGCCTGAGCCGAAGTTGCCCACGGCGGACCTGGTGAACTCGTCCTTGAACTTGTCGAACGAGCCGAACGCACTGGCTATAGCGTCGGCCAACAGCCCCGAGGGTGCACCGCCGCCGTTCGGGCTGAGCGAATGCCAGTAGAAAGTGTGGTTCCAGATCTGCGCGGCGTTGTTGAACACGTTGCCGGAGGATTTCGCGATGATGTCCTCCAGCGCGGCCGCTTCGAACTCGGTGCCACTGATCAGGTTGTTGAGGTTGTTCACGTAAACCTGATGGTGCTTGCCGTAGTGGAAATCCACTGTCTCAGCCGAAATATGCGGCTCTAGCTCGTTTCTTTTGTAGGGCAGAGAGGGAAGCTCGATAGTCATGGTTTTCTCCGGGTGGTTTCTAAAGCATGTGGTTTCTGCGGTCAGTGCGCTATTCAGAGCGGCCCGTTTGGAGTGTCGGCGGCGGCTCCCGATTCGCTCCCTGTGGCCAACCTCCGGCAAGCGCCGAGTACAAGGCAATCGTGGCCGTATCGCGGCGTATGACAGCTTCGGCAGCAAGGTCCTGCGCTTGCAAACGGGAGCGCACCGTATCGAGCACTTCGTAGTAGTCGATCGCGCCAGCTTTGAAACGCACCACCGCAAGCTGCGCAGCAAGTGTGCTGTCGGTTGCTGCCTGCTCCAGGTGACCCGCTTCATCTGTCGTGCGGGAGATCCTCAGCAGGGCGTTCTCAGTGTCCTCCATCGCGGTCAGCACCGTCCTCTGGTATTGCGCGAGTTCGCCAGCGGCCTGCGCATTGCTTGCCTCTATGCGCGAACGAACCCGCCCAATATCGAGGAACGACCAGTCGACCCCAAGGGCTATCAGGGACCTTTCGCTGCCCTCCCGGAAGAAGCCATAGCTGTCCGTCAGGCTCCCGATCAGGCCGATGAGCGTAAACCTGGGGAATAGATCGGCCGTTGCGACACCAACACGCGCAGTAGCGGCGTGGAGACGGGCTTCCGCTGCCGCCACGTCGGGCCGTCGGCGAAGCAGATCCCCCGGTGTACCGGGTTCAATCTGTGCGGGAAGTGTCGGGCGCAGCGCCGGTGAATCAAGTTGTGAAATCAATGCGTTCGGCGGTTGACCGGTAAGTACCGCTAGACGGTGCTCGTCCACGCCGATGGTCGTTTCATAGGCGGCGATGCGTGAGGTCGTCAACTCGAACTGTGCGCGTGCTCTCGCTTGGTCGAGATCTGAACTGCGCCCCGCGGCGACGCGGGCCTCGATCAGCGCAACCGTCTCTCGCTGGTTATCAGCATTCTCCCGTGCAAGTCGCAGTCTCTCCTGGGTGCCGCGAAGCTCTATGTAGGCTTGCGCGACTTCGCTGGAAATAGCGACGCGGACTGCACGGACATCGGCCGCGCTAGCGGTAACTTCCGCTCGCTGCGCCTCAACTCCGCGCCGAACGCGTCCAAAGAGGTCAAGTTCCCACGAGGCATTGATGTTTGCACCGGATACTGGTGTAGATCGTTCGTCACGTGGCGCACCGAAAGCCTCAGCCTTGCTCAACAGTTGGTGACCAATCTGCCCATTAGCTGTGATAGTCGGAAACTGATCGAACTTGGCGTTCGAGAGCAACGCATTGGCTTCATCGTATCGAGAGACCGCCAAGCCGAGATCCTGGTTTCGGATCAATGCGAGTTCAATCAGACGACTGAGTTCTGCGTCACCAAAGCCGCGCCAAAACTCAGCATCGGCGGTACCTGAAGAATCAGCTTGCGAGGTGCCGTTTTGAAGCCGGGTCGAGTCGTCGCGGGCGAAACGATCCGGCACAGGGAATTCCGGACGCTTGTATTCGGGCCCGACCGCACAGGCAGAGAGTCCGAGCGTGATGACCAGTACAGCGAAATGACGGGCGCGGATGCTCATCCCTGCTCTCCTTCGAGCGTGCTGCGCTCCTCTACCCATTCGGCCGGCTTGCCACCACCTGCGAGACTGCGGACTGAAACGTAGAAAACAGGTGTCAGGAACAATCCGAACAGAGTCACTCCCAGCATGCCAGCGAATACGGTCACACCGGTGGCCAACCGCACTTCGCTGCCGGCGCCACTGCCAATCAACAGAGGCACCGAGCCGGCGATGAACGCCACGGACGTCATGACGATCGGCCGCAGACGAAGACGGCACGCTTCCAGCGCGGCGTCCACCGTGCCCATCCCATGTATTTCCAGTTCGCGGGCAAACTCGACGATCAGGATGGCGTTCTTGCATGCCAGGCCCATGAGTACAACCAGACCGACCTGGACGAACACATTGTTGTCACCGCCCGCGAGCCAAACGCCGAACAGGGCGGCGCACATGCAGACGGGCACAATGAGAATCACAGCGAGCGGCAAGGTCCAGCTTTCATACAGTGATGCGAGAACGAGGAACACTAGCAACAGCGCCACGGGAAAAACGACGATTGCGGCGTTGCTCTGGGTGACCTGCTGGTAGCTGAGATCTGTCCATTCGAGAACCATACCGGCCGGTAGTACATCCTTTGCAATCTGCTGCAGCTTCTGGATCAACTCGCCCGATGAGAGCATTCTAGGGTCTGCCTCTCCAATTACGTCGGCAGCCGGGTAGCCGTTGTAGCGAATGACCGGGTCGGGGCCATAGGTCGGTGTTACGGTTACAAGAGAAGCAATCGGCACCATCTCGCCACTTGCATTGCGGGTCCGCAGATTGCCGATGTCCGCGGCGGTCTGACGATGCCCGCTGTCGGCCTGCGCCATCACCCGGTAGACGCGACCGAACAGATTGAAATCGTTCAGATAAATGGAACCAAGGTAGACCTGCAAGGTGGTGAAGATGTCACTCAGCGCGACACCCTGCGCCTTGGCCTTGATGCGATCCACGTCCACCTGGAGTTGCGGGACATTCGCCTGGTACGAACTGACTGGATAGCTCATACCCGGCGTCTTCGCGATAGCCGCCTTAAAGGCATCGACCGCATTCTGAAGTGCGCCGTAACCGAGGCCCGCCCGATCCTCGATATAGAGCGAATAGCCTGACCCGTTCCCGAGCCCCTGTATGGGCGGTGGCATCAAAGCATAGGCGAAACCACTGCTGATACCAGAGAAGCGCGCGTTAAGATCTGCGCTGATCTGCGCAGCAGTGCGATGCCGTTCGCTGAATGGCTTCAGGATGATGTAGGAGTTTGTGGTATTTGGCGTGTTGGTCAGTTGCAACGCGTTGAGCCCTGCGAAAGCAGGTACCATCTCGACGCCATCGGTGTTGAGGGCAATATCTGTCATCTGTTTGACTACGGCGCTTGTCCGGGCGAGCGACGAACCTTCCGGCAGTTTCGCGCCAGCGAACAGGTAGAGCTTGTCCTGGACCGGGATGAAGCCTGCCGGAACGATATTGAACAGGAAGGCTGTCGCCGCCAGCAGCGCCGCGTAGACGCCAAAGACCGCTCCCCGCCGGCGTAGCGAATACGCAACGATGCCGTGATAGCGGTCCGAACTACGCTGGAAGAAGCGGTTAAAAGGACGGAATAGCCAACCAAGCGATTTCTCAATGACTCGCGAGAGCACATCTTTGTCCGCGCCGTGTGGCTTGAGCAACCGTGCGGCGAGCGCAGGGGACAAGGTAAGCGAGTTGACCGCCGAGATAACCGTCGAGATGGCAATCGTAACGGCAAACTGCTTGTAGAACTGCCCGGTGACGCCGCTCATAAATGCCATCGGGACGAACACAGCGCACAAAACAAGTGCGATGGCGATGATCGGGCCGGAGACTTCTTTCATCGCCTGGTGTGCGGCGGCCCGCGGGCTCAAACCCTTTTCGATGTTCCGTTCGACGTTTTCGACAACGACGATGGCGTCGTCGACCACGATGCCTATCGCGAGCACGAGCCCGAAAAGGGTCAGCGTGTTGATCGAATAGCCAAGCACGTAGAGCCAGGCGAACGTACCAACCACTGATACGGGAACGGCAACCAGCGGGATGATCGAGGCACGCCAGGTCTGAAGGAACAGGATGACCACGAGCACGACTAGCACCACCGCTTCGACCAGCGTGTGCTGAACTGCGCTGATCGACTCACGCACGAACACGGTTGGGTCCCAAACGGGACGGTAGGCGACGCCGGGCGGGAACCGCTTCGAGAGTTCGTCCAGCTTGCCGTAGACGGCCTGTGCCACGGCAAGCGAGTTCGCCCCCGGAGAAAGGAAGATGCCAACGGTTGATGAGCTCTTCTTGTTAAAGTAGGCGCGCAACGTATAATCGCCGGCACCGAGTTCTACCCTGGCCACGTCGGCGAGCTTCGTGACCTGTCCATCGCTCCCGGTTCGGAGCACGATGTTGCCGAATTCGCCGGCAGTCGTGAGACGCCCCCTCACGTTGATCGGAACGAGGAAATCAGGGGACTGCGGCGAAGGCTCGGCACCCAACTGTCCCGCGGATACCTGAATGTTCTGTTCCCGCACGGCGTTGACGACATCGCTGGCCGTCAGGCCGCGTGACGCAAGGCGGTTCGGGTCGAGCCAGATACGCATCGCATAGTCACCGGAGCCGTTAAGGCTCACGTCACCGACGCCTGGAATTCTTGCCAACTCGTCCTTGACATGCAGCAGCAGATAATTTCGCAGATACAACGAGTCCTTGCTACCGTCCGGGGAGTAGAGGCTGACGTACATCAGCGGCGTCGGCGACTGCTTCTGAGTGGTGACACCATATTGGCGGACTTCGTCGGGCAATCTCGACAGTGCCTGGCTCACGCGGTTTTGCACGCGTACCGCGGCCGTGTCGGGATCAACGCCGGGCAGGAACGTGACGACGACCTGCAGGCTGCCGTCCGAACCCGCAACCGACTTCATATACATAAGCCCTTCGACGCCGTTGATCGCCTCCTCGAGCGGCTCGGCGACGGACACAGCGATCTCTTTTGGGTTCGCTCCCGGGTAGGTAGCGCGAACGACGACGCTGGGTGGCACGACTTCAGGGTACTCGCCAGTCGGAAGCAGTGGAATGGCAATCAGGCCCAGCGCAAAGATGATGACCGACAGAACGATGGCAAAAGTCGGCCTGTTGATGAAGAACTTGGAGAGATCCATCTGGTTATGCCTTCTATTGTGCCTGGCCAGCCGAACTGGTAGTCGCTTGAGCCCCGAGAAGAACCGGCTTGACAGGTGCTCCCGGGTAAAAGATTTTCTGGAGCCCTTCGACCACGACCTTGTCGCCGGGTTTAAGGCCGCCTTCAATGAGCCGGAAACCATCGATGACGCGTCCCGTGCTTACATCGCGACGTAGCGCCCGATTCTCGGGGCCCACCACGTACACATACTTCTTGTCCTGATCCGTCAGGACAGCCTTATCATCGACGAGCAGCGCGGGCTCAGAACGCGGACTGCTGAGTTGCACGCGCGCATACAGCCCGGATATGAAGACGTGATCGGGGTTCTGAATCCTCACCCTGGCGCGGATTGTCCCGGTTGCGGGGTCAAGCCGGTTGTTGAGGAAATCGATGGTCCCTGAGTGCGGGAATCCCTGCTCGTTCGCAAGGCCGACGCGCAAAAGGTCCCCGGTTATGGGAAGCGAGCGCGGGTCGGTGCGCCTGGCGTTATAGCGAAGATAGCTTTGCTCGTCGCAATCGAAATACACGTAAATGGGGTCCTGCGAAACAACGGTCGTCAGGAGCGATTGGTCGGCTTGCGCGAGATTTCCGACGGTTAGCAAGGCCCGGCCGACTCGGCCGGAAATCGGCGCACGTACCTCGGTGAACCCCAGATTGAGTTTGGCTTCGTCCACCGCGGCTTCCGCTGCCTTTGCTTCGGCCTCTGCCTGCGCATTCGCGGCCGAAGCATTGTCAAGTTCTTCCTGGGACGTTGCACGCGCAGCCACCAGCGTCTCCGAGCGCTTAAGCTGCAGTTTAGAAAGGCTCCAGGCCGCGCGCGCTCGTTCCAACTGGGCATTCGCACGTTCAAGCGCAATCCGGTAGGGGCGCTGGTCGATGATGAAGAGGATCGTCCCAGAGGGGACGTAATCGCCTTCCCTAGCGATAACTTTCTCGATATATCCGCTTACGCGCGGCCTCAGCTCGACCGCATCGACGGACTCGACACGTCCATTGAATTCATCGGTGAGCCGGATCGCCTTCGGCTCGATAACCGAAACGCTAACCTCCGGCGGAGGATAGTCTCCGGATTGAGACCTGTGGCAGGCGGTGAGTGCTGTCGCCGCGGCAAGGCTGACGAGTAGCCATGAACTGTGGCGAGGGAAACGGGCTAAGGTACGCAATTCGGACATTTGATGATGCCAAGGTATGGACGTCCCTCACAATACAAGTTAAAGTAAACTTTAAGTCAAGCGTTCGGAGCTACATCTATGTCGCCTGTCGACAACACTCGCGATCCCCTACTGTCGATAAGTGAAATCTCGGCCCGCAGCGGCGTGGCCGCATCCGCACTTCGCTTCTATGAGTCGATTGGCCTGATTCAATCGAGCCGTCACGGTAGCAGCAGACGCTACTATCCTCGCTCGATTCTCCGGAGGATTGCATTCATCGTATTCGCGCAACGCATCGGCTACTCGCTTGAAGAGATAGCTGAACAGTTGCCTGCCTGTGCAACTGGGAAAGCGCCTACAAAAAGCGATTGGAAGCGAGTGTCACGAGACTGGAAGATACGCGTCACGCAGCGTATTGAGGAATTGCAGCGTCTGAATATGGACCTCGACCACTGCATTGGCTGCGGGTGTCTCTCGTTGGAAAATTGCAAACTCACAAATCCGGACGATCGTGCCGGGCGTTCAGGTCCCGGGGCCAGACGTTGGCTAGGTGACCCCATGCCGCCTCAAGAGTAAGTGGCTATCACGCACAAAACGGGAACGTTGCGCCATCTTCAAGCATGGCGGACCGTCGCGCCGCCGAGCATGACGTCGCTCCATGACATGGCAGCGGAGTGCGGCCTAGCGGCAATAGTTTTGCAATATCACATATACCGAACGCGACTGACAGGCGGCTATTCACGCTGTAGACGCGTTCATCGAAATGGCGTTCCGTGGGTGAGCGCAAGGGGCTGGTTGGAAACTTCGTACTCAACCTATTCGTCAGAGTGTTCTGTCGCAGTAAGATCAGGAAAACGAGCAAGTCCAATATGATTTGGACTACTTAAGCAGGCAGAGAATAGAACTGCTGCGCGGGAGTTTGACCGATGCTGCCATCGTCCATCTGCCCTTTGACGATCATGTGCCATGACTTCGATGCCGCCTAACAGGATGCGGGCACAACGGAAGTTCTTGAACCCCAGCATCGGACGGGTTCGGCGCTTGATTGCCCGATGGTCCTGCTCGATGATGTTGTTCAGATACTTGTTCTGGCGGATCCTGATCGGTGTCTCTCGCCCGTCGTTGATGGCCTCAGGCGCAGCGAGATTCGCGCCGCTCTTGTCGATAGTCACTACCTCGGGCTCGCCGTTCTGTTCAATCGACTTCTCAAAATACCGTTTCGCTGCAGCCTTGTCGCGGTGGGCGCGCAGCAGGAAGTCGATCGTTTCGCCAGTCTTGTCCACGGCTCGGTACAGGTACTTCCACTGTCCCCTGACCTTGATATACGTCTCATCTACGCGCCAGCTCTTGCCGACCGCGCGCTTGCGACGTCGGAACGCGTTTTCCAGAACGGGAAGTAGTTTGATCGCCCACCGGTGCACCATTGAATGATCAACATCGACACCACGCTCAGCCATCATCTCTTCCAGATTTCGCAAGCTCAGCCCATAGGCCACATACGAGCGCACGCACATCAGGATAACGTCGAGCGGATAATGGAGTCGCTTCAGAACCTTCGCAATGCCTGGAGCAAGGGCCGTTCGCGGCATCGGTGCCTCTTCATCGTGGAATCAGTGGCGTTCACAAGATACACATTCTAGTGGACCCACGTTACTGCGACAAAATCCTGCGCTCCTGTACACTAAGGCGCAGGAATTTCTAACTTTGATAGGACCGACGTCGCTCCCCCAAGCAACATATGGCAGGAATGCATGCATAACTCACCCGCGATTGGAACACCCCTAGCCGAAGCGTTGCGACCAGCAACTACCCAGGAGGTTGTCGGCCAAGCGCACCTGCTTGGCGAAGGAATGCCGTTGCGGCAGGCGATAGAAACTGGTATTCCTCATTCAATGATTCTGTGGGGGCCACCCGGCGTCGGTAAAACAACGATTGGGCGACTTGCAGGGCGGGCCTTTGACGGCCATTTTGTGGCCCTTTCGGCCGTCCTAGATCGCATGAACGAGCTTCGCGCAGTTACGCAACGTGCGCAGATCGACCATGAGCGCACACGCCGCAAGACGCTCGTGTTCGTTGACGAGGTTCATCAGCTTGATAAGCGACGGCAGGACCTGTTATTACCGCTCGTATCGTCTGGAGTCGTGACCCTCATCGGCGCGACAACCGAAAACCCCAGCTTCGCGTTGGGCCGGCAGTTCCTTGCACAGTTTCGCGTCTATGTACTGGCGCCGTTGGCGAACGACGATCTTCATCGGGTTTTGAAACGTGCGCTCGACGTTGCAAAACCCGACATCGCGCTTGATGATCCGGCCTCCGAGACTCTGATCAACTATGCAGACGGCGACGCAAGACGCCTTTTGAATCTCTTCGAGCAGGTTCGAGTAGCGGCCAAATCGGTCGGCGAAGCTAACGTTAGTTCTGAATTTCTCGCTAACGTACTGACACGCGGCGCGCGCCGCTTCGACAAAGGCGGTGAACAATTCTACGACCAGATCTCTGCTCTACATAAGTCGGTGCGTGGGTCGAATCCAGATGCCGCGCTTTACTGGCTCTCCCGCATGTTAGACGGCGGCGTGAATCGCAAGTACATTGCACGGCGGATTATGGCAATAGCGTGGGATGACATAGGACTCGCCGACCCCCAAGGCATTAGACTTGCGAATGACGCCGTAAAGGCACACGAGCTCTTGGGTGAAGAGGAAGGTGACCTAGCGCTCGCTCAGGCCGTCCTTTATTTGGCGTGCGCGGAGAAGAGTAACGCTGGCGGAATGGCCTTTGCCCGGGCGAGAGCGTTCATTCTAAGTGACCGTTTGCGAGCCGTACCACCTCACCTGCGGAGCAACTCGCTGGAACCAACGCAGCCAGATGGTAAATACCGGTCTTATCGCAATCCCCACGACGAGCCTGACGGCTACGCGTCCCGCCAGCGCTATCTCCCCGAAGGAATTGATGGCGACCCGCATTGGTACCAACCTGTGCCTCGTGGCCTTGAGACGCGTATTTCAGAACGCCTTGCTTGGCTACGCGACCTCGACCGAGGCGCTCCCGAGCCCGACTAATGCAAGCGTCTGCCGTATCTCAGCCTTGCAAGCGACCGCCTGGTCTATCCAACCGCGCTTGCCATATTTTCGTGCGATTGCGTCTGCCCACCTTCGACATTGAAGAAGCCAATCAATTGTGCCAGGCGTGCCGCTTGGCCCTGTAGGGAATCGGACGCGGCGGCAGCTTCCTCAACAAGCGCAGCATTCTGCTGCGTCAATTCGTCCAAATGCCCCATCGCGAGATTGATCTGTTCGATTCCGCTGCTTTGCACCTGACTTGCGGCCGTGATCTGGCCCATTATGCCCGTCACACTCTCAACGCCTGCCACGATCTTGTCCATCGTAGCACCTGCGTCCGCGACCAATTGCTGCCCTGTTTGCACACGCGCTACTGAGTCGTCAATCATCGCTTTTATCTCTTTCGCTGCCGCCGCGCTACGCTGCGCGAGATTCCTGACCTCTCCTGCGACGACCGCAAAACCCCGCCCGTTTTCCCCAGCACGTGCGGCTTCAACCGCAGCGTTCAGCGCGAGAATATTGGTCTGAAAGGCAATGCCCTCAATGACTGCAATAATCTCGACAATATTGCCAGCCGAGTCGCTAATTGCGCCCATCGTATCGACCACTCGCCCGATAACTGCACGTCCGGTCGTCGCGACATCGCACGCGGACTGGACGAGCTTGTTAGCAGCCAGCGCGTTCTCGGCGTTCTGCCTGACCGTATTGGTTAGATCCTGTGTAAAGGCTACCGTTTCCTCTAGCGAACTCGCCTGCTGCTCCGTACGTGCTGAAAGATCCATGTTGCCATGTGCTATCTGGCTCGAAGCAGTTGCGATTGTGTCCGTTCCTTCACGTACCTCGCCAACAATCCCGCGCAGACTGACATTCATGCGATCGAGCGCCTGCAGCAGTTCGCCAATTTCATCGTAGCGCTGCACACGCACACTGCTAGAAAGATTCCCCGAGGCCACCTTTTGCGCAACTTGCACGGCTTCCTGTAACGGCTGCGTAATCGAGCGCGTTATCGAATAGGCACAAGCGAAACCGATCAGGATCACTGTGAAGCCCAGGACGAGCATTCGGTTACGTGCCGATTCGATCACCAACTTCGCTTCTCCGCCATGCTCATTGACGACGCGCCGCTGCAACGTTACCAGGTTTGTGATCTGCTGCTGTAATGCCTCAAGCGCTCGGAGAGTGCCTTTGTTCAACTCGGTTGTCGCATAGTCCCGGTCTCCCTGCGCCAGAAATTGAGCCACCTTTGCATGTGACGTCACATAGGCTGCACTCGCCTCTCTGATCGCTTTCAGCAAGTCTTGCGCTTGTGGCTGCGTCACTAGCTTGTCAAGCTGCGCCAGCGCTCTATCAGTGGTTGCCTTGTTATCGTCGATTTCTCGGTTGATAGCGTTGATTTTGTTCAAATCGTCGGTGACAAATAGCTGCAGGGTTAGCTGAGCGTTCGCCCTTGTTGTTGCGTCCAGAATTTGCGCCGCATCCGCCCCGCGCCAGTCTTTGTCGATAACCCGATCGGTAATGTCACCGATACCGGACAGTTGACTCCTCCCGACAACGATCAAAATCACGATGAGTAACATGACCGCTCCGAAGCCAGCCCCGAGCCGCACCCCGATTTTCAAACTTGAAAGGTTCATTTGGTCAATTTTGTTCGTATTCTGCCTCGAGCCCACGCAAACGCTCGTTCGGTTCGGAAGCAATGTTTTGGAACTTCGAAAGGCTCAACACTTCAAGGCGAAAGTCAGCCGATCACCATCAAGCTGGCGCCGACTCACCGGCGAACCGTCAACAAGCTGAATTCAATGGCCCCAAAAGCAGGAACTACTCGGGAGGCTCTCACGAGCTCGTCACCATGAGGTCGTACGCGCAATCGCTCAGCCGGGGGATAGAAAGAAGCGGTAGTGTCGATGCTGACGCGAACCCTAACGCTCACGATTTCGCTCGGCACTATGACCGATACATCGCACTGGAGGGCGCAATCAAAGACGTTGTCTCCTGTTCTTTATGCTTCGTCGCCTGCGGCCAACGCAGACGTTCGCAGGCTTTCCCGAAGATTATTAAGCTATCCCGCCTTTGGTCCAGTCGATTTTGATGGCGTCGAAGGTAAGCTATGCTGACCCGCTACGCGAGTGATGAGCGTCGTTCCACGTGCGAGCGCAGTTCAGGCGTCGTTCAGTTAACTCGTCGACAAGAGGGTGAATGGCCTTTTTTGTCGATGGCATTGATCCGCAAAATCCGAACGCGTACTGCTTCCCTCGCGCCTTCACGAACACTTCATCGAGATGCCAGGTGAAACGCGACTAGCCGTGCAGGGCTTTCGCGCAATGCGCAAACTACGCCCCGAACCGGTCGCACCAGTTGCGCACGGACCCGAACTTGACCGTCATACCGGCTCGAGCAGCAACTCCTCGATGTCACGCAGGCTCAGGTTGAAGCGCAAATACCAGCGTACAGCGCCGCTGACGACCGCTGCCGGAAAACGGAAGCCATAGTAGGCCGATTTGCCTACTTCATCCCGGCATTCTGGCCGGCAACTCCTTCAAGTCGACAAAACCAAGTGGACATATGCCATGGTCTCACCGGTCCTCTTTTGATTGTGAAGCCCAACTTATTGATTGTCCGTAATTCATTGCTTGTTGATCAAGCGATGTCCGGCGAGACTGATACCACATTCAAAACTATCCCCTCTGCCGGAGACGCTTTATGGCGG
>Ga0207816_1000267_pt1 | contig 12171 bp, 13 predicted proteins | sample LuqExpMetageno10_FD_187768 | JGI IMG/M metagenome (GOLD analysis project Ga0207816, IMG submission 187768) | Tropical forest soil microbial communities from Luquillo Experimental Forest, Puerto Rico - Sample 10 (SPAdes) | ecosystem: Environmental > Terrestrial > Soil > Tropical forest ... | reverse complement strand
CCCGCCACACCCTGTGCGTACTGATTCTGCGTGAGCTGCAGCGACTTCTGGTAAGCGACGACCGTGTCGTCGAGCAGCTTTTGCTGCGCGTCGAGCGAGCGCAGCGCGAAGTAGGTCTGCGCGAGCGTTGCCTGGGCGGACAGACGCGCATTCGCGAGATCGGCGGCGGCGCCCTGCTGGCTCGCTTCCTGCGAGCTGACGGTGCGGCTCACCTTGCCCCAGAGGTCGGGCTCCCATGTGGCGTCGAGCCCCAGGTTGACGTTGTTCGTGATGGTGCCGCTCGACAGTCCGCCGCTCGAGCTGGACACGCGCGTGGGCGTGTACGAACGCGTGCCCGAGAACGTACCGCTGATCACAGGGAAGTACGCCGCGCGGGCTTCGCCGACGAGCGCGCGCGCCTGGCGGTAGGCGGCGGCAGATTGCGCGACCGTCTGGTTGCTGGTGTTGAGCTGGTCCATCAGCGCGTTGAGCTGCGCGTCGTCATAGATGAGCCACCAGGCGCCGCGGTCGGCGGTATCGGCGGGTTGCGCGACTTTCCAGCCCTCGGGCGCTTCCTTGTACGAAGCCGGTACGGCGGCGGCCGGCCGGTGATAGTCGGGGCCGACGGCGCAGCCGGTCAGCTGGAAGGTGAGCGCGGCGGCCGCGCACAGCAGCGCAAGCGTGGAAAGCGGCGCGGGCGCGCGGCGCGCCACGGACCCCGCGGACCCAATGGACGCAGCGGGGCGGACGAAACGGCAAGGCATGCAAGGATTCCTGTCGATGCAACCGGCGCCCGGTCAGGCGGCCGGGCGCGCACGGGGTTGTCGCGTTGCGGCGATGGTAGCGCACGCACTACGTGTTACGCGGAATCCGAAAGCTTACGCGTTGGAAGGGTTGATGGGTGTTACGCTGCGGCACGCGCAGGTTACGCGTCGTTACGGCGACGCCTGGGCGCACGGCAGGCGAGCTGTCCGCCGCCGCACACGGGCGCAGCCGCTGCGGCCGTCGCGACCGCAGGCGTAGCCGGCACGGGTTCGTTGCGTGTGCGTCGGCGCTGCGCCCACACCATGGCCACCACGGCGATCGAGCCGCCCGGCAGCGCAAACATGGCCGCATACAACGCGAGCTTGCGCCAGCGCGACGACGCGCCGGCCTTCGCGAATGCGAGACGGGCGGTGCCGGTGACAGAGCGGCCAAGGCCGCCAAGCGCGTTGATCAGATAAAGCATGGCGTGGTGAGCAAACGGGTGAACGTGAAGCGCGGTGAAGGTAGATGCCTGCAAGTGCTTGCCTGTCATAATATTGACTATGCAATCAAATCACAACATACTTTGCACCGCATCAACTGATCTGTTGTTTTTTCGCGCAGTGCAGCAATCAAGGCATTTGCGGCCCGCTTTTCGATTTATCTGCCTGAGCAGTAAAGTAACCGCTATAATTCGCCCGTTTTTCGAGATGCAGCAAAGCGAACTGCCATGAGCGACGGTCCTTCCGTTCAGGCCGGGATGGCCATCGAGCCAAGCCTCGGCTATTTCCTTTCGACCGCGCGCAACGTGCTGGCCGGGCGCATCGACCGTGCCGTCGCGCCGCTCGGGCTCACGTCCTCGCAAATCGGCGTGATCCTCCTGCTGTGGTTCGAGCGCGCAAACACGCCCAATGAGATGTCGCGGGCGCTCTCGTACGACACCGGCTCCATGACGCGCATGCTCGACCGGCTCGAGAAGAAGGGCTTTCTCGTGCGGCAGCGCAGCCAGTCGGACCGAAGGGTGGTGGAACTCGCGCTCACCGCGCAGGGCCGCGAAGCAGCGCAGCAACTCCCCGACCTGATCGCGGCGGTGATGGCCGAGCAGTTGCGAGGCTTCGCACCCGAAGAGGTCACGACGCTCGTCGGTTTGCTGCAGCGCTTCATTGCCAATGACGGCACGACCACGCCGCTCTGTGGGCCCGTGGAAGACGCCGGCATGAAGACGCAGCCGCCCGCGCCGGGAGATCTCGACTAAAGACGCAGGTGCATTGAAGGACATGACGCGGCAGCGCAGCACGTGCCGCACTTTGAACTAATTACTGTCTGGGCAGAAAGTGCACCGACACGTAACGGCAGGCCGTCGGTGCGCGCAGCCACCACGGACTGCCCGAACAAGGACACGGAACATGGACGCTTCCTCCACGGTGCCCGCGCGCGCCGAACCCGCACCGTTCTCCGGCGGCACGCTAGCGCTGCTCACAGTCGGCCTCGCGCTCGGCACCTTCATGGAGGTGCTGGACACCTCGATCGCGAACGTGGCCGTGCCGACCATCTCCGGCAACCTGGGCGTCGCGAACAGCGAAGGCACGTGGGTCATCTCGTCGTATTCGGTCGCGTCTGCGATCGCGGTGCCGCTCACCGGATGGCTCGCGCGCCGGGTGGGCGAAGTGCGCCTCTTCACGATTTCGGTGCTGCTTTTCACGATCGCATCGGCGGCTTGCGGTTTCGCTTCGAACTTCGAGACGCTCATCGCGTTCCGCCTCGTGCAAGGCCTCGTTTCCGGGCCGATGGTCCCGCTCTCGCAGACCATCCTCATGCGCTCCTACCCGCCCGCCAAACGCGGGCTCGCACTCGGACTCTGGGCGATGACGGTCATCGTCGCGCCGATCTTCGGACCGGTGATGGGCGGCTGGATCACCGACAACTACTCCTGGCCGTGGATCTTCTATATCAACGTGCCGATCGGTCTCTTCTCGGGCATCTGCGCGTACCTGCTGCTGCGTGGACGCGAGACGAAGACGACGAAGCAGCGCATCGACGCGGTGGGTCTCGCGTTGCTCGTGATCGGCGTGTCGTGCCTGCAGATGATGCTCGACTTCGGCAAGGACCGCGACTGGTTCAACTCGACGTTCATCGTCACGCTCGCCATCGTCGCGGTCGTGTCACTCGCGTTCATGCTCGTGTGGGAGGCGACCGAAAAGGAGCCCGTGGTCGACCTCTCGCTCTTTCGGGACCGCAACTTCGCGCTCGGCGCGATGATCATCTCGTTCGGCTTCATGGCGTTCTTCGGCTCGGTCGTGATCTTCCCGCTCTGGCTGCAGACCGTCATGGGCTACACGGCCGGGCTCGCGGGCCTCGCGACTGCGCCGGTCGGCTTGCTTGCGCTCGTGCTCTCACCGCTGATCGGGCGCAACATGCACAGGCTGGATCTGCGCATGGTCGCGAGCTTTGCCTTCATCGTGTTTGCGCTCGTGTCGATCTGGAACTCCACGTTCACGCTCGACGTGCCGTTCAATCACGTGATTCTGCCGCGTCTCGTGCAGGGCATCGGCGTGGCCTGCTTCTTCGTGCCGATGACGACCATCACGCTATCCAGCATTCCCGACGAGCGTCTGGCAAGTGCCGCCGGCCTCTCGAACTTTCTGCGCACGCTTTCGGGCGCGATCGGCACCGCGGTGAGCACGACTTTCTGGGAAGACGCCGCGATCTTTCACCACACCGTGCTTTCGGAATCGGTGAACCAGTATTCCCCGAACACGATCGCCTACAAAGACGCCCTCGCGAGTCTCGGCTTCGCCGGTCAGAGCCTGACCGCCAAGCTCAACGATGTCGTGACGACACAGGGCTACATGATGGCCACCAACGACTTCTTCCGCATTTCCGCCGCGGTGTTCCTCGTGCTGGCCGTGCTGGTATGGGTGACCAAGCCGAGAAAAGGCGCGGGACCGGCAATGGGTCATTGACGGTCCCGCGAACAGCAGCCTGCGTATGGCACAGGCTGCCGGGTGCTACGTCTGCGCGCGAGGGCGCGCGTTGCACAACTAGCGTTGCGTGACGCCGTTCGTTTGAATTTCGACGCGGCGGTTCTTCGCGCGGCCCTCGGGCGTGGCGTTCGACGCGACCGGATTCGCGAAGCCGTAACCGTGCACTTCGTATTGGCCTGCATGGAGGCCGTGCGACTGCAGATAGTTGCGCACGGTCTGCGCGCGGCGCAGCGAGAGGCGGTCGTTATAGGCCTTCGAGCCGACCGAGTCGGTATAGCCGCTGATGGCGACCGTGCCGATGTTCACGCTATCGCTGTCCTGAACGAACTGGTCGAGACTCTGCTTGCCGCCGGGCAGCAAATCGGCCTTGCCGGACGCGAAGTTCGCGTCCGCGTTCAGCGTGATCGTGCGCGGCTGCGTTGCGGGCGGAGGGGGCGGAGGCGGGGTTTGAGCGATCGGTGCCGGAGCCGGAGTTTGCGGCGTCTGGCAGATGAACGTGATTTCACGCGGATCGTCTTTCGGCTTGAAGCCCGAAGTGGCGAGATCCGTCGACGAGACGCGCAGCGGCGTCTTGTCGACGCAGACCTGCTTGACCTTGGCCATACAGGCCTTCGAGCTTTCCAGCAGGCCGAGACATTGCACGCGGTATGCCTGCGTGCCGTTCGAGAGCGTGACGACGTCGAGGTTGTAGGTGGGGCCCGAGGCGGTGGTGCAGCCGGCGGCGGCGACGATTACGGCAGCCGCGGCACTGGCGGACAGAAGTCGCAGTTTCATTGTCGATTCGAGTTGTTGATGAGGGAGGGACGGCCCGCATCACGCCGGCCGTAGCCAGCCCACGATACGGGCAGCCGCTTCCTTCCCTCAATCAGACAATGCCTAAACCGGCAATCGTTATGATTCGAAATCCGTAACGCCGAAGTGTGCTCTGGCCGCGAAACCGCAGCGGCCAGAGGTCGCGCTGGAGATCAATGCGCGCTGGAGGCCGGCTCCGCGACGGCCGCGCCGCTCACGCCAGCCGCGTCGCCGCCTGCGCCCGTGCTGCTGTCGCCGGGGATGGGCGCAGCGACGCCCGAGCGCACGTATTGCTTGAACGCCGCCCCTGCCGACCACGGGTTGGGTTTGCAGCCGAGCGAGCTGTCGCAGTGCGCCGCGAAGCCGATCGTGGCCGTGCCGTCGCTGTTGGCGGCCTTCGTGATTTCATAGGCGAGCAGTCGCCTGCCGCCGCCCGGGCCAGAGGTCTGGATGAGGGTGTCGGTCACGATCTGCACTTCGTACTTCGAATGGCTGCGCACCCAGTCCTGGGCGCGTTGCCACCAGAGATCGCATTCCGCCTTGTTCGAGCAGGTGAGCGGCGCGGTCGCGATCTGCATGACGTCGGGATTGACCTGCCCGCGCGGCGCGCAGGCCGCAGCCGTCGCGCACAGCAGGATCGCAAGGATTCGTTTCATCGCGTGGGTTCCTCCCAGAGTGAGCCGCGTGGCGCGCGGCCCGAGCGTTTTTTTGTGTTCACGGCTTCGTTCGCCGGGCGGCGTCGTCCGGCAACGCAGCGCCTGTCCTGGTTGGACCGCATTTGCACGCTGGTGTTGCGAGCAAACGCAGTGCCCGGGGCGAGCTGGATGGGATGAGTGCGCCGCGCGGAACGCGCCGGTGCACCGGCGCGCCGCTCAGACGCTGAAGCGATTGAGCGTATAGGCGCGATACGCGGCCACGAAAGCGTCGAACGAGCCGACTTCGTCGCGTTCGAGCTGCGCCTGCTCCGCGAGCGATTCCCGCGCAAGCGTTTCGAACTCGGCCGCGGTCGCGGCGTCGAGCGGACGCGCGAGGAAATGCGCGGCGTGGCGCTCGCTTTGGGCGAGTGCAAATTGCAGGAAGGACTGCTTGCCATCGCGCATGGTTTGCAGCACGCGCGCCGATGGCGTGAGCGAGGGATCGGCAAGCTTCGCGCGTTGCGCCGCGACCGAGCGCGTATGCTCGTCGCCGCCGTGCGCCGCGTCGAGCACGGCCGCCGCGTGGCCGATCTTCTCGAACAGCGCTTCGGCCCATGCCTGCATCGGCACGTCCCTGCCGTCGCGCTTGAGCGCGAGGCCGGGGCGGCGCCCTTCTTTCGTCACCAGGCCGAAGTTCTCGTTCGATTCGGCGTAGGCGTCGGCGGGCAGGAAAGGGCTGTCGTCGAACGCGCACGCCAGCAGGTAGGCATCGAGAAAACGCGCCGTTTCGAGCGAGATGCCGGTGGGCTCGAACGGGTCGATGTCCATGCAGCGCACCTCGACGTACTGCACGCCGCGCGCGGCGAGCGCATGCAGCGGCCGCTCGCCCGGATGCGTCACGCGCTTGGGGCGTATCGTCGAGTAGAACTCGTTTTCGATCTGCAGCACGTTCGTGTTGATCTGCACCCACTCGCCGTCGCGATGCGTGCCGATCGCCTCATACGGCGGATACGGCTGGCTCACCGCCTGCGCAAGCGCGTCGAGATAGCCGGCCAGCGTGTCGTAGTCGGCACGCAATGCGGACTGGCCCGTCGTGTTCGAGTAGCCGAGATCGCTCATGCGCAGGCTGGTCGCGTACGGCAGATAGAGCGTGTCGGCGTCGAACGCTTCGAGCTTGTGCTCGCGGCCGCGCAGGAAGCGCGCATCGAGCGCGGGCGAGGCACCGAACAGGTACATCAGCAGCCAGCTCGTGCGGCGGAAATTGCGAATCAGCGCGAGGTAGCGCTCCGACTGGTAATCGGTGAGCGAGGCCGTGGACTGATGATGCGCATGAAGCACGCGCCACACGTCTTCGCTCAGCGAATAGTTGTAGTGGATGCCGGCAATGCACTGCATCGTGCGCCCGTAGCGCAGCGCGAGCCCCATGCGATACACGTACTTGAGGCGCCCGATGTTCGAGCTGCCATAGCGCGCGATGGGGATGCCGTCGTCGGTGTCGGGCAGGAGGCCCGGCATCGATTCGTTCCAGAGCAGCTCGCCGTCGCGCGCGAGGACCGCATGGACGTAGCGATGCAGCTCGTCGAGCCTTTCGAGCGTGATCGACGGATCGGGCTCGGCGGGCGTGATGATCTCGATCAGCGCTTCCGAATAGTCGGTCGTGAGCGACGGATGCGTGAGCGCCGAACCGAGCGCCGCCGCGTGCGGCGTCATGGCGAGACGGCCGTCGCGTGTGACGCGCAGGCTCTCCTTCTCGATCCCGCGCAGACCGCGCGTGAGCGCGCCGCGATGTGGCCCGTCGCCCAGCACGGAAAGGCGCTGCGCGAGAACGTCGTTCGTGCGTGTAGAGGTCGTGTCTGACATTGAGGCAAGTCGGGCTCGGGCCGGCGGCGTGGTGCTGCGAGCGCTCGCCGGCCGGGATTCTTTTCGGTAGCGGGCACTTTAACATCTCGCCGAAAGACCTGCTTGGGCCTGCTTCTGCCCTGGCTCGGGCGGAATTTCGCCCGGCCGGCGCGCGCTGTGAGCGGCGGCGATGGCCGCCCGGCACGCCTCGCGTTGCCCTACCCGCCGCGCGCCGCGCCCGCGCGATCGGCGATTTCATTCCACAAATGCATGGCCGCGTATGCGCGCCAGGGGCGCCATGCGTCGGTGCGCGTGCGCTGTTGCGTCGCGCGCACGAGCGCCGGGTCGCGCGCCGCGATGGCCTGCATGAGCACGAGGTCCGTGGCGGGCCAGGCGTTCGCGTCGCGCCAGGCGCGCATCGCGACATATTCGACGGTCCACGGGCCGATGCCCGGCAACGCGAGCAGCGCGGCGCGCATCGCGTCGAGGTCGGCGGGTGCTGGCGCGATAAGGTCGATTTGTCTGCTTTGACGTTTGACGCGCGGCTTCTGTTGTTCCGCCTGTGCGTAGTCGCGTTCGATGATCACCGCGCCGCTCGCCACCGCCTGCGCGAAGCCCTGCAACGCGGCGACGCGCTTGCCCGGCATGCCGATGCCCGCGAGATCGGCGGCGGCGAGCGCGGCGGGCGTGGGAAAGCGCCAAGCGGTGCGCGCGTGCGCATGGCCGTCGATGCGCTTGCCCACGCGCTCGACCAGGCGCCCGATGATCGTCGTCGCCGCCTTCACGCTGACCTGCTGGCCGACGATCGCGCGCACCACGAGCTCGAAGCCCGACCATGCGCCGGGCACACGCAGCCCGGGCACGGCCGCAACGAGCGGCGCGAGCCACGGGTCGGTGCGCAAATGCGCGGCGATCGCGGCGGGATCGGCTTGCAGGTCGAACATGCGCGAGAGCGGCGCGGCGAGCGCCGCCGCGTAAGCGCGCACGGGCCCGTCGATCTGCACGACGAGGCAATGCTTGCGCGCATGACGGCGCACGGCGAGCGTGCCGCTCTCACCGTTGAAGTCGATCGCGCGCAGCCACGCGCCCTCCTCGACGGCCTCGACGCCCGGAGTTGCCCGGCCGCTGAAGAAGCGCAGCACCCGCGGCCAGTCGTAGGGCGCACGAAACGGCAGTTCGAGCGTGGCGCTTTGCGTCTGCGCCTCGGCTTGTGCTTCGGATTGCGGGGCGATGGCGCTCAAGCGGCAGTCTCCGGCGTGTTGGCGCGCTTCGTGGTCGAACGGCCGCCCTTCATGTCTTTCGCGCGCATTGCGCCTTTCGCGCCTTGCTGGTCGCGCGCTGCGCGGCCGCTCGCCTGCGGCGCGCCGGCGCGGATCTCCGCCGCGCGTGCCTCCGCGTCGATGAGCGCCGCCTTGCGCTCGAGCCCCCAGCGGTAGCCTGCGAGGGACCCGCCCTTTTGCACGACGCGATGGCACGGAATCGCCAGCGCCACCGGGTTCGACGCACACGCGCTCGCCACGGCCCGCACCGCGCGCGGTGCGCCGAGCGTTTCGGCGATCTGCGTGTAGCTGCGCGTTTCGCCGTAGGGAATGCGCTGGAGCGCGTCCCAGACGCGCTGCTGGAACGCCGTGGCGGCGATGTCGAGCGGGAGATCGAAGCGGTCCCGGCGGCCATGCAGATAGGCGTCGATCTGCGCGGCGAACGGCGCGAGCGCTGGCTCGTCCTCGATGCATTGCGCGTTTGCGAAATCCTCGGTGAGCGCGGCGTTGAGCGTCGCGGCGTCGTCGCCGAACGCGATCCGGCAGATGCCCTTCGCCGTCGCCGCGATCAGCACGTAGCCGATCGGCGTGGGCGTCGCGGCGTAGCGGATCGTCAGCCCGGCGCCCTTGCGTCGATACGCGGACGGCGCCATGCCCAGCTCGCCCGGCACGCTGTCATAGAGGCGCGACGACGATCCGAAGCCAGCATCGGCACTTGCGCGGGTGACGTCGGCGCCCTCGCCGAGCGCGTCGCGCAGCACGGCCCCGCGTCGCGCCGCCTGGTACTGGCGCGGCGAGACGCCCAGCACGCGCTTGAAGAGGCGCTGGAGGTGAAACGGGCTGAGGTGCACGGCGTCGCCCAGTTGCGCGAGCGTGAGACGCTGCTGCGGATCGGTGTCGAGGGCCGCGCAGGCGCGCCGCACGATTTCCAGTTCGCGCGGCAATCCGCCCGGGCGGCAGCGCTTGCACTCGCGATAGCCGGCGGCGCGCGCGGCGTCGGCCTCGGCGAAGAATTCGACGTTCTCGCGCCGCGGCAGCCGCGACGCGCACGAGGGACGGCAAAACACACCGGTCGTGCGCACGGCGTAGAAGAATGCGCCGTCGGCGCGCGCGTCGCGCGACGTGACGGCTTGCCAGCGGTCGGCGTCGCTCGTCCACTCGCCGTCTGGCGTTTCAGCGGGTCTTGCGGGTTGCGTAGCGGGTTTCATGACGGGTTTCAGCTCAGGGACGGCGCTCATGTCACGGCTCCTCGAAGTGCCTGTCTGCATGCCCTCACTGTAGCGTCGCATACGGACGAAGGCGCGCCGGATCTTGCGCTGTCATTGCTGTCGAAGCGAGTCGCCATCGCGACGCGCTTCGGGCATTTATCTGGCACTTTTAAACCTTCGGTGAATCCCTGGTGGCGCTTTGCACTTTCCCGTGCGACAAAATGGCCACGTTGCGGGTTTTCCCTTAAAAAGTTGTTGCGTCGCGTCAGGCGGCTGTGTATAGTGGTTTCTGTCTCCTCCATGTCTCCTCCTGATATGGATTAAGCCCGCTCACAGCAGCGGGCTTTTTTTCGTCCAGCGTTTTTGCAAACGCGTCGCGCCCGTTCCTGCGGCCATTTTCCGCCCGTTCCCTCCGTTTTGCCGCCCGCGCTGTTTCCGGTACGCGGGGTTCCGCGTCATATGCGCGTTCCGCGCAGCCATGCGTCCACTGGTTCATCATGAGAGATCCTGCACGACCCGGAGGACCCCATGCGCATCCAGATTCGCGAGATCGATCACGTCGTGATCCGGGCGGCCGATACGGCCGCGATGGCGCGTTTTTATTGCGACGTGCTCGGCTGCGAGCCGGAGCGCGAGCAGCGCGATCTCGGGCTCGTGCAGTTGCGCGCGGGACGCTCGCTCATCGATCTGGTGACGATCGGCGGGCCGCTGGACCGGGGCGCCGGGGCGCCGCCTGCGGGCGCCGGCGGCAACATGGATCATCTCTGTCTGCGCGTCGAGCCGTTCGATGCCGAGGCGCTCAAAGCGCATCTGACGCAGCATGGGGCGCGTCCCGGCAACGCCGTCGAGCGCTATGGAGCGGAGGGTCTGGGGCCGTCGCTGTATCTGTTCGATCCGGAAGGCAACATGGTGGAACTGAAAGGTCCGACCCGCGCGTGAACGGTGACTGGCGCGGGTGCGTCGCGAGCGCCCAAACGTACTGCTAGACGTTTTCGGGCGCCTTGAACACGCTCCATTCGACGGCAACCGGCTCGGCGCTCGTATTGCCGATCCACGCTGCGCCGTCCTGAACCGTGCACTGCAGGCGCATGGTGCGCTCGGCCAGCGCGCCGAGCGACGCGGCGACGCCCTCGCCCAGCGACCAGACCGTGACGTTGCGCAGGCGCTCGACCTTGCTGCGTACGCCTTGCCACCAGATGTCGGAGGTGCGCCCGCCGTAGGCGATCACGATGACCTCGCCCGAGCGGCCGCTCGCCTTGGCGATGCGCCGCTCGTCGGGTTGCCCGACCTCGATCCACGTTTCGATCGCGCCCGTATAGTCCTTGCACCAGAGATCGGGCTCGTCCGTGTCGGAAAGGCCCTTGCAGAACTCGAGCCGTTCGCCCGCAAACAGCGCGAACGCGGCGATGCGGACCATCATGCGGTCGTCGGTTTCGGACGGATGGCGTGCGATCGTGAGCGCATGGTCGGCGTAATAGTGCCGGTCCATGTCCGCGATCTGCAGTTCTGCCTTGTAGATGGTCGATTTGAGTGCCATACCGAATTCCGGGCGCGCGAAAGCCGCACATGATAGCGAAGTTTGGAGCAAGCAATGTGCCGGTCGAACGGGCGCGCCGCACGCGCGGCGTTGCGATGCGGCGCGCGCGACGCAATGCGGATGGTCTGACGGGAAAATGACCGGGGTTTGACAGCGGCGCGCGGCGCTCTACGTCATCTCATGGCCACGCGCCCAGCATTGCGATGGCCCGGCGCATGCGCGTCGGGCCATGCTGCGAGGGGCGTATCGGTATCGGAGGTATCGGAAATATCCGGCGAGTACCGGGCGGGCGCGCCCGATTTCCGGCGGAGGCGGATATCGCGTTACTGCTTGATGAAGCGGTCGTTGGTCCAGAGACCTTGCTCGTCGGTGTTCGCCGCGCTGACGAATTCGACGTCATGACCCACCACTTGCACCACGCGGAACGACTGATTGTCGGGTGTGGACAGACACTGGAATCCGCTGAAGTATTCCTGCATCTGCTGGCGCTCGCCGGCCTGCTCGTGAAGGGCGACGGCGTCGAGCTTGTCCTTCGAGAGGCAGCCGTAGGACCCGGGCTTGAACTGCACCGTCTGCTGCGGCTTGACGACGACATCCTGAGCTTGAACGGCAACGGCGCAAGCGAGGCTAGCCGCCACGACGACCATACCGGATAGCATTTTCATGATTGCCTCCTGCGGGTTTTTACTCGGGTTAGGTATGTATTTAACTCTCATGGCGGAGTCGCGTCTCTAACCATAGAAAACGGTGGAAAGACTGCAAGCCCGACTTGTGTGCGCTCGCAACAGCGACGTGTTCATGCCATGCGGCGGCATGTGTTGTCATGCCGCCGCGGCTCGCGCTGCCGCGCATTCAGGAGCAGTCCGAAGCATCGATCGAATGGCTGGGCGCCTTGTTCAGAAAGGCGTCAACGGTTATAGCCGAACCAGGAAAACCGGGCCCGCGATGATTTAAGCGGTTTAGTGGAATGACGGATCGGTGAATGCCGCGGCGCACCTAAAGTCATCGGCGCCCGGCGTGAAATGCGGTGAATTAATGGATTGAACACAGAATAAAATCGATGCCAGCTACCCCGCCGCGACCAGCAGAAATCCGCCACCGCTACGCGCTTGCACACTGCCGAAGTTCATGGATAAATCGGGCTTCCCACAGGAGGAACCCATGACTTTCGCTCACTGGCTGCCGTTCGCAATC
>Ga0207816_1000265_pt1 | contig 12181 bp, 9 predicted proteins | sample LuqExpMetageno10_FD_187768 | JGI IMG/M metagenome (GOLD analysis project Ga0207816, IMG submission 187768) | Tropical forest soil microbial communities from Luquillo Experimental Forest, Puerto Rico - Sample 10 (SPAdes) | ecosystem: Environmental > Terrestrial > Soil > Tropical forest ... | reverse complement strand
CGCGCGAGCCGCCAGCACACGCCGATGTCGCCGAAATTGTCGATGACGGCGCAAAAGAGGTCGCAGGCGATGCCAGCATCGGTCGTAGCGCGTGTAGCGGTCGCGGAGGAGGAGTGGGCTTCTGTCATGGGGAGCCAGTGAGCGAAGATGCGCGCAACGAAGATTCATGCGCGCCGTGGCAGGCGGGCAGGTTAGGCGCAGGTTCGTCGCAGCATGGAATGATCTAAACTTGCGATTCTAGGATAGAGCCTCGAACGCGTCGCGACGGCGGCGCGCCCGGCCACTTCCGCATCATCTCGCCCACATTACATCGACGCACCGCCCGTCCCCGAAACTGGATGACCGACACCGACGTTTTCGACCCGAAAAAGACGCTCGCGCAGTTGCCGCATCTGCCTGGCGTCTATCGCTACTACGACGCACAAGGCGCGGTCCTCTACGTCGGCAAGGCGCGCGACCTGAAAAAGCGCGTGTCGAGCTATTTCACGAAGACGCAGCTCTCGCCGCGCATCGCGATGATGATCACGCGCATTGCGCGCATCGAAACCACGGTCACGCGCTCCGAGGCCGAGGCGCTGCTGCTCGAGAACAATCTCATCAAGGCGCTCACGCCGCGCTACAACATCCTGTTTCGCGACGACAAGTCGTATCCGTTCCTCAAGATCACGGGCCACAGGTTCCCGCGCATGGCGTACTACCGCGGGGCGGTCGATCGCAGCAACCAGTACTTCGGGCCGTTTCCGAGCGCCTCGGCCGTGCGCGAGAGCATCCAGATCCTGCAGCGCGTGTTCCAGTTGCGCACCTGTGAGGACTCGGTGTTCAACAATCGCACGCGTCCTTGCCTGCTGCATCAGATCGGCCGCTGCACGGCGCCTTGCGTGGGCGCGGTCAGCGAAGAGGACTACGCGCGCGACGTGAGCAACGCATCGCGCTTCCTGCTCGGCCGTCAGAACGAGGTCATGAAGGAGCTGGAGATGAAGATGCACGCGTTCGCCTCCGAGCTGAAGTTCGAGCAGGCGGCGGCGGTGCGCAACCAGATGAGCTCGCTTTCGACCGTGCTGCACCAGCAGGCCATCGAAACGGGCAGCGAGAGCGACGTGGACATTCTCGCCGTGGTGGCGCTGGGCGGGCGCGTTTGCGTGAATCTCGCGATGGTGCGCGGCGGCCGGCATCTGGGCGACAAGGCTTACTTCCCGGCGCATGTGGAGCGCGCGCTGACGGACGAGGAGGGTGGCGTTGCCGAGGAAATCGACAACGAGACCGTGGTCGCCGCGAGTGCGCTGAAGTCCTTGCCCTCGCTTGCGCGCAAGACGGTGGAGGATTTCGTCGACGAGGTGAATCAGGACGCGGCGGAAGGCGCCCTGCATGACGTTGAGGCGCTCGCGCCGGATCCCATCGCCATCGCGGCCGATCTTGCCGACGATGACGAAATGGCAAGCGATGCCGACTCCGACTCCGACGCGCCCGCGGTCGAGCCGCAGGCCGATGCGCGCACGAAGCGCACGATCGGCATCGAATCCGAAGTGCTCGACGCCTTCATCGCGCAGCACTACTTCGGCAACCGCGTGCCGCCCGTGCTGGTAGTGAGCCATCCGCCCGCGAACCGCGAGCTCGTGGACGTGCTCAGCGAGCAGGCAGGGCACAAGGTCACGGTGCTGCGTCAGCCGCAAGGCCAGAAGCGCGCATGGCTCGCGATGGCCGAACAGAACGCGCGGCTCGCGCTCGCGCGCCTGCTCTCCGAGCAGGGTTCGCAGCAGGCCCGCACGCGCACGCTCGCGCAACTGCTCGGGCTCGAACTGGACGATCTCGCGCATCTGCGCATCGAGTGCTTCGACATCAGCCATACGATGGGCGAGGCGACACAGGCATCATGCGTGGTCTATCACCATCACAAGATGCAGTCGGCCGAATACCGGCGCTACAACATCACGGGCATCACGCCCGGCGACGACTACGCCGCGATGCGCCAGGTGCTCACGCGCCGCTACGAGAAGATGGTCGCGCAAGCGGCGCGCGCCGAAGCCGGGGAGCCGCAGCCGTCCGTGCCGGCGCCCGATCCCGCCGACCCGAACGCACTGGCCGACACCGGCGAAGCCGCCGAAGTCACTGAAGTCGCGCCGCCCGGCGGCACGCTGCCCAACATCGTTCTGATCGATGGCGGCAAGGGCCAGGTCGAGATCGCGCGCCAGGTGTTCACCGAACTGGGTCTCGATCCGGCGATGCTCGTGGGCGTGGCGAAGGGCGAGGGGCGCAAGGTGGGTCTCGAAACGCTCGTGTTCGCCGACGGCCGCGCGCCGCTCGAACTCGGCAAGGAAAGCGCCGCGCTCATGCTCGTCGCGCAGATCCGCGACGAGGCGCACCGCTTCGCCATCACGGGCATGCGCGCGAAGCGCGGCAAGACGCGTCAGACGTCGCGTCTGGAGGAACTGGAAGGCGTGGGCGCGAAGCGTCGCCAGCGCCTGCTCGCGCGCTTTGGCGGCCTGCGTGGCGTGATGGCGGCCAGCGTGGAGGACCTGGCGAGCGTGGAGGGCATCTCGCGCTCGCTCGCCGAGCAGATCTACCAGCAGCTTCACTGATGCGGCCGGCGCGTTGGCGAGGCCCGCCCGTTCCTTACGTTTGCTTGTGGCAGGTGCGGCGACACGGCACAATTGCATCTCCCATAATTGCATCTTCCCCGACAGATAGCGCCAGCCGATGCCGTTCAATATTCCGATTCTCCTGACCTGGCTGCGGATCGTGCTGATTCCGCTCGTGGTCGGCGTGTTCTATCTGCCGCAGACGATGCTCTCCCCGATGCAGCAGAACACCCTGGCGATGCTGATCTTCGTGCTGGCGGCGCTCACCGACTGGTTCGACGGTTTTCTCGCGCGCAAGTGGAATCAGACTTCGTCGTTCGGTGCGTTTCTCGATCCCGTCGCCGACAAGCTCATGGTGACCGCAGCGCTGCTCGTGCTCGTGCATCTGCAGCGGCTCGACGCGGTGATCGCGCTCGTGATCGTCGGCCGCGAGATCGCCATCTCGGCGCTGCGCGAATGGATGGCGCAAATTGGCGCATCGAAGAGCGTGGCCGTGAATTCGCTCGGCAAGTTCAAGACGGCGTGCCAGATGGTCGCGATTCCCATGCTGCTGTTCTATGCGCCGCTCACGCTCGGCGGCGTGACGCTGTTCGACTCGCGCGTATGGGGCGCGTGGCTCATCTACGTGGCCGCGTTCCTCACGATCTGGTCGATGCTGTACTACATGAAGCTCGCGTGGCCGCAGATCCGCGAGCGGGGAAGTCTGTGAGCAAAGTCTTGTGAACCCCGTGCGTCTTTTTCCAAAAAGATCACACGAAGGGGTTGACACGTTTCTGCGGGTTATACATAATCTCACTTCTCCGCTGAACGACGCAGTAGCAAGCGAGCAGATGTAGTGGAGATCGCCGAAGATGAGCGGAAGTTAGGCTGTAATTAAGCGAAATCAGGCGAAAAAATGCGGGAGTAGCTCAGTTGGTAGAGCGCAACCTTGCCAAGGTTGAGGTCGCGAGTTCGAGACTCGTCTCCCGCTCCAGATTTTAAGGTGCGGCGTTTTTGTAGTTGGAAAACGAGGTGCTGAAGCAGCAAAAAAGCAGGACATTTGCGGGAGTAGCTCAGTTGGTAGAGCGCAACCTTGCCAAGGTTGAGGTCGCGAGTTCGAGACTCGTCTCCCGCTCCAGATGCCACGGGGAAGCAGCGCTTCCCTTTTTGTTTGGCAGGTCTTGATCAGCGTATCAGGCCATCAAACCAATCTGTCCGGTCGTTGTGGGCGCAAGCAGTTTGCCCCGGTTCGGTCAGTCCGCTTCTGGCGCGATAGCAAAGCGGTTATGCAGCGGCCTGCAAAGCCGTGTAGGCCGGTTCGACTCCGGCTCGCGCCTCCAGATGCAAAACAAAAGCCACCTTCGGGTGGCTTTTGTTTTTTGCGTGCAGCAGCCACGCCGGCGCAAGTGACCGCTACACGGATGGCGGGTTTGTGGTGCGCGCCGCGCACGGCATAATCTTGTTCATTCGCGATGTTTTGACGGAAATCACAGATCATGACCGTGCAGTCTCCCGCCTTGCCGCTTCCCCAATTCGACTGGCAATGGAAAGCCTTCGATGCGCTCGATGCGCGCGAAGTCTATGCCATGCTCAAGCTGCGCTCCGACGCGTTCGTCGTCGAGCAGCACTGCGTGTATGGCGACATCGACGGCCTGGACTTCGACGCGTGGCATCTGTTCGCATGGAGCGAGCGCGACGGTGTGCGCGAACTCGCGGGTTATCTGCGCGTGCTGCTGCCCGATGCCGATGACGCGGACGTGCGCATCGGCCGCGTGGTGACGTCGCAGACCCATCGCGGCATCAAGCTCGGCAATGCGCTGCTCGAACGCGCCATCGCCCAGATTGCGCGCCAATGGCCGGACGTGGCGATGCGCCTGCACGCCCAGGCGCATCTGCAGAAGTTCTATGGTGCATTCGGTTTCTCGCCCGTTGGCGAGATTCACGACGAGGACGGCATTCCGCACGTGTGGATGCGCTCGGCTTGATGCAACTTTCGTCGCATGCTGTGACGCGCTTCACATGCGCAGCGTGCGTCCTTCCTCGTGGTGCGCGCGGTCCTCGGGACGCACGCTGGCACGCCGCTCCTGCTGCAAGCGTCCGCGCGCGGATAACCGCATCCAGTGGCGCAGCGCGACCAGTGCGCCGACCACGCTCATCATCGACCCCGGAATCCACAGCAGCAGACCGCCGATCTGCTGATCGCGCAAGGGCGATAGCCAGGTAAACGCGCGGCCGCAGATCGAATAGACGGGATAGAGCTCGCGCGGCGTGAAGAAGATGAACGCGCCGAGCACGATCTGCGGCGGAATCGCCGCGATCACGACCAGCACGCGCTTGCCCGGCGAGAGGCGCGCGGGCGGCGCGGGGCGCGAGTCGAGCACGAGCCACCAGAACAGCAGCCCGTCGATCACCATGCTCCAGTTCATGACGCGGTAGAGACGCCAGTCGAGCATCGCGATGAAGTGGATCGGCGAAAAGAGCCAGAAGTAGATGAGCCCGACGAAGAGCGTCACCGCGACGACGGGATGCATGACGATGTCGAGCGCCACGCGCACGGGCTGCGCCTCGAGCACGGGCCGCACGAAGCGTTGCCGCCACTTGAACGGAATGCCGGCGCGCAGCGCCGCGCCGGGGTACGCCAGCGCGATGAAGAACGGTCCCAGATGATGCAGCACCAGGTGCTGCGCGCGATGCATGAAGAACTCGTGCTCGAAGTAGTAGTCGAGCCGCGTATGCAGCACGACGTAGAGTGCGCCGAGCCCGAACCAGAATGAGATCTGGCGCGCAAGCGATACCCGCGCGTGCCGCTTGCCGCGCACGAACAGCACCGCCGCGAGCAGTGTGGCGATCATGACGGTCGGCGAGGGCTCCCAGGGTTGGAGCCAGTAGAGCAGGGTCATCGCGAGCATGGCGGCGGCCTCATCGCGGATTCAACATGCTTGCGCGCGCAACCACATTGGATGCGCGCGCAATCGTGTTACTGCGGTCGTACTGTGGACTTACTGCCCCGAGGGCGCCTTGACCGCGAACGGCGTGTCGAGCGTTTCGCCGTCCGAGAACTGCAGCTTCACGTTCACCGTGTCGCCCGGCGCGACCTTGTGCTTCGCCTTTTCCAGCATCAGGTGGTAGCCGCCCGGTGCGATCGCAAGCGTGCCGTGCGCGGGCACCGTCGCCTTGTGGACCATGACCATCTTCTGCGTCGAGCCGTTCGAGACCGTCTGGTGCAGCATGACCATGCCGTAAGCGTCGCTCGACACACCCACGAGATCGACCGGCTGGTCGCCGTCGTTCTTGAGCGTCACATAGCCCGCCGCCGGCAGGTCGCCGGGCAGCCAGCGCACCCATGCGTCCTGCGCGCTCAGCGTGCCTGCGGCGGCGTGCGCGGCCGGCGCGAACGCGGCGAGCGCGCCGAAAGTGCTGAGCGCGCAGCCGAGCGTGACGGTGAGTGCTTTGAGGTTCTTCGTCATGAGGTTTCCTGTTGCGTTTGCAGTTGCGATTGCTGTTGTGGGCAAGACTCGAAGATTGGATCGGCGAGGCAGTAAGCGTTCACGCCGTGTCGTTCATGACGCGGCGCAGGTCATGTGCGATGGCCTCCGGTGTGTCGCGGTCGGTGGCGAGCAGGCGCGCATGGCCTTGCGCGTCGAACACATACACGGCCGAACTGTGCGTGACTTCGTAGCTGCCGTCGGCGTCGCGCGTTTCCATCTGGTAGGCCACACGGTAGCGCCTCGCGAGCGACTCGATCTGGGCGTCCGAGCCGGTCAGACCGCGCGCATGCTGGGCATCGAACGCGCCGACGTAGGCGTGCAGTGCCTGCGGCGTGTCGCGCGCCGGATCGACGCTGATGAAGAGTATCCGCACTTTGCCGGCATCGGGGCCGAGCTTCGCTATAACCTGCATCAGGCGCGCCATGGTTTCCGGACAGACGTCCGGGCAATGCGTGTAGCCGAAGTAGACGAGCGTCGTGCGTCCGCGAAAGCTGGCGCCCGTCACGGGCTGGCCATCGTCGGCCGTGAGCGCGAAGTCGAGGTCGGGCAGGTGGCCGCTCACGTTCGTCAGCTGCCAAGGCTCGCCGGAATGCGAGCACGCGACGAGCAGCAGCGCCCCCGCCACGATCGCCGCGCGCCGCAGGCTACGTGCGCCGCAGGCGAGGCGGGCGCGGAATGTGCTGCGCGAGGACGCGGAGGTGGTGGGCAAAGGCTGTCTCGTCGGCTCGATGGATTGCGATGGCCGCGCATCGTCTGGGACGCTTCGTCTTACGTCGCCAGGGCTCGGCTTGTCGCTGCGACTGTAGCAAAATTGGATCCGCGCTGTCGCACGCGCTCCGGCGCGCGCGCCGTTCGCGTCGATTTGCCGCATTGGACGCGACGACCGATGTCGTGCCGCGTCGTGGCGGAGCCGGGCGTTCATATGACGAGACTGGACGCGGCATTGCGAGCCTGGGGCAGCGCGTACGCGGGTCCGCCCCTTACTTTCTCGATAATCGCCCGAAGGCGCGGTAAGATTCGCACACTTTCCCTGGGCGCAGTTTTGCCCGGAGCCATACCCGGCCAGCAGGCCGATGGGTGAAAAGAACGCAATGCAAGCACTTCCGGCAGTCCTGCCGCCTGAACAGACGGCATTTTTCTTCGATTTCGACGGTACGCTCGTCGAACTCGCGCCCACGCCCGACGGCGTGCTCGTACGTCCCGACATGCTCGCGCTGCTGCGCGAACTGCGGCGCGCGACGCACGGCGCGGTGGCGATCGTCTCGGGGCGCGGCATCGACAGCATCGATCGCTTTCTCGGCATGCCCGATCTGCCCGTGGCGGGCCTGCACGGCGCCGAGCGGCGCGACGCCAACGGCGACACGCAGCGTGTCGGCTTCAACGACCAGCGCCTGCTGCACATGGAGCAGATACTCGCGGAGGTGGTGCGCACGCATTCGGGCATGCTGCTCGAGATCAAGGGCGCATCGCTCGCGCTGCACTACCGCAATGCGCCCGAGCACGAGGGCTCCGCGCGCGCCGCGACCGAGCGCCTCGCTGCCGACTACGCCGATGCCTACGTGCTGCAGCCCGGCAAGATGGTCTACGAGATCAAGCCGAAGGACGTCGACAAGGGCCGTGCGCTGCGCGCGTTCCTCGACGAGCCGCCGTTCGCGGGTCGCCGCCCGGTATTCGCCGGCGACGACCTGACCGACGAGAAGGGCTTTGCCGTCGTGAACGCGCTGGGCGGGCTGTCGATCAAGGTCGGCGGCGGCGATACCAGCGCGCAGATGCGCATCGACTCGGTCGAGGCGCTGATCGGCTGGCTCGCATCGCTCGTCGCGGCCATGCCCGGCGCCCGGTGACCGCGCGCATGCTTCGCCTTATCCCGCACGTTTATTGCATGCCGCGATGTACCAGACCGGACGCCGCCCCGCGCGCGTCACGCTTTCCTGATTTCCTGCACGGACCTTGCACCTCATGAGCCGATTGATCATCGTGTCGAACCGCGTCGCGCCGATTTCCGAAGGCGGTCCGGCCGCGGGCGGCCTCGCGGTCGGCGTGTACGACGCGCTCAAGGAAACCGGCGGCATGTGGTTCGGCTGGAGCGGGGAAGTGCTGACCTCCGGCCAGCCGCAAATCGCGCTCGAGGAGCGCGGGCCCGTCACCTTCGCGACCATCGGACTGTTGCGGCGCGACTACGACCAGTACTACCGCGGTTTCTCGAACGCGACGCTCTGGCCCGCGTTCCATTACCGCGCCGATCTCGTCCAGTACGACCGTCACGAATACGAGGGCTATAGCCGCGTGAACGCGTGGCTCGCGCAGCAGCTCGTGCCGCTCCTGCGCGAAGACGACGTGATCTGGGTCCACGACTATCATCTGATCCCCTTCGCGAAGGCGCTGCGTGCGGCGGGGGTGAAGAACCGCATCGGTTTCTTCCTGCATATTCCGTTTCCCGCCTCGCAGGTGTTGCTGGCGGTGCCGCCGCACCGCGAGCTGGTCGAGGCGCTGTGTTCGTTCGATCTGCTCGGCTTCCAGACCCGGCCCGATCTGCGCGCCTTTTGCGACTACATCGTGAACGAGGCGGGCGGGACGACGGCCATGCAGCCCGACGGCCTCACGCGCATCGAGGCGTTCGGGCAGACGCTCTGTGCGGGCGATTACCCGATCGGCGTGTATCCCGACGAGATCGCGGAGCTCGCCAGGGCGGGCGAGCGCGGCAAGCCGGTGCGCACGCTCAAGGCCACGCTGCACGGGCGCAAGGTCATCATGAGCGTGGACCGGCTCGACTACTCGAAGGGGCTCGTCGAACGCTTTCGCGCCTTCGAGCGTCTGCTCGACCATGCGCCCGCGCAGCGCAACAACGTCTCGTTCGTGCAGATCGCGCCGCCCACGCGCGCCGACCTGCACGCCTACCAGGACATCCGGCTGCGCCTCGAGGCGGAGTCGGGGCGCATCAACGGCCGCTACGCGGAACTCGACTGGACGCCGATCTGGTACATCCACCGCCAGTACGAGCGCGCGGTGCTGGCTGCGCTGTTCCGGGCGTCGAACGTGGGCTATGTCACGCCGCTGCGCGACGGCATGAACCTCGTCGCCAAGGAATATGTCTCGGCGCAGGATCCTGAAGATCCGGGCGTACTCGTGCTCTCGTGCTTTGCCGGCGCGGCGCAGGAGCTTTCGGGCGCGCTGATCGTCAATCCGCTCGATATCGACGGCATGGCCGACGCGCTCAACGCCGCCCTCTCGATGCCGCTCGCCGAGCGTCTCGCGCGCTATCAGGACATGATGGCCCAGTTGCGCGAGAACAATGTTTCGGTCTGGCGCGACCGCTTCATGCGCGACCTGGGCCAGGTCAGCGTGCGGCAAGGCGTGGCGTTGCCGCCGCGCGAGCGCGCGCAGGGCTGATCGCCAGCGCCCGGCGCTCGGGGCGAGAGCGAAAAAAAAGCCGCTTCAGTCGATGCACTGAAGCGGCTTTTTTACGTCTGGGGCAATGCGCGGCGGGCGAGGCGCCCGCGTGTGCTCTGCGTGAGTCCTGTCAGGCCACGTGCTTTTCGTCGGCCTTCTTGTTGCCCAGATGCAGCGTGGACGTCTTGCCGTACTGCTTGGCGAGGAGGTCGCGGTAGAGGCCCGGGCGGTTGCGCAGCTCTTCGGGGCTGCCGTCGTCGATCACCTTGCCCGTGCTCATCACGATGATGCGGTCGAAGTTGTGCAGCGTGGAAAGGCGGTGCGCGATCGCGATGACCGTGCGGCCCACCATCAGCCGGTCCAGCGCTTGCTGGATGGCCTCTTCGGAGGCGCTGTCGAGTGCCGAGGTGGCTTCGTCGAGGAGCAGGATCGGCGAATTCTTGAGGATCGCGCGAGCGATCGCGATGCGCTGGCGCTGGCCGCCCGACAGCTTCACGCCGCGGTCGCCCACGATCGTGTCGTAGCCCTCGGGCATCGCCTCGATGAATTCGGCGCAACGCGCCTCGCGGGCCGCGGCGAGCACTTCCTCGCGGCTCGCCTCGGGGCGGCCGTAAGCGATGTTCTCGTAGATCGTGCGGTGCAGAAGCGAGATGTCCTGCGGCACGAGCGCGATGGCGTGGCGCAGGCTGTCCTGGGAGACGCGCGAGATGTCCTGCCCGTCGATCTTGATGGCGCCGCCCTGGGTCTCGTAGAAGTGCTGGAGCAGCGCGAGCACCGTGGTCTTGCCTGCGCCCGACTTGCCGATCAGGCCCACGCGCTGGCCGGCCTCGATGCGCAGGTCGAAGTGGTCGAGGATCGGCTTGCGGTGCGGGTAGGCGAAGGCCACGCCCTCGAAATCGACGCGTCCGCCCTGGGCCACGAGTTCCGTGGCGTCGTCGCGGTCGGGCATGCCGTGCGGCTCGAGCAGCGTCTGCACGGCTTCGGCGAGGCGCGCCACGTGCTGCGTGACGTCCACCAGCGCCACCGCGAGGTCGCGCGTGCCGTGCAGGATCGTGAAGCCCAGCGAACTCACCAGCACGATGTCGCCCGACGTCGCCTTGCCCTGGTCCCATAGCCACAGCGCCCAGCCGAGCAGGCCGGCGGACAGCATGGCCGTGATCACGGCGTGCAGGAGGCGCAGCTTTTCGAGGTAGAGGAGGCTCGAGCGGCGCGCGTCGAGTTCGGCCTTGACGGTCGAGCCGAAGCGCTTTTGCTCGCGCAACGTCATGCCAAAGGCGCGCACGAGCGCCATGTTGCCGATCACGTCGACGAGTTCGCCGTCCACCGCGGCCGCTTTCGAGGCGAAGGTGTGGTGGCGCGACGAGCCGCGCCCGGCCAGCTTGAAGAGGATCACCGAGAGGATTGCCGAGCACAGCAGAAGGCCCGCCGCCATCAACGGATTGACCGAGGTGATCATGACGATGGCGCCCGCCACGGCGATGCAAGGCGGCAGCACGTTCCAGGCGGTCGTGTTCTCGGCCGTGTAGACGGCGTTCGAAGTCGCGGTGATGCGGCTTGCGAGCGTGCCGGGCTGCTTTTCGGCGTAGTAGGTCGGCGAGTGTCCGCTCAGATACTGGAACAGGTCGCGCCGCAGGTCGCCCGTGACGGCGACGAACGTGTGGGCGGCGAACCAGCCGCCGACCCGCCAGAGCAGGTTGTCGGCGGCGATCAGCCCGACGAGGATGGCGAACGCGGTCCACAGCGGCCCCGGGTGGTGGCGGCCGGAGCCGAGCACGTCGATCAGATGCTTGATGGCGTACTGCGACGCAAGCGCGCAGCCGACGGCCGCGAACACGCTGGCGAGCACGACGGCGTGGGCGAACGGGTGGCGCTTGATGTAGCTGAAAAGGAACGCGAGCGGCCGCCGCGCATAGCTCGCGAGCTTTGCGTTGTGGGCGTTACGCTGTGCGATGGTCAGATGTTCCAATTGATCGGGTGGTCGGTCTGACGGAACTTCGTCCGTGCAAGTTCAAAGGAAGATAGCTGGCGCTGAGGCGACGAACGGCTTCAGGCGCGCGGCATCGAAGGCGGACTTACCGCATTGTAAACACCCCATGCGCCTCGCGCACCGCCTGTGCCCGGCGGACGCGCATCATATCGCGACACGATAGCGCGGGATACAGATTGGGGACACGTTGTTGCAGCGGAGGTTCAACAGGAATCCCGGACCGTTTTAGAGATAGGTGTTTTAGAGATAGAATTACGGATTGCATTCGGAAAAGCGCTGTGCTCGCTCGCCACGCGCTGTCCGCCGGTTGCGAACCAGGAAACTTGCGGCGTCGACTGATGCGCACAACTGCCGCGACAATCGCGCGCAGTTGCATCCCGCAGCCCAGCCCCCAATCTAGAACTCTCTTGGAAAACAAGGGGTTGCGGAGTGTTTCCGGTTTGTAACAACGTAAAGACTTTGAAATGATCTAGCCGGTATTTACCCTGGACCGGGATAATGCCGACTCGGACGGCGTAGGGAATTTGACAGCTTTTGTGTCAACGGCCGCGAACCCTGCGCGTTTACCGCCTGAACCGCCGCGTGTGCGCTCTCTTGCCGCTTCACAAACTGCGTCGGCTCTGTGTCCGGATTTCCGGCGCGGTTAGCGGTACGGAACGCCTGTAAGGCGCGTGGCGACAAGGAAGCCGCAGCCTGCATAGGTCGATTGTCAAATTTGCAGTCTATTGCCCGATTTATTACGAGGAAGGAGTTCACCACTA
>Ga0207816_1000263_pt1 | contig 12191 bp, 8 predicted proteins | sample LuqExpMetageno10_FD_187768 | JGI IMG/M metagenome (GOLD analysis project Ga0207816, IMG submission 187768) | Tropical forest soil microbial communities from Luquillo Experimental Forest, Puerto Rico - Sample 10 (SPAdes) | ecosystem: Environmental > Terrestrial > Soil > Tropical forest ... | reverse complement strand
CCAGGCGATCCTGCCGCTGCGCGGCAAGGTGCTGAACACCTGGGAAACCGAGCGCGACCGCCTGTTCGCGAACAACGAGGTGCACGACATCTCGGTTGCGATCGGCGTCGATCCGCACAGCCCGGACGACACCATCGACCTGTCGAACCTGCGCTACGGCAAGATCTGCATCCTGTCGGACGCGGACGTCGACGGTGCGCACATCCAGGTGCTGCTGCTCACCCTGTTCTTCAAGCACTTCCCGCAACTGATCGAGCGCGGCCACGTGTTCGTCGCGCGTCCGCCGCTGTTTCGCGTCGACGCGCCCGCGCGCGGCAAGAAGCCCGCGCAGAAGCTGTATGCGCTCGACGACGGCGAGCTGGAGGCGATCCTCGACAAGCTGCGCAAGGACGGCGTGCGCGAAACGCAATGGAGCATCAGCCGCTTCAAGGGCCTCGGCGAAATGAGCGCCGAGCAGCTTTGGGACACGACGATGAACCCGGACACGCGCCGCCTCTCGCCCATCGTGCTCGGCGACCTCGACTACGAGGCCACCGTCGCACGCATGACGATGCTGATGGGCAAGGGCGAAGCGGCCTCGCGCCGTTCGTGGCTCGAAGAGAAGGGCAACGAAGTCGAAGCCGACATCTGATGCGCGCAGGCGCACACACGCGCATACACCCGATTACGGACTGATTGAAACATGGACGATCTTTTTGCTGAAGTGACCGACGCCCCGAATGGCGACACGCTCACGCTCGGCCACTACGCGGAGCGCGCCTATCTCGACTACGCAGTGAGCGTGGTGAAGGGCCGCGCGCTGCCCGACGTCTGCGACGGCCAGAAGCCGGTGCAGCGCCGCATTCTCTTTGCGATGAACGAGATGGGCCTCGGCGACAACGCCAAGCCCGTGAAGTCGGCGCGCGTGGTGGGCGACGTGCTCGGTAAATATCACCCGCACGGCGACCAGTCGGCCTACGACGCGCTCGTGCGTCTCGCCCAGGACTTCTCGATGCGCTATCCGCTCATCGACGGCCAGGGTAATTTCGGCTCGCGCGACGGCGACGGCGCAGCGGCCATGCGATACACCGAAGCGCGCTTGACGCCCATCGCCAAGCTGCTGCTCGACGAAATCGACATGGGCACGGTCGATTTCATGCCGAACTACGACGGTTCGTTCCAGGAGCCGAAGACGCTGCCCGCGCGCCTGCCCATGCTGCTGCTGAACGGCGCATCGGGTATCGCGGTGGGTCTCGCTACCGAAATCCCTTCGCACAACCTGCGCGAGGTTGCGTCGGCGGCCGTGGCGATGATCCGGAATCCGAAGCTTTCGCACGCGGAGATCATGGAGCGGCTGCCGGGGCCCGATTTCCCGGGCGGCGGGCAGATCATTTCGAGCGACGCGGAAATCGCGGCGGCCTACGAATCGGGCCGTGGCAGCCTCAAGGTGCGCGCGCGCTGGAAGATCGAGGATCTCGCACGCGGCCAGTGGCAACTCGTGGTGACCGAACTGCCGCCCAACACTTCGGGCCAGAAGGTGCTCGAAGAGATCGAGGAGCTGACGAACCCGAAGCTCAAGCTCGGCAAGAAGACGCTCACGCCTGAGCAGTTGCAGAGCAAGCAGACCATGCTCGCGCTGCTCGACGCCGTGCGCGACGAGTCGGGCAAGGACGCCCCCGTGCGTCTCGTGTTCGAGCCGAAGACGAGCCGCATCGATCAGGCCGAATTCGTCAATTCGCTGCTCGCGAACACGAGCCTCGAGTCGAACGCGTCGCTCAATCTCGTGATGATCGGCGCCGATGGCCGTCCGCGTCAGAAGGGCATCACCGAGATTCTGGGCGAGTGGATCGGCTTCCGCTTCGCGACCGTTACGCGCCGCACTAAATACCGTCTCACCAGGGTCGACGACCGCATCCATATCCTCGAAGGGCGGATGATCGTCTTCCTCAATATCGACGAGGTCATCCGCATCATCCGCGAGTCGGACGAACCCAAGAGCGCGTTGATGAGTGCGTTCGGGCTTTCCGAGCGCCAGGCCGAGGACATTCTTGAAATCCGTCTGCGTCAGTTGGCGCGGCTGGAAAAGATCAAGATCGAGAAGGAACTCGCGGAACTGCGCGAGGAAAAGGCGAAGCTCGAAGAGCTGCTCGCGAACGAGTCGTCGATGAAGCGGCTCATCGTGAAGGAAATCGAAGCCGACGCGAAGCAGTATGGCGACGACCGCCGCACGCTCATCCAGCAGGAAAAGCGCGCGAGCTTCGAGGCGCGCGTGGTCGACGAGCCGGTCACGGTGGTCGTCTCGCAGAAGGGCTGGGTGCGTGCGCTCAAGGGCCACGGGCTCGATACGCAAGGCTTGACGTTCAAGGCCGGCGACGGCCTCTACGCCGCGTTCCAGTGCCGCACGCCCGACACGCTCATTGCGTGGGGCAGCAACGGGCGCGTCTATTCGGTGTCGATCGCGAACCTGCCGGGCGGCCGCGGCGACGGCGTGCCGGTCACGTCGCTCATCGAACTCGAAGCGGGCACGCATCTGCTGCATTACTTCGCCGCGAACGCGGAACAGCCATTGCTGCTGGCGTCGAGCAACGGCTTTGGCTTCATCGCGAAGATCGGCGACATGGTGAGCCGCGTGAAGGCGGGCAAGGCGTTCATGACGATCGACGAGGGCTGCGCGCCGCTCGCGCCGATGCCGATGCTGCCGGATGCGATCCAGGTGGCGTGTCTTTCGTCGGGTGGGCGCCTGCTCGTGTTCGGCCTCGACGAGATGAAGACGCTCTCGGGCGGCGGGCGCGGCGTGACGCTGATGCAGCTCGACGACAATGAGAAGCTCGTGCAGGCGCTCGCGATCAGTGCGGCAGGTGTCGTGCTCGTGGGCACGGGTCGCGGCGGCAAGGCGGGCGAGGACCTGATGGCGGGCGCGGTGCTATCGCCGCAGATCGGCAAGCGCGCGCGCAAGGGCCGCGCGCCGGACTCGAAGCTCAAGGTCGTGACGGGCATGCGTCCGGTGCTGCCGCAATAAAGCGTGGCTGTCCCGCGCAAACGGCTGCGCGGCATGGAATAATGCCGCGCAAAGGCATGCGACGGGAGTGAGCGCTCCGTGTTCACTCCCGTCGACATGCCGCAGACAATTACACGTTACGAGGGAATTCAAGCATGGGCCACGCGATCGCAATCGCGCTCTTTCTGCATCTGCTGGGCGTTGCCGTCTGGGTGGGCGGCATGATCTTCGCGCACTTCTGTCTGCGCCCGGCGCTCGAAGACCTCTCGCCGCAGCTGAGGCTTCCGCTCATCGAATCGGTGTTCGGCCGCTTCTTCAACTGGGTGGGCGCGTCGGTCATCGTGATCCTGCTTTCCGGCGGCTTCCTGCTCATGCAGTTCGGCGGCGAGCACGCCACGTGGCAACTCCATGCCATGGCGGGCCTCGGCGTGCTGATGATGCTGATCTTCGGCCACATCCGCTTCGCCGTGTTTCCGCGCATCCGCCGCGCCGTGCAGGCGCAGAAGTGGCCCGATGGCGCGCGCGCCGTGGGCACCGTGCGCCGGCTCGTCGTCATCAATCTCGTGCTGGGTGTCGTGACGATCGGTGTCGCGGCGCTCGCGCGCGGGTTCTGATCGTCGCTTTAGCGGCTGCTTCTCCCGCTTCTCTTCCCGCTTCTCTTCCCGTTGCTCCCGCAACGTTCGCGGCCCGCGCCTGACGCTCTACAGGCGCTGCGCAACGCGCGCGCGTTTTTCGATGGTTTTACGAGCGCGCGTTGATCAGCGGATAAGGCCGTGCTTCAGGCCTATGCTTCATGCCCGCGCATCAGCCCAAAAGCAGCCACGCCGCGCACGCGAGACCTACCGTCGCGTAGACCGCGTAAGCGGGGAGCCTGAGCTTGCCGAAGCACATCGCCGCGAAGACGGCCGTCAGCAGGTACGACGGACGCAGTGGCACGTGCCGCACGATATGCCATACCGCGATCGCCAGGAACGCGGTCGTCGCTGCCCGCAGCACGCGCATGGCGTGCTCGAAGCGCGGGTTCGTCTTCATGCGGTGCAAGTGGCGCCGCGCGAGCACGACGAGGCAGCCCGACGGCACGAACAGCGCGAGCGTGGCGACGAGCGCGCCCACCCAGCCATCCACGAGATAGCCGAAGAAGGGCACCACGTTCAGGAGCGGCCCCGGCGAAAGCGGGGAGAGCGTGAACGCCAGCGTGAAGTCGTCGTTCGTGATGCCCACGGCGGGCGTGACGAACAGCATCTTGAGCACCGGCAGCGCCGAGAAGCCGCCGCCGAACAGTGTCATGCCCGCGCCAGCGAGCCGTGGCCACAACAGCGCCGCGTCGAGCCGCTGTGGCAGCGGCAGTGCAAATACGGCGATCAGCGCAGCAAGCGCAGCGAGCAGCCGCACGTCGCGCCGCGTCACGCGCATGTCGAGCCGCTGCGCAGGCACGGGGCTCGCGAGCCAGCCCACGGCGAACGCGACAATGAGAATCACCACGTAGGCCGCGCCGCTGGCGGCGAGCGCGAGCGCCACGCAGGCCGCGAGCGCCACGCCCCATTCGAGCGGGCCGCGCACGAGCGCGCGGGTTTGCCGATACCAGGTCACGCCGATCAGCATCGCGAGCACCACGCTGAAATGGTCGAGCAGCGTGCGCGAGGCGGCCGCATGCACGAGCGGCGTGCGATAGAAAATAGCGAAGGCCGTCATCAGCGCGAAGAAGGGCAGCACGCTCGCCACGCCGGCGACCCACGCGCCCGCGCGGCCGCGCAGCACGTGGCCCAGCTGCACCGCCACATTGCATCCCACCGGCCCCGGCACCATCCATGCGAGCGCCACGAGATCCGAGAACGCCGTTTCGGTGAGCCGCCGCTCGCGCGCCACGTAGTGCTGCTCCAGCTGCGCCATGAGCGCGAGACCGCCCCACGAGACCGCGGACACGGTCAGCACGACGCGAAAGAGCGTCAGCAGGGGTTCGTCATCGTCGCGGGTGGGCGCCGCGAGCACGTCGTCGGTGCGGATTGACATGGCATGGATCATGCGGGCGAAGGTGCGCGCAGGTCTGTGCGCGAGGGCACGCGCAATGCGCGCGAAGAACGCCCGTTAGCGCGATTGCGGCGCGTCGCTCACTCGCTCGTTGCGGCGCTCTTCGCGCGCCGCTTGCGTGCCCGCCGGCGTCGCGCTGCACACGCCGAAGCGCTCGATCAACGCGGCCACGCCTTCCACGGGCACCGGGCGCGAGAACAGGAAGCCCTGCGCCTCGATCGGCCCGAGCGCGGCGAGCCACGCGATCTGCTCCTCGGTCTCGGTGCCTTCCACGACCACCGTGAGCCCGAGCGAGCGCGCGAGATTCACGATTGCCGAGACCATCACGCAGACGCTGCGGTCGGCGGGAATGGCCTGCACGAACGAGCGGTCGACCTTGAGCGTGTCGACGGCGAAGCGGTTCAGGTAGGAGAGCGAAGAATAGCCCGTGCCGAAGTCGTCGAGCGCGACGCGCACGCCAAGGCGCTTCAGCGCGAAGATCTTCTCGGAGACGAGCTCCGGGTACTCCATCATCGCGGTTTCGGTGATCTCGAGTTCGAGCCGGTGCGCGGCGATGCCGGTCTCTTCGATTGCGCGCGCAACGGTCTCGTAGAGGTCGCCGCGCCAGAACTGCACCGCCGAGATGTTGATGGCGAGCGTGAGCGACTCGTAGCCCTGCTGCTGCCACTGCGCGAGCTGCGCGCACGCGGTGCGGATCACGAAGTCGCCCACGGGCACGATGAGGCCCGTGGATTCGGCCACCGGAATGAATTCGCCCGCGGGAATGAGTCCGTACTGCGGATGGTTCCAGCGCACGAGCGCCTCGAAGCCCGTGATGCAGCGCCGGCGCAGATCGATCTTCGGCTGGTAGGCGAGAAAGAGCTGGTCCTCCGCGAGCGCGACGCGCAGCTGCTGCTCCCACTTCATCAGGTGATCGGCGCGGTGGGCGAGCTGCGGCGAGTAGAAGCGAAAGCAGTTGCGGCCGGCCTCCTTCGCGGCGTACATCGCGAGGTCGGCCTTCTTGAGCAGATCGATCTCGCTCTCGTGCGCGACCGCGAAGAGCGCGATGCCCGTGCTCGCATGCAGCACGAAGGCGCTGCCGCGCACGTCGAACGGATGGGTGAACGCGGCGTTGGTGGCCTCGGCGAGCGCGATGGCGCGCTTCTCGATGTCGTCGCCCTTCACGATCACCACGAACTCGTCACCGCCGATGCGCGCGAGCGTGCCCGCGCCGCCCACGGCGTCGGCGAGGCGCGCGGCGCTCATCTGCAGCACGATGTCGCCGGCGTTGTGGCCGAGCGTGTCGTTGACGGTCTTGAAGTTGTCGAGGTCGATGAAGAGGATGGCGAGGCGCCCGAGGTTGCCCGGCTGCGAGACTTCATGGCGCAGGCGCTGCAGCGTGGCGTAGCGGTTGGGCAGGCCCGTGAGCAGGTCGTACTGCACGAGCTGCGACATCTCGCGCTCGCGGCCGAGCAGCTTGCCGATCAGCCCCGTTGCCACGGCGAAGAACGACAGCATGGCGAGCGAGATGAACGTCGCCATCATCAGGTAGACGTCGCGCGTGTGGTTGTAGTCGGCGAACTCCTCGGCTTGCGAGAGGCCGACCAGCACGGCGAGCGGATAGCCGTCGATATGGCGGTACGAGACGATGCGCGTGACGTGGTCGATCGGGTCGACGTAGGTGCCCGACACATGCTCGGAAATCGGATACACGCCGCTCGCCGAGAACGTGCCGTTCGCGCGCTCGGCGCTGCCCGTGCGGCGCGCGAGCACGGCGCCGCTGTCCGAGATCACGGCGATCACGCCGTCACGGCCGATCGCCGCGTTGTTGTAGAAGTCGCTCGTGAAGTAGCTCGGGTCTTCCGAGACCACCACCACGCCCGCGAACGAGCCGTCCGGGTGATTGAGGCGGCGCGTCATCTGCAAGGTCCAGTGGCCGGACACGCGGCCGAGCACCGGCTTGCTGATGAAGAGCTGGTCGTCGTTCTCGTGCTCGTGCACCTTGAAGTGCTCGCGGTCCGAGAGGTCGATGGGCTTGGGGTTCGGGTCGGCCGTGTTGGCGACGAGCTTGCCGTGCTCGTCGATGATCGACACCTGCACGAGCGAGTCGCTCTGCACGACGCCCTTCTCGACGGTGCTCGCGAGATTGAAGCGCTCCGGCGACTTCTCGAACTCGTACTTCACGAAGCGCGTGATCTGGTCGACCTGGTGGATCGCCTTGACGGTGTGCTGCTCGAGCGCCGCCGAGAGGATGGCCGCCGAGGCCGTGGCCTCGCGCATCGTCGCTTCCTTCTCGACCGAGAGACGCGTGAAGATCACGGCCCACAGCAGCACCAGCACCAGCACACCGAGCAGCGGGATGGCGAGCAGCGCGCGCGGGCGTGTGTAGGCCGGCCCGGGAGCGCCGCGCAGGCTCGAATCTCGCGAGAACGGACCCCGGGTGGTGCTCATGGCTGCCGCCGTAGGCGCGTGAGCTCACACCGCGGATGCGGCGGGCAGAACGGCAACGATGCGCTCGGAAGAGTCGGCGGCATGAACAAAAAGATGGCTGGGGAATACGCGAATTGCGTGCGAACAATGAACGCCAGACGCGCCATGCGTCCGATGTTTCGATATTACTGGTTGGGGAATGATTAAGGAAGCTGCGCTCCCCCGGGTATACGCGAGGGTCGCCTCGACGGGCCTGCGATGCCCATGTGCGGTGCATGGATGCGACGCGGCGCATGGTGACCGATGCGGCGTGCAAGAAGATGGAGCAAAGGCGCGCGTGGCGCCTCGCCGGTACGGTGGCCGGCGCTCAGCCGAGGCGGCAGGTCCCGTCGACGACCGTCACCGAATGACCGCCCACCCAGATCTTGCCGGCCGCGTCGTCATAGGCGATGTGCACGCGCCCGTCACGCCCGAGCGCCGTGCCCTGGCGCACCGTGTAGCGCGTGCCCGGGCGCCGGTTCTGCTGTTCAAGCAGCATGGCGATGGCGGCGTTCGCACTGCCGGTCACGGGGTCTTCGCCCTTGCCGAGGCCGGTCATCAGGCAGCGTACTTCGAAGGTGGCGGGGCCGTCGGCCTCATGCGGACCGTAGGCGGCCACGCCGTGCGCACCCACGCTCGCGGCAATGGCTTCGATCGCCTCGTAGTCGACCTCGAGCGCGAGCACCGCTTGCGCCGATGCGAGCCGCACGACGAGCCAGGGCGCGCCGTTGTCGACGCCGCAGGGCGTTGCCGTGAAGTCGATGGCGTCCGCGCGCAGCGCAGCGCGCAATGCATCGTGCTGCGCGGCGGCGAGCGGCGTCACGCGCGCGGGCGGCGCGGCGAACGCCCATGCGCCGTGCTCGCCCGCGGCTAGATCGATGAGACCCGCGCCGCATTCCTGCACGAGGCGGCCGGGTGTCTTCGGCGTGCGCCCGCTTTCGAGGAACGCGTGCGCCGTGCCGAGCGTCGGGTGGCCTGCGAACGGTAGCTCGCCTTTGGTCGTGAAGATGCGCACGCGGTAATCGGCGCGTGCGTCGGCCGGGGCGAGCAGGAAGCTGGTTTCCGAGAGATTGGTCCAGCGTGCGATGGCCTGCATCTCATCGCCGCTCAGGCCATCGGCATCGAACACCACGGCGAGCGGGTTGCCCTTGAAGGGATGCGACGTAAAGACGTCGACCTGCTTGAAGCGGACGCTGTGCTGGGTCATGGCGGAACGATTGCAGAAGGGGGAGGGGCGGCGCAGGAGGATGAGCCAGGTTGCGCGAGCGCACAACAGAAAACTGCATGAACGTGCGCGGACCTCGATGCAGGCCCGGGCACGTTACGTACGTTACGCACGTTACCAAAGGTCGATGTCGCTTACTCGACTTCGGCGATGAGCTCGATCTCGACGCACGCGCCGAGCGGAATCTGCGCGACGCCGAAGGCCGAGCGCGCGTGCTTGCCCTTCTCGCCGAACACGTCGGCGATCAGCTCGGACGCGCCGTTCGTGACGATGTGCTGCTCGGTGAAGGTGAGCGTCGAGTTCACGAGGCTCATCAGCTTGACCACGCGCTTGACCTTGTTGAGGTCGCCCGTATGGGCGTGCAGCGTGGCGAGCAGGTCGATCGCGATCGAGCGGGCGGCGGCCTTGCCTTCCTCGGTCGTGAGCGACTCGCCCAGCTTGCCGGCCCACACCTTGCCGTCCTTCTTCGCGATGTGACCGGACAGGTACACCGTGTTGCCGCTCTGCGCGCTCATGACGTAGGCCGCGGCAGGGGCGCCTGCCTGGGGCAGTGCGATGCCGAGCTGTTCGAGACGGTCGTAGATGTTGATGTCAGCCATGATCAGGATTCCTCGTTCGGGTATTGAATCGAAACTAGCCTCGCATTGTGTCAGACGTGCGCGCGGATCAGGGCAGCGAGCTTCGCGACGCCTTCCTCGATCTTCGCGGGCGGCACCGTGACGAACGACAGGCGCAGCTTGTTGTGTTGCGGTTCGCTCGCGAAGAACGGCGCGCCGGGCACGAAGGCCACGTTCTGCGCGACGGCTTCGGCCAGCAGCTTCATGCTGTCGATGTGCGCGGGCAGCGTCACCCAGATGAACATGCCGCCTTCGGGGCGGTTCCAGCTCACGCCTTCGGGCATGTTGCGCTCGAGCGAGTCGAGCATCGCCGCGCACTGGTCGCGATAGAGCGCGCGCACCTTCGGGATGTGCGTGTCGAGGAAGCCGTCCTTCACCACTTCGTAGACGATGCGCTGCGTAAAGCTGGGCGTGTGCAGGTCGGTGGCCTGCTTGGCCTGCACGAGCTTGAAGTGCAGGTCTTCGGGCGCAATGATGTAGCCCACGCGCAGGCCGGGCGCCAGGATCTTCGAGAACGAGCCCAGATGCACGACATGCTCGGGCGCGAGCGAGTGCACCGTCGGCAGCGGTTCGCCCGCGTACAGGAGCGCGCCGTAGGGGTCGTCTTCGATCACGGGGAAGGGCGAGTGCTTCGCGAACTCCGCGAGCGCCTCGCGGCGCGCGAGCGGCAGGCGGCGGCCCGTGGGATTCTGGAAGTTCGGGATCGCGTAGAGCAGGCGCGCCCCGGCCGTGAGTTCGGGCGTGAGGCCTTCGGGCACGAGGCCCTTCTCGTCGGTCGGGACCTGCACGTACTTCGGTTCGTAGAGCGAGAACGACTGCAGCGCGCCGAGGTAGGTGGGCGTTTCCACGAGCACCGGGCTATCGGGCGAGACCAGCACCTTGCCGATCAGGTCGAGCGCCTGTTGCGAACCCGTGGTGATGAGCACCTGAGAGGGGCGCACTTTGACGCCGCCCACCGAGTGGCGCGCGGCCACCCATTCGCGCAGCGGCATGTAGCCTTCGGTCGCGCTGTACTGCAGGGCGCCCGAGGGATCGTCGCGCAGGATGCGGTCGGCGGCGGCGCGCATTTCCTCGGCCGGGAAGCTGGCCGGCGCGGGCAGGCCGCCCGCGAACGAAATGACTTCGGGGCGTTCGGTGACCTTCAGGATTTCGCGAATCGCCGAGCTGGTCAGCTTGATTGCGCGCTCGGACAGTTGCCACGCGGGCGCGGCCTTGAGATCGCTCTGGTCCATGGGGTCTCCTTGTTGGGGGTAGGCAAGTTGCTGCACGTTCAGATGCAGTTTCAGGGGCGGCATGGGGCGCGATCACGCGCCGCCGGAGGCCGCCGAAAGTTTTGGATTATGACGCGAAACCTGCTCACGCGCGCGCCGGCGCCAGGGCGGTGCGGATCGCCGCGCGGCGCCCCAGCACCACCGTGGCGATCACGGCGGCCGCGTAGAGCCATGCCGAGGGCGTGACCTGCTCGCCGAACAGCAGCGCCGAGAACGCCATCGTGAAGAAAATCTGCAGCAGCTGGACCTGGCCCACGCGCGCCGTGCCGCCCATGGCGAGCCCCGCGTACCACGCGAAAAAGCCGATGAACTGCGAAAACAGCGTGACGTAGCCGAAGGCCAGCCAGGTTTTGAGCGCGACGGGTTCGGGATGCGCGACGTGGTGCGCCCACGCGAGCCAGCCCACGGGCAACACGAGGAACGGCGCGGAGAGCACGAGTGCCCAGCAGATCACCTGCCAGCCGCCGAGCTGGCGCGCGAGGCGCGCGCCTTCGGCATAGCCGAGCGCGCCGACGCCCACCGCGACGAGCATCCACGCGTCGCCCGCGTGCAGCGCGCCGCCGCCCGCCTGGAGCGCGAACGCGACCACGAGCGCGCTGCCGATCAGCGCGCTGACCCAGAACGCCTTCGAGGGCCGCTCGTGCGAGAGCCACGCGGCGTAGATCGCCACGGCGAGCGGTTGCAGCCCGTTGACGATGGCGCCGTGCGAGGCCGGCACGGTCTTCATCGCGAAGGCGGAAAACACCGGAAACGCGACGATCACGCCGAGCGACACCACGGCGAGGCCCTTGACCTGCGGCCAGCTGGGGCGCTTCTCGCGGCGGATGGCGAGCAGCAGCGCGGCCGGCACGGCGGCGGCGAGCGCGCGGCCGAGGCCATTGAGAAGCGGATGGAATTCGGTGACGACGATGCGCGTCATCGGCAGGGTCAGGCTGAAAATCATGACGCCGACGAGGCCGAGCAGCATGCCCTGGGTTTCGCGTGCTTTCATACGTTCCATTGCGCTCGACGGATCAGCGTGCCGGCGCGCCGAGCGTGCGCGGACCGGACGGGGTTTCGAACTGCGCGACGAGCGCCGGCGAAAGGGCTTCTTCCACGGCGATCAGGTGCGCCGCGCCGAGCCACTGAAGCTGCTCGCGCGCCGCCTGCGCCTCTGGATGAAAACCGGTGAGCGACGTGAGCGCGATGCCGCTGTCGGCCAGCACCTGCGACGGGTGGTGCGCCGTGTCCCACTGGATCAGCGAGGGCAGGACGCCGTCGCCCGCGCCTTGCCACGACGGGAAGGCGCCATCTTCCGGCACCGTGAGCTGCCACGAGAAGTCGCCGCGCGTCATCGGCACGAGGGCGGCAATCCGCTGCGGGTACTGTTCACGCCAGCGCTCGAGGCTTTTGGGCGGATCCACGCGCGCAACCCAGTGCGACAGGTACGGGCCCTGTTCGATGCGCGCCTGCACGGCGGGATCGTCGAGCGCGAAAAGGCGCGCGCGGGCGTTCGCGCCGCTCGTTGCCGCAGGATCGACGGCGATGACTTCCAGATACGCGCCGCCCCACAGCCCGAGCAGACAGTTGTGCGTGCGCATCAGCGGGTGAGCGCCGCCGCCCGTGGGCGCGACGCCGAGCGCGTC
>Ga0207816_1000260_pt1 | contig 12299 bp, 14 predicted proteins | sample LuqExpMetageno10_FD_187768 | JGI IMG/M metagenome (GOLD analysis project Ga0207816, IMG submission 187768) | Tropical forest soil microbial communities from Luquillo Experimental Forest, Puerto Rico - Sample 10 (SPAdes) | ecosystem: Environmental > Terrestrial > Soil > Tropical forest ... | reverse complement strand
TTATCACCACCTCGAGCAGTTCTACCGGCAGTTCTATTTCCGGCCTTCGAAGATCTGGGAGATCGTGCGCGAGATGCTCACGAGCTGGGACATGATGAAACGGCGTCTGCGCGAAGGCGTGGAGTTCTTCCGCTTCCTGCGCGCGCACGAGGCATGATGGACCGTTCGTCTCACGATGCGCGCGCGCTCATCTTCACCGCCGACGACTTTGGCCTGCACGAGCGGGTCAATGCCGCGGTGGAGCGCGCGCATCGCGAGGGCGTGCTCGACTGCGCGAGCCTGATGGTGGCCGCGCCCGCCGCGGCCGACGCCGTGGCGCGCGCGCGGCGCACGCCGGGCTTGCGCGTGGGGCTGCATCTGGTGCTGGCGGACGGCGCGGCGATGCTGCCGCGCGCGCAGATTCCCGCGCTCGTCGATGCGCAAGGGCGCTTTGGCGACAACATGGTCCGCGATGGCGTGCGCTTCTTCTTCCTGCCGCACGTGCGCCGGCAGCTCGCGAAGGAGATTCGCGCGCAGTTCGAAGCGTTCGCGGCGACCGGGCTCGCGCTCGATCACGTGAACACGCACAAGCATTTTCATCTGCATCCCACGGTGCTCGCGCTGATCCTCGAGATCGGCCGCGACTATGGTCTGCGTGCGATGCGTCTGCCGCTCGAAGAGGGCGCGCCGCTCGCGCTCAGGCCCTGGCTCGCGCTCGTGCGCGCGCGGCTTGCGCGTGCGGGCGTCGCGCACAACGACTACGTGGTCGGTATTGCGAAGACGGGCGCCATGGACGAGACCGCGGTGCTCGACGCGCTCGCGCGTCTGCCCGCGCGGGGCGTGGGCGAGATCTACTGTCATCCGGCGCTTGCCGACGAGGCGCACGAAGGGCCCATCACGCCGTCGATGCAGGCGTATCGCCACGCGGACGAGTTCGGCGCGCTCATCTCGCCGCGCGTGATGGCGGCGCTCGCGCAAACGGGCGTGCGGCGCGGCGGCTTTACCGACGTATTCTTCGGCCCGGCTTCGGGCTCCGATCCCGCGGCGTCGCACGGCGCAGAGGTGCAGGCGTCATGAAGTGGCTGCAATGGCTGGGCTTGCCGGTCGGGATCGCCATCCTGATCGGTCTCGTCGTGCATAACGGCGCGAACGACGTGCTGCGCGTGATCGGCACAGCCGGCCCGATGCTGCTCTGGCTCGTGCCGTTCCACGCGCTGCCGCTCCTGCTCGACGCGCACGCGTGGCGCCTCTTGCTCGACAAGCGCGCGCCGCTCTCCTTTCTCTGGTGGACCGCGACCGTGCGCGAGGCCGTGAACCGGCTGTTGCCCGTGGTGGGCGTCGGCGGTGAACTCGTCGGCATTCGCCTCGCGCGCTGGAAGGTGCGCAATGCGAGCGAGGTTACGGCCTCGGTGATCGTCGAGGTGTTCGTCACGATCGCCGTGCAATACGCGTTTTCGGCGCTAGGTGTCGTGCTGATCGTCGCGGCGACCGGCGATGGCGGCTCCTTGCGGACGATCATCACGATCGCGCTCGCGCTGGTGCTCTCGGCGCCGCTGCCCCTGCTGGCGGTGTTCCTGCTGCGTCGCGGCGGCGTATTTCATGCGATCGAACGCTGGGCCGCGCGCCTGCTCGGCGCCGAAAACCCGCTCATGCCGGGTCTCGACGGCAAGCAGCTCGACGCCGATCTCGACGCGCTGATGTCGCGCACCGGCCTCATGTTCCGCGCGTTCTTCTGGCAGCTCGGCGGCTACATGCTCGGCGCGTTCGAGACCTGGTGGGCGCTCGCGCTGCTCGGCCATCCGGTCACGGTGGGCGATGCGCTCGCCATCGAGGCCATCACCCAGGCCGTGCGCCATGCCGCCTTCATGGTGCCCGCCGGCCTCGGCGTCCAGGAAGTCGCCGTGGTGCTGCTTGCACAGCTCTTTGGCGTGAGCCAGGACGTGGCGTTCTCGCTCGCGCTCGTGAAACGCATGCGCGAAGTGGTATTCGGCGTGCTCGCGCTGATCTCCTGGCAGGTGGCCGAGATCGTGCGCACGCGTCGCGCACTGCGCCAAGGCGAGCAGTCCGACGAGGCGTCGCCTGCCGCGGCGGGCGCGTCCGCTCGCACGTCCCGCCCGAAACGGGACGCTCAGCACGACCGGGTCCATTGACGGTACATTGTGGGAATGTCGATTGCGCGCCGGAGATTCGGCGCGCGTAGACGCAAGCCCGTGCTGATGCGTTAGCAAGGACATGAAGCCCACGTTTTCATCCACGCGTTCGCTCGCGCTCGCGTGCGCCGCCCTGGCGGCGTTCACGCTTTCCGGCTGCGACGATCGCCAGTTCGATGCCATGCTCGACTCCATCCGGCAGGGATTCAAGGCGTTCTTCGATTCGGTGAAGCCCGACGCGCTGCTGCTCAAGGGCCTCACGCCCGGCGTCTCCACGCTCGAGCAGGTGCGCGAGCAGATGGGCAAGCCCGAAACCGAGCGCGTGTTCGACGACGGTTCGCGCCGTCTCGAATATCCGCGCGGCCCGCAGGGGCTCAAGACCTGGATGGTCGACATCGGCCCGAACGGCCGGCTCGTGGCCATCACCCAGGCGCTCACGGCGGAAAACTTCGCGAAGATCCGCTTAGGCATGAGTGAGGACGAGGTGCGGCGTCTGCTGGGCAAGCCGGGGCAGGTGGCCGGCTACCGCTTGAAGAAGGAGACGGTGTGGAGCTGGAAGTGGCTGGAAGGCGGCGTGACGCCCGAAGCGTATTTCAACGTGCATTTCGGACCGGACGGGCGGGTTACGACGACCTCGCGCTCGGACGTGATCCGCGGGCACTGACTCAGTTGACTCACGACCACGCAGGGAGGCGCGCATGATGAACCGGCGACGGCCCAGGCGCGTGGGCCTCGTGCTCGGCGGCGGCGCGGCGCGCGGCTGGGCGCATATCGGCGCGATTCGCGCGCTCGAGGAAGCGGGCATCAAGCCCGACGTGGTGTGCGGCACGTCGATCGGCGCGCTGGTCGGCGCCGTGTATGCGAACGGCGATCTCGACTGGCTCGAGGAATGGGTGGGCAAGCTCACCTGGCAGACCGTGGTGCGCCTGCTCGATCTGCGTTTTTCGGGCGGGCTGCTGGGCGGGCGCAAGGTGATCGACCTCTTTGCGCATCAGTTCAACGGCCGCTCGATCGACGATCTGCGGCTGCCGTTCACGGCGGTCGCGACCGAACTCGACACGGGGCGCGAAGTCTGGCTGCGCGAAGGCGGCGTGGTGGACGCCGTGCGCGCCTCGATCGCGATTCCCGGCATCTTCACGCCGATCTGGCATGACGGCGTATGGCTCGTCGACGGCGGGCTCAGCAATCCAGTGCCGGTGTCTGCCGCCCGCGCGATGCGTGCGGACACGGTGATCGCCATCGACCTCAATCACGACATCCTCAACGGCCGCGACCTTGGCGGTGCCATCGACACGATGCCGCGCGAACTTCCCGTGGAGGCGAGCGACGCGGCGTCCGCCGCATCGGTCGCGGTTTCGACCGGCAGCGCGGCGGACGGTGGCGCGGCGCCGGGACCGCTCCTGCGCCGCAACGGCAAGCGCTTCCCGCGCTGGCTGCAGCCGGCCGGGCCGGGCACGGCGGGAGGCCAGGACGTGCGCGTGGCGCCGCCGCCCAGCACGCGCGTGCCTTCCGTGTTGAGTTCGGTGGCCCAGAGTATCGACATCATGCAGGTGCGCATTACACGCAGCCGGCTGGCAGGCGAGCCCGCCGACGTGCTGATCCAGCCGCGCCTGGGCGGCATGGGGATCTTCGACTTTCACCGCGCCGCGCCCGCTATCGAGGAGGGGCGCGCGGCCGTGCAGTACATGATGCCGGCCATCAAGGCGCAATTGGGTTTGGACTAAGGCGCGTCCTGCATCTTTAGCGGCTACAGATCGAGAATGCCGGCGACGGCGAATTTCGCCGCCTCCAGTTCCTCGGCCGTCGCCGCTTCGCCTTTGTAGCGCCAGACTCTTCCCGTGAGAGAAAGCGTGATGATCTGGTCGGCCATCGCGACGCAGGGCTTCGAAAGCCCGCTGATCGGGATTTCCGATTCCCATCCGTGAATGCTGCTGGTGATCGGCAGCCCGACGAAGCGGCTCGTGAGTTCGTTGAATTCGCTGTCGGTGAGCACGAGGGCAGGACGATAGCCGTCCTGCTCGTTGCCCGCGCCCGGCCCGACATCGAGCCAGAGAATGTCGCCTGCGTCCGGTGTGCCGTTCTTCATGCGTTCCTTACCATGGGTCGAAACGCGCGGGGTCATCGGGTCCGCCGATTTCGGAACCCTGCGGCTGGCCGAAGTCGATGTCCGGGTGCTGTTCCAGCTTGCGCTCGCGCAACTGCTGCAAATAGCGCTCGCGCGAGAAGCGCCGGATTGCCGTGTGCGGGCGAACCGTGAGCGACCCATCTTCGACTTCCAACTCGACTTCCTGTCCCTCCGCCAACGCCAGCCTGGCGGCGAGGCTGGAGGGAATACGCACCGCAAGGCTGTTTCCCCAACGCTTCAGGGTTTGTATCGCCATTTCGTCCTCGTACTGAATCAGCCTTCTGGCCAATAACGTATTGAGCTTGATGTCCATACCTGATCGTGGTGTATCTACGGTGTTGATACAACCTCGATGCTAGGCGGCCGGAGCGGGTGTGTCAACGCGTTGATACGTCTGAATTCACGTGTTGTGAATGCAGATCAAGGAATGGTGCGCTGCCCCTCAATCCACAGCCGCGAGCCATACCCAGCCGTGCTGTGCGCGGCGTAGCGCCGTGACGGAGAGTGGCGCGATGTCGATCGAGCGAAAACCCGACGACGGCGCGCCCAGCGCATGAAGGATCGCGGCCCGGATCACGCTCGCGTGCGTGAAGGCGACCACGCTGAGACCGGACTCCGGTAGCGCGTCGAGCCAGGCGCTTACGCGCTCGCGAACCTCTTCGAACGATTCTCCGCCGGCCGGCGGCCTGAAGCACGGATCGCGGGTCCAGGCCGTCAGGGCTTCAGCCGTCTCAGGAGACTCGCGCGCGAGATCAGTCAGGCGTTTGCCTTGCCACGCGCCGTAGTCCGTATCCGCGAGTGCATCATCCGGCGTTGCTCCGTTGAAGCCTGCCGTGTGCGCGCTGGCCAGGGCGATTGGGGCGGGGCTCGTCAGCACGCGCGGCGCTTTGCTATCGGCGTCAGAGACGCGCGCGTACCAGCGCGTGCGCCATCCGGCAAGCGCTTCGATCGCACGTGCGTCGAGCGTTTCGTCTTCGGCGTCGCCCGCTTCTCGCGCGCGAGGGAACGTGCCCGAGCGCAGCGCGGCGTCCGCCGCATGACTCACCAGCCAGACTGTCGTCGGCATCCTCTTTCCTTACGCATCGATTCCTTGTGGCCGGCACCCGGTCCGCGTCCAGCCGCCGCAGCGCGTAGAATACAGGCTCCACGACACGCGGAAGCCGGTGCAAGTCCGGCGCGGTCGCGCCACTGTAACGGTTGCCATCGAAAGTATCGAAGCAACGGGAGTCAGACCTGCGCGTCGTGTACCCACACTTTCAACGACTAACGGGGCGCGCAACCCCAGGAGAAGTCAATATGTCCGAAGCCGCATTCCCCTTGCAGCACGCACCGGCCGCGCCGGCGCCCATTCCGCTGCGCGAGATCCTGCCCTGGGCCATTTTCGGCGGCCTGATGCTGCTGCTGGCGCTGTACTTCGTCGGCGCGGAGCAGGGCGCGACGTCGATCTTCCCGGGCATGTACGTCCACGAGTTCGTTCACGACGGCCGCCATCTGCTCGGCTTCCCCTGCCACTGACCGGGAGCTGGGCATGGTAGGCAAGTTGCTGGTGCGCGGGATGCTTGCAGGCATCGCCGCGGGACTCCTCACGTTCGCATTCGCCAGGATCGCGGGCGAGCCGCAGGTCGATCAGGCCATTTCCTTCGAGGAGAAGGCCGACGCGGCGAAGGGCGAGGCGCCCGAGCCTGAGATCGTGAGCCGGAAAACGCAGGCGGGCTACGGGCTCTTCACGGGCGTGATGGTCTATGGCGCGTCGATCGGCGGGCTCTTTGCGCTCGTCTTCGCCTATGCGCATGGCCGCGCGGGGCGTCTTTCGCCACGCGCGCTTTCGGCCTGGCTCGCGCTCGCGGCGTTCGTCGCGATCTACCTCGTGCCGAACATCAAGTATCCGGCGAATCCGCCCTCGGTCGGCGACCCGGAAACGATCGGCTATCGCACCGGGCTCTTCTTCCTGATGATCGCGATCTCGATCGCCGTGTCGGTGTTCTCGCTCAAGGTGCGCGCTGCGTTCGCGCCGCGCCTGGGCGTCTGGAACGCTTCGATCGCGGCGCTCGTGCTGTTCGTCGTCGTGATCGGGGCGATCCAGTTCGCGTTGCCGACGATCAACGAGGTGCCCGCCGCGTTTCCGGCCGTGCTGCTGTGGAAGTTCCGCACCGTCTCGATCGGCATGCAGGCGATCCTCTGGACCACGATCGGCTTGCTTTTCGGCGCGCTCGCCGAGAAGCTGCTGGGCGCGAACGCCCGTACGGGCAGCGCGCAAGGCACGCCCACGCGCGCTGCATGACCGCGCGATGAGCGCGTGCCGGGCCGCCGGGCGCGCGCTGCGCGCCTATCGAAAAAGCGACCCGAAACTTGCGAAAACGCCCTGCTTGCCGGGGCGTTTTTTTGCCTTTCAACTGCATCGCGCCCGCCACTGTGCGGGCCGTTCCGCCAGCTTCCGCGCGTCGCATCGCAATGCTGCGGTGCAATATCCGCGTCGCGCCGGTTTGAGCAATCCATTTTGCACTGAGACGATCCGCGCCAATTCACCCGGATTCGGCGGCGCCCATGTGCCGCACGAGGCCGGCCGAAACGACAAAACGATTCTGTTCCGGAGACGCGCGTGTTCCTCTACGGCTTTGGCCCGGTTCTCCTCGCCGGCACGATCCAGACCATCGAGCTTTCGCTCCTTTCGCTCGGCGTGGCCGTCCTGCTCGGACTGGCGGGTGCGGCGGCGAAGCTCTCGTTCAACCGGCCGCTCGCGGCGGTCGCGACCGCCTATACGACGCTGATCCGCTCGGTGCCCGACCTCGTGTTGATGCTGCTGCTTTTCTACAGCATCCAGATCGGCGTGAACGAGGCCACCGACGCGCTCGGCATGGCGCAGATCGACATCGACCCGTTCGTGGCCGGCGTCATCACGCTCGGCTTCATCTATGGCGCGTACTTCACCGAAACCTTTCGCGGCGCGTTTCTCGCCGTGCCGCGCGGCCAGCTCGAAGCGGGCCACGTCTATGGCATGAGCGGCGCACGCGTGTTCGCGCGCATCCTGTTTCCGCAGATGATGCGCTTCGCGCTGCCCGGCATCGGCAACAACTGGCAGGTGCTCGTGAAGGCGACGGCGCTCGTTTCGATCATCGGCCTCGCCGACGTGGTGAAGGCCGCCCAGGACGCGGGCCGCAGCACCTTCAACCTGTTCTTCTTCCTCGTGATCGCGGCGCTGATCTATCTCGCGATCACCACCCTGTCGAACTTCGCACTCGCCTGGCTCGAACGCCGCTATTCGGTGGGCGTGCGTCACGCGCAACTTTGAGGCATAGGCCGCCATGAACGAAATCATCCAGCAATTCGGCCGCGCGTTCCTTTACTGGGACGGCGAGCATGTCTCGGGCCTCGCGATGACGCTGTGGCTGCTCGTGATCTCCGTGACCTTTGGCTTCGTGTGCGCGGTGCCGCTCGCCGTGGCGCGCGTGTCGAGCCGCCGCTGGCTTTCGCTGCCGGTGCGTTTCTATACCTACGTGTTTCGCGGCACGCCGCTCTACGTGCAGTTGCTGCTCATCTACACGGGCGTGTACAGTCTCGCGTTCATCCGCGCGGAGCCGCTGCTCGACGCGTTCTTTCGCAGCGGGCTGAACTGCGCGATTCTCGCGTTCGCGCTCAACACCTGCGCTTACACGACGGAGATCTTCGCGGGCGCGATTCGCGCCACCTCGCACGGCGAAGTGGAAGCGGCGCGCGCCTATGGCATGAGCCCGTTCACGATGTACTCGCGCGTGATCCTGCCTTCGGCGCTGCGCCGCGCGCTGCCGCTGTACAGTAACGAGGTGATCCTGATGCTGCACGCAACCACGGTGGCGTTCACGGCGACCGTGCCCGACATCCTGAAGGTCGCGCGCGACGCCAACTCGGCCACCTATCGCTCGTTCGAGTCGTTCGGCCTCGCGGCGCTGATCTACTGTGCGGTATCGTTCGTGCTGGTGGCCGCGTTCCGCCGTGCCGAGAAGCGCTGGCTGGGACACCTCGCCGTGCGCACCCGCTGAATCATTGGAATCACCGGAAACATTGGAGGCCATCTTGGCTCAGACGACGCAAGGCACGACCCAAAGCACGAACCAGGGCATGACGCAGAATTCGGACAGCAAGCTGGTCGCGCGCGACATCCACAAGCGCTACGGCGACAACGAGGTGCTCAAGGGCGTCTCGCTCGACGCGAAGAAGGGCGACGTGATCAGCATCATCGGCGCGAGCGGCTCGGGCAAGAGCACGTTCCTGCGCTGCATCAATTTCCTCGAGAAGCCGAACGCGGGCGAGATCGTCGTCGATGGCGAGACGGTGCGCACGAAGGCCGGCCGCAACGGCGACCTCGACGTGGCCGACCACAAGCAGCTGCAGCGCATCCGCACCAAGCTAGCGATGGTGTTCCAGCACTTCAATCTCTGGTCGCACATGAACGTGCTCGAGAACGTGATGGAAGCGCCCCTGCACGTGCTGGGCGTGCCGCGCAAGGAAGCCGAGGAGCGCGCGCGCCAGTATCTCGAGAAAGTGGGACTCGCGCCGCGCGTGGAAAAGCAGTACCCCTCGCATCTCTCGGGCGGCCAGCAGCAGCGCGTGGCGATCGCGCGCGCCCTCGCCATGCACCCGGACGTCATGCTGTTCGATGAGCCGACCTCGGCGCTCGACCCCGAACTCGTGGGCGAAGTGCTCAAGGTGATGCAAAAGCTTGCCGAGGAAGGTCGCACGATGATCGTCGTCACGCACGAGATGGGCTTCGCGCGCAACGTCTCGAATCATGTGATGTTCCTGCATCAGGGACGCACCGAGGAAGAGGGCACACCCGCGGACGTGCTCGGCGCGCCGAAGAGCGAGCGCTTGCGCCAGTTCCTCTCGGGCAGCCTCAAGTAAGCGGCGCGCTCGATTCGCGCGCCGTTCTGCCGATGGTCCGTTCCCCCGTTCTCCCTTCCGCTTCCGTTGCTGCCGCGGCGCCTGGCGGCCAGGCGTCGCCCGCGCGCGCCGGCCGCACGACCCAGGTCGCGATCGTCGCGCTGCCGCCCGTTTCGATGTCGGGCGTGGGCCCCATCGTCGACGCGCTCAATCTCGCCAACGAGATCGACGGCCGCGCGCTGTACCGCTGGCAGATGTGCTCGTGGAACGGCCGTCCCGTGCCGCTCGCGGGCGGCGCGCAATGGCCCGCCGACTGCGCGTTCGGCGACGCCGTGTCGTGCGACTGGCTCATCGTCGTGACCGAGCGCTACCAGCAGTTCGCCGACTACCGGCTCTTTCTCGCGAGCCTCGCGCGCGTGGGGCAGCGCACGCCGCTCGTCACGGGCGTTCATCACGGCATCTGGTGGCTCGCGATGGCGGGGCAGCTCCAGGGCTACCGCGTCGCCGCGAACTGGGAGACGTTCCAGCAGTTCGCCGAGCAGTTCGAGCGCACCATCGTCACCCAGCACATCTACGAAATCGACCGCGACCGCGCGACCTGCGCGGGCGGCCAGGCCACGCTCGACTTCATGCTCGCGATGATCGGGCGCGACCACGGCCCCGAACTCGCCGAGCGCGTTGCCGATGCGCTCGGCGCCAGCACGCTGCGCAGCGGCGACGAGCGCCAGCGCATTCCGTTCGTGACTGCGCCGGGCGAGCGTCATCCGCGCATGAACGACGCGCTCAAGCTGATGGAGGCGAACATCGAGGACCCGCTCACGACCGACGAGATCGCGAATCTCGTGGGCGTGTCGCGGCGCCAGCTCGAACGGCTCTTTCGCCAGTACCTCGGCGCGATGCCGTCGAAGTACTACCTGGGGCTGCGCCTCGCCAAGGCGCGCTCGCAGTTGCAGCGCACCAGCAAGTCGGTGGTGCAGATCAGCCTGGCATGCGGGTTTTCGTCGGCGGCGCATTTTTCGAATGCATACCGCGAGCGCTTCGGCGTGACGCCGCGCGAGGACCGCCGCAACTGGATCGAGCGCCAGCATGGCGGGGCGGCCGCCGAGCCGCGCGCGGGCGCGCTCGTCGAGCCGCCTGAAGCCGGGTGAGCGCGGCGGCGCTGCGGCAAGCCGCCTGCCTTGCAGGTTCCGTACGAAAAAACGCGTCGCGCCTGCGCAAGACGTTTGCGGCGAGCTTGCCTACACTGCACCTGTTACTGCCGGGAAGGGCACCGCCCCGAACCGCATCGACCCCGAATTCCGAATTCGACACGCAAAGCAAAGAGCTATAGAGGAATCGCCATGAACGATCAGACTGTGAGCCGCAAGACCTTCGACGAAGTGATGGTGCCGTGTTTCTCGCCCGCGCCGTTCGTGCCGGAACGCGGCGAGGGCTCGCGCGTGTGGGACACCGATGGCCGCGACTACATCGACTTTGCGTGCGGCATCGCCGTGACCTCGCTCGGCCATGCGCACCCCGAGCTGCTGCGCGTGTTACAGGAGCAGGGCAGCAAGATGTGGCACATCGGCAACGGCTACACCAACGAGCCGGTGCTGCGCCTCGCGCGCAAGCTCGAATCACTCACGTTCGCAGACCGCGCGTTTTTCGCGAACTCGGGCGCGGAAGCCAATGAGGCCGCGCTCAAGCTCGCGCGCCGCGTCGCGTTCGATCGGCACGGCGCCGACAAGTTCGAAATCGTCTCGTTCACGCAGTCGTTCCACGGCCGCACGTTCTTCACCGTGAGCGTGGGCGGCCAGCCCAAGTATTCGGAGGGCTTCGGCCCGGTGCCGGGCGGCATCACGCATCTGCCATACAACGACATCGAAGCGGCGAAGCGGGCGATCGGCGCGCAGACCTGCGCCGTGATCGTCGAGCCGGTGCAGGGCGAGGGCGGCGTGATTCCCGCCGATCCCGCATTCCTGCGCGCACTGCGCGAAGCATGCGACGCGCACGGCGCGCTGCTGATTTTCGACGAGGTCCAAACGGGCGTGGGCCGCACGGGCCACTTCTACGCGTATGAAGATACGGGCGTCACACCCGACATCCTCACGACGGCGAAGGCGCTCGGCAACGGCTTCCCGATCGGCGCGATGCTCACGACCGAGGCCATCGCGGCGCACTTCAAGGTGGGCGTGCACGGCACGACCTATGGCGGCAATCCGCTGGGTGCGGCGATTGCGGGCAAGGTGGTCGAGCTCGTGAGCGACCCGGCGCTGCTGGCGGGCGTGCGCGCACGCGGCGAAGCGATTCGCGGCAAGCTCGCCGCGCTCAACGAGCGTTTCGACATGTTCAAGGAAGTGCGCGGCAAGGGTCTCCTGATCGGCGCCGAGCTGAACGCGCGCTTTGCCGGCCGCGCCAAGGACTTCAACGCGGCGGCCGCGAACCGCGGGGTGATGATGCTGATCGCGGGGCCGGACGTGCTGCGTTTCGCGCCGTCGCTCATCATTCCCGAGGCGGACCTCGACGAAGGCTTTGCGCGCTTCGAGCAGGCCTGCAATGACGTGATCGGCGTCAACGGCTCGCGCTGAAACAGGCGCACGCACAACCGCATTCACAGGACCGACGATGCTATTCGTTCGCCCCGCCCGACTGGCCGATCTCGACGCGATCGCCCACATGGCGCACACCGCGCAGCCGGTGCTGCATTCGCTGCCGCACGACCGTGCGGCGCTCGAAGCGCGCATTGCGCTTTCCGAGGACTCGTTTCGCGCGGACGTGGACTTCCCCGGTGAGGAGTTCTATCTGTTCGTGCTCGAAGACTCCGCCACGGGGCGGCTCGTCGGCACCTCGAGCATCGTGGCGGCAGCCGGCTATGCCGAGCCGTTCTACGCGTTCCGCAACGATGCGCTGATTCACGCGTCGCGCGAGCTGCACGTGAACCGCAAGATCCACGCGCTCACGATGTCGCACGAGCTGACCGGCAAGAGCCGACTCGCGGGCTTCTATATCGACCCCGCGCTGCGCGGTGATGCGGCCGCGCACCTGATGTCGCGCGCCCGCATGATGTATATCGCGATGAACCGCCGGCGCTTCACGCCCGAAGTGTTCTCGCTGCTGCTTGGCGTGACCGACGAAACGGGTGCGTCGCCGTTCTGGGAAGCGGTGGGGCGCAAGTTCTTCGGGCGCGATTTCAAGGACATCGAACTGGC
>Ga0207816_1000258_pt1 | contig 12376 bp, 10 predicted proteins | sample LuqExpMetageno10_FD_187768 | JGI IMG/M metagenome (GOLD analysis project Ga0207816, IMG submission 187768) | Tropical forest soil microbial communities from Luquillo Experimental Forest, Puerto Rico - Sample 10 (SPAdes) | ecosystem: Environmental > Terrestrial > Soil > Tropical forest ... | reverse complement strand
TCACGCTCTCCGCGAGCTACGGCCCGCAAGCGCTGACGCCCGCAGGCCTCCTCAAGTACGCGGACATGATCTGGAGCTTCGGCGCGGGCATCACGCAGCCGATCTTTCATGGCGGCCAGCTGAGCGCGCAAAAACGCGCGGCGCAAGCGGCATTCGATCAGGCCAACGCGCAATACCGGCAAACAGTGTTGCTCGCGTTCCAGAACGTCGCCGATACGCTGCGCGCGCTCGAACACGATGCAACGGGCCTGTCCGCGCAAACGCAGGCATGGCGCGCCGCGCGCGACTCGCTCGATCTGACGCGCGGCCAGTTTCGCGTCGGCGGCGTGAGCTATCTGGCGCTGCTCGATGCGCAGCGCCAGTACCAGCAGACCGTCGTCAATCTCGCGCAGGCGCAAGCCGCGCGCTATGCGGACACGGCGGCGCTGTTTCAGGCGCTCGGAGGCGGCTGGTGGAACAACACGACGACCAGTCAGGCCGACCAGGCGGCACCCGCCTCTGACGCCGCCAGCAAGCAGTGAATCCATGCGCAGTAGCCTCGCGTTGCATGCGAAGCGATAGCAGCGCCGCCGGACGAGTTTGTGCCTCACCTGTTTGCCGTGCAAGGACACGACGATGACGACGAAGAGACCGATGGCAAAGCGGATGATCATCATGCTGGTCTGCGTGTGTGTACTGCTCGGCGGGCTGATCGGCTTCAATCTGTTCAGGGCGCACATGATCAAGAAGTTCATGGCGAGCAACGCCGCGCCACCCGCTACCGTCACGGCCGCCGTCGCGGGCTTTCAGACGTGGCAGCCGCAGCTTGCCGCCGTGGGCAGCCTGCGCGCGGTGCGCGGCGTCGACGTGACGACGGAAGTGGCTGGGCTCGTGCGCGAAATCACGTTCAACTCGGGGCAAGAAGTGAAAGCGGGCCAGGTGCTCGTGCGCCTGAACGACGATTCCGACCGCGCGCAGCTTGCGTCGCTGAAAGCCGCGGCGGAACTCGCGCAAACCGTCTACACGCGCGACAAGGCGCAATACGACATTCAGGCCATCGCGAAGGCGCAACTCGACTCCGATGCCGCCGACCTCAAGAGCAAGCGCGCCCAGGTCGATCAACAGGCCGCGCTCGTCGACAAGAAAACGATCCGTGCGCCCTTTGCGGGACGCGTCGGCATCACGACCGTCAATCCGGGCCAGTACCTCAATCCGGGCGATGCCATCGTCACGCTGCAAGCGATCGACACGATCTACGCCGACTTCTATCTGCCGCAACAGCAGCTCGGGCAGTTGCAGGTCGGCCAGGTTGTCGTCGTCGATACGAATGCGTTCAGCAACCGCACGTTCGACGGCAAGATCCGCTCGATCAATCCACGCGTCGACAGCACGACGCGCAACGTGCAGATCGAAGCGACCGTCGACAATCGCGAGCGCAAGCTGTTGCCGGGCATGTACGCGAACGTGAAGATCGACGCAGGCGGCGCGCAACGCTACCTGACCTTGCCGCAAACGGCGATCACCTATAACCCGTATGGCGCGACGGTGTTCGTCGTCAAGCCGGGCACGCGAAAGGATGCGCACGGCAACACGATGCCCGTCGCGCAGCAGGTCTTCGTGACGCCGGGGCCAACGCGCGGCGATCAGGTCGCGATTCTCAAGGGCATCAGCGAAGGCACGCAGGTCGTGACGAGCGGGCAACTGAAACTGAAGAACGGCACGTCGCTCGTGATCGACAATCGCGTGCTGCCCGCCGACAACCCGAATCCCACGCCTCAGGAACAGTAAGAGGCCACGCGATGAAATTCACCGATATCTTCATCGAACGTCCGGTGCTCGCGTTGGTGGTGAGTCTGCTGATTCTCGTGCTCGGCTTGCGGTCGCTATCGGCGCTCAGGGTCAGCGAATATCCGCAAACCGAGAACGGTGTCGTCACGATCACCACCGCGTACTACGGGGCGAGCGCCGACACGATGGCGGGCTTCATCACGCAGCCGCTCGAATCCGCCATCGCGCAGGCGCAGGGCATCGACTACATGTCGTCGTCGAGCAGCACGGGGGTCTCGACGATCATCGCGACGCTGCGCCTGAACTACGACTCCAACCGCGCGCTCACGGAGATCAACACGCAGATCGCGTCGGTGCGCAACCAGTTGCCGCCGCAGGCGCAGCAGCCGGTGCTGACCGTGCAGGTGGGTCAAACCACCGACGCAATGTACATGGGCTTCTACAGCGACGTGCTGCCGAGCAACAACGTCACCGACTATCTGCTGCGCGTCGTGAAGCCGAAGCTCGATTCGATCCAGGGTGTGCAGACGGCCGAAATTCTCGGCGGCCGTCAGTTCGCGCTGCGTGCATGGCTCGATTCGAACAAACTGGCTGCGCACGACGTCACGGCCTCCGACGTGTTCACGGCACTCGGCAACAACAACTATCTGGCGACGCTCGGCACGACCAAAGGCCAGATGATCAGCGTCGATCTGAATGCGGGCACCGACCTGCATTCCGTCGACGACTTCAGGAAGCTGGCCGTCAAGCAGAAGAACGGCGCGATCGTGCGCCTCGAAGATGTCGCCAATGTCGTGCTCGGCGCGGACAACTATGACTTCAACGTCGCGTTCAGCGGAAAACGCTCGGTGTTCATCGGCATCAAGGTCGCGCCGGATGCGAACGTACTCGACGTCGCGAAGCGCGTGAAAGCGACCTTTCCGGATTTGCAGAAGCAGTTCCCGACGGGGATGACGGGCGACATCGTGTATGACGCGACCGATTTCATCAACACGGCCATCGCGGAAGTGGTGAAGACGCTCGTCGAAGCGCTGCTGATCGTGACGGTCGTGATCTTCCTTTTCCTCGGCAGTTTCCGCGCGGTGATCGTGCCTGTGATCGCGATGCCGCTCTCGCTGATCGGCACGTTCTTCGTGATGCAGATGCTCGGCTATTCGATCAATCTGCTGACGCTACTCGCGCTCGTGCTTGCCATCGGGCTCGTCGTCGACGATGCGATCATCGTGGTCGAGAACGTCGACCGTCATATGAAGCACGAAGGCAAGCAGCCTTTCGAAGCCGCGCTGATCGCGGCGCGCGAACTCGGCGGGCCGATTCTCGCGATGACCGTCGTGCTGATTGCCGTGTATCTGCCGATCGGCTTTCAGGGCGGACTGACGGGCGCGCTTTTCACCGAGTTCGCGTTTACGCTGGCGGGCGCCGTCGCCGTGTCGGGCTTGATCGCGCTGACGCTTTCGCCGATGATGTGCTCGCGCTTTTTCCGCACGGACCAGGAATCGGGCCGCTTCGCGCGCTTCGTCGACCGGCAGTTCGAACGCGTGCATCGCGGATACGGGCGCCTGCTGCATTCGATGCTCGACACCTGGCCCGTATTCATCGTGATGGGTGCGCTCCTGCTGGCCGGCACAGTCTATCTGTTCATGACGTCGCAATCGGAGCTTGCGCCGCAGGAAGACCAGGGCATCGTGCTGTCGCAGATACAAGGTCCGCCGAACGCGACGATCCAGCAGATGCAGACTTACTCGGACCAGGTGTTCGATATCTCGAAGCAGTTGCCCGAGTATGCGCAGATGTTCCAGCTGACAGGCACGCCGACACTGAATCAGGGCATCGGCGGCGTGCTCTTCAAGACGTGGGACCAGCGCAAGAAAGGCGCGACCAAATTGCAGCAGGAATTGCAGCAGAAGTGGAACGGCATTGCGGGCGCACGCGTCGCCGCGTTTCAGTTTCCGCCGCTGCCAGGCGCGCAGGGCTTGCCCGTGCAATTCGTCATCAGCACGACGGAGCCGTTCGAGAACCTCAACGAAGTCTCGCAAGCCGTGCTGCAGAAAGCGCGCGAAAGCGGCATGTTCTTCTTCGTCGACAGCGATCTGAAGATCGACAAGCCGGAGAGCGTGCTGCTCGTCGACCGCGACAAGGTCGCATCGCTCGGCCTCTCGCAAAGCGACGTCGGGCAGGCGTTGGGCGCGGCGCTCGGCGGCAACTACGTCAATTACTTTTCGCTTGCGGGACGCTCATACAAGGTGATTCCGCAGGTGCTGCAAACCGACCGTCTGAACCCATCGCAGGTGCTCGACTACTACTTGCGCACGCCCGATGGCAGTGTGATAGCGGCATCCACCGTCACGCATCTGAAGCAGACCGTCGTGCCCGAGTCGATCAATCACTTCCAGCAGTTGAACTCGGCGACGATTTCCGGCGTGATCGCACCCGGCATCTCGCAGGGCGAAGTGCTCGACTTCCTGCGCAATGCCACCGCCGAGGCCGCGCCGACCGGCTACAGCGCCGACTATTCGGGCCTGTCGCGCCAGTTCGTGCAGGAATCGGGCGGCTTCGTGATCACGCTGATGTTCGCGACGATCATCGTGTTTCTTGCGCTCGCTGCACAGTTCGAGAGTTTCCGCGATCCTGTCGTGATTCTGGTATCGGTGCCAATGGCTTTGTTCGGTGCGCTGATTTTCATCAACATGGGGCTGTCGACGCTCAACATCTACACGCAGGTGGGTCTTGTCACGCTGATGGGGCTGGTGAGCAAGCACGGCATTCTGATCGTGCAGTTCGCCAATGAACTGCAGCGCGCGGGGCGCAGCAAGCGTGAAGCGCTTGAAGAAGCGGCCGGCGTGCGCTTGCGGCCGATCCTGATGACGACGGCCTCGATGGTGCTCGGCGTACTGCCGCTCGTGATTGCATCGGGCGCTGGCGCGGCGGGCCGCAATGCGATGGGGCTGGTGATTTTTACCGGGATGTCGATCGGCACGTTGTTTACGCTGTTTATCGTTCCCGCGATGTATATGTTCATCGCAGCGGATCATCATCGCGATCGGGAGCATCCTGCGGCGGTTTGATCTTTTCCGGCCCACTTCCGCATGATGATCAGGATGACTACAGATACGCGGCGGGTATGCAGCTCATCGCGCATGGATGCGTTGCACGAGAGGTGAGCGAACGTCGAGAAACCGGCCGGGCCACCTCTCGACTCAAAATCACCCGAACGCGCCTCGCGTCAGGTCCTTGTCGAACTCTGCGGTCCAGCCCGTGCCGTGTCCGGTCTGGTAGCCCTTTTCCCTGAGCGTTGCGCGGCGAATGATGGTGACGTAGCCGTGCAAGGGGTAGACCTCGTCCACCGCGTCCGGCGCGTCCGTCTCCTGTATCGCGAAATCGGATTCGGCCAGGTGATGACGGTGCAAGACGGCGACGAAATCTGCCCTTTCATCTGGAGCAATGACTGACATCTCGCGTCCCTCCTTACTGAACGATTCTTCCAAATTAGCACACCTGCAGGCCTTCCGGCATCATCGATGGTCCTTTGCGGCATCTGGCTGACCGCGCACGATCGTGACGGAACACGGCGCATAGGCGATCACTTGCCTCGCGACGGAACCCAGCAGCCAACGATCGAAGGCAGTACGTCCTCGATGTCCTACGACGACGTGGTCGATATTTTGTCGCTCGGCATACAGCACCAGCTCCTTGGCCGGATGCCCGACAACCAACTCATACTGGACAGTCACTCCGGATAGCCCGAGCTTTCCCTTGAGCTCAGTGAGAAGGTCCTGGCAGTGGCGTTTTTCGAACTCGAGCAGTTCAGGCCGCTCGTAGGCGAGCTTACCCCAGTCGGGCGGACGGGCAACCGTGAGAATGTGCAGCCGCGCCCCTTCCTTTTCAGCGAGATTTTTTGCGAAGTGGACTGCCTCCTGTGCGGAAACCGAGCCATCGTAACCCGCGAGAATGTCGTGCATGATTGCCTCCAAACACGCATCCGGATCTCCTGCAACCATTCCGGAACACCCTGTAGTGGCCGCATCCCAGGCCGGGCGCCCGCGAACGCCAGGTGTGGCCAACATCAGTAAACACTTCGGTAGAAGCGGTCGGTCATCGCGCCCGGCGCCGAAGTCATGGCTTTCGCATTTCTCGCCTTACCCGCTCCAGGTATTTTCCTGACGCGACCTCGATTCGCACCGTATCCCCTTCCTTGATGAACTGGGGAACGAGAACTTCCATGCCGTTCTCGAGCGTGGCCGTCTTGAACGTGGAGGTTGCATGTTCGTGCACGCCCGGCGGCGCCGACATCACGCTTAAGTCGACCGCATGCGGAAACGCGATGGTGGCCGGCTCGCCTTCATAAAGCGCGACCGGGATTCGCATATTGGGCCGAAGGAATTTTTCGTATGCGCCAATGGTTTCCGAGGGCAAACTGATCTGCTCGAAGGTGTCGGGATCCATGAAGTAAAAGGCGACACCATCCGTATATAGATATTCCATCTCCTTGTGATCGAGCGCGACCTCTTCGAGCCTGTCGCCCGGGTGTAGCCGCAACTCCCTGATGTGCCCGGTCTTCAGGTTCTTGAACCTGGCAAACACTGCGCTACCCTGCTGGCCCCCGCCCGCATGGTACCCGGCGCTGGCGACGCCATGAAGTTCACCTTCGAGCATGAACACCATGCCCGGCTTCAATCCGGAAGCTTCGACCATATCCTGTCTCCGCATGGTGTCAGAGCACATGTACGCATCCATCACCCCTTCGGTCTAAACGTCATGAGAAAGCTCGTCGGCGTACTGCCGTTGACATCCGCTGGCATTGGATTCGAATTCTCGACGGCGGTCACCACGGCGCGATCCCACCGCGGATTACCGCTCTGGCGCTGGATCGTCACACTGAGCAGCGCCCCGCTGGGGGTGCACCTGACCGCGACTACCGCAGATGGATTGCCGTCGATATCGAACGGTGCGAGGACGTTGGCGCGTACCCGACGCGCCACCATTTCGGCATAGCGCGATGAGGCGGCAACGTCGCTTTCCGGCGAAGGTCTGCCGGCGATTGCCTGCAGTGCAGCGAGCCGTGCTTCGCGCTCAAGTTCCACCGACCGGTTTCCTGGCAGTGCAATGGTCATTTCGTCCGTCAGGGGCAACCGGGACGCCCCGCCGGCGCGAGCGATTCGCGAGACGGATCCAGGCAGTCGCGAGGACTTGATGGTGTGGCTGCGATGCTGCGCGACGGACGCCTGGCCGTTCGCAGCGGAGAGCCGCACGGGCGCCGCCGTTATCCGTGATGCCCATGCCTGATTGGCCATGTGCGGGGCCGGAGCGGCCAACGGAACAGACGTAACGACTCCGGTGACCACCGTGTGCGGGGCGGCGGGCGCCAATTGCGGGTCCCGCGTGCCAACAATCACCAGCGCCAGCAGCACGGCATGCAGGGTCGCCGCCAGGCCAAACGCAGTCCCCAGGCCGTGCTCGCGCGGCGGCCGAGTCTGCAGGCTGGATTTCGTGCCCATGGCTGATCTACGCCGGCCCGTGCACCCCGTGGGGGTGTAGCGCACCGGCGCCCGGTTTGCTGCCAGTTCCAGTTTAGTCCGGTTACAGCCCGCGCGCTCGCGATGCCCAGCGTTTTGCATTCTTCGGGCACCAGTCGCATCGGCGACACCTGCGGTGCAAACCCTGCTCGCACACTTACTGTCCTGGCTCCTTGATCGTGAGGTGATTGTCCACCGAGGTTACGCCAGGCACCCCCTTGGCGGCCGTCGTCGCGAGATCGACCTGCGATGCGTCAGGGACAGTCCCATCCAGCGATACTGCGCCGCCGTGCGCCCTCACGGTGATGTTCTCGGCATGCAGATCTTTGGTTTTCGTGAGTGCAGCACGCACCTTCTTGCCGAGCGCGTGGTTTTCCGCTTTTGTGGACTTCGCCGATGTGGCAGGAGCCATCCCACCGCCTTCGCTCGACTGGGCGTAGGCCACGACTGAAGCAAGTGCGATCAGGGCACAGCTTGCCAACTTGATTAGTTTGCTTGCGTTCATCCTGGTTTCCCTCCTTTTTTACAGACTGGGCTCCCTGCAAAATCGTTCTCCATGAAAGATGTAATTCCTCTGCCGGGAACGCGGCAATCAGGCCATTTCAAGTTTGAAAACTTACCGATATTCAGGTTTGCGAACTTAATGCCATACGTTGGCTGCGTGACGAGATGCGCGCATGGAGCCTAGTCGTGTTCTCATCATAGGCGTGCATGGGCAACCGCGTCGCCGGGCTATCCATCGCTCCCCGATATTGCCTCGCATATCAATAATCTGGCGCTTTGGGCTCTTCGTCCTTCGAGGTCGCTGAAGGGACCTGAGCGACGCGTGGCATGCGGATACCGGCGTATGCGATCGCCACCGTCAGGAGCGGACTCACCACGCAAAATACCGCATAGGGTGCGTAGCTGAGCGTGGGCACGCCAAGCGTCACGGCCATGTACGCGCCACAACTGTTCCAGGGGATCAGCGAGCCTGTGGTTGTGGCCGTATCACCAACGGAACGCGATAACACGATGGGCGCGTAGCCGCGAGCCGCAAAGGCATTCTTGAACATCCGGGCCGGCAGCACGACGGCGATGAACTGGTCCGCCGTAACAATGTTCGTCGCAATGGTCGCCACGACCAGGGAGCCGACTAGCGCCCCACCGCTCTTCGCCCAATCGACTACCGGGGCGATGAGACGTTCGATCACACCGCACTTCTCGACTACCCCGCCGAAAGCCAGTGCCGTGATGATCAGCCAGATGGTATTCAACATGCTGTCCATGCCGCCGCGAGTGAGGAGCGCGTCAAGCACGAGATTTCCAGTCGTAGACTTGTAGCCGCTCGCAAGCGCAAGCCAAACGCCTTTGAGCATCGCAATCCCGGTGGGCACACCCTCTCGTGCCGCGGCAAACGCAATGACTCGCCCTGGCTCGACGAAAACAGCGACGACGCCGCCCGCCAGTGCGCCAAGAAAGATCGTGGTAAACGGCGGAAGCCGGAACAGTGTCAGGACGACGACAAGAACGAGCGGCGAGAACAACACCGGCGAGATATAGAATGCGTTCTGCATTGCCGCCACTTCGGCGCTCGCATCGAAATCTCCTGGCCTGCCAAGCAGATAAAACACGGCCAGCGTGATGACGATCGCAACGAGTGATGTCACCAGTGTCTCGCGCACATGGCGATACAGATCGACGCCCGCTGCAGCAGCTGCAAGATTCGCAGAGTCCGACAGCGGCGAAGATTTGTCGCCGAAATAGGCGCCAGAAATCACCGCACCGGCCGTAATGGCCGGACTCAGGCCCATGCTCTGGGCAATACCCATCAGGCCAATCCCGATCGTGCCCGCGACAGTCCATGACGTGCCTATGCTGAACGAGATCACCGCGCAGATCGCTGCCGCCGTGACATAGAAGTAGTCCGGACTCAGCAACTTCAGCCCGTAGTAGACCATCGCGACGATCGTGCCGCAGAGGGCCCACGTGCCGATGAGCGCACCGACTGCGAACAGGATCAGAATCGCGCCAATGCCGGAGCTGACGCTTGCGTTGGCCGCCTCGCCGAGCGATGCGAGCGAATGACCACGCCGCCAGCCGACAAATACGGCCAGCATCGTTGCCACGACAAGCGCCACCTGGTTTGGCCCGTTCGCACCGCCGTCGCCGAACAGGTAGTAGGACAAACCGACCAGCAGGACGAGGCCGGCGATTGGTATCAGTGCCTCGAACATCGTAACCGGCTGGGGTGACTCGGGCCTCTTCATAGCCGTGCTCCGTTTGCTTGCCCGGCGCTCTCGCTCCGCAAGTGCCGCCATTTCGTAAGGTGAGCCTCAGGCTCGCCACTCGAGATGCGCACTATGGTTACGTTTTCCGGGTCTTCGGGCGCAATTGGCCGCCGGGCGCATTATGCGATTGCCGGCTGTAAACCGCACGAAATCAAGGGTGGATCGGTGAATAAATCATCGCTCACGATTCCGTTTTTCAGCGTGTGAGCGCCGACGTCGACGCCAGGCCAGACCTGACTGCCCTAGCTATCCCTCTGTATGACATACAGAGCACCATATCTAGGATAAACCGCTTGTGCTCCGATTCGGGCACCTCGCGCAGCGCAGTCAAAGCTTCGATCAGTGCCGCTCCCGCTAATTCCCTCGCGATTCTTCGTGCCGAATCGATGCTGCCATGGCTGATCATCGCCTGATGAAGCCATCTGACCTCTTCAGCGGTTCGTTCCTCGCGCCGCTTCGAAAGAAAAGCCTTGAACCTGCGGCGATCCGACGACTGACAATGGTTCAGCAAGTGAATCAACATCAGCGTTCGCTTTCCCTCCCACAGGTCTCCGCAAATTTCCTTGCCATACCGCGTGTAGCTACCCTCCAGATTCAATATATCGTCCCGTATCTGAAACGCCGCTCCGAGATACCAACCGAAGGCGCAATACGCTTCTTGCGCGAGTTCTCCAGCGTCCGCGAGCAGCGCGCCTATGCGCAATGGATAGATGAACGAATACCATGCCGTCTTCTTGAGACACATGTGCAAATAATCGCTCTGCTCGAGGCTGCACACGTTGTCGCGAATCCAGCCAAGCTCGATTGCTTGCCCTTCGAGCGAGTGCTGCAGCATGCGCTCGGTTTCCGATGAAATTTTCCACGCAAGCCGGTGCCCGAGAAGCCGGTGGTTTGCCATCAGACGGCCCAGCGCCAGAAGATTGGCTGCATTGCCCACATTCACAGCGATGCCAACGCCATATTTTCGGTGCAGCGTCGCCTTGCCGCGCCGACGTTCACTGCCATCCTGAACGTCGTCCTGAATCAGAAAGCCGGTGTGAAACAGTTCGATCGCGATCGCAGAATTGATCGCTCGAGCCTCCTTGCCTCCGAGCGCGCTGCACATCGCGAGGCAAAGTGCACCGCGCAATCCCTTGCCTCCGCGTAAGGGATAATCCGGCACGAGATCGTAGAGGTACTTGTAACTGCCCGCAGGAACGCCGCTGACCAGCGCACGAGTCGTACAAGTACTGTATTGCGCGAGCCTGCGCCGGAATGACTCGTCAACGTCGACCTTGAAGTACGGGAGGCTGGCCGCCCCTTCGTCGGCACGGTCATGGCCGGCCGGCGTCATCTTTGTTCCGCAAGTTCGCGTGCACAAGCTGATTCACCACATCGGCGCCCAACTTCGCAAATTCGACCAGCATGTCGAGCGCATCATGACTGTTCTCGACGAGACGCTTGACGCGCTCGCCGTTCTCGTCCGAGCGCAGTTCGGCTACCTGGTCGCCCAGCACGTTAATGACTTCGTGCCCATCGCGCTGGAAGCGCTGCAATGCGTCCTTGAAATCGGCCGGATCGACGCGCCGCTCCTGTTCGAAGCGCTGCTGCATCTGGCGTGCGGTCACGATACCTGCAGCAAGTTCCTCATCGAGAATCAGCGCCGCCTGCTTGATCACCTCAGAAACATTCGCGCCTATCCCCCGGATACTCTCGGCTCGCTGGTCTGCAGCTTTCGCCTGCTTTCGGGATGACGTTGCCTTCTTCTGAGCCTTTTTCGTCGCCATGCCTTCACCTCGTCGGATTCAACGGCGCCTGACGCCATGGTCATTTTGCGGCCGTGCGACATTCATTCCGCGGTCGGACAGCCTTGCCTGGCTTTCCATGCAGCCGCCGCCGCACACGAGGCAGGCCATTGTCGCAGCCAGATTATTCCTGAACGGAAAGGATCTAATATTAGCATGCCGAAATAATCGAGGCGCTCTCCCCTGAAATTTCTCAACAGAAACGCACCCGCGCACCAGAACCGGACGTTAAAATTCACGACCCAATCGAATCATTTGCAATCGTCGACAACCAATATTCTTTCTCGTTCGTGAAATGTAAATCAACGTTTGAGACTGGCATGCCCGCTCGACTCTGCAATTTCGCCCTGCAAACGCTGATCCGTATAGTCGTGCATCTATGTTCGGTAACATACCGGGGATTGAGTTCCCCGACACGTCCCAATTTACACGGGCCGTCGGATTTAGCCATGCATCTGAATATATTTCAAAGAGTAAGGGCACGCAACACGGGAAATTGACAACCGGATCGAACATATTCGAAAGTGCACATCTTGCATTGCTATTCGAAACGAGCAATTCTTCTGCGACGTCGAAAGCCTCACGAGCCTTTCTCAAGGTTTTCGTTCCGGTTTTCATTTCAGAACGCAGGTGATTCGTAAGCCATTTGATGGCATTCCGCGTATTTGTCGGAGGCGAATCATTCAGGCGGCGCTCATATTTATCCCGGAAAAATCATTCCCAAGGAAAAATTCAAACTGGAAAAATCGGCCATTTTTTCATACATTTTATTTTTCAATACCCGCATTTGAATCGGGCAGCATACTGGCTGAGGAGAATGCATGCGGTCCATGCAAATCGCATGAGAGATAATGAAGTGCGACTTCCGGATGATCATCAAGGGGGTCCCCGATGAATATCCATTCAATGCCTTCCGTCACAGCTCCGCTTCCTCACGAGTTGATGTTGGCAAAACCCCAAACGGTCAATTCGTGGAACGAATGGGATCCGCTCGAAGAGGTCATTGTTGGCCGGCTGGATGGGGCGGTGATTCCGCCATATC
>Ga0207816_1000252_pt1 | contig 12814 bp, 6 predicted proteins | sample LuqExpMetageno10_FD_187768 | JGI IMG/M metagenome (GOLD analysis project Ga0207816, IMG submission 187768) | Tropical forest soil microbial communities from Luquillo Experimental Forest, Puerto Rico - Sample 10 (SPAdes) | ecosystem: Environmental > Terrestrial > Soil > Tropical forest ... | reverse complement strand
TTCGCTTGCTGTTGTAATGCGTAGGCATCCTTGAGCATTCCGGCGTTCTGTTGTTGTTTCCTGTGCTTACCATGTTTCCGCTGACACGTTCCCATGTGCGAAGAATTTTTTTTGCACGCAAGGGCAACTTGCGGCGCAGGACGTGGCGCCAGGGAAATTAATTCATCACGTAGCTAGGAACCGCGGACAATGGGCGTTCCGGCTGTCGAAGGTCTCGTTGGCGGCCAGAATGGCCTGAGCATTTTCCTGTGTCCAACAGGTGAACACATGAATCTGATCGAGGAGAGAGACACCCAACTTGGTCAGCTCATAAGTAACCCGAGGCGGGACACTGGTAAATTCATGACGGCTAACGAGTCCATCACGCTCCAAACCCTTGAGGGAGCGTATCAGCATTCGGTGCGAAACTGTTTCGAGAGCTCGCTGCAGGTTGGCAAATCGCAACGGTTTATCCTGCAGAGAAACGAGAATGGGTAGCGCCCATCGATCGCTAAGGCGCTTTATCAGCCAGCTAGCATGGACCGCATCCGGGTAATCGGTCGCACCGGCTATGTCCGGTGTAAGTTCCTCCTGTCGCACGGAATGGCTCCCACATTGCATCTAACGGATAACACATGTCGTTGTAACATGACGATAGGCTTGTATACCGGACACAGCCAAACCTACCCCGCTCTTTTAGCAGGATACAAATCAACCGAGCAGCATTCCCTCGTCATTGAAAGTGGTGGCTGAAAAGCTGGAATCAGCAAAGGAGGACTGCCCCACACCTTCACATCCAAGGAGGAGTTCTGTCGGCGCTCTTCAAACGCCAGACCAACCGCGTAGTGACCGGGATTGTTGAGTTTAGTGCCGACGACAGGGACAAGCCCTGCCCGAAATTGTTGTGGTTATTTCAGATTATGAAGCAAGGGCGTGTGTCCAAACACCGCCTCATTGTGAAGACTTGGCCTCGAACGACAAACTATGGCTAGAACCGGCTCTGACGGACTGCACCGGCAAATGCGCGCTGAGCTTCCTCGATTCTGCCTTTGTTTTCGATGGCCCAGGAATGGAAGGCGTAAAGAGGCTCCTTCAGCGACGCGCCGAGGACGGTGAGCCGGTAGGTGACCTGGGGTGGAGTGGTATTCGTGGCCAGACGGACAATAAGACCGTTGCGCTCAAGCTTCTTGAGCGAGAGCACCAGCATGCGCTGGGAAACTGGCTTCAAAGCATGCTTCAATTCGGTAAAGCGCTGCGGATGGCGAAACAGAAGTCCCAGCACCAATAGGGACCAGCGATCGCCGAGCACCTGGAACAGGAAGCGCGCGGGGCACTTGCTGACACTGATCTCGAAATCTTTGCTGGGCTGAAAAGTCTTTTCCGAGCCACTCAATGGCGCGTCCTGCATATCCACGGGTTAGGACTCGGCCGTTCCCTCGGCGGCAATGCTCCGCATCAGAGCCAATAGAGCCTTACGTACTTCCGGCTTGGGAATCGTCAAATACTGCTTCAAGAGATCGGCACCTTTGCTGTTCGTCAAAAAAGACAACTGCTCGGCTCGCTGGTTCGCCTCCAAGGTGCTTTCACCGCTGCCTCCAGGCGTTTCCGCATCAACATCCCGATAAAAGTACTCGATGGGGACGTTCAATTCCTTCGCAATTACAAAGAGCCGTGCCGCACTGATGCGATTCATGCCCTTCTCATATTTTTGCAGCTGCTGGTAGGTAATGCCGATACGTGCCGCCAAAGCGCTGGCGTCAACATCCAGGGTACGGCGCCAAAGACGCAGTCGCCCCCCAATAAAAACATCCGTATCACCCGGTCTTTTTGAAAGATTGTGATTTCGTGGTTTTTCAACAGCACTCATTATCATGGCCTGAAAATGCATATTGTTTTCGTGCGACGGACCTGTTCGGCCAGTGCTGTGACAACAGAGCATCCTAATTGAGTCATATGAACGATGAATGCTAAGCAAAACTCGCGCGCGCCGACCAGAGGGCACATTTCTGTAACCTCACATTTGTATGCGGTGGGATGATTCAACGGTTAGCGAAACCTTGCTTGAATGCTTGAGCGAGCTCAGATCCAATTGGCGATAGTTACCAAGCCACACAATTGCCAAAATTCAGCAAGGAATTTCGAGCAGATTTGCGAATGGAAAGCGTTCAGAGGCGTCGCTCGCGATAAAGTGAACGCCTCCTCCCAAAATTTCTGAACGGCATGCCGCTTTAGGGAGACAACAGTAACTTTAAGGCTGCGAGTTTTTCGTTCGCACCGGGCCCCATAATAAGATGAAGGCTAGCACCTTGCCTTACGGTGCTTCGTACGCCCGTGGCTCGCAATGCTTTGAGATCAGCTCGATCCGAATCTGCGAGCACCGCGATAATGCGACTGGAACACAGCGATAGGGTAACAATATTCTTTGCACCGCCCAGAGCAGCCAAAACGAGCGCGGCGGGCGGCATCTGAGAATGCGTGGCTGTGGCTGGTAGGAAAACCGGTTCATCCGCTGCAGATAGTTGAACGGCAAAACCATTTTTGCCCATTGCAGTTCGAATCTCCCCGGCAATCTGATCGGCAGCCGGCCCGATCACGACTTGCAAGGCTAGCGGGGAGGGGCGCACGACGCCCTTGGCACCAAGGGCCCTCAATGCCACCTCATCCACGGCATCTGCAACTTGCAAGATAAGACGCAGCCGCGTCGTGCACGCATCCACCGAGCGCAGATTACTCGCACCACCAAGGGCCGAAAGATAAGCACGCCCCCGCTCAGTTTCATCCACCACGCACTTGGCCAGTGCGCCACCACCCTCTTCTCGACCCAGCGTCTTGAGGTCGAAATGGATTATCGAGAAGCGGAACGCACTATAATAAACAGCAAAATAAAACACGCCAACAGGCAATAAAATCAGCGGATTATGAGCTTTGTTGAAGTTTATTGCATAATCAAAAGCGCCAGCCGAAAAACCGAAGCCCAGATGCACACCCAAAAGGTTCATCACCACCATGGAAAAACCCGTGAGAACGGCATGCATGGCATAAAGTGGCGGTGCCAAGAACATAAAGCTGAATTCAATCGGCTCGGTCACACCTGTGAGAAAGGCTGTCAAAGCCATTGAGGCTAGCATGCCGCCAACCTCTTTTCGCCGCGCCGGCAGCGCCGTGTGATATATCGCCAGACAGGCGGCCGGCAGCCCGAACATCATAACGGGAAAGAACCCACTCATGAAGGCGCCGGCAGAGGGATCCCCAGCGAAGAAACGATTCAGATCTCCAGTCACACCCTGATAGCTGCCAAGATTGAACCAAGCCAGATTGTTCAGAATATGATGCAGGCCGGTAACGATCAGAAGCCGGTTGAGTACCCCATAAATAAATAAGCCAAACTCGCCCAAGCCCAAGACCAAACGGCTGGCGGCACCCATGCCTTGCGAAATAGAGGTCCACATCGTACCGATCAGGACGGCCAGGAGCAGTGCCGATAGTCCAGCCACGATCGGCACAAAGCGCCTTCCGCCAAAGAAAGCGAGATATTCTGGCAGCTTGATGGTGTGAAACCGATTATACAGCCAGCCAGATACGAGCCCTGAAATAATCCCAGTCGGCACGCCCAGTTTGTCGAGCTGTACTTGTTTGAAATGATCAGCGGCGAGCTTCAGTCCGTCGCCAGTAAAGCCGGCAAACGCTTCTGGCGGTACGCGCATCAGTGTTTTTGCGCCCGTAGTTGCAACCACAAAGAACACCGCTCCTGCCAGAGCAGCGGTGCCGTGGTTCTCTTTTGCCAGCCCCACAGCGATGCCGATCGCAAACAAAAGCCCAAGATTGTGAAAAATCGCTTCGCCAGCTGCGGCGATAAAAGGGATATCCAGGAGATCAGGTTGGCCAACGCGCAGCAGAATACCGGCCGCAGGTAAAACGGCGATTGGTAACATCAAGGCCCGGCCGAGAGGCTGCAGCATTTCGAAGACAGGTTTCATCGCGCATCCTCCTTGTTGCGCCTCACGAGAGCACGCACCGCGACGGCCGATTCCTGATTCAAGGCCTCCCGTGCCAACGCCCTGCAATTGCCGATACGCAAATTTCGGATGGCCGCTTTAAGATGCGGAATGGCCGGAGCCGGCACAGAAAGCTCCTTAATCCCAAGCCCCAAAAGAATGGGAGCAGCCAACGGATCCGCAGCTAAGCCTCCACAAACGGCCGCGATCTTGTGTGCTCCGCTGGCTGCATCAGCCGCGCGCGCGATCAGCCGCAAAACAGCGGGATGAAGCCCATCCAATCGCTTCGACAACTGTCCATGGGTACGATCGATCGCCAAAACATATTGGCTAAGATCGTTTGTACCGATGGAAAGAAAGTCTACTTCACGAATGAATTGGTCTGCCAAAACGGCAGAAGCGGGCGTCTCGATCATCACGCCCAGTTGAGGTTTGGGAACATCCAAGTCTTGGCACGCCTCTTGGATCAAGCTGCAGATCGCGCGGACCTCTTCAAGCTCGGTGATCATCGGCAAGAGAATTTTGCAGGTGCCGCAGGGCGTAACCTGCAGGGCAGCACGAAGCTGGGTGCGCAGTAGATCGGACCAGAAAAGACCAGCCCTCACGCCGCGCAGCCCCAGTTGTGGATTGTCTTCGTGTGAAAACGGCAGATAGGGGACGGGTTTGTCCGCTCCGATATCGAAGGTACGCAGAATGAAGCTCCTACCCCCGAGTGCATCGGCAATGGCCTGATAGGCCGTACGCTGTTCCGCTTCATCCGGCGCGCCGTCGCGATCCATGAAAAGAAATTCGGTGCGAAGCAGACCGCAGCCTTCGGCTCCGTGCGATAGGGCGTCAGCGGCCTCCTGTGTCCCCTTACCGAGATTGGCAAACACCTCGACGCGTGTACCATCGGCGGTGAAACAGAGCCCCGCCGCGTCGGCTCGTTCCCGAAGATGACGAACAGCGGTACGTTCGGCTTCTGCATTGACCATGGCTAACACTTCTGGATCCGGCGCGCAGTCAACGAATCCAGCCTCAGCATCGAGCAAAAGCTGGGTTCCGTTCGCTATCTCCAGCACATCAGCACCTACCCCCACCAAAGCGGGTAGGTTCACGCCAGCAGCCAGAATTGCCACATGGGAAGTGGGCCCACCTCCAGCCGAAATCAGGCCAGCAATGGCATCCCGATCAAGCCCTATGAGGTCAGACGGAAGAATCTCTTCGGCAATCAAAATAGCTGAGGAAGGCAAAACGAGTTTTGGCTCGAAGATGGTGGGCAGCAGCTCTGTCAACACCTGCCGTTCGAGGTCCTTTAGATCAGCCGTACGCTCACGCAAACGGGAGTCGTTCAAGTTTCGGAACAACTCAACATAGGATTGAACCGCAACACGCCAAGCATAGGCAGCGGATTTTCCCCGCTCTATACAACGGAGCGCTGAAGCCAGAAGTTCGGGGTCCTGTAACAGCTCACGATGCGCCAAAAGGATATCGCGCTTGGGGCCAGCTGACCTCGCGACCACTGTTTCAATATGCGCTTGCACCGTTGCAAGCGCCGACTGCAGTGCTTTGGTCTCTACGGCAATCCCAGCTCCATCTTCCACGATCGGAATTTCCGATGAACCTAACTGAACAGCGGTACCGACCGCTCGTCCGGGCGCCGCACAGACACCGTACAAAAGCGAGGCGCTACGTTCCGCGCCCGGGACAGACTGTTGCTGAGCTTGAATGACTTCGCAATGCGACACGTCTAAAATCTTTGCTAACTTTTCGATCGCCTCTTCTGCGCCTACTCCGGACGCGGCCAACATAACCGTCTCGGCATGACCAATACCCAATGCCATTACCGCCACTGCGCTCTTGGCATTTGCTGTTCGTCCCCGGCAGGAAAGCATGACATCGCCAGGATGCGCTTTGGCAGCACTGGCGAACACAGCTGCGGGACGAGCATGCAAGCCGTGCTCCGAAGCAACCTTAATCTTACGTGTCACAGTGTTCGTGGTATCATCAGCCTTCTGCGCCGTACCAGCAACGGATACGATTTCCATCAAAACATCGCCCGCAGCTAGCTCCTTATTCACATTGCGGTGTTCGACGACGAAGGCTTCGCCATTGGCGATGATCACTGGCGAGATCAAGCTTTTGGCCAGGCTCGCCAGAACATCCAGATCAAAAGAAAGTAGCGGATCTCCGGCAAGTACCGCTTGTCCTTCCTTGGCGATCATCTTGAAACCCTCGCATTTCAAAGCAACAGTCTCGAGCCCGATATGTACCAGGATTTCGACCCCATTTTCCGCCCGCACCGTGGCGGCGTGATGGGCGAGCGCAATCACGATGCCGTCGCAAGGCGCCGCCAACACATTGCCGGTCGGATCGATTGCGACGCCATCGCCGAGAATACGGCCGGAAAAAACCGGATCTGGCACTTCGTCAAGCGGAGACACCCAGCCAGCAACCGGCGCCTTTATCGTCAGAGCCATGGTCACTCCCTCGGTACCGGCTGCACCCAATCAATCGCCCAGACAGGATCGATCTTGCGACGTGCAAAAACAAAGCAAAGATCGTGAGTCCCGGCATGCGGCGCGATCGCGGCATGGAGTTTTGAAGTCTTGGCGGCGAGCTTCCGTGTCGCAAGTATTTCGCCCGAGCAGCTGTCAAGACGAATTTCAAGTTGTCCAGAACGTGCCGCTCGGAGGTATAGTGGAATCTTCTCGATGTCCCGCCCGATCTGAAAATTGAATGGCAAGGAAGTCACCGCGAAATCAAAACCACGAATGTTGGACAAATCGAGACCGTGATAGATCCAACATGGATTCATCACATTGACCATCACGATAGCTCCACTCCGCCCTCTCTGGGCTAACGGTAGATCGTTCGTACACTGATCCATGGTGTAAGAGTTGCGGCGCAGGATAGAATTTGTGTCCAGACGCTCCCGGCTTGGCTCCGCAAGCATATTATTACCATCGAACGCTGCAGCAGAGATCTTGACGGGTAAGGGCGTTTGGAAGGGCCCGGCGTAAACCGGGTCCGATGTGGTCGGCGCTATTCCGTCGAACGTGTAATGGATGGTGCCGTAACCGGTCTGATTGGAAAGCGTGAGCGTCGCCCCACCTGTTCCTGGCCGAGCGGATATATCAACCACAAAGGCCGAACTGGAATAACGTAAACCGAGCGCTTTATAGCGTTCCAGTTGTGCCGGAAGACGGGCGAGAAAATCCGTCCAATTGTGCGTGGCTTCTGGCGACCAAGCGCTTTCAGAAAAAGCGGCCAAACGCGGCAGGGCTGCATAGGAGACCGCATTGCTCGTCGGTAAATGCTCGGTCCAGATATTAGCCTGCATGCCGATGAGATGGTCTGCCAGCACGCCCTTGGATGTCGGATTGAAGGTATAGACGTCGTGCAGTGTTGTCTGCATGCCGCGGCAGGTGGGCTCACCTTCGCGCACCGCCTGGCAATAATCGAGATAAAGCTGTGGTGCCGTTGATAACACCACATCATGCCCCTGTTCGGCGGCCTCACCCGCACTCTCCGCTGTGCGCCAACTCATGACGGCTGCGTTGGCAGGCGGATTTTCTTCCAGAATCTCATCCCAGCCGATCAAGTGCCGACCATGGGCTTCCAGGAACTGGCCGATGCGCGCAGTAAAATAGCCTTGCAACGCCTTCGAATCTTTCACGCCCAGTGCCCGCATCCGTTTTTGAATGGCGGCCGAGGCATTCCATTGATCCTTCGGAGCTTCATCCCCGCCAACATGGATGTAATGGCTGGGAAACAGTACCATCACCTCGGTCAGAACGTTTTCCAGGAAGGTGAAGGTTGTCTCGTCAACATTATAGAGATTAGGAAATACACCCCAATCGCCGGGTATCGCTTTGAGCGACCGCTTGGCCGAAGCCAGTTTCGGATAAGCCACGATGGCGGCGGTGGCATGACCCGGCATTTCGATTTCCGGCACAATGGTCACGTTACGCTGGGCGGCATAGGCCACGATTTCGCGGACTTGATTCTGGCTATAAAAGCCGCCATAGCGGCCTTCACGCTTATTATGGCGCCAAGCGCCGATCCGGGTTAGGCGTGGGTATTTCTTGATCTCGAGACGCCAGCCCTGATCGTCGGTCAAGTGCCACTGCAGCACGTTGAGCTTGTGCAATGCCATGACATCGACAAGCCGTTTGATGAACTCCGGCGACTGATAGTGGCGGACCGTATCCAACAGGACACCACGCCAGGAAAAGCGCGGCGCATCCTTGATATCCATCAGCGGCAGTTCGACCCGGCCAGAGGTTTGACTCGTCGCTAGCTGCCATAGGGTTACGGCACCGTAAAGCAGACCAGCATTGCTACCCGCCGAAATTTCGATTCCGCTCGGCTGCACTTTGAGCCGGTAGGCCTCACCTCGCATTGAAGAGTCACGCCGCAGAAGAATGGAGGGGGAGCTATCCTTCTTCAGCATCAACCCACGTGTCCGGCGCAAAAGGTCGGAAAGATAGTCCGCAGTCCAACGGCAGGCTGCATCATTCGGCGCAGAGCAACCGACGCCCGCGGTAGGATCAAGAGTAAAGCTGCCCGCCACTCGTTCTGTTGTAACGGGTAACGGTATCAGAGATGGTGATGCTGGAGCGGAATTGGCAAGAAAAGGCATGCAGAAAACTGCGACTGCCGGCAGACGCAATCGAAGTGGCATACGGATGGTTCGCACAGAAACACAATTTACTGTATCGGTGCAGCCGGGAGCGGGAAAGGAAAAAAGGACAAGAATAACGAGACTGCCATCGCCTGACACGGGAAATCGTTTATAACCGAGGCTGAGTTGCGCCAACGCCAGCCCGATATGGACATCCTCTTTGAAACTGCCGTCCGGCTCCATAGTCAAAACAGATTGGAGGAGGCCGAAACTCAATATCGGGCCGTACTGGCGGTATCGCCACGACACGCGGGCGCCCTGCATCGCTTGGCTATTTTGTACATCCAATCCAGCCGAATCAGCGAAGCCCAGGAGCTGCTGCAGAAAGCAGCCACGGCCGCACCGAACGATCCACAAATTCGCCAGCATTTCGGCCTGCTTCTCCTGAAGCTTGGCCGTCCAGCGGAAGCGGCTACCGAAGCTTCGGCAGCCCTTATCCGAAAACCTGAGATGGCCGAAGCTTGGAACACACTGGGGCTGGCGCAAGCCGCGCAGGGAAATTTGGAACAAGCTCTTATCTCTTTGGGACGCGCCATCACGAGATCTCCGAGGGACTCGGAAATACTGAAGAGCCTCGGCGAAGTGTATTTGCGACTCGACGAGACCGAAGCCGCACTGGACTTCTTCACCAAAGCTTTGGCGCTTCACCCACGGATGCTTGTTGCCCTGCTCGGGCGCGCCGAAGCCCTCTCGGCTTTGGGACATCAAGAAGAAGCGCTGAGCAGTACAGCACAGGCCTTGGCCATTGATTCCCGCTATGCTGCGGCCCATATGGCTCATGGTGCCATCTTGAAGCAGCTGGGGCGCAAAAGTGAAGCCGAGACAGCATTCGCGCGCGCCACAGAACTGGCACCAGATATGCCCGCCTATCATCGGGCCTTGGGAGAGGTGCGGCGTTATGAAGAAAATGACCAGCGGCTTGCGGAGCTGGAAGCTCTTGCCCGACAGGAAGAAATCCAATCCGTATCGCAGAAAGTTGAACTGCATTTTGCGCTGTTCAAAGCCTTTGATGACCTTGGCTGTTATGAACGCGCCTTCACGCATCTGCAGCGTGGCAACACCTTGTATCGCACATTGATTTCTTATGATGAAGCGGCGGTTTCTGCCTTCTTTCATGCACAGGAGACATGTTTCACGACGGAACGGTTGTACCAAACAGCAGATTGCTCCTCCGAGCTTCCAGTTTTCATTGTCGGCATGCCCCGTTCGGGTACAAGCCTGGTCGAACAGATGGTGGCGAGCCATCCTGCTGTATTCGGCGCGGGCGAGCGGACTTGGATCCAGCGTCAGGCAGCGGAGCTTTTGCCCGAATACCCAAGGACTATACCTCTCTCGGGCGTGACAGAGCTGGGGCGGCGCTACCTCGAACGCCTTCATGGGCTTTCTCCTACCGCGATGCGGATCACCGATAAGCTGCCGGCCAATTTCCGGCATTTGGGGCTGATCCACCAAGCATTGCCGAAAGCCCGTATTATTCATGTCCAACGGGATCCGCACGACACGTGCTTTTCCTGTTATTCGAAGCTGTTCCGCAGCGGGCTCAACTTTGCCTACGACCTCGGTGAATTGGGGCGGTACTACCGCGCCTATGAGCAATTGATGGCACATTGGCGCGCAGTGTTACCTTCGAATTGCATGTTGGAAGTGCAGTATGAAGCGCTGGTGGGGGATTTCGAAAACGAATGTCGGCGAATCGTTGCCTTCTGTGGCCTTGAATGGAACGAGAGCTGCCTGCTCTTCTATGAAAACAAACGTCCGGTGCGGACACTGAGCGAGTTTCAAGTACGTCGTCCATTGTTTACGGATTCGATCGGGCGATGGCGCCACTATGAACCGTGGTTGATGCCACTTTTTGAAGCTCTTACCTGACGTTAAAAAATAAGCGGAACGGGAAACCCCACTCCGCTTCTGAAAGTCAGTTCGAGGGTAATTCAGCATAGAAAACCGGGAGCCGGCCCAACACGCCGGCTCCGTATCATCAATATTTGAACCGGATACCGGCATAGAGCTGACTGCCGTTCGAGTAGAGTGCGCGCGGCATCGTGGCATTGTTGGCATAATACTTCAGAGTCTGATTCGTGAGGTTGAGACCATTGAAAGTCAACGTGAGATAGTCGGTCACAGTGACGTTCACGGACGCATCCACACGGCCATAAGCATTCTGGTATTCCGCCGCCGAGCGGTCCATGCCAACCAACATTGAGGACGCATAACCATAAGCGACGCGGGCCGAGAGCCAGTCGTTTTCATAATAGGCGCTGAGATTGGCCGTGTTCTTGGCATTGCCAACCAAAGCTCCGCCATTGGTTTCCGCACCATTGGTATAGGCATAATTGGCGATGACGCCGAAGCCGCTATAAACCGGCTGCTGCCAGGAGATTTCATAGCCTTCGTCATGCCCGCTGGTATTGAATGGCGCGGTAATGTCGTAGACCGAGTACACCGGCGAACCCTGACCGGTCTTCAGCATGTCGAGGTATGTACCCTTGGTGATACCTTTGGTCACGTAAGAAGACATATCCATGTAGAAGATACTGACCGAAACCGTAGCTTGCGGGCCGTAATACCATTCCCAGGACACGTCGTAATTGGCCGACTTGATCGGCTTAAGGTTCGGATTGCCACCTGACCCAACGTGAGTGAGATCGGTGAGATTGACCGCTCCACCAAGTGCCGAATAGTCCGGACGCGCCATGGTTTCCGCTGCCGCAAAGCGCAATATCTGCTCATCCGTGAGATTGATCGAGATGTTGGCGCTAGGCAGGATATCCCAATATTCTTTGGTGATCGCATTGAGATGGAAACAGCCGAAATCGCTGTAGATATCGCCCGCGGTCGGACAGGTTGTTCCGACGGCGGCGGTTCCGTTCACCGGCTGATAGATCTTCTCCTGGGTGTTGACGATACGGATACCGATGTTGCCTTTCCAGCGGTCGCCACCAAGATTGGCCATGACATAACCGGCCGCATCCTGTTCCTTCACATCAGTGGCACCCGACCACATGTAGCGTGAGGCACGACCGTAGATATCGGCAGCCGATTGAGTGTAACTGCGCCAGCTCTTTTGCGTGCTCAGTACCTCAACGATCTTGGCCGTGTCGCCCTGAGGAACATTTGTCAACATGCCAGCGATTTTGAAAGAATCCGCAAAATCAGAGGGATAATTGCTGGTCGAAACCGTATCTCCGGTATAACCGGGGCCTGAGCCATAAGACACGCCACCATCCCAAATATCCGACTTATGGTGATGATCGGCATAGCGGAAGCCCGCTTTAACCGCTTGGATAGGCCCGGTATTGAACTGCTGTTCGACATCGATCTGAGCATAGACTTCCCGATCATATGCTTTGGATACCGCACCCCATGCCCAGTCGTTAGTAAGCGTCGAAGGCTTTGACAAATCAAGGCCCGTCACCGACACGGATGCAACACCACTTGAGAAGTCATAGGAAGCCGGTGCCGCCGCTGTCATGCCTTCCCAAGCCGCCTGCTCCGGTGTAGTGCCAGCACCACGCGTATAACCACCCTTCATTTTGATCGAAAGCGAATCGGTGGGGTTATACGCGACATCGCTATTGAAGTAATAAGCGTCACTCATCGAATGAGGACGCATAATGAAATCGGCCACGATGGGCGAAATACCCGTCATCTGCGGCAGGCTAGCCGCCACCAATGTATTGTTCACCACCTTGTAGCTTGTAGGCACATTGGCCGTAGCCCCACTAAACTCTTTTGAGCCCCAGAACATATAGTTGTTGTTCCGGTTGGAGGCCCCCATATGAGAATAGAAGGCATCGAAATTGATTTCGATGGCATTGGACGGCCTGAACTGCACTGCGAAAGAGCCACCCTGACGGATACGTTCCTGTTCAAAATATGCCGAGCCGATCAGGGTCGGATAATAAACGCCAACGAGATCAGGATGGGCCACAGCCGCCGCATCGGTCGCAGCGAATTGGGAATAACCTAGAAACTCCTGACCATCGCGGCGAATATTGCGCTGTTCATAGAAGCCCTGGATCATCACGCCGAAGGTGCCGGTATCGTTCTTCCAACCAAGCAACCCATTAAACTGAGGTGTAGTGTCGCCGCGCAAGGTCGTGTAAGCTGCTTCGGCACTGCCTTCCACTATGAAGTTGTTTTGGAAGTCTAGCGGCTTGCGCGTGATGATATC
>Ga0207816_1000250_pt1 | contig 12840 bp, 11 predicted proteins | sample LuqExpMetageno10_FD_187768 | JGI IMG/M metagenome (GOLD analysis project Ga0207816, IMG submission 187768) | Tropical forest soil microbial communities from Luquillo Experimental Forest, Puerto Rico - Sample 10 (SPAdes) | ecosystem: Environmental > Terrestrial > Soil > Tropical forest ... | reverse complement strand
CCTGCGCCGAGCACCCCGCGCACGACATCGAGCGTCTTGAAGCGCGCGTCGGAGATCAGAAGTGCGAGCGACAGCACGACGAAGAAGATCAGCCGTGCGAGTGCCGATGGGCCCTGCTTAAAGAGGGGCGGCGGACTGTATTCCATGGTCGGCGCCGGGGGCGTGTGCGGTTCGGTGAAACGGAGGGTAAAACTGTGGCGCCCCGAAGGGCGCCTCGTTGCGGACGGCGCGGCGGCGCGTGTGCCGCCCTGCCGTCAATTGCGCGGCGGCGCCGAAACCGCGCCGCGTGCGGGCGCTGCGGTGCGCGAGGCGCTTACTCGTACGAGAAGATGCTGCCAAGCTTGTCCATACGCTCGAGCGCCATGCCCGAGCCGCGCACGACGCAGGTGAGCGGGTCTTCCGCTACCAGCACCGGCAGGCCGGTTTCTTCGGCGAGCAGGCGGTCCAGGTCGCGCAGCAGCGCGCCGCCGCCCGTGAGCATCATGCCGCGCTCGGCGATGTCGGCGCCCAGTTCCGGCGGCGTTTGTTCGAGCGCGATCTTCACCGACGAGACGATCTGGTTCAGCGGGTCCGTGAGCGCTTCGAGGATTTCGTTGCTCGAGATCGTGAAGCTGCGCGGAATGCCCTCGGAGAGGTTGCGGCCCTTCACTTCCATTTCCTTGACTTCGGAACCCGGGAAGGCCGAGCCGATTTCCTTCTTGATGGCTTCAGCGGTTTGCTCGCCGATCAGCATGCCGTAGTTGCGGCGGATGTAGTTGACGATCGCTTCGTCGAACTTGTCGCCGCCCACGCGCACCGAGCCCTTGTAGACGATGCCGCCGAGCGAGATCACGCCCACTTCGGTCGTGCCGCCGCCGATGTCGACGACCATCGAGCCCGTGGCTTCCGAAACCGGCAGGCCCGCGCCGATCGCTGCGGCCATCGGTTCTTCGATCAGGTAGACCTGCGAGGCGCCCGCGCCGTGCGCGGCTTCCTTGATCGCGCGGCGCTCGACCTGGGTCGAACCGCACGGCACGCAGATGATGATGCGCGGCGACGGCGAGAACATGCGCGACTCGTGCGCCGTCTTGATGAACTGCTTGATCATCTGCTCGGTGACGGTGAAGTCGGCGATCACGCCGTCCTTCATCGGGCGGATGGCTTCGATGTTGCCCGGCACCTTGCCGAGCATTTGCTTGGCTTCCTTGCCGACGGCCTGGATCGTCTTCTTGCCGTTCGGGCCGCCTTCCTGGCGGATGGAAACGACCGAGGGTTCGTCGAGGACGATGCCCTTGCCGCGCATGTAGATGAGGGTGTTGGCGGTGCCGAGGTCGATCGCCAGGTCGTTGGAGAAGTAGCTACGCAGAAAACCGAACATTCAAAAATCCTGTCTCGCTTGTGGCCGTCCTTCCAGCTTGTTGGGCGAGGGCGGCAGCGGAAAATTAAACAGCCTCAGGGCGCCATGCACCGCCACGAAAGCACCTCGAACGCACTGCGGGGGGCGTCGCAAGGGGCGCCACGAGGGGCCTGAGACTGCGGGGATGGTTACCGGAGGCTGCCTCGCTGCGCCGCCCGTTTGATCTCGTCTGGCCGCATCGTGCTGCGGTCGGAGCTGAAAGGCGAATGCAAGGCGGTCCGGGTTTGGGTCGAACGCGTAATGATACCTTATAATTTTGCCTGTTTTGCAGGATCCGGAAGGCAGTTTTTGACCTCATCGAAGCTTTCCTCCAGAGCCGGATCCGGCGCGATAAACCGCTGTTGCAGCACCGATTTTCCGCCCTGCCGCAGCAGCTTCTTTTTCCGGTGACCGCATGGCCCTGACCCTGAACGATGTGAAGCGCATCGCGCACCTCGCGCGCCTCGAACTGGCCGACGCCGAAGCCGGCAATACGCTCGAACGCCTGAACGACTTCTTTGGCCTCGTCGAGCAGATGCAGGCCGTGGACACGACCGGCATCGCGCCGCTCGCGCACCCGATCGAGCAGATCGAGGATGTTGCGCTGCGGCTGCGCGAGGACGCCGTGACCGAAATCGTGGACCGCGAAGCGCTCCAACGTCCCGCGCCCGCGGTGCAGGACGGACTTTACCTCGTACCGCGCGTGATTGAGTAAACGCGCAGCATTTTTTCGCCATTTTCGAAATCCTTCGAGTTGTCGGAACAGTTCGAAAAGGCACGGACTCCCGAGTTTTTGCGGGTTTTCCGGGAAGCGGCCCGTACGTTTGCCAACGTAGTCCGAGCCGCTTTTCGGACGGCGCGTCGACCTGATTTCGACCACGCCGTGACGTTCTTCCAGGAATCACGCAATGCATGACAAAAGCTTGACCGAACTGCGCGCCGCGCTGGCTGCGAAGGAGTGCTCCGCAGTCGAGCTGGCCCAGCACTTTCTGGGCCGGATCGAGGCGCATCAAGATCTGAACGCGTTCGTCGACGTCAATCCCGAATTGACGCTCGCCCAGGCGAAGGCCGCCGACGCGCTCCTGCACTCGGGCCACGCGGGCCCGCTCGCGGGCGTTCCGCTCGCGCACAAGGACGTGTTCGTCACGCGCGGCTGGCGCTCGACCGCCGGATCGAAGATGCTCGCCAACTATGTGAGCCCGTTCGATGCGACCGTCGTCGAGCGTCTCGAGCGCGCGGGCATGGTCTGCCTCGGCAAGACCAACATGGACGAATTCGCGATGGGCTCGTCCAACGAGAACTCGCATTTCGGCGCCGTGAAGAACCCGTGGGACAAGAAGGCCGTACCCGGCGGCTCGTCGGGCGGTTCCGCCGCGGCGGTGGCCGCGCGCCTTGCGCCCGCTGCCACCGGCACCGACACGGGCGGCTCGATTCGCCAACCGGCGTCGTTCACGGGCGTGACCGGCATCAAGCCCACGTACGGCCGCGTGTCGCGCTACGGCATGATCGCGTTCGCGTCGTCGCTCGACCAGGGCGGCCCGTTCGCGCAGAGCGCCGCCGACTGCGCGCTGCTCCTGAACGCCATGGGCGGCTTCGACGAGCGCGACTCGACGAGCCTCACGCACGAGCACGAGGACTACACGCGCTTTCTTGGCCAGAAGTGGAGCGCCGACGCGTCGGCCGACAAGCCGCTCGCGGGCCTGCGCATCGGCCTGCCGAAGGAGTACTTCGGCGCGGGCCTCGCCGACGACGTGCGCGCCGCCATCGACGCTGCGCTGAAGACGTACGAATCGCTTGGCGCCACGCTCGTGGAAGTCACGCTGCCGAAAACCGAGCTGTCGATCCCCGTTTACTACGTGATCGCCCCGGCGGAAGCCTCGTCGAACCTCTCGCGCTTCGACGGCGTGCGTTTTGGCCATCGCGCGGCCGAATACCGCGACCTGCTCGACATGTACAAGAAGTCGCGCGCCGAGGGCTTCGGCCCCGAAGTGAAGCGCCGCATTCTGGTGGGCACCTACGTGCTCTCGCACGGCTACTACGACGCGTACTACCTGCAGGCGCAGAAAATCCGCCGCATCATTGCGCAGGACTTCCAGGAAGCGTTCAGGCAGTGCGACGTCATCATGGGCCCGGTCGCGCCGAGCGTGGCCTGGGACATCGGCGCGAAGGGCGACGATCCGCTGCAGATGTACCTCGCGGACATCTACACGCTGTCGACCAGCCTCGCGGGCCTGCCCGGCATGAGCGTGCCGTGCGGCTTCGGCGCGCTCGCGAACGCGCAGCGGCCCGTCGGTCTGCAGATCGTCGGCAACTATTTCAACGAGGCCCGCATGCTGCAGGTCGCCGACGCTTTCCAGCGCGCGACCGACTGGCATCGCAAGGCGCCGGCAGGGGTGTGAACATGGCAACACAGTGGGAAGTCGTTATCGGTCTCGAGACGCACGCGCAACTTTCGACGGCGTCGAAGATCTTCTCGGGCGCCTCGACGCAGTTCGGCGCGGCCCCCAACACGCAGGCCTGCCCCGTCGATCTCGCGCTGCCGGGCGTGCTGCCGGTGATGAACCGCGGCGCCGTGGAGCGCGCGATCCAGTTCGGCCTCGCGATCGGTTCGACGATCGCGCCGCGCAGCATCTTCGCGCGCAAGAACTACTTCTACCCCGATCTGCCGAAGGGCTATCAGATCAGCCAGTACGAGATTCCGGTCGTGCAGGGCGGTCAGATCACCATTCAGGTTCCTGCCAATGAGAAGGCCGGCAAGGAAGCGTACGAGAAGACCATCAATCTCACCCGCGCGCACCTCGAAGAGGACGCCGGCAAGTCGCTGCACGAAGACTTCGCGGGCATGACGGGCATCGACCTGAACCGCGCGGGCACGCCGCTGCTCGAAATCGTCACCGAGCCGGAAATGCGCAGCGCCGCCGAAGCCGTCGCGTATGCGAAGGCGCTGCATGGTCTGGTCGTGTGGCTCGGCATTTGCGACGGCAACATGCAGGAAGGCTCGTTCCGCTGCGACGCGAACGTTTCGGTGCGTCCGGTCGGCCAGAAGGAATTCGGCACGCGCGCCGAGATCAAGAACCTGAATTCGTTCCGCTTCCTCGAAGAGGCGATCCAGTACGAAGTGCGCCGCCAGATCGAGCTGATCGAGGACGGCGGCACGGTGGTGCAGGAAACGCGCCTCTACGATCCAGACAAGCGCGAAACGCGCTCGATGCGCAGCAAGGAAGACGCGCACGACTACCGCTACTTCCCCGATCCCGACCTGATGCCGCTCGTGATCGACGCGGCCTGGGTCGAGCGCGTGAAGGGCGAGCTGCCCGAGCTGCCCGCGACGATGCAAACGCGCTTCGTCGAGCAGTACGGCGTGACGCCGTACGACGCGAACGGGCTCACGTCGAGCAAGGCGATGGCTGCGTACTTCGAAGCGGTGGTGGCGAAGGCCGGCGCCGCGCAAGCGAAGGCCGCCGCCAACTGGCTGATGGGCGAAGTCTCGTCGCAGCTGAACCGGGAAGGTCTGGAAATCGACGCCTCGCCGGTCGCGGCTGCGCAGCTCGCGCTGCTGCTCGCGCGTATCGCCGACGGCACGATCTCGAACAAGATCGCCAAGGAAGTGTTCCAGGCGATGTGGGACGAGAAAGCCGCGGACGAAGCGGCCGCTGACCGCATCATCGAAGCGAAGGGCCTCAAGCAGATCTCCGACACCGGCGCGCTCGAAGCGATCATCGACGAGGTGCTCGCGGCGAACCCGAAGTCGGTCGAGGAATTCCGCGCGGGCAAGGAAAAGGCGTTCAACGCGCTGATCGGCCAGGCGATGAAGGCCACGAAGGGCAAGGCGAACCCGCAGCAGGTCAACGAGCTGCTGAAGAAGAAGCTGGGCTGAGTTCGGCTCAAGTCCCGCCTGATTCGGGCATGCTTGCAAGGCGGCGTCGTGCGTAGCAGTGCGGCGCCGCCTTGCCGCTTCAGGCGTCTGCCACGGCGCCGGCTCGCTTCATCGGCGCTTGAAGCCGTCGTATTCACGAGAGAGAGGAGAACTACACATGTCCAAAGTCCCGAGTCTCGACGACTACCGCGTGCCGTACTTCAGCGACAAGAAGTCGGAGACGTTCTCGCTCAGCGCGCTCGACCCCGCCGCGAAGCCGTTCTCGACCGGCAGCAAGGACGGCGACCGCGACCGTCTCGCCGAGGTCGGCAACAAGCTCGACGTGCTGCAGGAGCGCCTGCATGCGCAGCGTCACCAGCGCGTGCTGCTCGTGCTGCAGGGCATGGACACGAGCGGCAAGGACGGCACGATTCGCGGCGTGTTCCACGAGGTCGATCCGCTCGGCCTGCGCATCGTGCCGTTTCGGGCGCCCACGCCCATCGAGTCCGCGCGCGACTTTCTCTGGCGTGTGCATCTGCAGGTGCCCGCGGTGGGCGAACTGGCGATCTTCAACCGCAGTCACTACGAAGACGTGCTCGTGCCGCGCGTGCTCGGCCAGATCGACTCGGCCGAGTGCGAGCGCCGCTACCGGCAGATCCGCAATTTCGAGTCGCTGCTTGCCGAAAACGGCACGTCGATCATCAAGTGCATGCTGCACATCTCGAAGGACGAGCAGCGAAGCCGTATCCAGGCGCGCATCGACGATCCCACCAAGCACTGGAAGTTCGATGTCTCGGATCTCGAGGCGCGCAAGCATTGGGACGCTTATCAGGCTTCGTACCATGACGCGCTCGCGGCCACCTCCACCGAATACGCGCCGTGGTACGTGATTCCCGCCAATTCGAAATCGCACCGCAATCTCATGGTGGCCGAGTTGCTGTTGCGCCTGATGGAAAGCCTGAAGCTCGAATATCCGCCGGCCAAGGCCGAGCTCAAGGGTCTCAGGATCGAGTGAGACCGACCCTATCCCCTCGCACCGCGCAGTCCAGATTCAGCGCCGCGGCGCGAGGCAACGCAAAATCAAGAGGAAAGAAGACATGTTGCGTGTGATCACCGCGAATCTGAATGGCATCCGCTCGGCGGCGAAGAAGGGCTTTTTCGAATGGTTCGGCGAACAGAAGGCCGACGTGCTCTGCGTGCAGGAAATCAAGTGCTCGCAGGACGACATGACGCCCGAGTTCCTCGCGCCGCACGACTTCACGGGCTACTTCCAGCATGCGGTGAAGAAGGGCTATAGCGGCGCGGGCGTCTACACGCGCCACGAGCCCGACGAAGTCATCATCGGCTTTGGCAGTGAGGAGTTCGACCCGGAAGGGCGCTATGTGGAAACGCGCTACGGCAAGCTCTCCGTCGTTTCGGTGTACGTGCCTTCGGGGTCGAGCGGCGACGAGCGCCAGGCCGCGAAGTACCGCTTCATGGACGAATTCATGCCGCACCTCGAGGCGCTCAGGCGCGAGCGCGAAGTGATCGTGTGCGGCGACGTGAACATCGTCCACAAGGAAATCGACATCAAGAACTGGAAGGGCAACCAGAAGAACTCCGGCTGCCTGCCCGAAGAGCGCGAGTGGCTCACGAAGCTGTTCGACGACGTGGGCTACGTGGACGTGTTCCGCACGCTCGACTCGCGCCCAGAGCAGTACACGTGGTGGAGCAACCGCGGCCAGGCGTATGCGAAGAACGTGGGGTGGCGTATCGACTATCAGATCGCGACGCCCGGCATTGCGCACAAGGCGAAGAAAACGTCGATCTTCAAGGACATCAAGTTCAGCGACCACGCGCCGCTGACCATCGACTACGACTACAAGGTCAAAAGCTGACCATCACCCTGACGCGAGGCGCCCGGTTCAGGGCGCCGACACCACCTTGCGTTTCTGGATAGCCGGGATGCCCTCGTAGTCGGGCAGCTCGGCGAGCGGCTTGCCGATGGCCTTTGCGTAAAGCGGCAACATGTCGGCGAGGCGCTTGGCCATATCGGCGCGCCGCGCCGGCGAGTAGGGATGCACGTAGATGAAGCCCTGGTCGCGTTCGGCGCGCGTCGCCACCGCGAGCTTGTCCCAGGCCGTGAGCGCGGCGCGCGGGTCGAACCCCGCGCGCGCGGCGATATCGCTGCCGATCACGTCGGCTTCGGTTTCGTCGGCGCGGCCGTAGTGCATCTCCACGAGCTGCGAGCCGATGCCTAGCGGAAACACGCCGAGGTCCGCGAGCCCGAAGAGCTGTGGCACGCTGCCCGACTCGATCTGCGCGGCCTGCTGTTCGCCAAGGCGCTCGCGCACGTGCTCGCGCACCGCATGCGCGATCTCGTGGCCGAGCAGCACGCCGAACTCGTTGTCGTTGAGCTTCACGCGGTCGAGCAGGCCGCCGTACACGACGATCTTGCCGCCCGGCAGGGCATACATGCGGATATCGTTCGAGCGGATGACCGCCACTTCCCACTTCCAGTTCCTGACGCGATCGCCCCACTTCACCGCATAGGGCGCGAGGCGGTCGACGAAGGCGCGCACGCGCTGCACGTGCGGATCGCTTTCGGCGTAGAGGCGGTTCGAATGGGCCGCGCCGCGCACGATCTCGTTGAACTCGGCGGTGGCCTGCGCTTCGAGCATCGGCGAGGGAATCAGGTTGCGGTAGACGGCGGCGTTGCCAAAGCGCACCACGCGGCCGGTAGTCGGCGCGCCGGGGGAGAGGCTGCCCGCCGGGACGTTCGCGCCCGCGCCGCTGTTCGCTGCGCCGTTTGCTGCGCCATTTGCTGCGCCATTTGCTGCGCCGTTCGCGTTATTCGGCGTGTTGATGGCGACGTTGCTGGCGCTTGCAGCGCTGCCACCCGCAGGCGTTGTCGTGTTGCCCGGTACGGCCGCCGGGGCGCTCGTCGCCGCCGGGTTGTCGGCAGCGCACGCATTGCCTGCTGAGAAAGCCGGTAAGGCCACGGCGATGGCCAGCGCGAGTGCCCGCGGGTGCACGCCGCGGCGCAATGGCGCGCGCGGGCTTTGCACGGCGGTCTCATGCGTGCTCACGGCCGGATTCTCCAGGGGGCAATACGAATGAGCAGGAGCATACCCGGTACCGCCAGCACCGTGCAGACGATGAAGTAATCGAACCAGCCGATCTGCGCGACCACGTAGCCGCTCGCGGCGGAGGCCAGCGTGCGCGGCACGGAGGCGAGGCTCGTGAAGAGCGCGAACTGCGTGGCGGTGTAGCGCGGATCGGTCGTGCTTGCAATATAGGCGGTGAACGCGGCGAGCGTGAGGCCCGTGGCGAAGGTCTCGAATCCATAGACGAGCGCGAGCGCCACGGCGCGCGGATCGAGCGTGAACTGCACGTTCGCGCCGAACACGCCCGCGGCCCACGAAACCGCGTGGCTCACGGCGAGCACTGCGTCATAGATCGCCGCGAGCGAGGGCGAGCCTGCGCCGAGTTGCGCGAGCCACGCGAAGCCGAGCGTCGAAATCATCTGCAGGAAACCGAAGATCCACAGCCCGCGCCCGATGCCGATCTTCATGAGCGCCACGCCGCCGATGATGCCGCCCGCGAGACTCGCGCCGAACGCCGTCATCTTGGCGATCACGCCGATCTCGGTGCGCGAGTAGCCGATGTCGAGGAAGAACGATGTGGACAGCGTGGTCGCCATCGTGTCGCCGAGCTTGTAGAGGAAGATGAACGCGAGCACGAAGAGGGCGGCAGCGAGGCCGTCGCGGCCCACGAACTCGGCGAACGGCTGCACGATCGCTGCGCGCAGGTTCTTCGGCGGCGCACCGTGCACTTCGGGCTCTTTCACCACGAGCGTCATGATCATGCCGGGAATCATGAAGGCCGCCGTGACGACGAACACGGTGCTCCACGGCAGGTGGTCGGAGAGGATCAGTGCGAGCGAGCCGGGCACGAGCGCCGCGATCTTGTACGCGTTCACGTGCACCGCGTTGCCGAGGCCCTGTTGTGTATCCGTGAGCAGCTCGCGCCGGTAGGCGTCGATGGCGATGTCCTGGCTCGCGCCGAAGAAAGCCACGAGCGCGGTGAGCGCGGCCACGGTCCAGATCGAATCTTTCGGCGAAACGTAGCCGAGCGTGCCGATGGCGAGCGCCACGAGAATCTGCGTGACGAGCATCCAGCCGCGCCGACGCCCCGGCTTCCAGCCCGGCAGGCGCGGCACGTAGCGATCCATGAGCGGCGCCCAGACGAACTTCCACGTATACGGGAACTGGATCAGCGCGAAGAGGCCGATTTCCTTGAGATTGACGCCCTCGGAACGCAGCCACGCCTGCACGAGATAGACGAGCGTGAAGAGCGGCAGCCCCGAGGTGAAGCCGAGGAACACGCAGATCAGCATGTGCGTATTCAGATACGCACGCCAGCCGGGGTGGGATTCGTGAGCGGTAAGAGCGGGTGCCTCGTGGGGCGGATTCTGCATGTCGTCGTTAGCGGCGGCGGTGTTGGGTGCGGTTTTTGGCAAACCGGTCGGGCGGAAAAACACGCGACGCCGTGCACGGCGTCATTTTTTTCTCACGCGATAGACCGCAAGACTACCACGCCAGTTCACACCCCATCGAACGGTCTGGCCCCCATGGAGCACGGCGCGGTCGAGAATTTCGATGCCCACCTCGGGCGCGAGCGCCTCGAAATCCTTAACCGTGAGAACACGCACGTTAGGCGTGTTGTGCCACTGGTAGGGCAGCGACTTCGAAACCGGCATGCGTCCGCGCAGCACCGAAAGCCGGTGCGGCCAGTAGCCGAAGTTCGGGAACGAGACGATGCACTCCTTGCCCACACGCGCGGTCTCGCGCAGGATCGCGGCGGTCTGGTGGATGGTCTGCAGCGTTTGCGAAAGGATCGCGAAGTCGAAGCTCGCGTCCTCGAAGAGGCGCAGGCCGTCTTCCAGATTCTGCTGGATCACGTTGATGCCGTTCTTCACCGAGGCGAGCACGCCCGCGTCGTTGATCTCGATGCCGTAGCCCGTGCATTCGAGTTCCTCGCAGAGCAGCGAAAGCAGCGCCCCGTCGCCGCAGCCGAGGTCGAGCACCTTGGCGCGCGGCTCGATCCAGCGCGCGATGGTGCGAAAGTCGGGACGGGCGGAAAGACTGTCGAAAGCGCTCTGGTTCATGCGCCCACCTCGCTGGCAATGCGTTCGTAATAAGCGCGCACGACGTTGTGATAGCGCGCGTCGTCGAGCAGGAATGCGTCGTGACCGTGCGGCGCGTCGATCTCCGCGTAGCTCACCTGGCGCTTGTGATCGAGCAGCGCCTTCACGAGTTCGCGCGAGCGCGCGGGGGCGAAACGCCAGTCGGTCGCGAAGCTCGCCACGAGATACTTGGCCTTCGTGTGCGCGAGCGCGCGCGTGAGGTCGCCGTCATACGTCCTGGCGGGGTCGAAGTAGTCGAGCGCGCGCGTGATCAGCAGGTAGGTGTTGGCGTCGAAGTAGTCGGCGAACTTGTCGCCCTGATAGCGCAGATACGACTCCACCTCGAACTCCACGTCGAAGTTGAAGTTGTACTCGTTCACGGCGCCCTCGGCGCGGCGCAGCGCACGGCCGAATTTTTCGGCCATGTCGTCGTCGGACAGATAGGTGATGTGGCCGATCATGCGCGCCACGCGCAGGCCGCGGCGCGGCTTCACGTTGTGCGCGTAGTAGTCGCCGCCGTGGAAGTCGGGGTCCGAAAGAATCGCGGAGCGCGCCACCTCGTTGAACGCGATGTTCTGCGCCGAGAGCTTGGGCGTGGAAGCGACGACGATGCAATGGCCGAGCCGGTTGGGATAGCGCAGGCTCCACGCGAGCGCCTGCATGCCGCCGAGGCTGCCGCCCATCACCGCCGCGAACTTCTCGATGCCGAAGCGATCGGCCACGCGTGCCTGGGCGTCCACCCAGTCCTCGACGGTCACGACCGGGAACTTCGCGCCGTAGGGCCGGCCGGTCGCGGGGTCGATGCTCATCGGGCCGGTCGAGCCGAAGCACGAGCCGAGATTGTTCACGCCGATCACGAAGAAGCGGTTGGTGTCGAGCGGCTTGCCCGGGCCGACCATGTTGTCCCACCAGCCGACGTTCTTCGGGTCGTCTTCGTAGACGCCCGCCACGTGGTGCGAGGCATTGAGCGCGTGACAGACGAGCACCGCATTGCTGCGCGCGGCGTTGAGCGTGCCGTAGGTCTCGACCACGAGGTCGTACCCGGCCAGCGTCGTGCCGTTCTGCAGTTGCAGGGGCTCGTCGAAATGCAGTGTTTGAGGAGCGACGATGCCGATCGATTCCATTCGTTCCGCCTTGGTTTTTCGGGCGGCTAAACGGTGTCGGCGGGCGCGGAGTGCGAAAGGATTGGCGCAGCTGACGACCTCTTTAGCCGCATTTATATCGAACTCCAGGCAAGAGGCCTTGGGAGTTCACGCGCCCGCAATCGAGTCAGCAAATCGGCGCGTGGGTATTGCAAAAGGAACGCAGAGTATATCGGAAAAAGTGCAAAGCGATGCGGCTCGCCGGAGGGGCGAGCCGGGCGGCGCGGTGTTGCCGCCCGTCGATGCTTCACGTGCCCGCGCGCCGCGCGAGGCCGAGAAGCCTTATCACTTCGGCGGGTGGGCGTCGCGCCAGCGCTTGAGCTGGAAGGCCGCGACGATCATCAAGATGCCGTAGAGGATCGCATAGGCGGCGATCACCCAGATCAGCGAGAGCGCACCCGCGCCGGGGAACATCGCGAAGAAAAAGCCGACCGTGGCCGAGAGCGGCCCCGAAATCCCCACCGCCCACGGGTGCGAGATGGCACGCCGGTACTGGATCGCGTAAATGATCTCGAAGATGCCAGTGAAGAACGCCCAGACGCCGATGATCATCACGAGGACGATGGCGGTCTCGCCGGGCCAGAAGAACGCCACGAGGCCGGCGATCACGCCGATCAGGCCGATGATGACGTAGGTCCAGCGCCGCTTGCCGCCGCCGCGCGCGCCGTAGACGAGCGCGAACGCGCCGTCGACGATCGCGTAGGCGCCCCAGATGATGGCGAGCGTGAGCACCGTGAGGCGGGGCATCATGACGGCGAGTATGCCGAACACGATGGCGGCGATGCCGCGCGCCACGAGCCAGCCCCAATGGGCGGAAAGGCTGGCGAGAATGGGGGGCAGGCCGGTGGGAGGAACGGGACGGTTCATGCGACGGTTCTCCTTTGGTCGATCCGGAGCCATGGCGTGAGCCCTGATTCCGGTCCCATGCCCATGCAGCGCACGGGCGCATGGCGACGCCGGCAGCCGCCCGGGCAAAACCCCGCGCGGCCGCGCTATTGAAGAATGATGCGGATCTGCTCGTCGGCGTGCTCGCTCGGCGAGCGCGTGAAGCCGCTTTGCGCATAGCGATGCCAGCAGCCGATCACGTAGCGCACGACCAGATTCGCACGGACCGTTGGATCGTACCCCCTGGACGCAGGCTTTGCGCCGACGTGGTCAGACCCTGCAATCGATTTGCGTTCGGCTTCCTGTGCGAGGTCGACGCGCAGGCACTGGCGCAGCGAGGCCTCGACGCGATCGAGCATCTGGTTCACGCGCTCGGCGAGGCGCTCGTGCTCGCCCACCAGGGCTTCGCAGGTCA
>Ga0207816_1000248_pt1 | contig 12926 bp, 10 predicted proteins | sample LuqExpMetageno10_FD_187768 | JGI IMG/M metagenome (GOLD analysis project Ga0207816, IMG submission 187768) | Tropical forest soil microbial communities from Luquillo Experimental Forest, Puerto Rico - Sample 10 (SPAdes) | ecosystem: Environmental > Terrestrial > Soil > Tropical forest ... | reverse complement strand
CTGACCTCTTTCTGCGGCACGCCAGCAGTCCAGGGAGGTGCCGGCACCGTCACCGTCACCGACGCGGGTTCGGTGCTGAACGCGGGCGCGTCGCTCACCGTCGGGCAGTATGGCCCGGGGACCCTGACCATCGAGAACGGCGCGAAGGTGGTCGCGAACGCCGTCTCGATTGCGGAGAATGCCGGCTCTACCGGGACGCTGAACATCGGCGCCGCCGCTGGCGCGGCACCTGCCGTTCCGGGCACGCTCGACGCCGGCACGCTGACGTTCGGCGCCGGCACGGGCGACGTCGTGTTCAACCACACGGACACCAGCGGCAACTACGTGTTCCCTGCCGCCATCACGGGCACTGGCACGGTCAACGTCCTGAGCGGCGAGACGGTGATGACCGGCGCAAGCACGTATACCGGCACAACGACGATCACGGGCGGCATCCTTGCGGCGGGCGCTGCCAACGTCTTCAGCGCGAATTCGGACTATGTCGTCGAGTCTGCCGGAACCATGGATCTGCGCAGCTTCGACCAGCGCGTGGCGAGCGTTGTCAATGCCGGCCTCGTCCGCATCGCCAGCGATCCGGGAACCGAGCTGACCACGACCAGCTATGTCGGCGAGAACGGCACCCTCGCCCTCAACACCTGGCTCGGCGGCGACAATTCGCCGTCGGACAAGCTGGTCATCGACGGCGGCACGGCCAGCGGCACCTCGAAGCTCGCGATCACCAACGCCGGGGGGCCCGGCGCGCGCACGGAAGCCGATGGCATTCCGGTTGTCGTGACGACCAACGGTGGTAGCACGCAGGCGAACGCGTTCGCGCTTGCCGGCGAAGCGCGCGGGGGCATGTACGACTACCGCCTTTATCAAGGCGGCTTGACCCACGACTTTCCGGAAGACTGGTTCCTGCGCTCGACTTTCGTCGTCGGGCCGCCCGAGGAGCCGTCCGGGCCGGCTGGGTCCGTCGAGCCTCCGGAGGACGAGAATGTGCTTCCCGGGACTCCCCCGCCATCGACGCTGCCGCCCGGAGAGTACCCGATCATCGGGCCGGAAATTGCCACCTACTCGGTGGTGCAGCCGCTGGCACGGCAACTGGGCCTGACCACGATGCTCGGGACGATGCACGAGCGCATCGGCGACACGCTCACCGACGCCGGGGGCGGTGCCAATGACCCCGGCTTGGCCCAGTCCGCCTGGGCGCGCGTGGTTGGCGCGCAGATCGACAATCGCTACGAGACCTACACCGATGCGCGCGCGAACGGCCATGTGATCGGCGTTCAGGCCGGCGTGGATCTCTGGCGCGGCAGCTTTCTGCCCGGTCATCGCGACGCCGCCGGGGTCTATTTTGCTTACGGCAACGGCAATGTCGACGTGGACGGTCTTGTCACCAATGCGGACGCAACCGCATACGTGTTGAGCCATACCGGCACGGTGAATCTCAACGCGTATTCCGGCGGCGCGTACTGGACGCATTACGGCCCGGGTGGATGGTACGTCGACGCGATACTGCAGGGCACCCATTTCGACGGCGACGCGACGACCCAGTTTGCCCGTTTGCCGATCTCGGGTTCCGGGTTCGCGACGTCGCTCGAAGCTGGCTATCCGTTTCACCTGCCACTTGGCCCGGGCTTCGTGCTCGAACCCCAGGCGCAGATCATCTGGCAGCATGTTGGCCTGAGCGAGGAAAACGACGGGCTGGGTTCGGTCGATCCGGGCTCGACGTCGGGTGTCACCGGGCGGCTCGGTGTGCGCGCCCAGTGGACCATCGAGGGCGCCAACGGCCAGGTGTGGCAGCCGTACGTACGCGCGAATCTCTGGCGGGATTGGGGCGCGCAGGCGACGACGGTGTACTCGGGGGCCGATCAGGTCCCGCTCAGACAGCAATTCACGAGTCTGGACTTCGCCGCAGGGGTGACCGCGAAGGTTGCAGCTCGCCTGAGCCTGTATGGACAGTTTGGCTACGGGTTCTCGATCAACGACTCGGCGAGCGGAAGCCGCAAGGGGGTCTGGGGCGACATCGGCGCGCGCTATACCTGGTGAGAGTCACCAGAGTCCTGGTGATCATCTCGCGGCAACGTTCGTCCCCTCGCTCTGCGAATCCGCTGCGGCGGCTGCCCAGCGCGAAGCTCCTGTGGGTCGAGGAAAAAGTTTCGGTTGCCGGCCATGCGCTCGACCATGAAGTCGATGAACGTTTTCACGCGCAGCGACTGCTCGGTTCGGTGTCCGTAGTAGATATAGATCATGCCGTGCTCGGCGACGTGCTGCGTCAGCAACGGAATCAGCCGGCCGCTTCTGATATGAGTCGTTGCGTTGAAGCTACCCAGCTGCCCGATGCCGAGGCCCGATAGCACCGCCTGCGTTTCCATTTCCGTGTCGTTCACGCAAATGGCGGCGGGCACGTCGCGGTAGACAATTTCATCGCCGATACGGAACTGCCACTGCGCGAGCTTGCCCGTGTTTGCGCGCCGGTACCCGGTGCAGCGATGCTGAGCGAGGTCGTCGATGGTCCGCGGCGCGCCGTTGCGCTCGATATATTCCGGCGATGCGCACACGATCAACTGAATCGGCACCAGCCGGCGTGCGATCGAGCCGCCCGACGGCGGCGGCCCACCGCGAAACCCCACATCGGCGCGGTCGGTCACGAGATCCGTGAATTGATCATCGAATTGCACCTCGAGTTGCACGTTCGGATAGCGCTTCTGGAATTCCTCGAAGTACGGCCACAGGACCGGGAGCCCGAGCGCGCGCGGCGCGCTCACGCGCAGCATGCCGCCCACTTCTTCCTTCGCGCGCCGGGCCTCGTCGAGCGCGGACGACAGGGTCGCGAGCGCCGGCTTCACGCTGTCGAGAAGCCGTTGGCCCTCCTCCGTCAGGCTCAGCTTGCGGGTGGTCCGATGAAAGAGCCGCACGCCCAGATCCTTCTCCAGTTGCATCACCGCATGGCTGGCGGCCTGCGGCGAGATGCCTTGATCGACGGCCGCGCCGCGCAGGCTTCCGAGCGTCGCGGCGCGCACGAAAATAGTGATCGCACGCATACCGTTCATTTCTGGCACCCCAGATTCGCAAATAAAAGTTGATTATGAGCCAAATAATGTACGGCTAGTTTGTGTCAATCGTCGCGCCTACCATGGCATCACTTCATCACACACGTAGGAGAGACATCATGGCTAACGTCCAGCAAGGTGGTTTCAGGCGCGTATGGTTCATCACTGGTGCGTCGCGCGGTATCGGCGCGTTGATTGCCGAAGCCGCGCTCGCGGACGGCAATGCGGTCGTAGCCGCCGGACGCAACGTCGCGGCGATCGCCGGGCGTCTGGGCGAGTCGGCCGCGTTGCTGCCGGTTGCGCTGGACGTAACCAGCGAGGCTCAGGCGAAGGCGGCCATGCAGGCGGCGGTCGAGAGGTTCGGCCGCGTCGACGTGCTGGTCAACAACGCCGGCTTCGGTCTCCTCGGTGCGGTGGAAGAATCCACCGACAAGGACGTGCGTCGCATGTACGACACGAACGTATTCGGCTTGCTGAACGTCACGCGCGCTGTCCTGCCGGCGATGCGCGCGAACCGCTCGGGCCACGTGATCAATATTTCATCGGTTGGCGGCTATCGGGCCGCAGCGGGCTTCGGCGTGTACTCGTCGACGAAGTTCGCCGTCGAGGGCATTACGGAAGCGTTGCATGCCGAGTTGAAACCGCTGGGCATACACGCGACAGTTGTCGAGCCGGGGTATTTTCGTACGGACTTTCTGGATGCATCCTCGCTGGTCGTGGCGCCCGACGTGATCGACGACTACGACGAAACGTCGGGCGCGGTTCGCCGCAAGGCCGTGCAGATCAATCACAACCAGCCTGGCGACCCGGCGAAGCTTGCGGCCGCAATGATCACGCTGGTCGACGCGCCGAACCCGCCGTTGCGCCTCCCGCTAGGCACGGACACACTGGCCGCCATCGCCGCGAAAAACGCCTACGTGGCGCAGGAAACGGACGCGTGGAAGTCGCTATCGGCCTCGACTGACTTCGCTGCGTGAGCGAAGCAAGCGCGAGGACGGCGGCGTGCGTTCCTGCCTGCGCCTCAGCGGATTCCGCGCTTGATCAGCGGAATGAGCGAGTCGATCGTCGCGGGTGTCTGGACACCTGCGCCGGTGTTGATGGTCAGTCCCGCGAAATGATAGGCAGCCGAGAGGACGCACTGCGTGACCGGCAGAAAGCCCTGCAGATAAAGCTGCTGGTCGAGCGTCGCGGTGAGGTATTTGTTCTGCAGTCCCGATATCGTGGCGGGCGCCAGATCGATGCCGCCCACGATGATTTGCCCCGGCTTCTTGCCAGCCTGCTGGAGGGCCTGCGGAACGAACCCGGTCACGCCGCCGTGCTGCGTGCCGATCGCCTTCAGATCAGGGTGCGCCTGGATAAAGGCGACCAGGATCGGCACGGCGAGCGATGAATCGGCATCCACCTGAGGCGAGATATTGAGCCGGGTCACCTTCACGCCGGCCTTTTCCAGGGTCTCGGAAAGGCCACGGTCTGACTGGCTACGCACACTCTCGTTGAAGACACCGTATTCGAGCGCCTCGTCGCCCTTCTTGAGCCCGGCGTTGAGCATCGCCTGAGCGGTGATCTGACCGCCCACGTAGAGTTCGACGCCGGCGTAGCCGAACCCCTTCGCGTCGTAGAGCTTCTGGTTGTCGGGTAGCGGCGTATTGCCGACGGTAACGATGATGCCCTGGTCTACCGCCTGCTTGATCAGGGGTGCGAAAGCCGGATCGCCCGGATGGCCCATGATGCCAATGCAGGTCGGCTTGGCCGCCATCGCCTGGCGAAACTGCGCAAGCATCGTCTCCGGGCTCCAGGCCGAGAACTGCTCGATCACCTTGATGCCGAAGGCATGTCCCGCATCCGCGGCACCGGTCTGGCGTGGCAGCGTCGCGCCGTCGCCGGGGTTTCCGCCCATCTGCATATACATCGTCATACCGGCGCCGAGCTGTCCCGACGTGGTCGGATCAGTGGCACCAGCAGTGGGCGCGAGGCCGAACGCAAGAACGCTCGTCCCCAGAAGGAATCCCGTCTTGATCTTGTTCATTTCCGCTCCTATCTCCTGATTTAACGGCTTTATCGCCCTCCAAACCTGAATTTTTCGCGCAACGTGCGCAGCCTGGCGGGATTCTCGACCAACAGATGCAGGATCACGGCGACGATGAACACCACTCCTTCGATCGCCTGTACCCAGAAGCCGGCGATACCTGTTGCAACGATTCCGGCCTCCAGCATGCCAATCACGAAAGTGCCGAAGAAAGTCCCCACGATCGTCGCCGTGCCACCGAACACCGAGGTGCCGCCGATGAACACACCGGCCAGCGCCGGCAGCAGGTAGCCTTGCCCCTGGGTCGAGAAATAGTTCAGATTCTCGAGCGTGAGCAGGACCGTGGCGAAACCGGCCAGCACCCCCATCAGCGTGAACAGTTTCACCGTCTCACGCAGCACGTTGATGCCCACGACCTTCGCTACGTTGCGGTTGTCTCCGATGAACAGCACGTGCTCGCCAAAACGGTGCCGATTGAGGATGAACCACATGACTACTGCGAGCCCGAGCGCCCAGAGCGCTTGCATCGGGATCAAACCGAACAACGTGCCTGCGAATACGGCATACGCTGAACCGCTCGCGAGTTCCTGTAGCGCATTGGAAAGCCCGCCGGAAAGGATCGAAGCAACACCGGCCCAGAGGAATTGCGTGCCAATGGTCACGATGATCGACGGCACACCGACCACCGCGACCAGCACCCCGTTCACCACGCCGACCAGCGCGCCGCCAGCCAACGCCGCAATAATGGCCAGCCACGCTGATCCAGTGGTGTTCACGCACCAGGCGAACAGAAAGCCCGAGAAAGCCATCACCGAGGGGAAAGACAGATCGATTTCCCCCGCCGCAATCACCAGGGTCAGCCCGATCGCCAACACCGCCAGCGGCGGCACGGTGGTCAGGAAGGAGAAGTAGATTGGCCAGCCCAAAAAGACGCGCGGTGCGGTTGCCATGAACAGGCCGACCACCAACGCGAACACGACCAGGCTCGGCAATCCCTCCATGCGGGCAAAACCCGGCAGGCGCAAACTCAATGAACGCGCTGGCCGTTTTTGCTTTATCGGGTCACTCACGTCCTTGTCCCCGCAACCGGCGCCGGCCCGTGCCCGCTCTGCTGTAGCGAAATCAGGAAGCGGGTGAGTTCCTCGAGGCTCATCTCACCCGACTTCATATCCGCGACGATCCGGCCACGATCGAGCACGACCAGTCGATCGGCGAGCTCGTGCACATGGGCGAGGTTGTGTTCGATGTAGATGCAGGCGCGGCCGGACTCCTTAATCGAGCGCACAAAGTCGAGAACCTTGCGCACCTCGCTGATGGCAAGCGCCACCGTGGGTTCATCGAGAATGATCAGATCGCTTTCGAAATACATCGCCCGTCCGATCGCGACGCCCTGGCGCTCGCCACCGGAGAGTTTCGCGATCAATGAGTCCGCATCGATCCCCACGCCGCGGAAACCGAGCTGTTGCTTCAGAATATCGTTGGCTATGCGCCGTTCTTCGGCGACATTGATGAAACCGAACCGGTTGGTGATCTGCCGGCCGACAAAGAAGTTGCGCCACAGCGGCTGCTTCTCGCCCAGCGATTTTTCCTGATATACCGTCTCGAAGCGCAATCGGTGCGCCTCGCGCACGGAAAAGCGGCTCCAGTCGACCTCCTCGTCCCGGATGAACAGCTTGCCCGCGCTCGGCCGCACGACACCGGTCAGCACCTTGATGAGCGTCGATTTACCCGCGCCGTTATCCCCGATCAGGCCGACGATCTCGTTGCGCCCAATCGCGAGGTCGATGCCGGAAAGCGCGCGTATCTTGCCGTAGGACAGGCTGATGCCCTGCGCGCGCACGATATGCCGCCAGGCGCTCGTAGCGGGCGCGGCATCGCTCGCCGTCACGCTACGCTCCGGCTCGAATGGACCACGGTGATGTTGTGTACGACGATAGCCATAAAACTTTCCCCTTCGCTTATCGATCGCCGCATCAACTTACATTGGAAAGTCTCTGGAACCTGGCAAGACTTAAAGTCTAGTTCAAGAATCGCCTGATGAGACCGCTTGTTTCATCGGGAAACCACTAAGATATCTGCGAATACTCGCGAGCTGGCGATTTTCAGTTTCGCGATTGATAGCAAACTTCGCGCATGGCGCCGCTCAAATCACGGAGCGTCAATTCACTAACCAAACCAGCGCTCCGCGACTTACCGCCCATGGCGTGAACTCACTCGCACGCGGGGTTTACTGCTTGCACGCCTCATATAGCGTATTGAGCCTGCGCACCGGGTCCGCCACAAACGGGTTGCTCTCGTCCCACGCGTACCCCGCCAGCACCGCGCTGATCATGCGCCGGATCATCGGTGTCTGTCGCGGGTAGTAAATGATGTCCTGCAGCTCGCCCGTGTACCAGCGCTCGACAAAAGCGCGGAACGCGTCGATGCCCTTGCGCAACGGCACGTCGTATTCGGCCTGCCAGTCCACCTTCGCGCCATCGAGCGCACGCTCGAGCACCTTCGCAGCCAGGTGCGCCGAACGCAGCGCGATGGTGACGCCCGAAGAAAACACCGGGTCGAGAAACTCGCCCGCATTGCCGAGCAGCGCGTAGCCTGGCCCATGCAAGCGCTCGACGTTGGCCGAATAGCCGCCGATCCGGTTCACCGGCATGAGGAACGGCGCGTCGCCGATCAGACGGTTCAGCGTCGGCTCTTCGCGAATCAGCGCGCGCAGCCGCGCTTCGCGCTCCGCTTCCGGCACGTCGAGGAAAGCCGCTTCGGCAACGCACCCCACCGAGGTGCGCCCGCCTGCGAGCGGGATCATCCAGAACCAGACGTCGCGCCGCCCGGGGTGCGTCGCCACGCAAATCTTGTTGCGATCGAACGCGTCGAGCGGCAGCCCGTCGCGCACATGGCTGAAGAACGCGGCGCGCGTCGGCAGGCCCGTGGGCGCCTCCAGTTTCAGCAGGCGCGGCAGCACACGGCCGAAGCCGCTCGCATCGAGCACGAAGCGCGCGTGGACTTCATAGCGCGCCTCGTTTTCATCGGTGACTTGCAGCACCGGCGCTTCGCCCGTGCGGATGCCGAGGACGGTATGGCCGAAGCGCACTTCTGCGCCCTGCTTCGCGGCACAGCCGATCAGCAGCTCGTCGAACTTCGCGCGCTCCACCTGAAACGTCGTGCCCCAGCCCGCCGAATGCTTGTCGCGGAAATCGTATGACGAAGTCTGATCGCGCCACACGAAGTGAGCCCCATTTTTGTACTGAAAGCCGGCCTCCACCACCGCCTGCAGCATGCCGGCTTCTTCGAGGTACGCCATGCTTTGCGGCAGAAGGCTCTCGCCAATCGAAAAGCGCGGGAAGTGCTGGCGCTCCAGCACGAGCACCGAACGCCCGGCCTGGCGCAAAAGGGCCGCGGCAACCGCGCCCGACGGGCCTGCGCCGATGATCGCCACATCGACGTCTTCGCGCCGGGTGGACGGGGTCGTAACTGCTTCTGCGAGGCTCTGTTCCATAGGTTCTATCCCTTCTGTGCGTCCTGACGTCCCGTTACTTCCTGTTACGTCTTGTATGGCCAATGCAAGCGTACTGCGCTGCGTAAGAACGTGATTCTGACACCCCTCGCACCGCCCTTGCATTTACAATGCCGATTCTCGTCCAGGACCGCACTCGCATCGGGTAAAAAAAATATGTCGGTTTCCGAATCAAATTACGTGCCGTTCGTGCCGGAAACGGCCTTCGGCATCTGGTTTCTGCGCACCCACACGTGGGAACACCACGTGCTGCGCGTGGCGATCAACGACCTCAAGCGCCTGATCGACGTGCCGTTGCCCGACGCGCCCGAAATCGTCGACGTGGGCTGCGGCCAGGGCAAGTCGTTCCGGCTGCTTGCCGAGGCCTTCCGCCCGCGCCGCATCGTCGGGATCGACTATCACGAGGCGTCGCTCGAACTGGCGTCGCTTGCCGCGCGCGCGTGCCAGGACTCACCGGCGGGAACGAAGGTCGAGCTGCTGCACGGCGACTGCGCGAACCTGCCGCTGCCCACGGCCAGCGCGGACATCGTGTTCTGCCATCAGACCTTCCATCACCTGGTCGAGCAGGAACGCGCACTCGCGGAGTTCCACCGCGTGCTCAAGCCAGGCGGCGTCCTGCTGTTCGCGGAGTCCACCGAGGCCTATATCCGCTCCTGGGTGATCCGTCTGCTGTTCCGCCATCCCATGCACGTCCAGAAGAGCGCCGACGGCTACCTCGCGATGATCCGCGACGCAGGCTTTCGCTTCGCGGATCGCAACATTTCGCTCCCCTATCTGTGGTGGAGCCGCGCGGCCGACTTCGGACTGTTCGAGCGTCTCGGCCTGCATCGTCCGAAGCCCGGCAAGCGGCGCGAAACGCTGGTCAACGTAGCCGCAGTGAAGTTGACCTGAGTTGACCTGAGGCGGCCTGAGCCGCCTTGCACCGTACTTCGTGCCGCGTTTCGCGCTGCTTCCCGATCAGCGAGCCGCGCTTACTTTGCGCCCTTCAGCGTCACGACGTCGCCGACGAGCGCCACGCCGGCAATCATCGCGCCCGCGCCACAGGTGAATTCGGTGGCGCTCTCGCGCAGCTCGTTCCTGTAGTTGCTCTTGATGTTGACGACCGCGTTGCCGCCTTGCTGGCGCGCGCGTGCCTGCAATTCGATCACAGCCGAAAGGAATACGTGCTGGCAGGCCTCCTGGTCGCTCTTGTTGAACGCGTTCGTCTTCTTGTTCGTAGCGAGCTTGCCCAGCGTCTTCTGCACTGCCGGGTGCCGCTGACCCGCGAAGTACAGCGCAATGTCGTCGCCCACCTTGCCGGGCTCGCTCTTGAGCGCTTCGTCCACGGAGTAGCTGTCGATCGAATCGCGCGCGTACGCATGCGACGCCGCGAGGGCCGCGCACAGCGCGGCGAGCATCCAGAGTTTCTTCATCGCTGCTCCCCGTAAGTTCAGTTTGCCAGGATCACGAAATCACCCTTGACGACAATGGACGCCGCGCTCAGGCTCAAGCCGCACGTGTACTCGGTGGCCGAAGCGGTTTCGGTGCCGTGAAAGCGCGTGGTCACGTTGACGACGGCGTTGGCGCCCTTGTCCTTCGCGTCTGCGCGCAGCTTGTCGAGTCCGGTGGCGAGCGCCTTGTTGCACGAAGCCTCGGGGCCGTCGGTCGCACGGGCGATGCGCACGGAATGCGACGCATTGCCCACGCGGCGCGCAACGTCCGGATGCGGCTGCGAGCCGAAATACACGGCGATTTTCGCTGCGGGGTCCGTGCTCGCCGCCGCTTGCTTCGTTGCGACGGAAGCCACCGGCTGGATCGGCAGCGACATGAGTTGCGTTCCGCAACCGGCCAGCGTCAGGCTGACGATGGCGGCCGTGCTCAGCGTGAGGTACGTCTTTTTCATTGGAATCCTCATTATCTACAGGGGTGCCTGAAACATCAGCCCTCATTCCAGGCGCGAAACATCAGGCTGGCGCAACTGCCGCCGAACCCGAATGAAACCGACATCGCCGTCTCGATGCGCGCGTCGCGCGTGTCGCGCACGAGCGGCATCCCGGCGGCGAGCGCATCGAGCGTATCGATGCCCACGGCGCCCGCAATAAAGCGATCGCGCATCATCAGCAAGGTGTAGATCGCTTCGTGCGCGCCGCATGCGCCGAGCGGATGTCCGCTGAGCGCCTTCGTCGATGAGAACGCGGGCACGTCGCCGCCGAACACGGCGCGCAGTGCGAGCAGTTCCTCGACATCGCCCGAGGGTGTGGAAGGCGCGTGCGTGTTGATGTAGTCCGGGCGGGAGCTCGCCTCTTCGAGCGCCGCGCACATCGCGCGCGCAATGCCGCCCGCTTGCGGCGCGACCATATGTGCGCCGTCGGTGCCATGACCGAAGCCGGTCAGCTCGGCGTAAATGCGTGCGTTGCGTGCCTGCGCATGCGCGAGCGATTCGAGCACGAGCACCCCGGCGCCCGAGCCGATCACGAAACCGTCGCGGTGGACGTCATAGGGCCTCGACGCCCGTTCCGGCATGTCGTTGAAGCCGCGCGAGAGTGCGCCCATCGCGTCGAACATCAACGTCATGTTGTCGTGCAAGGCTTCACTGCCGCCCGCGAGCACGATGTCCTGACGGCCCGTCTGGATGAGCTGCATCGCCTGGCCGAGTGCGAGCGCAGACGTCGTGCAGGCCGACGACGGCGAATACGTCACGCCTTCCATCCCGAACACGTGCGCAAGATTCGCCGATGTCGTGCTGCTCATCGCCTGCGGCACGGTATAGGGCGGCACGCGGTCGATACCGCGAGCCTGCGCGCACGCCATGGCCGCGTCGTAGGCCGACATCGTGCCGACGCCGGAGCCCACCACCGCGCCCGCGCGTGGCGTGCGCAGCACATTCGCATCGAGCCGCGCGTCGGCAATGGCGCTGCGCGCAGCATGACAGGCGAAGCGCGCCGTGTCGCCCATGAAGCGCTCGGCCTTGCGCTCGAACGGCGCTTCGCCTTCCACCGACGCCACGGCCGCCACCTGGCTCGCGAAGCCACGCTCGCGCCACGCCTGAACGCGCGTGATGCCGCCGTGCCCGTTGCGCAGTCTCGATGCGACGCCGTCGAGCGTGTTGCCGAGGCACGAGACGATCCCCATGCCCGTCACGACGACGCGCCGCAAGCCGTTCGCGGATACCGGCGTCTGCATGCTCACCGGGCGCGCCTGAAGATCAGCGACGTGTTCACGCCGCCGAACGCGAAGTTGTTGCTCATCACGTATTCGGCGTCGATGTTGCGCGGCTCGCCCATGATGTAGTCGAGCGGCGCACAGGCGGGATCGACGCTGGTCAGGTTGAGCGTGGGCGCGTAGCGGTTGCGCTTCATCATTTCGATCGTCCACCACGCTTCGATCGCGCCACACGCCCCGAGCGTATGGCCGATATAGCTCTTGAGCGAGCTGATCGGCATGCGCGCGCCGAACGTCTCCGCCGTGGCATGGCTTTCGGCGATGTCGCCGCGATCCGTCGATGTGCCGTGCGCATTCACGTAGGCAATCGCTTCGGGGGGCAGCCCCGCATCGGCCAGCGCCTGGCGCATGGCCACCGCCATCGTCGCCGCCGTGGGCTGCGTGATATGGGCGCCGTCCGAATTGCTGCCGAAGCCCACCACTTCCGCATGAATGCGCGCGCCGCGCGCAAGCGCATGCTCGTATTCCTCGAGCACGAGCGTAGCCGCGCCCTCGCCCACCACGAGCCCGTCACGTGCGGCGTCGAACGGGCGCGGCGTGCGCTGCGGTTCGTCGTTGCGCGTGCTCGTGGCATAGAGCATGTCGAACACGGCCACGCCCGGGCCCGAGAGTTCCTCGGCGCCGCCCGCGAGCATCAGCGTCTGCTTGCCGTGCGCGATCATCTCGTACGCGTAGCCAATTGCCTGGCTACCCGAAGCGCACGCGCACGACGTCGGCACGATGCGCCCTTTGAGGTCCCAGAAGAGGCTCACGTTCACGGCCGTGGTGTGCGGCATCATCTGAACGTAGCTGTTCGACGTCACGTCGCTCATCGAGCCCGTTTCGAGCATCTTGCCGAATGCGCGCACCGGCTCCACCGAACCCGCCGAGGACCCGTATGCCACGCCCATGCGGCCGTCCTTGATCGACGCATCGTCGAGCAGGCCCGCGTCCGCCAGCGCGTGTTCGCTCGCGCGCACCGCGTAGAGCGAGACGGGGCCCATTGAACGGGTTTTCTTGCGCGGATAATGGTCAGGTGTATTGAACGCCGGCAGCGGGCACGCAAGACGCGTATGCAGCGACTCGATATAGTCCCAATCATGTACGCGCTTGACGGCGTTGACGCCGCTCCTGAGCGCGGCTTCGACCTGCTCCCACTGATCGCCGAGCGCAG
>Ga0207816_1000246_pt1 | contig 13138 bp, 10 predicted proteins | sample LuqExpMetageno10_FD_187768 | JGI IMG/M metagenome (GOLD analysis project Ga0207816, IMG submission 187768) | Tropical forest soil microbial communities from Luquillo Experimental Forest, Puerto Rico - Sample 10 (SPAdes) | ecosystem: Environmental > Terrestrial > Soil > Tropical forest ... | reverse complement strand
CCGCCATGGATCGGCGGGAGTGCACCCAGCTCGCGATCACGGTCGCGCCGAGCACCACCACGATGACGACGAGCGAGACCCACGTCGGGATCTCGGGCGCCCACGTGACCGGCTGGCCGTCGTTGATGAACCGCACGGTGTTGGTGTGCAGGGCGTCGAGCAGCATCTTCACGCCGATGAACCCGAGGATCACCGCCAGGCCCTGCGGGAGGTATTCGAGCTTCCGCAGCAGGCCGCCGACGAGGAAGTACAGCTGGCGCAGCCCCATGAGCGCGAACACGTTGGCCGTGAACACGATGAACGGGTCGTGTGTCAGCCCGAAGATCGCCGGGATCGAGTCGAACGCGAACAGCAGGTCGGTCGTGCCGATCGCGACGAAGACGATGAGCAGCGGCGTGAAGACCTTCCGCCCCTCGATGACCACGCGCACGTGCCCGTCGTGGTACTCGCGCGTCAGCGGCAGCACGCGCTCCGCGAGGCGCACGACGACGTTCTCGCGGTACTCCTCGTCGTCCACGCTCCCCTCGCGCCAGACCGAGACCGCCGTGTACAGGAGGAATGCCCCGAAGAGGTAGAACACCCAGCCGTAGTGGGAGATGACCGCGGCACCGCCGAGGATGAACAGCCCGCGCAGCACGAGCGCCAGGATGATCCCCACCATGAGTACGCGCTGCTGCTGCTCCCGCGGCACCGCGAACGCGCCCATGATCAGCATGAAGACGAACAGGTTGTCGACGGAGAGGCTGTACTCGGTCAGCCAGCCGGCGACGAACTGGCCCGCCGGCACAGGCCCGCCGACCACCGCGAGGAGCGCCGCGAACCCCAGCGCCAGCCCGATGTAGACGAGCACCCACGTGACCGACTCGCGGGTCGACGGCACGTGCGGGCGGCGCCCCACGATCATGAGGTCGGCGACCAGCACGCCCACGACGGCCACGAGCGAGGCGACCTCGAAGGCCACCGGGATCTCCATCAGGCGCGCTCCTCGCTCTCGCCGGCGCGGACGACCGCCGCCTCGTCGTCACGCCGGGACCGGCGCAGCGACAGCACCGCGGTGACGGCGAGCACCACGACGATGAACCCCAACGACCACCACGTGCCGATCTCCGGCACCCGGACGTGCGCGCCCCCGTTGACGAACGGCAGCTCGTTGCCGTGCAACGCGTGCAGCACCAGCTTGATCCCGATGAAGCCGAGGATCGCCGCGAGCCCGTACGACAGGTAGACGAGCCGGTCGAGCAGCCCGTCGACCAGGAAGAACAGCTGCCGCAGCCCGAGCAGCGAGAACGCGTTCGCGGCGAAGACGAGGAACGTCGCCTCCGTCAGCCCGAAGATCGCCGGGATCGAGTCGAGGGCGAAGAGCACGTCGGCGCTGCCGATCGCGAGCATGACGACGAGCATCGGCGTGACGTACCGCAGGCCGTCCCGTCGCACGACGAGCGAGTCGCCCTCGTAGTCGTCCGTCGTGCGCAGCACGCGCCGCGTGAGCCGCAGCACCGCGTTCTCCGAGTACTCGTTCTCGCCCGCGCTCCCCCCGCGCACCTGCGTCCAGGCCGTGTACAGGAGGAACGCGCCGAACAGGTAGAAGATCCAGCTGATGTTCTCGATGAGGGCCGCGCCGACGAAGATCAGCACCGTCCGCAGCACCAGCGCCACCGTGATCCCGACGAGCAGCACCTTCTGCTGGTTGCGCCGGGGCACGCGGAAGCTCGCCAAGACGAGGACGAAGACGAAGAGGTTGTCCACCGAGAGGCTCTTCTCGGTGACGTACCCCGCGAAGTACTGGCCGCCGAGGTCGCCGCCCCAGACCAGCCAGACGACGAGCCCGAAGACCAGCGCCACGCCGACGTAGCCGGCCGACCAGAGGGCCGACTCCCGGAGCGTGGGCTCGTGCGGCGAGCGGACGTGGCCGACGTAGTCGATCGCGAGCATCACGAGGACGAGGGCGACCGTCAGGCCCCAGACCCCCGCGGGGACATCCATACTCGACCTCCGGTAGACGTGCTTGCACGACCGGAGGTCTCTTCTGCCGGATCCACTGCGGACTCCGACCGGTGTCACCGGGCCGGCAACGCTGGCGACCGTGGTGACGACGACACCGTGGGGAATACTCCCCTCCGCCGGCCAGTGTAGGGCAGGCCCGCCCTCCAGCGCCCCTGCCCTCGTGCCGTCAGGCCGTGGCGGCCCGCATGTCGCGCAGCTCCCGCTTCAGCCCGGCGATCTCGTCACGCAGCCGCGCCGCGAGCTCGAACTGCAGCTCGGCCGCGGCCGCGTGCATCTGGTCCGTCAGCTCCTGGATGAGGTCCGCGAGGTCGCCCGCGGCGGCACCGGAGAGCTTGCTGCGGTCGTCCTGCGGCACCCGCGAGCCGAACCCCGGCACCGGCGCCTTGCCGCGGCTGGCCTGCCGCCCCGCCCCGCCGATGAGCTGCGCCGTGTCGGCGTCCTCGCGCGCGAGCAGGTCGGTGATGTCGTTGATCTTCTTCCGCAGGGGCGTCGGGTCGATGCCGTGCTCGGTGTTGTAGGCGACCTGCTTCTCGCGGCGGCGGTTGGTCTCGTCGATCGCGGTCGCCATCCCGGGCGTGATCTTGTCGGCGTACATGTGCACCTGGCCGGACACGTTGCGGGCCGCGCGCCCGATCGTCTGGATGAGCGAGGTGCCGGACCGCAGGAAGCCCTCCTTGTCGGCGTCGAGGATCGCGACGAGCGACACCTCCGGCAGGTCGAGGCCCTCGCGGAGCAGGTTGATCCCCACGAGCACGTCGAACTCGCCGAGCCGCAGGCCGCGGAGCAGCTCGACGCGCCGCAGGGTGTCCACCTCGGAGTGCAGGTAGCGGACCCGGACGCCCTTCTCGAGCAGGTAGTCGGTCAGGTCCTCGGCCATCTTCTTCGTCAGCGTGGTGACGAGCACGCGCTCGTCGCGGTCGACGCGCTCCCTGATCTCGCCGAGCAGGTCGTCGATCTGCCCCTTCGTCGGCTTGACGATCACCTCGGGGTCGACCAGCCCGGTCGGCCGGATGATCTGCTCGACGAAGCCGTCCGCCATCGACAGCTCGTACTTCCCCGGCGTCGCCGAGAGATAGACGGTCTGCCCGATGCGGTCGACGAACTCCTCCCACCGCAGCGGCCGGTTGTCGATCGCGCTCGGGAGCCGGAAGCCGTGGTCGACGAGCGTGCGCTTGCGCGACATGTCGCCCTCGAACATCGCGCCGATCTGCGGCACGGTGACGTGCGACTCGTCGATCACCAGGAGGAAGTCCTCCGGGAAGTAGTCGAGCAGCGTGTTCGGCGCGGTGCCCGCCGCGCGGCCGTCGATGTGCCGCGAGTAGTTCTCGATCCCGGCGCACGAGCCGATCTGGCGCATCATCTCCACGTCGTACGTGGTGCGCATGCGCAGCCGCTGCGCCTCGAGCAGCTTGCCCTGCTTCTCCAGCTCGGACAGCCGGTGCTCGAGCTCCGACTCGATGCCCGTGATCGCGTGCTCCATGCGCTCCGGGCCGGCCACGTAGTGGGTCGCCGGGAACACGTGGACCTCCTGCTCCGACCGCACCACGTCCCCGGTGAGCGGGTGCAGCGTCGCGATCGCCTCGATCTCGTCGCCGAAGAACTCGATGCGCACGGCGAGCTCCTCGTACACCGGGATGATCTCGACCGTGTCGCCTCGGACACGGAAGGTGCCCCGCGTGAAGGCCATGTCGTTGCGCGTGTACTGCATCGTCACGAACTTCCGCAGCAGCTGGTCGCGATCCACGACGTCGCCCACGTTCAGGGTGACCATGCGGTCGACGTACTCCTGCGGCGTGCCCAGGCCGTAGATGCAGCTCACGGTCGCGACGACGACGACGTCCCGGCGCGTGAGGAGCGAGCTCGTCGCCGAGTGCCGGAGGCGCTCGACCTCGTCGTTGATCGACGAGTCCTTCTCGATGTAGGTGTCCGTCTGCGGGATGTACGCCTCGGGCTGGTAGTAGTCGTAGTACGAGACGAAGTACTCGACCGCGTTGTGCGGCAGCAGGTCACGGAACTCGGTCGCCAGCTGCGCCGCCAGGGTCTTGTTCGGCGCCATGACGAGCGTGGGCCGCTGCAGCTTCTCGACGAGCCAGGCCGTGGTCGCCGACTTGCCCGTGCCGGTGGCGCCGAGCAGCACGACGTCCTTCTCGCCGGCCTGGATGCGGCGCGCGAGATCGTCGATCGCGGTCGGCTGGTCGCCGCTCGGGCGGTACTCGCTCACCACCTCGAACGGCGCGACCGTGCGTTGCAGGTCAGTGACGGGGCGCATGCCACCACCGTACGTCGCCCCACCGACACCAGGTCCCGGCGGGGGGCGCCGCCTACTTCCCGCTGGTGAAGGAGACCTGGGCTCCCGGGTCCTCCGAGGCCACGAGGCTGCCGAGGACCTCCATGTACCGCTCGTACGCCGAGTAGCCGAGGATCTTCTTGTTCGCGACGGACACCAGCCCGCCGAACCCGGACTCCTTGACCTGGTAGCTGTCGACGGAGCTGCGTGCCGTCACGCGCCCGGCGCCCAGCGCCACCTCGACGTGGAACTGCATCACCTCGGCGCCGTCGTCGCGCACCATGTCACGGATGCGCAGGTCCACGCGCATGCTGTTGCGATCGCGCACGGAGACCCAGCCGCGGTCGTCCTGCACGTGGCGCGCGGCGCCGACGGCAAGCTCGACCATGCGGCCCGACGACAGCCGGGACGACTGCACGGACACGGAAGCCTTCGACTGCCACGGCCTCGCGGCCCAGCCGCGGGTACCCACTGCCGACACGGACATCTCCACCTCAGGTGCCCAGAACCGCGACTCCCGCTCGAGGGCGGGTCGAGTGCTTCTTTACACTCGTCCAAGTCCCATCGGCATCCGCGTGCACCAGGTTGCGCGGATCGGACCGAGATCACCCGATGGAGCGAGCACACTACTGCTCCTCGGCGACCCGCTCGTCCACCAACCGCGCCCACAGCGTGTCCACCTGGCCCCGCAGGTTGTCGTCGGACCCCGTGCCGTCCAGGACGACGTCCGCCGCCGCCTCGCGCTCGTCGTCCGTGGCCTGGGCCGCGACCCGCGCCTCCGCATCGGGCCGGGGCATCCCCCGCAGCCGCACGAGACGATCGACCCGCAGCGACGCCGGCGCCGCGACGACCACGACGACGCCGAACGAGTCCGCCTGACCCGTCTCGACCAGCAACGGGATGTCGTGCACGACGACCGCTGCCGGGTCCGCGGCCGCCGCGGCCGCCTCGCGCTCGGCCGCGAGCCGGCGCACCTGGGGGTGGACGATCGCCTCGAGCCGGTGCCGGGCGGTGTCGTCGGCGAAGACGAGCCGCGCGAGGGCGCCGCGGTCCAGGCCGCCGTCAGGCGCCACGACCTGCTGGCCGAAGGCCGCGACGACCTCGTCGTACCCGCTGGTCCCGGGCTGCACGACGAGCCGTGCGAGCTCGTCGGCGTCGACGACCACCGCCCCCAGCTCGATGAACCGGCGCGCCACCACCGATTTGCCCGCCGCTATCCCGCCGGTCAGCCCGATGCGCTGCATGGGCGCCATGATGCCCGACCCCACTCGTCGCGCACGCCGGAGACGCCGACGGGCCGGCCACCCGAAGGTGACCGGCCCGTCGAGCGGAACGGCTGACGTGACCGTCAGTTGCCCGTGAGCTTCTCCCGAAGCGCAGCGAGCGCCTCGTCAGAGGCGAGCGTGCCGGTCGCCTCGTCGGTCGACGAGGAGTACGACGACGGCGCGACACCCGCGTCGCCGGTCACGGCGGCCTCGGCGTCCGCGGCCGCGGCCGCGGCCACCTGCTTGCGGTGCGACTCCCAGCGCGCGTGGGCGGCGGCGTACTGCGCCTCCCATGCCTCGCGCTGCGTCTCGTAGCCGGGCAGCCACTCGCTCGTCGTCGGGTCGAAGCCCTCCGGGTACTTGTAGTTGCCGGCCTCGTCGTACTCCGCGGCCATGCCGTAAAGCGACGGGTCGAAGTCCTCCGACGCCGGGTCGAAGCCCTCGTTCGCCTGCTTGAGCGACAGCGAGATGCGACGGCGCTCCAGGTCGATGTCGATGACCTTGACGAACACGTCGTCGCCGACCTGGACGACCTGCTCGGGGATCTCCACGTGGCGCACGGCCAGCTCGGAGATGTGGACCAGGCCCTCGATGCCGTCCTCGACCCGCACGAACGCGCCGAACGGCACGAGCTTGGTGACCTTGCCGGGGACGACCTGGCCGATGGCGTGCGTCCGGGCGAACGCCTGCCACGGGTCCTCCTGCGTCGCCTTGAGCGACAGCGAGACGCGCTCGCGGTCGAAGTCGACGTCGAGCACCTCGACGGTGACCGGCTGGCCGACCTCGACGACCTCGGACGGGTGGTCGATGTGCTTCCACGACAGCTCGGAGACGTGCACGAGACCGTCCACGCCGCCCAGGTCGACGAACGCACCAAAGTTGACGATCGACGAGACGACGCCCTCGCGGACCTGGCCCTTCTGGAGGGTCTGCAGGAACGTGGAGCGCACCTCGGACTGCGTCTGCTCGAGCCACGCGCGGCGGGACAGGACCACGTTGTTGCGGTTCTTGTCCAGCTCGATGATCTTGGCCTCGATCTCCTTGCCGACGTACGGCTGGAGGTCGCGGACGCGACGCATCTCCACGAGCGAGGCGGGCAGGAAGCCGCGCAGGCCGATGTCGAGGATCAGGCCGCCCTTGACGACCTCGATGACGGTGCCGGTGACGACGCCGTCCTCGTCCTTGATCTTCTCGATGGTGCCCCACGCGCGCTCGTACTGCGCCCGCTTCTTGGACAGGATCAGCCTGCCTTCCTTGTCCTCCTTCTGGAGAACAAGGGCCTCGACCGCGTCGCCGACCTTGACGACCTCACCGGGGTCCACGTCGTGCTTGATGGACAGCTCGCGGGAGGGGATGACGCCCTCGGTCTTGTAGCCGATGTCGAGCAGGACCTCGTCGCGGTCGACCTTGACGATGGTGCCCTCGACGATGTCGCCGTCGTTGAAGTACTTGATGGTCGCGTCGATGGCGGCCATGAAATCCTCAGCGGTGCCGATGTCGTTGACCGCGACCTGCTGGGCGGCGGGCTTGGCGGGGGTGGAGATGCTCATGTAGGGAATGGCTCCGATGCGGACAGGGAGTAGTGCGGACAAGGGTGTGTGTTGTTGACGACGCCGCGATCCTGTGAGATTCCCACCGGCACTCTGTGACAGAACGCTGGCGGGTGGGCGCGCGGCACCGCCGTCAACCTTACCCGGGGCACGACGAACCGGCCAAACCCCGGCTCAGGCGAGCTCGCGCGCAACCGTCAGCAGGTCCTGCGGCACGTACTGCACCTTCCCGGCGATCGCGGCGATGTCCACGAGCTCGACCCGGTCGCCGCGGATGGCGGTCATGAGGTTGCTCCGGCCCTCGGTGATGGCGTCGATCGCCGCCACGCCGAACCGCGAGGCCAGGATCCGGTCCGAGGCGGTCGGGATCCCGCCGCGCTGCACGTGGCCCAGCACGGTGACGCGGGTGTCGAAACCCGTCCGCTCGGAGATCTCCGTCTTCAGCCGCTCGCCGATCGCGCCGGCGATGACCTCGCCGAACTTGCCGACCTCGGTCTGGTAGTGCATCGCGGTCCCCTCGGCGGGGACGGCGCCCTCCGCGACGACGACGATCGAGAAGCTGGCGTGCGCCCGGTGCCGGTGGACGAGGAACCGCTCGATCCGCTCGATGTCGAAGGGCTCCTCCGGAGCCAGCACGATCTCCGCGCCGCCCGCTATGCCGCTCGTCACGGCGATCCAGCCCGCGTGGCGACCCATCACCTCGACGATCATCACGCGGTTGTGGCTCTCGGCCGTGGTGTGGATCCGGTCGATCGCCTCGGTGGCGATGGTGACCGCCGTGTCGAAGCCGATGGACCGGTCCGTGCCCCACACGTCGTTGTCGATGGTCTTCGGGATGCCGACCACGCGGACGCCGGCCTTGGCGATCTCGCCGGCGGCGCCGAGGGTCCCGTCGCCACCGATGCAGATGAGCGCCTCGATGCGCTCCTGCTCGAGGGTCGCCAGCACCGCCTCGACTCCCCCGGGATTCCGGTGCGGGTGGAACCGGGAGGTGCCGAGCAGCGTCCCGCCGGTGGCGAGCACGTTGCGGATGTCGTCGCGGACGAGGGGCCGCACGTCGCCGTCGACGACGCCCTTCCAGCCGTTGCGGAACCCCACGAGCGAGTGGCCATGGGCCCCCTCGCCACGCTTGACGACGGCCCGGATCGCCGCGTTCAGCCCCGGGACGTCACCGCCGCCCGTCAGCACACCGACTCGCACGTCCGCTCTCCCTCTCGTCACAGGTGATCGGCGTCGGCAGCACGTCGTCGGGCGGACGCCTCGCACAGCCTAGGGCGTCCGTCCGGTGGAGCCGTGGGTCCAGCGGGCCCGGCGGATGCCATGCTGACCAGGTGAGTCGCGTGCGCCGCCTCGTCGCCCTCGTGGTGTTCGGGGCCGCGTTCGGGTACGTGGAGGCGGCGGTCGTCTTCTACCTGCGGCGCCTCCTCGACTACCACGCGGACTACTCGGTGGTCGGCAAGCACGTGTACCTCGACCTCGGGTTCATCGCGTTCGTCACGCCCGACCGGCCGGTGCTGGGCACCGACGCGGTCACCCGGGCCGAGACCGCGCGAGAGGCGGCGACCCTCGTCATGCTCGTCGCCGTGGCGTACCTCTCGGCGCGCGGGTTCGGTCGGCGGCTCGCGGCGTTCCTCGTCGCCTTCGCGGCGTGGGATCTCACCTACTACCTCTGGCTGCACGTGCTGACGGGCTGGCCGGCACGCCTGGGCGACCTCGACGTGTTCTTCCTCATCCCGGTGACGTGGGTAGGCCCGGTGATCACACCGTTGGTCATCAGCACCCTCATGCTCATCGGCGGCGGCTGGTGGTACCTGCGCGGACGGGAGGCCGACCGGTGAGCATCACCCCGGAGCAGGAGCCGGTCGCGGGGGCCGCGTACGCCGAGGTGCCCGACGAGGCCGGCGGCGCCGCGGCGCGCTCGTGGTGGGACGCGCACGCCGACGAGTACCTCACCGACCACGGCCCGTCGCTCGGCGCCGCCGATCTCGTCTGGGGGCCGGAGGGGCTCCGCGAGGAGGACGCCGGCCTGCTGGGCCAGCTCGACGGGAAGCGGGTGCTCGAGGTGGGCGCCGGGGCGGCGCAGTGCAGCCGGTGGCTGGCCTCGCGCGGGGTCGCGGTCGTGGCGACGGACGTGTCCGGCGGCATGCTCACCGCCGGCGGGCGCCTCGACGACGCCACCGGCATCCGCACGCAGCGCGTGCAGGCCGACGCACGCGCGTTGCCCTTCCCGGACGCCTCGTTCGACGTGGTGTTCACGGCGTTCGGCGTCCTGCCGTTCGTCCCGGACGCGGACCGCGTGCACGACGAGGCGGCGCGCGTGCTGCGCCCCGGCGGGCGCTGGGTGTTCGCGACGACGCACCCGATCCGCTGGGTGTTCCCCGACGACCCCGGCGTGGACGGGCTCACGGCGAGCTTCTCGTACTTCAGCCGGACGCCCTACGTCGAGACGGCCGAGGACGGGACGGTGCTCTACGCGGAGTACCACCGCACGCTCGCCGACCTCGTCGCCGACGTGACGGGCGCCGGGTTCGTCGTCGACCGTTTCGTCGAGCCGGAGTGGCCCGAGGGGCGCGACGACGTGTGGGCCGGCTGGGGGCCGCTGCGCGGCGCGATGCTGCCGGGCACGCTCATCGTCGTCGCGCGCAAGCCCGGCTGACGCGCCCGCGCGGTAGCCGCGCGCGGACCGGCCAAACCGCCCTCGGGATCAGTGACCCGCGGCGTGCCAGTCCGGGCCGGTGCCGACCGAGACGTCGAGCGGCACCGACATCGGCCCGCCGGGCACAGCGTCGCCCGCCGCGCCCATCTCCTGTCTGACCAGCGCCTCCACCTCGTCGCGCTCCCCCGGCGCGACCTCGAGGACGAGCTCGTCGTGCACCTGGAGCAGCATCCGCGAGGCAAGCCCGCGCCGCGTCAGCTCGTGGTCGACGCCGATCATCGCCAGCTTGATGAGGTCCGCGGCGCTGCCCTGGATGGGCGCGTTGAGGGCCATCCGCTCCGCGGCGTCCCTCCGGTTGCGGTTGTCGCTGAGGAGGTCGGGCAGGTAGCGGCGCCGGCCGAGGATCGTCGCGGTGAACCCGGTGGCCCGCGCCTCGGCGACGACCCCCGTCAGGTAGCGGCGCACGCCGCCGAACCGCACGAAGTACGCCTCCATGAGCCGCGCCGCCTCGGAGACGTCGATCGACAGCTGCTGCGACAGGCCGAACGACGACAGCCCGTAGGCCAGCCCGTAGCTCATCGCCTTGATCTTCGAGCGCTGGTCCGGGCTCACCTGCGCGGGCGGCACCTCGAAGACGAGCGACGCGACATACGAGTGCAGGTCCTCCCCCGACCGGAACGCCTCGATGAGCCCGGCGTCGCCCGACAGGTGCGCCATGATGCGCATCTCGATCTGCGAGTAGTCAGCGCTGAGCAGCGTCTCGTACCCCGGCCCGACGACGAACGCGCGGCGGATCTGCCGGCCCGCCTCGGTGCGGATAGGGATGTTCTGCAGGTTGGGCTCGGTCGACGAGAGACGACCGGTGGCGGCGATCGTCTGCTGGAACGTCGTGTGGATGCGCCCGTCGCTCACTGCGACGGACCGGCGCAGCAGCTCGACGACCTGACGCAGCCGGATCGCGTCGCGGTGCGCCAGCAGGTGGGCGAGGAACGGGTGCTCCGTGCGGACGAACAGCTCCTGCAACGCGGCGGCATCAGTGGTGTACCCGGTCTTGATCTTCTTGGTCCGCGGCATGCCGAGCTGGTCGAAGAGCACCTCCTGGAGCTGCTTCGGCGAGCCGAGGTTCACCTCGCGGCCGATCACCGCGTACGCCTCGGCGGCGGCGCGCTGCACCTGCCCGTCGAACTCCTTCTCCAGGGTGGCGAGGTAGCCGTCGTCGACCGCGATGCCGGTGCGCTCGACCTGCTGCAGCACGCGCTGCAGCGGCAGCTCGACCTCCGCCAGCAGCGCCGACGCGCCACGATCGGCGAGCTGACCCCCGAGCACGTCCACGAGGTCACGGACCGCCACCGCCCGCACCGCCGCGCGCTTGTCCTCGTCGACGCCGCCCAGCGCCAGGTCGAGGGCGCCCTGCGCGCCCTCCTCCTCGATGCCGAGCTCGCGCCGCAGGTAGCCGACGGCGAGGTCGCCCAGGTCGTACGCGCGCCGGTCGGGCTGGCAGAGGTAGGCGGCCAGCTCGGTGTCGAACACGACGCCGTCCAGCGCCAGCCCCCGGCCCGCCAGCGCGTGCCACGTCGTCTTGGCGGCGTGCAGCGCCTTCGGCGCCTCCGGGTCGGCCAGCCACGTCGCGAGCGCCGACTCGTCGGCCGGCGAGATCTCGGCAAGGTCATAGACCGCCGACCGGCCGGCCTCGCCGGCGAGCGCGATGCCCCACGCGTCCCCGGCGGCCGGGCTGCCGACGCCACGCACGTCGATCGCCAGCAGGTCACCGCGTTGCGCGGCCAGCCAGCCGGCGAGGCCGCCGGCCGCGAGGTCCTCGAGCAGCAGCGTGCCGGCGGACGCGACGACCTCGTCGTGCATCTCCTCGGGGATGAGCGCGAACAGGCGGTCCCGCAGGGTCCGGAACTCGAGCGCGTCGAGGATCTCGTGCAGCGCCTGCCGGTCCCACGGCTGCACCGCGAGCCCGTCCGGGTCCACGGGCAGGTCGAGATCCCGCACCAGCGCGTTGAGCTGCCGGTTCATCCGGACCTGGTCGAGGTTGGCGCGCAGCGACTCCCCCGCCTTCCCCGCGATCTCGCCGGCCGCCGCGAGCACGCCCTCAAGCCCGTCGTACTGGGCGATCCACTTCGCCGCGGTCTTGGGCCCGACGCCCGGCACGCCGGGCAGGTTGTCGCTGGTCTCGCCGACGAGCGCCGCGAGGTCGGGGTAGCGCACCGGCGGCACGCCGTACTTCTCCTCCACCGCCGCGGGGGTGATCCGGCTCATCTCGGAGACGCCGCGGACCGGGTACAGCACGGTGACATGGTCCTCGACCAGCTGGAACGCGTCGCGGTCGCCGGTGACGACGAAGACGTCCATGTCCGCCTCGCGCGCGCGGGCGACGAGCGTGGCCAGCACGTCGTCGGCCTCGAAGCCGGGCTGCGTGACCACGGGGATCCGCATCGTCTCGAGGAGCCTGCGGATCACCTCCACCTGACCACGGAACGGCTCGGGCGTCTCCGCGCGGTTGGCCTTGTAGGCGGCGAAGCGCTCGGTGCGGAACGTCACGCGACCGAGGTCGAAGGCGACGCCGAGGTGAGTCGGCCGCTCGTCGCGCAGCAGGTTGGCCAGCATCGACGTGAACCCGAAGACGGCGTTCGTCGGCTCGCCCGACGACGTGGCGAAGTTCTCCACCGGCAGCGCGAAGAACGCGCGGTAGGCCATCGAGTGGCCGTCGACCAGCAGCAGGCGCGGACGTTCGGACGGTGCGTTCGCTGGCTGCGTCGGGGTCACGGGTGTCAACCTATCCGGCATGGCCGACACCATCCCCCCGACGAACGGGACCCTCATCGAGCGCCTCGGGATCACGTTCGACGAGATCACCTCGGAGCGCACCAGCGGCTCGATGCCCGTCGCCGGCAACACCCAGCCCTACGGGCTGCTGCACGGCGGGGCGACGGCCGCGCTGGCCGAGACGCTCGCGTCCTACGCCGCCAACGCCCACGCACCCGCCGGGAAGGTGGCGGTCGGGATCGAGCTCAACGCCACGCACCACCGCTCGGCCCGTGACGGGTTCGTGCACGGGGTCGCCACCGCCGTGCACCTGGGCGGCAGCCTCGCGGCCTACGAGATCGTCGTCGTGGACGACGACGGGCGCCGGGTCTGCACGGCCCGGCTGACCTGCATGCTGATCGACGCCCGCGCCTGAAGCGCCGCCTCGAGGCGCGCGGTCGCGTCCCCGCCCTGCGAGGCCCGCGCCTGCTTGCGCCGCGCGATGAGGCCCTCGAGGCGCTGCTTCGGCATGCGGCCCGACGGCGTACCGACAACGGCCGACGGCTCCAGCGTCAGCCGGCGCTGGAGCGCGCTCGTCGTGACGACCCGGTGGGCCGCGGCGGGC
>Ga0207816_1000242_pt1 | contig 13196 bp, 10 predicted proteins | sample LuqExpMetageno10_FD_187768 | JGI IMG/M metagenome (GOLD analysis project Ga0207816, IMG submission 187768) | Tropical forest soil microbial communities from Luquillo Experimental Forest, Puerto Rico - Sample 10 (SPAdes) | ecosystem: Environmental > Terrestrial > Soil > Tropical forest ... | reverse complement strand
TCGTTCCAGAAATCAGCCGGCACATTGCCAGCCACATCACAGCGGAAACCGTCCACGTCAGCGCTGCGAAGCCAGAAGGCCATGGCATCGATCATGGCGGCACGCAGTGCCGGAACACGGTAATCAAGACCGACGACATCCTCCCACACAGCAGCATCAGGACCCGTGCCGAAACGCACCGGACCGATTTTGCCGCTGGCGTCCTTCAGATACCAATCTGGATGCTCTTTGACCCAGGGATGATCCCAAGCGGTGTGGTTGGGCACCCAATCCATGATCACCTTCATGCCAAGGCCATGGGCATCGCGCACCAGCTTGCGGAAATCGTCCATGCTGCCGAATTCGGGATTGATGGCCTTGTAATCGGCCACGGCATAATAACTGCCGAGCGGTCCTTTGCGACGCTCCTGACCAATGGGATGCACCGGCATCAGCCAGAGAATGTCGATGCCCATCAGCTTCAGCCGCGGCAAAGCACGATCAACCGCCGCAAAGGTGCCTTCGGGCGAATACTGCCGCACATTCACCTCATAGATCGTGGCGTTCTTGGCCCAATCGGGATGATGCACTTCGGCCGAGGCCAGCGGCGCAAGCTCGAGGAACGCAAAGGCCACGGCGCCAAGCAGATTACACTTCAGCATTGGGGTCTCTCCTCACTTCGCCACGAAACGGATCGCTGCACCGCCGCCGCGCGCCAGATTGAGTGTCAGAGTCTCGCCTGCTTTCACCGGGCGCGAAGCGATAGCGATGGCATGCGGGTTCTTGTCCCAATCGGCATCAGGCGCATCGAGGTAGGTCTGGGCCACATAGCGGCGCTTCTTGTCGAGGAAATCGAGTTTCACCGTGAGCGTCCGCTTAGAGTCGTCGCCAACCGCACCGAGATACCAATCCTGGCTGTTGCGATCCTTGCGGGCGAGCACGACATATTCACCGGGCTCACCAGACAGTACGCGGGTGTCGGACCAATCAGCCGGCACGTCTTTGATGAACTGGAACGGCCCCGGATATTTCGCATAATTCTCCGGCAGATCCGCCACCATCTGGATTGGGCTGTAAAGCACAATGTAATCTGCCAATTGGTGCGCAACCGTGTTCTGGATTTTCTGGCCGTTCTTGCCAGTGAGACTCAACACACCCGGTGTGAAATCAAACGGACCGGCAAGCATGCGGGTGAAGAAGAGATTGGATTCGTGATTGGGCGGGTTCGGCGGATTGCCCCAAGCATTATATTCCTGACCACGAGCGCCTTCGCGCGACACCCAATTGGGATAAGTGCGGCGTAGGCCGGTGTCCTTGATCGGCTCGTGATCGTCGACGGCGATGTGGCGTTCACCAGCGGCAGTGACGACCTTCAAATGATGCACGGACGAAGCTTGGCCGTCGTGATATTCATAATAGAGCTTGCCGTCCGCACCTTTGACGCGGAAGCCGCCAGCATCCGCGACATAACCTGTCTTGATCGAGTCGTAACCGAGCCCTGAAAGCAGATCGAGCGCGGCGCTGAGCTGTGCTTCATAGTTATCGGTTTTACCGAAAGTTTCGTGATGCCCGATGATCCTCACGCCCTTTGACTTGGCATAAGCCGCCACCGCTTTGATGTCGAAATCCGGATAAGGCCTGGTGTAGGAAAGATCATGGCCGTTGGCGAACCAGTCGTCATCCCAGGAATAATTCCAGCCTTCCACCAGCACTTCCTTGAAACCGTTGGCCGCGGCGAAGTCGATGTATTGCTTGGTGTTCGCGGTGGTGGCGCCATGCTTGGCCCCAGAGCCCCATGTCTGATCCCCGATATGCATGCCCCACCAGATGCCGACATATTTGTAAGGCTTGAACCATGAGACATCGAGCTTGCCGGGCTCGTTGAGGTTCAATTCGATGTGCGACATGTAAAGACCCGGCGCGCTATCAGCGATGATCATGGTCCGCCAGGGTGTCGTAAACGGTGCCATGCGCACGACCTTGGCAGCATGCTGGGAGGACGGTGCCAAGACCGTCTTCAGCCGCTGGCCATCGACGCGGCGCAGCCACATCGCGGAGTAATCGACCAGCGCCGCCTCGTGGAAAGCGATGTAAAGCCCGTTATCGGTTTTCACCGTGAGCGGGGTATGCGCCTGGGAAACCTGATCCAGCCTTGTATGCTGATAAAGCTGCTCATAGCGGTTCCATTCCCCGCCCACTTCCCACCACGCTTGCGCCGGATCGGCCACCGCGAATTCGGTCAGCTCCTCGCCGATATGCACGTCCTTCATGGCGGCTTGATCGGGAAATTCGTAGCGGAAGCCAAGACCGTCATCATAGAGGCGGAAGACGATGTCGAGCTTGCGCGAAGGCGCAATGCGTTCCTTCAAATGAAGGCGCAGCTCATTGTAGTGATTGCGGATGAAGCGCCATTCCCCCCAAGGCTGCTCCCAGTTTTCATCGTGGCTGGATGTGTCGGCTCCGGCGAAAGCAAAATTGCGTTCGAGCTTGGGCGCGTCGGTGAGAAGAAAGCCAAGCCGCGAAGGCGCGATTAGCACATGCCCGTTACGGCTGAGGCTGTAGCTCGCCCGCCCGTCACCATCGAGTTCCACCGCCACACTCAGAACCTTGTCTGGCGAAGCCAGCGACGCAACGGTTTCTGCGCGTGCAGGAACAAGCAATGACGCCAAGGCGAGCGCCGCCAGCAAAACCCTCATATCTTCCTCCCGTGATCCGGCGTTCCCCGGTCTTGAGAAGAAGGTTACGGCCCGGCCCGCCCGGAGGCGAGCGGCTGAATACGTATTCCTGACGGCATCAGGAGCGCAGCACCGCCACCAGATAGCGGCAGGACCGATCCGTTGGGTTTTCAAAACGGCAGGCAACAGGTTCGCCCAATTCCAGACTGTCACCGCCTTCCAGCCGGTGCACCACGTCCCCTTCACGAAACAGCAGCGTTCCTTCCAGCACCCACATCGCTTGGCGGATAAAGGCATAAGACGAGGCCGGCATATCGACACTGGTTTTGGGCGGCAATTCTACCTCGACCAGCTCCAGTGGCATGGATTGCCCAAGCAGGACTTGGCGGCGCCTGTATGCGGTTTCGGGATCGGTCCATAATTGCTGCTCGCGCGCCCGTACCACGCCGCGGCGCGGCACGCCCGGCGCCGCCAACAGCGCAGACATGGTCATCGACAAGGCGCCGGAGAGCTTGCCCAGCAAGGCAGCGGTCGGGCTGGCTTCGCCGCGCTCAATTTTGCTGATCATGGCCTTGGAGACCCCGGCACGGGTGGCAAGCTGGGCCAGCGACCAGCCGCGCGCTTCCCGTTCCAGCTTGAGACGCGCCGCCAAACGAGGCGTAAGACTATCTTCTATAGTATCCGACATAGCGGATTATTACCCTAAATTTCCGCGTCACGGTAGAGCGCGTCGTCTACTATAATTGACTATCTCAAGAAAGGGTGCTTGGCTAAAAGCAAAGGAGAAGTCTATCCATGCGCATCCGCGAAGCGACCCCAGACGACGTGCCGGCCATCTTGGAGATCTATAACCAGGTGGTCCGGGATACGACGGCCATTTACGACGACAAACCCTCCACGCTGGCACAACGGCGAGCCTGGTTCGAAGCCCGGCAGGAAGCCGGTTTCCCGGTGCTGGTGGCGGAAGAAAATGGCACGGTCACTGGCTTCGCTTCCTACGGCACCTGGCGCGCGCGCTGGGGCTATCGCTATTCGGTCGAACATTCGGTGCATGTGCAAGCGGATCATCGCGGCCGCGGTATCGGCCACACCTTGATGGAAGCCTTGATCCCGCTCGCCAAGAAAGCAGGCCTGCATGTGATGATCGGCGCCATCGATGCGGAGAATGAAGGCTCGATCCGATTTCACGAGCGGCTCGGCTTTACGGTGTCGGGGCGCTATCCCGAAGTGGCGTACAAATTCGGCCGCTGGCTCAATCTCGTCACCATGCAGCTTTTTCTTGATCCGCCCGGCTCCACGCGGCCCTAAAAAGAAAGGGCGCATTCCGCAGAATGCGCCCTGAAAAAGCCCTTGGGTGTGGATGGGGCTTAGTTGGTTTGGCGGCGCAGGAAGGCCGGAATTTCAAAATCATCCCGCTTGTGATCCGGGAAAAGGTCATCACCCGCAGGGGTCTGCGGCGCACGCGGCGGCTCAGCCTGAGCCATAGCGCGCGGGGCTTGCGGACGCGGCGGTTGCGGTGCCGACATGCGCGGTGCCGGTTCCATGCGGGGCTCTTCCTTCTTCTTGGAACGGAACAGACCCCAGCCGCTCTTGCGCTCCGGCTCGACATGGCGCGGCGGCATCACTTCTTCCCGCACCGGACGGTGCATGACCGGTTCCGGCTCGGGTTCCGGCATGCTGCGCGAACCGAGGATTTCGGCCTCAACGGCATTGTGCTCCGGCGCATTGGTCAAACCGGTTTCCAGCTGCTCGACCCGGCGATGAACCGGATTGGCGGGCGGCGGCGCGACCGGCTGCGGCGCAGGGGCTTGCATTTGCGGCGCCTGCGCAACGGGTTGCGGCGCGTGATAACGATCCTGCTGTGCCACCTGCGCGGCAGCAGCCTTCAGCATATCCACCGGACGGGCTTTGGCGCGCGTGGCCGGGAATTGTTCGACATTCTTGCCGACCCGCATTTCAGCCGCATCGATACCGGTGGCGACCACCGAAACGCGGATGCGGCCTTCCATGTCGTCCAGAATGGTGTTGCCGAAGATGATATTGGCGTCGGGATCGACCTCGGCGCGGATGCGGTTGGCCGCCTGCTCGACTTCGAACAGCATCAGATCCTGGCCGCCGGTGATGTTGATGAGCACGCCACGGGCGCCCTTCATCGAGACATCGTCTAAAAGCGGGTTGGAAATGGCCATATCGGCAGCCTTCTGGGCGCGATCTTCGCCTTCGGCTTCGCCGGTGCCCATCATCGCCTTGCCCATCTCGGTGATCACCGACTTGATGTCGGCGAAGTCGAGATTGATCAGGCCCGGGCAGACGATCAGGTCGGTAACGCCGCGCACGCCCGCATGCAGCACATCGTCGGCCATGGCGAAGGCCTGGGCGAAGGTGGTGCGGTCGTTGGCGACCCGGAACAGGTTCTGGTTAGGGATGACGATCAGGGTGTGAACATATTGCTGCAGGTCGGCAATGCCCTTTTCGGCAATGCGCAGACGCCGGTCGCCTTCGAAGGCGAAAGGTTTTGTGACAACGCCGACCGTCAGGATGCCGGCTTCGCGCACAGCCCGGGCAATCACCGGGGCAGCCCCGGTGCCGGTGCCGCCGCCCATGCCAGCGGTGATGAAAACCATATGGGCATCCCGCAGATGCTCCATGATCTCGTCGAGCGATTCTTCGGCCGCCGCGCGGCCAATATCGGGCTGGGCGCCAGCGCCCTGGCCTTCGGTGACATGTGCCCCGAGCTGAACACGACGCTCGGCTTTGGAGCCTGCCAAGGCCTGGGCATCGGTGTTCGCGACCACGAACTCCACGCCTTCGAGCCTGGATGCGATCATGTTGTTGACCGCATTACCACCGGCGCCGCCTACGCCCAGGACCGTGATCCGCGGACGCAACTCTTGCGGTTCGGGCGCCTTGAAACTGATCGCCATGTACTGTCTCCTTGGCTTGTCGCGTTATACGACCCACTAGCCCAAGCGAATCATCTTCTTATTGTTGAATCATCCGATGAGCCCTCCGGTCAACCGAGAGAGCCATCCTTTCGTTCCATTTTCTGCTCGTTGCGACTGAAGTTCCGGATTGAGCACCTCCGGAGGCATGGTTGCACCCGCCATCAGAAGCCCGATGGCTGTGGCATAATCGGGACCTGCTGAAGATGCAGGCAGACCGGGCTGCGGCCGCGGACGGCCCACACGCACCTGTTTGTTCAAGACGCGCGCCGCCAATTCACGCGCTCCGGCGAGCTGCGAAGCACCACCCGTGAGCACCAGACGGCGGCCAGCCGCCACATCGAAACCGGATTCGCGCAAGCGCTTGTGCACTTCGCCGAAAATCTCTTCCAACCGGGCTTGAATGATTCTGGTGAGCATCGAACGGGGAACGCGCAGATCGCCTTCTTCGTTCTCTTCGCCCATTTGCGGCACGGAGACGACATCCGCCCCTGACTCCAGGTCACCCAAAGCAGCGCCATAGAGCACCTTGGCACGTTCGGCTGCCGCCAAAGGCGCCGCCAGCATCACAGCAAGATCATTGGTCACCGCCTGGCCGCCAATCGGCACCACATCAGCAAAGACCAGATGGCCTTCGAGGAAGACGGCAATCGAGGTGCAGCCGCCGCCCATATCGATGATGGTGGCGCCAAGCTGCTTTTCATCGTCCGTCAGGACCGAAAGGCCGGAGGCATAAGGGGCAAAAAGCGAAGCCGCAACATTGAGATGGCAGCGCTCCACAGCCAAGCGCAGGTTGGAGAGCGCGGTCGGCTTCACCGCCACGCCATGCATGGTCACACCGATGCGCTGGCCCACCATGCCGGAGGGATCGCGCACGCCCAGCGCTTCGTCGACCACATAAGAGGTCGGCATGGATTGGATGACCACATGGCCATCGAGCTGGCAGCGGGCCCGGCCTTCGGCCAAGAGCTGGCGCAGAATGTCATCAGTGACCTCCGCCCCATCGAGCGGCCAAGCAGCCCGCGAGGTGACGGTGGTCGGAGCGCCGCAATTCACCGAGATGAGGACGTTCTGCAGCCTTGCATCAGCGAGATTCTCGGCCGCCGCCACGCAATCGCGGATCGATTCCTCGGCCGCCATCATTTCCATGACGGTGCCAGAGCGCAGGCCGCGGCTTTCACGCAAGGCCGCGCCCAGCACTTTGATGGAACCCGGCTCGCAACGGGCGATCAGGCAGACGGTTTTGGCCGACCCGATGTCGAGCACCGCCACCAGTCCCGTGCGGTAGGCCGGGACGCCTTCGCCCGCCCGCAATCGCACTGTTTCACCCATCAAATCGCACTCCCAGTTTCCGTCTTCTTCTCTTTCTGCTCCACGCCGTTGCGGCGGACAAAAAAGAGGTAGGACGAATGACGCAAATCGATTTCCCGGATATCGCTTTCCAGAATGCCTTTGTCCACAATGAGATGATCGAGCTCAGCGAGCTGTTTCTCCCACCCGGTCTCCGGCAGCTTAACCACAACACCATCGTCGAGCAGTAGATTCCACCGCCGCCCCGATTGTAATTGATACGCCGTGACGCGCTTGACGATGGCACGATGGCGGGAAACCAACTCGACAAAAGCGGCGGCATTTTCCGGCGCGCCATCGCCCATCAGGAGCGGCAGCTTGGCAAATTTCCCGGCATTGTCAGCGGTAATGACATGTCCGTTGTGCTCTACCACAACCAGGGCCTTGTCGTTCTGCCAGCGGGCATAAGGCACGCGCTCGACAATGCGGACACTGATATCATCGGGGTAGCGGCGTTTGACGTCGGCTTCGGCCACCCAGGGAAGCTGCAACAGGCGGGCGCGGGCGGCCTGGAGATTGACGCCGAAAATCGGCTGACCGGCACGTACCCCCAGGGCCGCCATGATATCAGCCGGCTTGGTGCGGACATTGCCATCGAGATGAACTTGCGCGACGGCGAAACCAGCCTGCTTGGCCACCGCGCCAGCGGCCGTGTCGGTCCGGTTCACGGCCCGGTCAATCAAGCGCCCGGTGATCACCGCCGCGGCAATGCTCAAGATAACCACAACGATGGTGAGCAGCAGCATCGGGCGGCGGATCAACGCCCACACGCCTGCCGCCAGCTTGCCAAAGAAACCGGAATCCTGTTTGCCGCGACGCGGCTGGGGCGAGGAGCGCGAAATCCCGCGCGCCGGACTGCGTCCGCTTTGGCCGCGCGGTTTTGGGGCTCGACGTTCCTGGCTCACCGGTCGCAAGAAGCATCCTCCACGATCCAGCGGCAGAGAGCACGATAGCTCATACCTTTGTAAGCGGCCTGTTCGGGCACAAGCGAGGTCGGCGTCATGCCCGGCTGGGTGTTGGTCTCAAGCAGCACCAAACGGTGCTTGCCTTGGGTATCGTCATAGCGGAAGTCGGTACGCGACACGCCGCGGCAGCCCAGCGCCACATGCGCCTGCTCGGCAAGCTGCATGGCTTCTTGCGCAACATGATCGGGGACCGGCGCCGGAAGCGTATGCTTGGAACCGCCCGAGGCGTATTTCGCCTCGTAGTCGTAGAAAGCGAGATTGGTGGTGATCTCGGTGACGGCGAGCGCCTGCGATCCCATCACGGCCACGGTCAGCTCACGGCCAGGCACGAATTCTTCGACCATCATCAGATCGGTGAGATTCCAGGTATCGGAACCCAGCTCCGCCGGCGGCCGGTTGTCGCCTTTGCGGATGATGAAGACGCCGACGGAAGAGCCTTCGTTGACCGGCTTCACCACATAAGGCGGCTCCATCAGATGTTCGGCGGCAGCGGCTTTGCGGTCCACCACCAGCGATTTCACGATGGGAAGGCCCGCGGCCTGATAAACATCCTTGGCGCGCTGCTTGTGCATGGCGAGCGCCGAAGCGAGCACGCCCGAATGGGTGTAAGGGATGCGCAAAAGCTCCAAAAGGCCTTGGACGCAGCCATCTTCGCCAAAGCGGCCATGCAGGGCGTTGAAAACCACATCCGGCTTGGCGGCGATGAGTGCGGCGGAAAGATCACCCGCAGCAGGATCGATTTCCACCACATTGAAGCCTTCTTCGCGCAATGCCCCGGCGCAACCCGCACCAGAGATCAAACTGATTTCGCGTTCGGAGGAGCGCCCGCCCAGGAGCACAGCTACTTTGGTCATGGCACGCCCACCCTTTTAATTTCCCATTCCAGCGCGATGCCGGTCTGGTCTTTGACTCTGCGGCGCACGTCCTCGCCCAAGGCTTCGATATCGGCCGCTGTGGCGTTGCCGAGATTGATCAGGAAGTTGCAATGCACATCGGAAACCACGGCATCGCCGACCTTGAGACCGCGGCAGCCCGCATCTTCGATCAGCTTCCAGGCCGAATGGCCTTCCGGATTCTTGAAGGTCGAACCGCCGGTCTTGGAACCAATCGGCTGGCTGATTTCGCGGCGGGCGAGCAGCTCTTCCATGCGGGCGCGGACCGCGGCGGGTTCATCTGCCTGGCCTTCCAGCACGGCTTCGACAAAAATAAAGTCATCGGGCACGCCGGATTTGCGATAAGCGAAAGCCATGTCGGCGGCGGAAAGCACGTGTGTGTTGCCTTTACCGTCAATCGCCGTGGCTTCGACAAAAAGGTCCTTCAGCTCGGAACCATAACAGCCCGCATTCATGCGCAAAGCGCCGCCAATGGTGCCCGGCACACCGCGCAGGAACTCGAAGCCTGCAATCCCCGCATCGGCCGCTTTGCGCGCTACCGCGGCATCAAGCGCCGCCGCGCCCACACGAAGGCGCAAGCCATCAACTTCGACCTTGCCGAAAGCAGCCGGCAAGCGGATGACCACGCCCGGCACGCCGCCATCGCGCACCAACAAATTGGAACCGACCCCGATAATCGTGAGCGGCACACTGGCCGGACGCGCGGCGAGGAAGGCGGCCAGATCGCCGGCATCGGCCGGACGGAACAGAACCTCGGCCACACCGCCAGCGCGGAACCAGACCAAATCCTTGAGGGCAGCACCGTATTGGTAGGTGCCGCGGACTTCCGGAAGACGCTCGACGGGCTGGGTCATGACAAGGCCTCCAGCGCGGCTTGCAGTTTGTGGGCCCAGGCCGAAATCGATCCGGCACCGAGACAGACCACCGCGCCACCCGGTTTGATGTGGGGCGCGATGACGGAAGCGAGATCGGCTTCGCCGTCGATGGTGAGCACATGGCGATGACCATGGGCGCGCAAAGCATCGGCGTAGCTGTCGCGATCAAAGCCTTCAATGGGCTTTTCGCCCGCGGCATAGACCGGTGCCACCACGGCGATATCGGCATCGTTCAGGCATTTGGAAAATTCGGCGAAGGTGTCGCGCAAGCGGGTGAAGCGATGCGGCTGCACCACGGCGACGATCGGACCGGAATAGGCCTGACGCGCCGCTTTGAGTGCTGCCGCGATCTTGAAGGGGTTGTGGGCGTAATCATCGATGATCGCCGCGCCATTGAATTCACCCACCCGGGTGAAGCGCCGCCCCACGCCGCGGAAGGTATCCAAGGCATGGCGGATGGTTTCGTCGGAAACGCCGAGCTGGCTCGCCACCGCAATCGCGGCAACCGAATTCTGCACATTGTGCTCGCCCGGCATCGGGAGCTTGAGATTTTCCAGGCGCCGTTCCGTGCCAGCGCGACGATCGGTGAAGATCACATCGTAACAGGAAGCACCTTCGGCAAAGCGTATATTAACGGCACGGACATCGGCTTGCGGGCTCATGCCGTAAGTGATGATGCGGCGGTCGGTGACCCGGCCGACCATGGCCTGCACTTCGGGATGATCGATGCAGAGCACGGCAAAGCCGTAGAACGGCACGTTCTCGACAAAGCGCTGGAAAGCATCGCGCAGGTGATCGAAGGTCTTGTAGTAATCGAGATGGTCCGGATCGGCATTGGTGACGACCGCGATGGTGGACGGCAGACGCAAGAAGGTGCCGTCGCTTTCGTCGGCTTCCACCACGACCCACTCGCCCTGACCGAGACGCGCATTGGTGCCGTAGGCATTGATGATGCCGCCATTGACCACAGTGGGATCGAGCCCGCCAGCATCGAGCAGTGCCGCGACCATGGTGGTCGTGGTGGTCTTGCCGTTGGTACCGGCCACCGCGATGCAGGACTTCAGCCGCATGATCTCGGCCAGCATCTCGGCGCGGCGCACCAGCGGCAGACCTTTGAGGCGCGCGGCATCGAATTCCGCATTGCCCGGCTTTACCGCCGAAGAATAGACCACGACATGGGCGTTCTTCAGATTGTCCGGCGAATGGCCGAGATGGACATCGATGCCCATGGCCTTGAGGCGCTTCACATTGGCGTTGTCGGCCGCATCCGAACCCTGAACCTTGTAACCGAGATTGTGCATGATCTCGGCGATACCGCTCATGCCAATCCCGCCGATCCCGATGAAGTGGATGGCACCGATATCGAGAGGAACCCGTGTCGAAACCCGTTCGCTCATGCGGCGCCCTCCAGAGTTTCGACCAGATCGGCCAACGCCTTGGTGGCTTCGGGTTTGGCAAGGCTGAGAGCGGCCGAAGCGCGCTCCGCAAGCCCTTGCGGATTGGCAAAAGCAGCTTCGAGCATTTTCGCGATGTTTTCTGGCGTGAAATCTGTTTGCGGCACGCGCCACCCACCACCCGCATTCACCAGCGCTTCCGCATTGGGAGTCTGGTTGTCGTCGAGGGCGCGCGGCAGCGGCACCAGAATGGCGGGACGGCCAATGCAGGCCAGTTCGCTCACCGTGCCTCCACCGGAGCGGGCGATGACGAGATGGGCCTTGGCGATCTGGGCAGGCATATTCTGGAAGAAAGAAGCGAGCTCGGCTTTGATGCCCAGCGCTTCATATTCGCGGCGCACGCTGTCGAGATCTTCCGGACGGCATTGCTGCACGAGGGACAGGCGCGCTTTGAGTTCTGCTGGCAGCAGCTTGATGGCGGCCGGCATGCGTTCCGAGAACACACGAGCGCCTTGGCTGCCGCCGAACACAAGCAAACGGACTTCGCCGTTGACGGCCGGGGTTTCATAAGGCGCGGCATGGAGCGCGATGACGTCAGGGCGCAGCGGATTGCCGGTGTAGACGATCTTTTTCTGGTTCTTAGGCAGAAAGCGCACCAGCGGGAAATTGGCGGCGATCACCCGCACATAATTCATCAGCAGCCGATTGGCGCGGCCGAGCAAGGCATCCGGCGACAGGATCGCCGTGGGCAGGCCCGCCATACAGGCCGCCAGCATCACCGGCACGGAAGGATAGCCACCGAAACCGACGACAGCGGAGGGCTTCAGCGCCTTCAGCTTTGCGAAGGAGACAACGATCCCAGCGATGATCTCAAACGGCGCGGTGATCAGGCCGAGCGCGGAACGGTCCGAAAACGCCGCCGACGGCACGATCGCGATATCCGCACCCGGGAACACATCGCGGTAGCTCTTGCCGCGTTTATCGGTCATCACCACGATCTTCTTACCGCGGGCTTGCAGCTCTTTGGCCAAAGCTTCGGCCGGGAACAGATGCCCGCCGGTTCCGCCAGTCGCCAGAACAATGCTCATCGCGCCCCTCCATATGCAGGAGACAGACGAGGCTTCTGCAATTCGACTTGCGGCCGTTGACGGCTGAGGGCGAGCGCGCACCCCATGGTGAGTGCCACGGCAAAAAGCGACGAACCGCCAGCGGAGATGAAAGGCAGCGTCATGCCTTTGGCCGGCAAGAGGTTCACGGCGACACCCATATTGATGAAGGCCTGCAGCGCCACCACGGTTGCCAAACCGGCACCGGCCAACTGCGCGAAGTTGTCTTTGGACTGGGCCGAGCGCAACAGCAGCCGCACCGTCAAGGCGCCAAACAGCGCCACGATAATGGCGCAGAGCCAGAGGCCGAATTCCTCGCCAGCAACGGCGAAGATGAAGTCGGAATGCACGTCGGGGAGACGATACTTCACGGTGCCCGCGCCCGGACCGACCCCCAGAAGCCCGCCATGGGCGAAAGCTTTGAGGGAAAGTTCGGCCTGATAGCCCTTCTCCGTCGGGTGCATGAATTGCAGCACACGATGCTGCACATGCGGAAAGAGGAAAAAGGCCATGGTGGCGAGTCCCGCCGCACCGCCGCTGATGACCCACACCCATTTCAGAGCGAGCCCGGCGAAGAACAGCATAGCGCCCCACATGCCGAGCAGAAGGAAGGTCTGGCCGACATCGGGCTGGAGAAGAAGAATAAGGAGCGCGGGTGCCAGCACGATAAAGGTGATGGCTGGCTTGGGCAGCGGGGCCTTGTTGCCATCGGCGAGAACGGCAGCCGCGAGAATGGCAAAGCTCGGCTTGAGGAATTCGGACGGCTGGATGTTGATGCCGAAGATGATTAGCCAGCGCTTGGCACCCTTGATCTCGGCGCCGAACATTGGCGTTGCCATCACCATGACTAGGCTGATGATAAAGACGATCAGTGCGACATGGCGGATCTGGCGCGGATTGAGGAACGACACGCCCAGCATGATCGCGACGGTCGGGAGTAGATAGAGGACGTGACGGTTGACGAAATAAAATGGATCGAGCCCGAGGCGGCCGGCAACCGGCGGCGAGGCGGCAAGC
>Ga0207816_1000239_pt1 | contig 13286 bp, 13 predicted proteins | sample LuqExpMetageno10_FD_187768 | JGI IMG/M metagenome (GOLD analysis project Ga0207816, IMG submission 187768) | Tropical forest soil microbial communities from Luquillo Experimental Forest, Puerto Rico - Sample 10 (SPAdes) | ecosystem: Environmental > Terrestrial > Soil > Tropical forest ... | reverse complement strand
TCGCGACCGGGGGTTCAGGAAGCTGAATCAACGGGTGGGGGTGCGGCGCGCGGCCTGCTCGGCCGCCGCCCACGCGCGCTGGGCCGCGGTCAGGGAGCCCGGCGGGCGCTGGGGCGCGCTGACCGCGCCCTGCGGGCGCCAGAGGTGGCAGATGGCCAGGGCCAGGGCGTCGGCCGCGTCGGCCGGCTTCGGCCGCTCGTCGAGCCCGAGCAGGCGCGCGACCATCGTCTGCACCTGCGCCTTGTCAGCCCGACCGTTCCCGGTGACAGCCGCCTTGACCTCGGACGGCGTGTGCACAGCGACCGGGATGCGGCGCCGCGCGGCGGCGACCAGCGCGAGGCCGGCCACCTGCGCCGTGCCCATGACGGTCCGCACGTTGTGCTGCGCGAAGACCCGCTCGATCGCCACGGTGTCCGGCGCGTGCTCCTCGAGGGCCTCCTCGAGGCGGCGCTCGATCGCCAGCAGGCGCTGGTCGACGTCGTCGCCCGGCGCGGACCGTGCGACGTCGAACCACACCGCCTGCAGCCGGTGCCCAGGGAGGCCGTCGACGACGCCGAGCCCGCACCTGGTCAGGCCGGGGTCGACTCCGAGGACGCGCACGCGGTCAGTCTCCCCGGCCGGGTGTCCCGGGCCGGGCAGGCACGACGAGGAGGGCTACTCCTCGTCCTCCAGCTGGGCCATGACCTCGTCGGACGCGTCGAAGTTCGTGTAGACGTTCTGCACGTCGTCGGAGTCCTCGAGGGCGTCGATGAGGCGCAGGATCTTGCGCGCGCCCTCGACGTCGACCTCGACCTGCGTCGCCGGGTAGAAGACGACGTCGGCCGAGTCGTACTCGATGCCGGCCTCCTGGAGCGCCTTGCGCACCGGGACCAGGTCGGTCGCCTCGGTCAGCACCTCGAAGGATTCGCCCTCGTCGGAGACCTCCTCGCCGCCGGCCTCGAGCACCGCCTCCATGACGGCGTCCTCGTTCGTGCCGTCCTTGGGCACGACGATGACGCCCTTCCGGGAGAAGAGGTACGAGACCGAGCCCGGGTCGGCCATCGAGCCGCCATTGCGGGTGAACGCCACGCGCACGTCGGAGGCCGCGCGGTTGCGGTTGTCGGTGAGGCACTCGACGAGCACGGCGATCCCGCCGGTGCCGTAGCCCTCGTACATGATCGTCTGGTAGTCGGCGCCGCCGGCCTCGAGGCCGGAGCCGCGCTTGACGGCGCGGTCGATGTTCTCGTTGGGGACCGACGACTTCTTCGCCTTCTGGATGGCGTCGAACAGCGTGGGGTTGCCCGCGGGGTCACCGCCGCCGGTGCGGGCGGCCACCTCGATGTTCTTGATGAGCTTGGCGAACAGCTTGCCGCGCTTGGCGTCGATGGCCGCCTTCTTGTGCTTCGTGGTGGCCCACTTGGAGTGACCCGACATGCCCTGCTGCTCCTCGGTCCTGGATCCGCGTTGTGGTGCTCGCCCCGCGCGGCGCTGCTACAGGCCCTCGCGCACGATGTCGACGAACAGGCGGTGCACCCGCGTGTCGCCGGTCACCTCCGGGTGGAATGACGTGACGAGCAACGGCCCCTGCCGCACCGCAACGATCCTACCGGCGGCCGGGCCGCCTTCCACGCGGGCGAGCACCTCGGCCGCCGGGCCGACCTCCTCGACCCATGGGGCGCGGATGAAGACGGCGTGCACCGGGCCTTCGATGCCGGCGATGTCGAGGTCGGTCTCGAAGGAGTCGACCTGCCGGCCGAAGGCGTTGCGCCGCACGGTGATGTCGAGGCCGCCGAGCGTCTGCTGGCCCTCGATCGCTCCCAGCAGGCGGTCGGCGAGCAGGATCATCCCGGCGCACGAGCCATAGGCGGGCATCCCGCCGCGCAGCCGCGCGCGGACCGGCTCGTACAGGTTGAAGGCGCGCAGCAGCTTGTCCATCGTCGTCGACTCCCCGCCGGGGATGACGAGCGCGTCGACGGCTTCGAGCTCCCTCTCGCGGCGGACCCCGACGGCCTCGGCGCCCACCGCACGCAGCGTGGCGAGGTGCTCGCGCACGTCGCCCTGCAGGGCCAGGACACCGATGGTGGGGGTCGTCGTCACGGCGTCCGATCCTAGGTGGCGTGCGGATACGCTCCGGCGATGGCCTCACATCCCGGGCAGTTGCAACCCCTCGCGGCGCAGGCCGCGCGGCTCGACGCCGAGCACGCCGCGACCGACCTGCGCGACCGCTTCCTGCTGCCCTCCGGCGTCGTCTACCTCGACGGCAACTCGCTCGGCGCGCTGCCCGCCGCCGTCCCGGCCGCGCTCGAGCGGGTGGTGCGCGAGGAGTGGGGCCGCGACCTCGTCTCGTCCTGGAACGCCGCCGACTGGTGGAACGCCCCCACCCGGGTCGGCGACCTCGTCGGGCGGCTGGTCGGCTCGGCCCGCGGGCAGGTCGTCGTCGGCGACACCACCACGCTCCGGCTCTACCAGGCGCTGCGCGCCGCCGCGGTGATGCGGCCCGGCGCCGGCGTCCTGGTCACCGACGCGGGCTCGTTCCCGACGGACCTCTACATGGCGCACGAGGTGGCGGCCGAGGTCGGGTGGCGCGTCGAGCTCGCGGACCCCGATGACCTCCCCGCGGTCCTCGAGAGGATCGCCGCAGGCGGCGAGCGGGTCGCGGCGGTGGCGTTCTCGCACGTCGACTACCGCACCGGGCGGCTGTGGGACCTGCCCGGGCTCGTGGCGGCCACGCATCGCGTCGGGGCGCTCGCGATCGTCGACCTGTGCCACTCGGCGGGCGCGCTGCCCGTCGGGCTCGACGACTCCGGCGTCGACCTGGCCGTCGGCTGCACGTACAAGTTCCTCAACGGCGGGCCCGGCTCGCCCGCATACCTGTACGTCCCGGCCCGCCACCAGGCGGCATTCGCCAACCCGGTGCCCGGCTGGCACGGCCACGCGGACCCGTTCGCCATGACAGGCACGTACGAACCCGCCGAGGGCGTCGCGCGGGCGCGGACCGGCACGCCGCCGATGCTCTCGCTCGCCGCCCTCGAGGCCGCGCTCACCGCCTTCGACGGCGTCGACGTCGCGGCCGTGCGCATCCGATCCCTGTCGCTCACGCGCTTCCTGCGGGCGTGCCTCGAGGCGCTCGTGCCGGGGGTCGACGTCGTCACGCCGCGGGACGACGAGCGTCGCGGCTCCCAGGTGTCCGTGCGCGACGAGCACGCCTACGGGATCGTCCAGGCGCTCATCGGGCGGGGCGTCGTCGGCGACTTCCGGGCGCCGGACGTCGTGCGGCTCGGCGTCGCCGCGCCCTACCTGACGCACACGGAGATGCTGACCGCCGCGGCGGCATACGCCGACGTGCTCGAGGCCGGCGAGCACCTGGACGAGCGGTACGCCCGCAGGTCGATCGTCACCTGACGTCGGTCAGCGGGCCAGGGCGTCCTCGCGGGCCGCGCGGGCGGCGACGACCTCGTCGGCCAGCCTGGACAGGCCCTCGAGCAGCACGGGACGCGCGGACGCCAGGCTGATCCGGACGCGGCCGGCGGCCTGCACGCCGAACGTCGCCCCCGGCGCCACGGCGACGTGACGGCGCTCCAGCAGACGGTGCGCGAAGGCGTCGGTGTCCTCCTCCTCCACGTCGACGAGCAGGTAGAAGGCGCCCTCGGGCCGCGAGTACCCGACGCCTCGAGCCGTGAGGAGCTCCATCGCCGCGTCCCGCCGCTCGCGATACGAGTCAACGGCGGCCGCGACCGCCTCCTGGGGCCCGGTGAGCGCGGCCAGCGCGCCGACCTGACCCACCGTCGAGGGGCAGGCGACCTCCGCCTCGGCGAGGTGGCCGAGAACCTCGACGAGCTCGCGGGACGGCGTCGCCACCCAGCCGATCCGCCAGCCCGTCATCGCATACGTCTTCGACACGCTGCCGAAGACGACCACGCGCCCGTCGGTGTCGAACGCCGCGGGCGACACGAACGGTGCACCGAACGTGATCGCCTCGTAGCACTCGTCGGACAGCAGCCACAGGTCGTTGCGCCGGGCGACGTCGACGAGCTGCTCGAGCACCGCCGCGGGGTACACCGCTCCGGTCGGGTTGTCCGGCGAGCAGACGAGCAGGGCGCGCGTGCGCGGCGTGATCGCGGCCTCCACCTCGGCGGGCACGGGCACGTACCCGCGCTCCGGCCGGGTCGGGTAGGTGCGCGGGATCGCGCCGGCGGCCGTCGCGGCCATCGCCCAGTTCGGGAACATCGGGTCGGGCAGCAGCACCTCGTCCCCCGGCCCGAGCACCGCCTGGAACGCCATCGACAGCCCGTGCATGGCGCCGTGAGTCACGACGACGTGGTCGGAGGTCGTCGCGCGGCCGGCCCGCGCCGTGACGCGTTCCGCGATCGCCGCGCGCAGCGCCGGGAGGCCGGTGGCGGACGTGTACCCGGTACGCCCCTCGCGCCCGGCCGCCGCGGCCGCCTCGACCACGTGGAGCGCCACCTCCTGGTCCGGCTCGCCGATCTCGAGGTGCAGCGCCTCGGGATCCGCCAGCGCGAGGTCCATGAGGGTGCGGATGCCGCTGCGCGGCACGAGCAGGGCGGGTGACGTGGGCGCGGGGATCGGCACGAACCGGATGTTACCGACCAGTACGGTCGTCAGGCCTCCCGCGCCAGCCCAAGGTGCCTGGTCACGCCGTCCCATCCGGGGAGAAGGGAGCGGACGAGACCCGCGAGGCCCGCAGGGAACACCTCGATGTCGAGCGCCTCCAGATCGTCGACCGCCCACCAGCGCACCTCGTCGAGCACGTCCGCCTCGACGTCGGTCCACTCCTCGCGCGAGAACGCCGGGAGGGTGGCCGTGTCGACCCGGGAGAGGAAGAACTCCTCGTCCTGCCGGCACCACCGCGCGAAGAAGTCGAACAGCGCCTGGCGCGTGCAGACCGGACCGGCCAGCTCGTCGGGCGCCAGCGTGATGCCGGTCTCCTCGCGCAGCTCCCGCGCGGCGGCCTGCCGCGGGGTCTCGCCCGCGTCGATCCCGCCGCCGACGGTGAACCACCAGGAGCGCTCCGGCTGGTCGACGTCGTGGCCGCGTACGAGCAGCACGCGGTCCGCCTCGTCGAGCAGGATCACGCGGGCCGCGCGCCGGTACGGGATGCCGTCCGGCCCCGGCACCCAGTCGGGCCCCAGCTCGGGCATGTCAGCGGGTGGGGTGGCTCACCAGCCGCGCTCGGCCAACCGGTGCGGCACCGGCACGTCGTCGACGTTGATGCCGACCATCGCCTCGCCGAGCCCGCGCGACACCTTGGCGATGACGTCCGGGTCGTCGTAGAAGGTCGTCGCCTTGACGATCGCGGCGGCCCGCTGCGCGGGGTTCCCGGACTTGAAGATGCCGGAGCCGACGAACACGCCCTCGGCCCCGAGCTGCATCATCATCGCGGCGTCGGCCGGGGTGGCGATTCCGCCCGCGGTGAAGAGCACCACCGGCAGCTTGCCTGCCTTGGCGACCTCGGCCACCAGGTCGTACGGCGCCTGCAGCTCCTTGGCCGCCAGGAACAGCTCGTCCTCCGGCAGGGAGGTCAGGCGACGGATCTCGTCGCGGATGGTCCGCATGTGCGTGGTCGCGTTGGAGACGTCGCCGGTGCCGGCCTCGCCCTTGGAGCGGATCATCGCCGCGCCCTCGGTGATGCGGCGCAGCGCCTCGCCCAGGTTGGTCGCACCGCAGACGAAGGGAACGGTGAACGCCCACTTGTCGATGTGGTGGCTGTAGTCGGCCGGGGTCAGCACCTCGGACTCGTCGACGTAGTCGACGCCGAGCGCCTGCAGCACCTGCGCCTCGACGAAGTGCCCGATCCGCGCCTTGGCCATCACCGGGATGGACACCGCGGCGATGATCCCGTCGATGAGGTCGGGGTCGCTCATGCGGGCGACGCCGCCCTGCGCGCGGATGTCGGCCGGGACGCGCTCGAGCGCCATGACGGCGACCGCGCCCGCGTCCTCGGCGATCTTCGCCTGCTCCGGCGTGACGACGTCCATGATCACGCCGCCCTTGAGCATCTCGGCCATGCCGCGCTTCACCTTGGCGGTGCCGACGACGCCGGAGGTGGTCTCGTTCTCGCTGGTCACGTGTGCCTCGCCTACGAAAGGTGGTGGAGGATCGTCTTGTTCCATGCTAGCGGCGGCCCGTCGACCGGTCCCCGGCCGTCTCAGCCGCGAGGCAGCACGTGACGAAGGCCCGCGGGCCATTCGTCGTCCAGCTCGAAGGTGACGGGCTCGGGGGCGCTGCCGGCGAGGCGCAGCAGCCGCACCAAGGGCGCCCGCCTGGCGCTGCGCGTCAGGGCGACGGCGTCGTTGTGGAACCGCCGGGCGAGCTGCATGCGGAACCAGGCGGCCGAGAGGTCGTCGAGCAGGGCGCCGCCCGCCTCGTCGGTCACCATGAGCGCGACCTCGTGCGGGTCGTCGAGCACCTCGCGCAGGGCGCCGGTCAGGTCGCTCTCCAGCTGTCCCCGGTCCTGGCCGTCGACGGCCGCGCGGGCGGTCGCGGACCCCTCGGCGAGCGCCCGGCGCAGCTCGCGCGCGGCCCCGGGCGCGCCGGTGTCGCCACCCGCCGCGAGGGCCGCCCAGGCGGCCTCGCCGACGACGATCGAGCTCGCCGGGTCGAGCACGCCGGACGTGGCCAGCTCGGCGGCAGCGGTGGCCCGCCGCACCAGCTGCTGGTCGAGGACGCTGCGGGAGGCCTCGACGCGTCGGTGCAGCCGGTCGAGGCGGCTGGCGTCGACCCACACGAACCACAGGACCAGCGCCAGCAGGATGCCGACGACGAGGACGACCTCGGCCCAGCTCAAGGTCACCGGTTCTCCTTGCCCGCGCGGCGCCCGCGCGGGCCGCGCTGCGACGACGGGTCCTCGCCCACGGGGGCGTCGTGGCCGGCCACGGCCATCTCGTAGACGGCGAGCACCTGGTCGGTGACCCCGGACCAGTCGTAGCGGCGCACGGTCTGCCGGCCGGCGGCGACGGTGTCCCGCCGCAGCTGCGGGTCGTCGAGGACGCGCAGCAGCGTCGCGGCCAGGTCGGCGCTGTCACCCGTGCGGAACAGCACGCCCGCCTGCCCCTCGTCGAGCACGCGGGAGAACGCGCCCAGGTCGCTCGCCACGACAGGCGTCCCGGCGGCCATCGCCTCGACGAGGACGATGCCGAACGACTCCCCGCCGGTCTGCGGCGCGCAGTACACGTCCGCCGAGGCGAGCAGCTCCGCCTTCTTCTCGTCGGACACCCCACCGAGGAACTCGACCGACGACGCCCGCGGACCGAGGATCTCGGCGGCCTCGCCGGGCCCGAAGTCGCCCCGGCCCGCGACGAGGAATCGGGCGCCCGGGATCCGGTCGAGGACCGCGGGCACGGCGCCCAGCAGCACCGGCAAGCCCTTGCGCGGCTCGTCGAGCCGGCCGAGGAACGCGATCGTCGGCGCCTCGAGCGTGCCGGTCCAACGCTCGTCCCTGCCTGCCGCGGCGAACCTGTCGACGTACACGCCGTTCGGGATCACCACGGCGTCGCCGCCCAGGTGCTCGACGAGCGTGCGGCGGGCGTCCTCCGACACGGCGATCCGGGCGGAGATCTTCTCCAGCGACTGCCGCACCAGCGGGTACGCGATCTGGAGCGAGCGCGACCGGCTCATCGAAGAGTGGAAGGTGCCGACGATCGGGCCCTGCGCGATCCACATGGCCAGCATCCCCACGCTGGGGGTCACAGGTTCGTGCAGGTGCAGCACGTCGAACTCCCCCGCGGCCAGCCACTTGCGCACGCGCGCCGCCGTCACCGGCCCGAACGTCAGGCGGGCGACCGAGCCGTTGTAGTGCACCGGCACGGCGCGACCCGCTGCGACGACGTAGTCCGGGAGCGGGGTGTCGTCGGCGGCCGGGGCGAGCACCGACACCTCGTGGCCGCGGGCGATGAGCTCTTCGGCGAGGTCGCGCACGTGGAACTGCACGCCGCCCGGCATGTCGAACGAGTAGGGGCAGACGAGGCCGACCTTGAGGTGGTGGTGCCGCTGTCGCGACAGAGCCCTCATCGGGTGGCCTCCGACTCGACCGTGGCGGCGTACCGATCGGGGTCGAGGTCCTCGATGAACACGCGCTGCAGCATGTGCCAGTCCTCGGGGTGCTCCCGGATCGCGTCGCCGAGGATGTCCACCCACGCCTGCGTCATCACACGTATCCGCTCGCGCGTCGGCAGGTCGGCCGGGGGGGTCGGCACCTCGGTGAACTCGAAGTGGATGCCCCACGGCGACCGGGCGGCCCGACGCCGTGCACCGCGGAGGCGCTCGTACGTGATCGCGGTGACCACCACGGGGGCGCCCGTGCTGACGCCCAGCGCGGCCGGCCCGGCGGCCACGCGCGCGCGGTGCCCGAAGAGGTCCACCTCGACGCCCTTCGCCGACAGGTCGCGGTCGGCCAGCAGGGCCAGGACGCCGGGGCCGGTACGCGTGACCCGCACGAGCTGGCGGAACACGTCGCCGGTGCCGCTCGTCGGGATGATCCGCAGGCCGATGCCCTCCCGGAACGTGAGGAACTCCTGGTACACCTCTTCGGGCTCGAGCCGCTCGGCCACGGTGGTGACCGGCGCGAGCTCGCGCGCCGCCCACGCGCCGGCCAGGTCCCAGTTGCCCAGGTGGCCCAGGACGAGCACCACCTGACGCCCCTCGTCCAGGTGGGGCTGGACGGCCTCCCGGTGCCCCACCGTCACGCGCGAGTCGATCTGCGCCCAGCGGCGACCTGGCAGCGTGAACGCCTCGCCGAAGTAGCGCAGGTACGTGCGCATGCCCCTGCGCGACAGCCGGCGGAGGCCCGCGGTGTCGAGGTCGGGACGCACGCGCGCGAGGTTCGCCTCCAGCCGCCGGACTCCGGAGCCGTGCTTGAGCCAGACGACATCGGCGGCGACGAACATCGCCCCCCGCACCAGCGGCTCGGGAAGGCGCCTGCCCCAGCGCCAGGCCGCCGCGTAGGCGCGGCCCAGATCCAGCCTCAAGAGGAGGCCTCCTGCACCTGGCGGCGCACGACGAGCATCCGCTGCACGATGGTGACCAGCGACGCGACCGCGAGCAGGCCGAGGGCGACCGTGAGCAGCGGGCGCGGCACGCCGAGCCCGACCACCCCGGCGGCGACGAGCGTGACGAGGATGCGGTCGCCGCGCTCCGCGATGCCCACGTTGGCCGTCATGCCCAGGCCCTCGGCGCGGGCCCGCGCGTACGGCACGATCGCGCCGAGCACCAGGCACGCCAGCGCGAGGATCGCGGTGAGCCGGTCGGCGCCCCGGCCGGTGTACCAGATCACCAGGCCGGCGAAGATCGCGCCGTCGACGAACCGGTCGAGCGTCGAGTCGAGGAAGGCGCCCCACGGGCCGCTACGGCCGGCGCGACGCGCCATCAGCCCGTCGATCGTGTCCAGGATGGTGGTCACGCCGAGCAGGAGTGAGCCGAGGAACAGGTGGCCCGTCGGGAACAGCCACAGCGCCAGTGCGACCGACACGACGGTGCCGCCGATCGTCACCTGGTCGGGCGTGATGCCTGCCTTGAGCAGGCCGTCGGCCAGCGGTCCCATGAGACGGCCCCAGGCCGTCCGCAGCCGGCTCAGCACGCGGGGCTCCCCTCGTCGGTGATCGCCTGAGCCCACGCGGCGGCGAGCCGTGCGCGGGTGTCGGCCAGGATCTCCGGCAGCGCCCGGGTGCGGGCCACGATCGGCAGGAAGTTGGAGTCGCCGCGCCACCGCGGCACCACGTGCTGGTGCAGGTGCGCGGCGATGCCCGCGCCGGCCACGTCGCCGATGTTCATGCCGAGATTGAACCCCTGCGGGCCGTAGGCCGTGCGCAGCGCGCGCATGGCGATCCGCGTCGTGAGGCCGAGCTCGGTGACCTCGTCGGGCGTCAGCTCGGTGTAGTCCGCGACATGCCGGTACGGGCAGACGAGCACGTGGCCGGAGTTGTACGGGTACAGGTTGAGCAGGGCATACGTCAGAGCGCCGCGGCCGACGACGAGGCTGTCCTCGTCGCGCAGCGACGGCGCCCGGCAGAACGGGCACCCGTCCCCCGCGGCGCCGTCGACGGGCTTGTTCTCCCCGCCGATGTACGCCATCCGGTGGGGCGTCCAGAGCCTCTCGAACCCGTCCGGCACGCCGGCGAGCTCGGCCGCGGCCGGATCTTCGCTCACACCTGCACCCGGTCCCGCACGGCCACCACGATCCGCTCGATCGCCTCGTCGACCGGCACGCCGTTGTCCTGGTGCCCGTCGCGGTAGCGGAAGGAGACGGCCCCCGCCGCCACGTCCTCCCCGCCGGCGATGAGCACGAACGGCACCTTCTCCTTGGAGGCGTTGCGGATCTTCTTGCCGAACCGGTCGTCCGACAGGTCGACCTCCGCTCGGATGCCCTTGGCCGCCAGCTTGGCCACGACGTCCTTGAGGTAGTCGTCGAACGCCTCAGCCACCGGCACCGCCACCACCTGGACGGGCGCCAGCCAGGCCGGGAACGCACCGGCGTAGTGCTCGACGAGGATCGCGAAGAACCGTTCGATCGACCCGAAGAGCGCGCGGTGGATCATCACGGGTCGCTGTCGCGTGCCGTCGGCCGCGGTGTACTCCAGCTCGAACAGCTCCGGCTCGAAGAAGTCGAGCTGGATGGTCGACAGCTGCCAGGTCCGCCCGATCGCGTCCTTGGCCTGGACCGAGATCTTCGGGCCGTAGAAGGCCGCGCCCCCGGGGTCGTCGACCAGCTGGAGCCCCGACTCGGTGGCGACCTCGCGCAGCGTCGCGGTCGCCTCCTCCCAGCTCGCGTCGTCGCCCACGGACTTCTTCGGGTCGCGCGTCGACAGCTCGAGGTAGAACTCGTTGAGGCCGTAGTCGCGCAGAAGGTCCAGCACGAAGGTGAGCAGCGACGCGAGCTCCTCGCGCATCTGCTCGCGCGTGGTGTAGATGTGCGCGTCGTCCTGCGTGAAGCCGCGAGCGCGGGTCATGCCCTGCACCACGCCGGACTTCTCGTAGCGGTACACCGTGCCGAACTCGAACAGGCGCAGCGGCAGCTCGCGGTAGCTGCGGCCGCGGGCCCGGTACACGAGGTTGTGCATCGGGCAGTTCATCGGCTTGAGGTAGTAGTCCTGCCCCTCGCGCTTGACGGTGCCGTCCTCGTGGAACTCGGTGTCCAGCCGCATCGGGGGGTACATCCCGTCGGCGTACCAGTCCAGGTGCCGCGACGTGTGGAACAGCTGGGCCTTGGTGATGTGCGGGGTGTTGACGAACGAGTAGCCCGCCTCGACGTGCCGGCGCCGGCTGTACTCCTCCATCTCCATGCGGATGATGCCGCCCTTGGGATGGAACACCGCCAGGCCGGAGCCGATCTCGTCCGGGAAGGAGAACAGGTCCAGCTCGGAACCGAGGCGGCGGTGGTCGCGGCGCTCCGCCTCGGCGATCCGTTCGAGGTGGGCCTTGAGCTCGTCCTTCGTCGGCCACGCCGTGCCGTAGACGCGCTGCAGCTGGGGGTTCTTCTCGCTGCCGCGCCAGTACGCCGCGGCGGAGCGGGTGAGCTGGAAGCCGTTGGCGATCAGCCGGGTGCTCGGCAGGTGCGGGCCGCGGCACAGGTCCTGCCACGCGACGGTGCCGTCGCGGCGGACGTTCTCGTACATCGTCAGGCCGCCGAGGCCGACCTCGACGGACGCCCCGTCCTCGTGGTCCGCCTCGCCCTTCAGGCCGATGAGCTCGAGCTTGTACGGCTCGGCGGCCTCGATCTCGCGGGCCGCGGCCTCGGAGACGTCGACGCGGCGGAAGGTCTGCCCCTCCTTGACGATGCGGGCCATCACCTTCTCGAGCTCGCGCAGGTCGTCGGGCGTGAACGGGTGCTCGACGTCGAAGTCGTAGTAGAACCCGTCGGTGATCGGCGGGCCGATGCCGAGCCGCGCCGACGGGTTGACCTCCTGGACGGCTTGCGCCAGCACGTGCGCCGTCGAGTGCCGCAGCACGGCCAGGCCGTCCGGCTCTCCGATGGTCACGGCCCCGACGACGGCGCCGTCCGGGAGCTCGCGCGCCAGGTCGCGCAGCTCGCCGTCCACGCGCACGACGACGACGTCACGGCGCTCGCCGAACAGGTCGGTGCCCGTCGTGCCCGCCGCCACGGTCGTCACGACGCCGTCGACGGTCAGGGTGATCTGCTCGGACACGACTGATGCTCCTCGGGGGCCGGGTTGCCTCGCGGCTCACGGCTGACCGCCGGGCCGGGCGTGCTCGATGCTACCGACCTTGGGTGCCCGCCTGGTCCTCGGAGCCAGGGACGGGCTCAGACGCGCTGCAGCTCGTCGTCGGGCACCACCGGCGTGCGGTTGCGCGACCGGAGCCAGCCGACCACCGAGATGGCGGTGAAGGCCAGCATCACCGCGCCCTGCCGGGCGAGCGTCGCAGGGCTGCGCTCCTGCTCGCCGAGGATCGCGGGCAGCGCGAGCACCGCGAAGACGAAGGCGAACGTCGCGTAGAAGCCCGCCCAGAGGCGCTTGGAGTGGAGGAAGACCTCCCGGCCCGGGAGCAGCGTCAGGGGTAGCAGGCTCGTGACGAGGTACGTCAGCCCCTCGATCGTCGTCGCGGACAGCGTGTCGGCCGTGAACCCGGCGAACCCGCCGACGGGAGCGTTCTCTGCCTGGCCGCCCTTCGAGCCGAAGAACATCGAGTAGGCGACCCAGGCGGCGATCGCGAAGACGAAGACCACGGTGTGCCGGGCGATGACGGCCTTGCTCTTGCGCACCTGGTCCGCGCCCTCCCCCGCGTTCACGCCGACGACCAGGCCGAGGAAGAGGCCCGGCGACAGGGCGAGGAAGCGGCCGACGCCCACGCCGGCGAGAGCCGCCAGGAGGCCGATGGGCTCGGCCCGCACCTCGGCGTCGACGCCCCACCACGTGCGGGCGAGCAGCGCCCCTACCTGGGAGGCGACCACCGTGATGAGCGTCAGCGCCACGAACAGCGAGGCAATGGTGGAGAGCGAGCGGGCGTCCCAGGCCAGGTGCGGGTCGGCCAGGCCGAAGGCGGCTCCCGCAAGGAGCGCGACCAGCAGCGGGCCGGCCAGGGACCATCGCGTGCGCCTGGACACCTGGTCGACCGCCCGGTTGAGCGTGAGGGCCACGGCCGCCATGGCACGGCCCATGCGGCCGTGCGAGCGCTTCTCGATCGCGGAGTCCAGCAACGAGCCGGGCAGCGCCACGAGGAGGAACCAGAGCGCGGCCGTCGCAGCGCCCACGGCGATCCGGCGCGGGTCGGCCAGGACGTCACGGAACGTCGGGAGGCTGTTGTGCAGGATCGTCGGATCCGCGGCCGGCGGCGGC
>Ga0207816_1000238_pt1 | contig 13288 bp, 13 predicted proteins | sample LuqExpMetageno10_FD_187768 | JGI IMG/M metagenome (GOLD analysis project Ga0207816, IMG submission 187768) | Tropical forest soil microbial communities from Luquillo Experimental Forest, Puerto Rico - Sample 10 (SPAdes) | ecosystem: Environmental > Terrestrial > Soil > Tropical forest ... | reverse complement strand
GTCTGTGGCGGCCGTGTTGTGTTCGCTGGCCGAAGCCGGGCGCCTGGGCGAAGTGGAACTCGCGAGCCTCGGCACGGTGGCGGATGGCCACATCGCCTTACCGGCGCGTTGTCCGAATTGTCACGAAGGGGAGCCAGAGTTGTCCGAGGTGGACGATGGTTTCGAGTTCACGTGCCCCGAGTGCGAATACACATCGGGAACGGGCGCGTCGAAGCTGGAGGCCTACGCGCGCTTCATGGCGGGCAAGCCCACGCGCGAACGCGCTTGAGGTGAGCGCTTACGGGAATCAACACCCGTGAAACCCGGGACCGGCCGGCGAATCGGCACGATCCTGGCCAGTGAGCTTTTACGGGAGGCGGGCAGGTCGCCTGTTCCGGCGAAATCGCCAGCCCATGCGGCGTTTCACGCCTTGTCGCTTTCCGCGGTAGCAGGCTGCAAGGCCTCGCGCTCCGCCCATGTTTTCCATGCCCGGTGGAGCCGCCCGGCGGAAATCGGCTGCAGGAAACCAAGCCACTGACCGACCCGATCGATATCGAAGCCGCGCTCGAAGAGATCCGCCGCGTACGTGTTGCGCAAGGTTTGCGGGCTTGCGCGCTCGGCGCGCGTTTGCGCCACGCCGGCGGCTTCCATCAGGGCGTCGATGGCGCGCAGCACCGTGGCCTTGTGCATCGGGCGTCCCGAAGGCGATCCCGGAAACACGAGTTGTCCTGGCAAGCCAGCCAGCTTGCGCGCTTCGAGCCACGCGCCGAGCACATCGACGGCAAACGGCGCGAGCCGCGCAACGCGCGCGAACACCGGGTTGGCGGCTTCGATCGTGACCGATTCCGAGCCGATGGCCACGCAGTCGAGTGTCAGCGCGATGGCGTCTCCCGTTTTCAACCCGCCCCCAAGAAAGATCGCGACGAGCGCCCGGTCGCGGCGTTCCCGCCATCGCTTTGCAGCAGATGGCACGACGAGCGGCGAGAACAGCTGGCCGATGATCGCGGCGCGTTCAGCGGGCGTGAGAAAACCAGTCGGCTCGTTCTCGCGGGCGTTGCGCCACGCGGCTTCACCGTCCTGAGCGATGAAGCGCGCGGGATTCGTGGAGGCGAGTTCGATTTCGCGCACGTGATCGAGCACGCGCTCGATGAGTCGCAGGTAGCGAAGCCGCTGCGGCTTCTTCACTTCGAGACTCGCGACGAATTCGGCAATCGTGCCGGTGTCCACGGTCATGATGGTTTTGCGCTTGAGCGCGAGCCATTCAAGAAAGCGTCCCCACTGCACGCGATAGACCTCGGCGGAGGACCGGCGTAAGTCCTGTGAGGCGAGCCAGGCGTCGAACGCGGCGACGGGGTCGCGCTGCCAATCCTGGCGCTGCTGGTCGAAGAGGTCGCGTGAGGAAGTGGAGGATGCCATCTCTATCATTCCGTTAGTTGCGTTGCCAGACCATTATAGCCGGATCATCGCTGGCGCGACCGATCGGCGCAATGTGCCCTCGACATACGATCAACCACCCCAGGCGCGTGCGCGTCGCGTGGCGCCGTTCCGACCCGCCTGCCGGCGTGCTTCCTCTGCGCATTGCGCGGCGCGTTCATAGGCCGAGACGGCAAACGCGAACACGGCTGGCAGCGCGTTGGACTTGCCGAAGTCGACGGTGTCGTCCGTTTCTGGCCAGGCGAGGTCGCCCGGCCGCTGAAAGAGGCCGAGCATGAGGGCGTCGTGGCGGCTGGCGAAGCCGAGATCCGCAAGTGCCTCTGCCTCGATGGCATGCAGCAGGCGCCAGGTGAGCGGGACCTGGCGCGCGATATAGCGCTGCGCGATGTTGCGGACGATGAGTTCGAGGTCGCGGGCGGCGGCCTGAAAGCGCAAGGCGGCCAGGTCGTGCTCGCGCGGCAGTTCGGTTGGGAGGGACATCGACGGCTCCAGTCGGACTTACACTGTATAAATATACAGTAGTCGACCCAATCGCGCAGCCTCGTACGTTCGGCCAGGGGGAGCGGTGAGGCGGGCTTTCAGCCGTGGATCACCACGAGCAGCGCGCGCGCCTCGCCCTTGCCCGCGTTGCGGATCGCGTGCGGCTGATCGGCGATGTAGCGCGCCGTGTCCGCCGCCTTCAGACGCTGCGTCGCACCGGCCGCCTCCACCTCGATGCTGCCCTGCAACACCGTGAGGTGCTCGCGCGTGCCCGGTTCGTGTGCGCCGGAAACCAGCGCGCCGCCGGGCTTGAGCGTCAGTTCATACCACTCGAAATGGCCGGCGAGCTCGATCGGCCCCCACACGCGCAACTGGTAACCGGCCTCGTGGCCGAGCAACGTCGGGATGTCGTGCGGCCCGGCCACGGCGATCGCTTCGGGCGCCTTCGGGGCGGCGAACAGCGAATCGAGCTTGACGCCCAGCGCGTTGGTGAGCCGCCAGGCCACGGCAATGGTCGGATTCGCCTTGTCACGCTCGATTTCCGATAGCATGGATTTCGAGACGCCCGCGGCGCGCGAGAGATCGTCAAGCGTCATCTTGCGCTCGGTGCGCAGCCGCTGGATCTGCTCGCCTACGCGCGGCGGCGCAATCGCGGCGGGTACGGCGGATGCAGGCGATACGCCCGATGCAGCCGATGCGGGCGCGTCAGGTGCGGTAACCGCCGGGGCGGTGCGTGGTTTGCGCTTGCTTGCCATTCGCGGCCTCATCGTTTAGAGTGCGTTCGACATATCGAACTCAGGTTCGAAATAAAGGAAATTTTCGCCAGCGGCTGACGGCGACTATATCAAACCGCGGCAGGCCGCGGCTATGAAAGGAGCACGATTCATGCGTACCCCGTATATCGATCACTTGCGCGCAACGCTCGACCAGATTCGCGCAGACGGCTTCTACAAGAACGAGCGCGTGATCGCCACGCCCCAGTCCGCCGAAATCCGGCTTGCCGACGGCAGCGACGTGCTCAACTTCTGCGCGAACAACTACCTCGGGCTCGCCAACGATGCGCGCCTCATCGCTGCCGCGAAAGACGGGCTCGAGCGCGACGGCTTCGGCATGGCGTCGGTGCGTTTCATCTGCGGCACCCAAACCGTGCACAAGCAGCTCGAAAGCGCGCTCGCCGCGTTCCTGCAGACCGAAGACTGCATACTCTACTCGAGCTGTTTCGACGCGAACGGCGGCCTCTTCGAAACGCTGCTCGGCGAAGACGACGCCATCATCAGCGACGAACTCAATCACGCGAGCATCATCGACGGCGTACGCCTTTCGAAGGCGCGCCGCTACCGCTACAAGAACAACGATCTTTCGGATCTCGAAGCAAAGCTGCGCGAAGCCGACGAAGCCGGCGCGCGCTACAAGCTCATCGCTACCGACGGCGTGTTCTCGATGGACGGCATCATCGCCGACCTCAAGGGCATCTGTGATCTCGCCGACCGCTATGACGCGCTCGTGATGGTCGACGACTCGCATGCGGTGGGCTTCATCGGCGCGCATGGACGCGGCACGCCCGAGCATTGCGGCGTGGCGAAACGCGTGGACATCATCACCGGCACGCTCGGCAAGGCGCTTGGCGGCGCCTCGGGCGGCTATATCGCGGCGAAGCAGGAAGTGGTCGATCTGCTGCGTCAGCGCTCGCGCCCCTATCTCTTCTCGAACACGCTCACGCCGAGCATTGCGGCCGCGTCGCTTGCGGTGCTCGAACTGATTGCGAGCGATGAAGGCGCGCAACTGCGTCGGCGCGTGCGCGAGAACGGCGCGCAGTTTCGCCGCGATATGAGCGCGCTCGGCTTTACGCTCGTGCCCGGCGAACACCCGATCATTCCCGTGATGCTCGGCGACGCGCAGGTCGCCACGAAGATGGCCGATGCGCTCCTGCACGAGGGTGTCTACGTGATCGGCTTCTCGTATCCCGTCGTGCCGAAGGGCCGCGCGCGCATTCGCACGCAGATGAGCGCCGCACACACGCCCGAGCAGATCGGGCGCGCCGTCAACGCTTTTGCGCACGTCGGCAAGCAGCTCGGCGTGATTTGACAAGGATTGCGAATCAAATGAAAGCTCTCGCCAAACTCGAACGCGCGCCCGGACTCACGCTCACGCGCGTGAAGAAGCCCGAAGTCGGCCATAACGACGTGATGATCAAGATCCGCAAGACAGCGATCTGCGGCACGGACATCCACATCTGGAAATGGGACGACTGGGCGCAGAAGACCATTCCGGTGCCGATGCACGTTGGGCACGAATACGTGGGGGAGATCGTCGAGATGGGCCAGGAGGTGCGCGGCTTCCAGATCGGCGACCGCGTATCGGGCGAAGGGCATATCACGTGCGGATTTTGCCGCAACTGCCGCGCGGGGCGGCGCCACCTGTGCCGTAACACGACGGGCGTGGGCGTGAACCGCGAAGGCGCGTTCGCCGAATATCTCGTGATCCCGGCCTTCAACGCGTTCAAGATCCCGCCCGAAATCTCCGACGATCTCGCCGCGATTTTCGATCCGTTCGGCAACGCCACGCACACGGCGCTCTCGTTCGACCTCGTGGGCGAGGACGTGCTCATCACGGGCGCGGGGCCGATCGGCATCATGGCCGTGGCGATCGCGAAGCACGTGGGCGCGCGCAACGTCGTCATCACCGATGTCAACGACTATCGCCTCGAACTCGCGCGCAAGATGGGTGCGACGCGTGCCGTGAACGTCGCGCGCGAGTCGCTGCGCGACGTGATGGCGGATCTGCACATGACCGAAGGCTTCGACGTGGGGCTCGAAATGTCGGGCGTGCCGAGCGCGTTCACGGCGCTGCTCGAGTCGATGAACCACGGCGGCAAGGTCGCGCTGCTCGGCATTCCGCCCGCGCAGACCGCCATCGACTGGAACCAGGTGATCTTCAAGGGTCTGGAAATCAAGGGCATTTACGGCCGCGAGATGTTCGAGACCTGGTACAAGATGGTCGCGATGCTGCAAAGCGGGCTCGATCTCTCGCCCATCATCACGCACCGCTTCAAGGTGGACGACTACGAGAAAGGGTTTGCGGCCATGCTCTCGGGCGAGAGCGGCAAGGTGATTCTCGACTGGTCCGAGCCTTAAGCACGCTGCGTTTCATTGTGCGGCGGCTGGCGCACCGGCGCCCGGCGCATCGGCGCCCGGCGCGGGCTGCGCGAATTCGGCCTCGATGCGCACGCCGATTTCGTCGCCCACGGCCGGATACCAGGTCGTCAACCCGAACGCCGCACGGCTGAACCGGCCCGTGGCCGCGAAGCCGAGCGTGGGCTGCTTCGTGAGCGGATTCGGCGCGTAGCCGTTCAGGGTAACGTCGAGCGTGACCGGCTGCGTCACGCCCCGTATCGTGAGATTCCCGGTGAGCGTGCCGCGCCCGTCGCCCGTGCGCCCGAAATGCGCGCTCGTGAAACGGATCTGCGAAAAGCGTTGTGCGTCGAGCATTTGCGGGCCTTTCACCATGGCGTCGAGCGCGGGCACATTGGTGTCGAGGCTCGTGGCGTCGATGGTCGCCTCGACCGTGGCCGCATCGAAGCCGCCCGCGCGCCAGTCGAGCGTTGCCTGCGCGCGGTCGAAGCGCATGACGAAGCGCGAGTAGTGCAAGTGATCGACGTCGAACACGATGCTCCAGTGATGCGCGTCCAGCGTGTAGCGCCCCGGCGGCACGTCGGCTTCGGTGTGGCTCACGCTGTGCGTGACGACGCGCAGTGGCGTGCATGCGGCGAGGCTGGCTGCGCACAGCGCCACGCAGAAGGCGCGGCGCGAACCGCGAACGAGAGGCGCAAACGGCCGGTCTTTCATCTCTTTTCCCATTAGCTCGTCGATACTTTCCAGTACGTTTGGCGACCCGCGTTTCTTCCACGCGGTTCGCGAAGCATAACGCGTCGGGCCGGATCGCAGCGAAGCGGACCCGACTGCCCCAGGTGACACGCACATTGCGCGCCGCGCGAAACTCGGGTTTCATACGCCCATTGGAGTCCGAACGAGCAGAGCCGACCTATGCCAGCCACGAACCACGCCGTGCTTTTTCACGCCACGCTCGTGCGCGACGTCGATGCGATGACGGCCGCCACGGCGCGCTCGTTCGGGCGGCACACGCACGACCAGTACGGCGTAGGCGTGATCGATCGCGGCGGCCATGTCTCGCTGAGCGACGCGGGCCAGGTCGAGGCCGTGCCCGGCGATCTCATCCTCGTCAATCCCGGCGAGGTGCACGACGGCCGGCCGCTCGACGCCGCAGGCCGCACGTGGCGCATGCTGTATTTCGAGCCGCGCTGGATCGACGCGCTGCAAGCCGACATCACGCAGGGCGACGACGCCTCGTTCGCGCTGCACGCGCCGGTGATCAGCGAACCGCGGTTGCGCGTACTGTTCGATGCCGCGTTCGCCCACGTGACCCACCTAAGCAACCAAAGCAACGAAAGCGACCAAGCCGGCGACCTGTCGCAAATGGCTTTCTACGGCGCGGCGCTCGAAGTCATGACGCGCCTCGTCGAGGCGCTCGGCCACCGGCGCGCGCTCGCGCAATGCTCGCCGGCATCGCTTGCGCGTGTGCGCGAGATGATCGACACCGATCCCGCCCAGCCGTTTTCGCTCGCCGAACTCGCCCGCGCGGCGGGGCTGAGCCGCTTCCAACTCCATCGCGGCTTCCTGCGCGCGTTCGGCGTCGCGCCGCATGGCTACATCCTGCATCGCCGTGTTGCGCTCGCGCGGCGCCTGCTCAAGGCGGGGCACGCGCCAGCGCAAGCAGCGCTGGCCGCTGGATTCTGCGACCAGAGCCACCTGAACCGCGCGTTTGCGCGGCAGTTCGGTGTGTCGCCGGGCCGCTACCGGCTCGCGCGCGCGGCGTGATTCCCTCGCGCTGACGCACATCGATCCAAGACGGCGCGCCGTGGTGGGCCTATACAGGCGTATCACCACGAGGAGCGCTCCATGTCGAAACGATTGCCGTCGCGCGAAAACGCACGACGCACTACCCTGTCCCCCCGATCCGTCGCCCATCTGCAACTGACGGGCGCCATGCTGACCGTAGGCAGCACGGTGATCGCCAGCAAGGCCATCGGCGCCGGGCTCGATCCGCTGCCGGCCACCGCGCTGCGCTTCGCCGTTGCGTTGCCGGTGTTTCTGCTGCTCATGCGTCTCACCGGCACCGCGTTTCCGCGCCCGGGCCTGCGCGACGCGCTGCTGCTCCTCGCCCAGGCCGCGATCGGCAGCGTCGGCTATACGGTCTTGCTGATCGCCGGCACGCAGCGCACTTCCGCGAGCGACGCCGGCATCATCCTCGGGACCCTGCCAGCCGTCTGCGCGTTGACGGCGGCGCTGGTGCTCGGCGAGCGGCTGCGTGCGAGCACGCTCGCCTCGGTGACGATCGCGAGCCTCGGCGTGGCGATGGTCACGCTCGCACCCGGGGAGCATCGCGACGGCGTCCGCTCGCTCACGGGTGATGCGATGATTCTCGGCGCAGTCGTCTGTGAAAGCTTGTTCGTCCTGCTAAACAAGCGGCTTTCGCAGCCGTGGCCGCCGCTTGCGCAGGCTGCCGCGATGACGGGCCTCGGCTTCGTCGTTTCCGGCGCGTGTGCGCTGCCTGGCTGGCTCGGCGCGGCCCATGCCGTGCCATTGCACGCCTTGCTCGGCGTGGCGTATTACGCGCTCGTGCCGACCGTGGGTGGATTCTGGCTCTGGTACGCGGGCGCCGCGCGCGTGCCCGGCGGCGAGGCCGCCGTCTTCACGGCAGTGGCGCCTGTGTCGAGCGTCGCGCTCGCCACGCTGCTGCTGGGCGAGCCGTTCACCCCCACGCGCGCGATGGGGCTCGCGCTGGTTGTCGGGGCGGTGGTCTCGGGTCCCTTACTTACGGGCCGCGTAAACGGCCGGCGCGACCTAAGCGGCGCGCGCGACAGCAACGCATCTTGACATGGGAGAATGATCGTTCTACATTGCGTACTGGGAGAACGATCATTCTCCAGATGATCCACGCAATGCGGTTGACCGAACGAAGCCATGAACACACCCGCCGTCCCGAATCCTGAAGCGCGTGAGGCCGACGCGCGCGAGCGCCTGCTCGACGCCGCCGAGGCGCTGATCTATGCGGGCGGCATCCACGCAACGGGTGTCGACGCAATCGTCCGCGCGGCGGGCGCGGCGCGCAAGAGCTTCTACACGTATTTCGACTCGAAGGACGCGCTCGTCGCGGCTGCGCTTTCGCGGCGCGACGAGCGCTGGATGCGCTGGTTCGTCGCCGGCACGCTCGCGCGCGGGCGCACGCCGCAGGCACGCCTCATCGGCATGTTCGACGTATTGCGCGAATGGTTCGGGTCAGACGTCTTTCACGGCTGCGCGTTCCTCAATGCCGCCGGCGAAATCGCCTCGCCCGACGATCCTGTGCGCGTGGTCGCGCGACACCACAAGGAACGCCTGCTCGAATTCGTGCGCGAGCAAAGCGATGCGTGGGCCGCAGCGGCAGGCGCCGATCGCCGTGTTGCCGCACGGCTCGCGCGCCAATGGCTGATCCTGATCGACGGCGCAATCGGCGTGGCGCTCGTGAGCGGCGACGCCGATGCCGCGCTCGATGCACGCGCGGCCGGCCGATCGCTGCTCGCGGCGCTCGCGCCATCAAGCACTGCCGATTTCCGACGCAAGTCTCGAAGTCGGTCCACATTGGGCGCACCGTTGCACCGCGCCAGCCATCGCAAGGAGAAAGACCATGAGTGATTCGACCGAAGTGCGCCCGCCGCTGCCGCCGTTCACGCGCGAGAGCGCCATACAGAAAGTGCGCGCCGCCGAAGACGGCTGGAACACGCGCGACCCGCAGCGCGTTTCGCTCGCGTACACGCCGCAAAGCGTGTGGCGCAATCGCGCGGAGTTCGTGACGGGCCGCGAGGCGATCGTCGCGTTTCTCACGCGCAAGTGGGCGCGCGAACTCGACTATCGCCTGATCAAGGAACTGTGGGCGTACACGGACAATCGCATTGCGGTGCGTTTCGCCTATGAATGGCACGACGATTCGGGCAACTGGTTCCGTTCGTACGGTAACGAAAACTGGGAATTCGATGCGAACGGCCTGATGGCCCACCGCCACGCCTGCATCAACGACCTGCCGATCCGCGAGGCGGATCGCCTCTACCGCTGGCCGCTCGGGCGCCGCCCCGATGATCATCCGGGCCTCTCCGACCTCGGTCTCTGACGCGCTGCCTTCATCGGGACGACTCACGCCGCTGGCAGCATACCCGCGGCGAGCGAGTCGCCCGATCCGAGCCTGGACTCCATTGCGCACGCATCGGGTTGCGGTACAGTTCGTCATTCACCCTGAACCAGCAACCAGAAGATAGACGACCCCATAAGGATCGGCGCAAGAAAGGACGGAGAGCCCATGCGGTTTTGGCAGAAGCAAGGTGGCGCGGCAACGATAACGAAATCGGGAGCGGAAGCGAAGAAGACCAAATGCGGCGCGGCGGCGGCCCTGCTGCTCCTGCCGCTGTTGCTGTTCAGCACGGCGCGCCCGGCGCACGCGGCGAACTGGTGTAGCTCGGGCCTCTGGGTGGACGCCATGGTGGGCTCGTACCACATCCATCCCGACAAGGACTTCGAACAGTTCAACCCGGGTCTCGGCATCGAATGCTGGCCCGGCGATACGTGGGCGCTCACCGCAGGCGGCTTTCGCAACTCGCTGCGCCGGCCTTCGTACTACGGCGGCGCGGTGTGGGCGCCCGAGTTCCTGCACTGGGGCTTCGTGCGTCTCGCGGCGATGGGCGGCATCATCTCCGGCTACAACTACGGCAACTGGGGGCTCGGCCACGACCATACGATCGGGCCAGTGGTCGCGCCTATCGTGATGGTCGCGTACAAGCGCGTGGGCGTGAACTTCATCGTCATCCCGCCGATTCCGTCTGATGATCTGCCGTTTACCATCGGGTTTCAGTTGCGGTTCAAGTTCTAGGGCGCAACGGCCTCCCGCAAACCCTCACCTTTGTCGTCAACCTGTCCGCTTTGCCATATTGGTGTCAGTGACGCGCCACGGCCCGACCCTAAGATACAGGGCTTCGCGTTCGAGGGCGCGAAGCTCCGCGAAACCCCAAGCCAGAGGAAAAGAATGAAGAAGTTCACACGCATGCTGATCGCCGCGGGCGCACTGGCCATGAGCGCTGGCGCCATGGCTGCCGATGCTCCTCAGCCCACCTGGCTGCCTGCAACGGCCGCAGCAAGTTTCCAGAATGCGAGTGCGATTGTCGAAGGTGCGAGCGGGTCGAACGTAAAGTCGACGCTTTATGTCTTCATGGACCCAAACTGTATTTACTGTCACCTGGTGTGGAAAGCGCTGCAACCGTATGAAACGGCGGGCCTCCAGGTGCATTGGATTCCTATGGGTTTTCTGAAGCCCGATTCGGCGGGCAAGGCCGCCGCGTTGCTGGAGGCGAAAGACGGCGCTGCGCTGCTCAAGGAGCTCGAAACGCATTACTCAGTGAAAGACGAGTCGGGCGGAATCGCACCGCTCGCGCACGTTCCCGCCGCCGATCAGAACAAGCTCGACAACAACATCAAGCTGTTCCAGGACCTCGGTTTCGACGGCACGCCTACGCTTGTCTATCAGGGCTCGGGCGGGCGCTGGGCCAATATCAGCGGCTTGCCGAAGCTGAGCCAGTTGCCGGGCCTGCTGAACCTGCCGGCGCAGCCCATCACCGATCCCGAACTGCAGAAGTATCGCTGAACGCGCGCGGCGGTGAGCCATCCGCCGCATCGTGAGTTCACCGCTGCAAACATAGGTGAGGACTTCCAGGAGTCGAGTCTCATGCGCTCCTCCCGAAAAGCCTCACCTTTCTTCTTTCGCCCCAGGTTTCAGAACGTGTAGTCGGGATGCTTCGGATCGAATGCTTGCGCGTCGAGCGACTTCGGCGTGATGCGGTCGTCGCGTCCGAACAGGACTCCACTGGAACGTTCAGTTCTGCATAACGTTAATCCGCTTGCGCGAAATGGTAGGCGTAGCCGCCCGTCGAGCATGTGCAGCCGCGACGTTCAAGCGCATGTGTCCCACGTCGCGCGGCACGAAGGTGAGTGTTTTCGGGAGCGTGAGCGCGGCGTATGCCATTGCTGCGGCGCGGCGGCGTTCACGCGAGCGCGCTGCGATTCGCGGTATAGTCATTTGCGACACGAGGCTTCGTCGCGCGTGCTGCGGCTTGTTTGCCATTACTGTACCAACACTGCACGGCACTGCGCCAGTCGGCACACCTTCGCGTCGTCGCTGCTGGCGGCTGCGCCTGAGCGGTCTGCAACGGAGTTTTCCATGAGCATCCTCGACAGGCTTTGGCCGCGCGCCCGAGCGAACCAGGCGCCGGAATCGCCGCAAATCCACACGCTGATCGAGCGGCTGCTCGTGCTCAACCCCACGCTTCAGTTCGTGCCCGAGTGGCGTGAGCGGCTCGTGCCCGCGCTCTCGCAGTCGGTGGCGTTCGTGCGCGACGTGGTGGACCGCATGCCGCCCGCGCGCGAGGCGAGCGCGGCCACGTGGCTGAGCGACCCCTATATCCACGCATTTTTTGCTGCGCCCGACGAGGTGGGCCACGTGCTGAGCCGCTCGCCCGAACTGCACGCCTGGTTCGAAGGCCATCCGCTCGCGCGCGAAACCTACGCCGTGCTCGGCATGGCGATGAACGAGCGCAGAGGCTTCGGTGTCGAGCAGTATGGCGACGAGGTGCACACCGACGTCATGCAGACCACGTTGAGCTTCGACGACCACCAGGTGCGCGTATGCGGCGAAACGGAAGGCGATCTGCGTGAGCAGATCGTGCAGCGCGTGGTCGAGCAGATCGCGCTGGCAGGCCTCGGGCAGATTGGCGCCGACGAGTCGCGCCGCGACGTGCTCGAACAGGATCGCGCGCTCCTCAGAACGCGCCTGCAACTGCTCACGCGTCATGGTGCGGGCACGGAGCGCATGCTGGGTGAGCACGCCGTGCAAAACGCCGCCGAAGTGGCGAAGGTTGAAGCGCTGATTGCGGAGAACGAGCGCGCGATCGCCGCGCTCGGCCTCAAGAGCGAAGCGCTCGAACGCGGACTCACGGTGATCTGCAACGTGCTCGCGAACCCCGCGCAATACACGAACGTCGAAATGCGTGAGATCTGTCTGAGTCCGATGAACATCGTGCTCGCGGATGGCGGCCCGCGTAACAGCGCGTCGATCATGTTCCCGCTCGCGCGTCTGCCGGCAAGTCCACAGGGTCTGCGCGCGTTCTCGCTGGTGCGCTTCGCGCGCGTCGATCTTCAGCCGCTGCCGCGCGTGCTCGTCGAAGACAGCCGCTTCATGATCTGAATGTGTGTGAGTGCGGCGGCGCCGTCAAAGGTGAGGAGATTCGGGAGGGAGACGCGCGCGACGTGACGGTTCGCGAGCGGCGCGTCCGACCATCACCGTACGAGCGTATTGGCCGCCGACATTTCGTGGTCCCGATCGGCAGGAGAGCCCAACGCCTGCGCGCAAGATTTTCCTGGTAGTCCCAGGTTAAGGGATGCGAATCTTGCCGTGCGCCAGGCGTTAGCAATCGAATCGTTGCGCGCATCGCGCGCGACACATCGAAAGGTGAGCGTTTTCGGGACCGGCGGGCAACGGTGCGCAAATGCGCTTCGAAGCGCTAACCGTCTACGCAAAAAGCCCCTTTGCAAGGGGCTTTTTTGTCTTCAGGCACGACGCCGGTGTTGGCATGCCGGCGCGAAAGGTGAGCGTTTTCAGGAGTCGCGTGCGCGCCAGGCCAGCACGCCGTTGGCGTCGATCGTGAAGCGCACTTCGCCAGCATGTGTTGCGGGCGCGTCTTCTGCGGCGATGTCGAACGTAACGCCTGCGATCTCGACGGCAACGTAGCGGTCTCCGTGACGCAGCGACGTGCCCGCGATGCGCCCTTGCCACGCACCTTCCGGCGTCGCGACGAGCGCGCGCGGCGAGACCCGCCACATGACGCGCGAGCCCACCGCCAGCGACGTATTGGCGCAGGGCAGGCGCAGCCCGTTCGGCGTTTCGATCGCGCCGCCGGCCCGCACGATACCCTCGCCGATGTTGTGCAGGCCGAGCAGTTCGGCCGCGCGCAGCGTGGCGGGCTGCTGGAACACATCGGCCACGGCGCCTGCCTGCAGCACGCGACCCTGTTCGATCACGAGCACTTCGTCGGCGAGCAGGGCCGCTTCGTCCGGATCGTGCGTGACGATCACCGTCACCGCGCCGACCTCGCGCTGCAGCGCCCGCAGCGACTGCTGCAAGCGGCGCCGGCGCGGCGTGTCGAGCGCGGCGAACGGCTCGTCGAACAGCAGCAGTTGCGTGTGCCGCGAGAGCGCACGCGCGAGCGCGACGCGCTGGCGCTGGCCGAACGAAAGCTGGT
>Ga0207816_1000237_pt1 | contig 13428 bp, 12 predicted proteins | sample LuqExpMetageno10_FD_187768 | JGI IMG/M metagenome (GOLD analysis project Ga0207816, IMG submission 187768) | Tropical forest soil microbial communities from Luquillo Experimental Forest, Puerto Rico - Sample 10 (SPAdes) | ecosystem: Environmental > Terrestrial > Soil > Tropical forest ... | reverse complement strand
CCCGCCAGTCAGCCAGCCGGTGATCTGGTCGATGCCCTGGCCGAACTGGCTCGACAGCGACGTCCACTGGTTCGCGACCGAGTAGACGACGTAGGTCAGCAGTCCGGCGAGGAAGGCCGTGCCGAGGAACAGCGCCAGCCCAACCGCGACGAGCCGCGGCATCCACCGCGACAGCCAGTTGACGAACGGCCGCAGCACCGCGGTGATGACCAGCGCGAGGAACACGGCGATGACGATGAGCTGCACCTTGGACAGCGCGTAGAACACCAGGACGACCGCAACCACGACGGTGAGCAACCGCCACGACACGCCTGCGCCCAAGCGCAGCCACCGCGGCGCCGTCTCCTCGTGCGCCCTGCCGTCCGTGTCGGACGTGCCGGCCATCGCCCCCCCTTGGTCGCGTCGCTTCCGGCAAGTCTGCCTCAGACGCGATGCGGGGGAGGGCGGCGCTCCGTGCTATCTTTCTCGGCGCACCTGAGGGGTCCACGGACCCCTGGGTGACCACCTGTCCGGGTGGCGGAATGGCAGACGCGCTAGCTTGAGGTGCTAGTGCCCGTATAGGGCGTAGGGGTTCAAGTCCCCTTCCGGACACTCGTTGAGACAGCGACGACGAAGCCCCCGGCCCACTTGGGTTGGGGGCTTTCTCGTTAGTTCCGAGCGTTTGTCGGTGGTCGGGTCGAACATGTGTTCGTGTCCGAAGCACCGCCAATGCCGGCCCCGCGAGCCTCGATCCTGCACGCCGACCTCGACGCGTTCTACGCGTCCGTCGAGCAACGTGACTCGCCGCGCCTGCGCGGCCGCCCGGTCGCGGTCGGTGGCGGCGTGGTGCTCGCCGCCTCGTACGAGGCGAAGCGTTGCGGCGTGGCCACCGCGATGGGAGCGCGGCAGGCGCGGGCGCTCTGCCCTGACCTGATCGTCGTGCGGCCGAGGTTCGACGCCTACGTAGCGGCGAGCCACGCCGTGTTCGACCTGTTCCGCCGCACCACGCCGGTGGTGCAGGGCGTCTCGATCGACGAGGCGTTCCTCGACGTCGGCGGGCTGCACCGGATCGACGTCGCGCCCGTGGAGATCGCGCGGCGCCTGCGGACCCAGGTGCGCGACGAGGTCGGGCTGCCCATCACGGTCGGCGTCGCCCGCACGCCGTTCCTTGCCAAGGTCGCGAGCCGGGTCGCCAAGCCGGACGGGCTGCTCCTCGTGGACCCGCAGGACGAGGAAGCCTTCCTGCACCCGCTGCCGGTGGAGCGCCTCTGGGGCGTCGGCGACGTCACGGCGGCGAAGCTGCATGCCTACGGCCTGCGCACGGCCGGGGATGTGGCGGCGCTGCCGCGTTCGATCCTCGTCGGCGCGCTCGGCCCGGCGGCCGGTGGTCACCTGTTCGCGGTGGTGCACGGCGTCACCCCGGAGCGGGTGGTCGTCGGGCGGGGGCGGGGTTCGGTGGGCGCCCAGCGCGCGATCGGGCAGGGACCGCACACGCCCGACGAGGTGCGCGCGGCTCTGCTCGGGCTGGTCGACCGCGCGGGCCGGCGAATGCGCAAGGGCCACCACGCGGCCCGCACGGTGGTGCTGCGGCTGCGGTTCGACGACTACGGCCGCGCCACCCGGTCGCGGACGCTTGCCCACCCCACCACCTCCGGTGACCTGCTCGCGGCCGCCGCCGTCGAGCTGCTGGACGCCGCAGCGCCGCTGATCCGCCAGCGCGGCGGCCTGACGCTCGTCGGCGTCGCGCTGACCCAGCTGTCGCACGACGACTACCTGCAGGGAACCCTCGACTTCCAGCCCGATCGGAGTGGGCTGGACATGGCACTCGACGCCGTGGCGGCCCGGTTCGGCACGGACTCCGTCACGCGTGGGGCACTCCTGCGCACCGGCGCCGGGTGGGCGATGCCGGTGATCGACGAGTGAGCGCCGGGTCAGGCCGCCGTAACGGCCGGCTGCCGCAGCTCAGTCAGGAAGTCCAGCAGGTGGCCGGTGAACGCGGCGGGCTGGTGCGTGTTGACGTCGTGGCCCGCGTGGGGCACCACGGTCACCCGGGCGTTGGGCGCCGCGCGCCGGTAGCGCCACTCGTCGAGCCGCAGCGGGTCGTGCTGGCCGTTGACGAACCACACCGGCATGGTGAGCCGGCGCAGGTCGGCGAGCGGCGAGTACCCGGTGAGGGCGGCGAGCATGTCCGTGACGACGTGCCACCCGGCGCCGCCGATGTTCAGCCACGACGTCACCCGCGCCGCGGCGCGGCGGTACAGCCCCAGCGGCTTGCCCTTGATCTCCGTGCAGCACCCCGCGAGCATCACGCCCGCCACGTCGTCGCCGTGCTGGCGCGCGTACGCCAGCGAGGCGTAGCCGCCGAGCGAGAGCCCGACGAGCAGGGGCGGGCGGTCGCACGAGCGCACCGCGTCGTCGATGGTGGCCAGCGCCCCCTCGAGAGTGAAGCGCTCGTCGTGCCGCGTGCCGTGGCCGGGGAGGTCGACGGCGACGACAGGGTGGCCGTGCGCGCGGAGCGCGGCGGCCTGCGGCCGCCAGATGGCCGACGACGTGCGTGTGCCGTGGACGAGGACGACGGGGCGATGAGGGATGAGGTGCTCCTGGCGCGGGGGAGCCGCCAGGTTAGGTGATCAGCCTGGGAGTCCCTCACAGGGACGTCGGAGGTTTCTCACAGCCTCGGCGCGCACGGCCCCGTGCCGACGCGGGCGAGTCCGGCGAGGTCGCCGCCTGCGAGGTAGGTGTGCGTGAGGGCCGCCGTCGGGTTCATGAGCGAGTCAGGGTCGTCCACGTGCCCGAGCCCGACGAGGTGCGCCAGCTCGTGTGTGACGACGCCCTCCGCCACAGCGGTGCCATTGGACCCGGAGGCCTCGAGCGAGGCGATCGTGGGCCCGTCGAGCACCACCTGCCCCGTGACGTAGAACGCCGTGCCGTCCGACACGACGGAGGCCGAGCCGGCCTCACCCGCGACGTCTCCGGCGAGATCGGGCTGCTCGGCCGGCGTCGACCAGACGATGAGCACGGGAGCCCACCGGTTGCCGTAACGCTGTACCTGGTAGGGCGGGCGCTCGGAGGTCGGCGCCTCCTCGGTGGCGCCGTCGGCGACGAACTGCAGCCCGCTGGCCTCCGAGATCCGCTCGATCGCCGTGGCCAGCAGCGTGTCGCCGCCGGCAGGCGCACCGTCCGGGCGCACCACGTAGTGGATGGGGCGGCAGGGGCTGTAGGCCACGGGCGTGATGCCGTCGGCCTGCGTCTGCATGAACGTGTACGGACCGTCGGTCGGGTGGCCCAGCGGTGGCTCGCCCAGCGGCAGGGGCTGCTCTTCGTGGCCCGGCGGCGGGCCGGAGCGGTACAGGTTCGGGGCGAACACCCGGACGCCCACCCCGACGACGGCGATCACGGCGAGCACGACGAGGAGCGAGGAGAGCATCGACGACCGCTTCGTCGGCGGCGGGGATGCGGCGGCCGGGCCGCTGAGCCACACCGGCTCCTCGGCCCGCGTCGGCCGGCCTTCGCTCACGGACGGTGAGCCTGGCATGCCCGAAGGCCGCGGGGCGAGCGCCGCGCGGGCGACGTCACGCCCAGCGCGCGACGAGCCCGGCCAGCTGCCCGGCGTACCCACCGCCGAACAGCAGCGCGTGCACCCCGACCGGGTACACCTGATGCAGTCCCGCGCGCCCCCGCCAGCCGGGCCGGAGCGGGTGCACCTCCTGGTACCCGGCCAGCGCCTCGTCGAGGAAGGGCAGGCCGAACAGGGCCAGCATCGCCAGGTCGGTCTCCCGGTGCCCGCCGTGCGCCGCGGGGTCGATGAGGGTTGCTCCGTCGGCGGTCCACAGGACGTTGCCGGACCACAGGTCGCCGTGGAGGCGCGCCGGCGCGTCGTCGTCGTCCAGGTCGCCACGTGCGAGGCGGTCGCACAGGCGATCGAGTGCGGCGAGCGTTCCTTCGTCGGCCGCCCGGGCACGACGGAGCCAGGCGGCCAACGGCCGTATCCGGCGCACCGCGAGGAACTCGCCCCACGACTCGTGGCGCCCGGCGGGCATGGGGAGCGGCGCGTCGAGCGGCCCGAAGAACCCGTCGCCGTCCCAGCCGTCCGGCGGGGAGCCGAACGCGGCAGCCCCGGCGTCGTGCGTGACCGCGAGCGCACGGCCGAACGCCCGCGCGGCGTCCGGCGTCGGGCGCCCGGGGGCGAGCCGGACCAGGTCGAGGTGATCGGCGCCGACACCGAGCACCTCGACGACGCGGGCGCCCCCGGCGGCGCGCAACCAGGCGAGCCCCGCCGCCTCGCACCGGAAGAACCCGTCGGGCGCGCCCGCGCGCGCCTTGCGGAACGCCGCCGCGGGCACGCTCAGTACGTCGACGGGATCGACGCCGGCTGGTGCACGTGCTCGAACACCAGGGACGTCTGCGTGTGGGCGACCTCCTGCCGCGTCGACAGGTGGTCGATGACGAACTGCCGCAGGGCGTCGCTGTCCTCGACCTGCACGTGCGCCATCACGTCGTCCGTGCCGCCGAGCAGGTAGACGTCGCGCACCTCGGGGCGGCCGGCCAGCTCGTGCGCGAACTTGCCGAGCCGGGCGCGGGCCTGCGCCTGCAGGCGCACGGCGATGATCGCCTGCAGCCCGCGGCCCAGCGCACGCGGGTCGACGTCCGCCGAGAAGCCGCGAATCACGCCGGACTCGCGCAGCGCGCGCACCCGGGCGTGGCACGTGGACGGCGCGACGCCGACGAGGTCGGCGAGGTCCTTGTTGGAGATCCGGCCGTCGCGCTCGAGCTCGCGCAGGATGTCGCGGTCGACGTCGTCGAGCGCGCCGAACCGTGTGCGGACGGCGGCGCGGGCGGGCGCGGCCTGTGAAGAATCGACGGACATGGACGCACCATAGCGAAGGAACCGCCGAGTTCACCGCAATGAGATCAAGGAAGTTCACAATCGGTGGGTAAGCATCGTTCGACGAGGAGCGACAGCAATGCGGATCGGCATCCCGCGCGAGATCAAGAACCGTGAGTACCGCGTCTCCGTGACGCCCGCCGGCGTCCACCGGCTGGTGTCAGGTGGGCACGAGGTGCTCGTCGAGACCGGCGCCGGCGCCGGGTCGGCGATCGACGACGAGCTCTACCGGGCCGCGGGCGCGCGGATCGTCCCGGACGCCCCGACGGCGTGGTCCGCGGACCTCGTCTGCAAGGTCAAGGAGCCGGTCCCGGAGGAGTACCGGTTCCTGCGCCCCGACCTCGTCCTGTTCACCTACCTCCACCTGGCCGCGGACCGCGCGGGCACCGACGCCCTCCTCGCCGCCGGCACCACGTCGATCGCCTACGAGACCGTGGAGCTGCCGGACGGCTCCCTGCCACTGCTCGCGCCGATGAGCGAGGTCGCCGGGCGCCTGGCCGCGCAGGTCGGCGCGTACCACCTCATGCGCAACGAGGGCGGCCGCGGCGTGCTCCTCGGCGGCGTGCCCGGCGTCGACGCCGCGAAGGTCGTCGTCATCGGCGGAGGCGTGGTCGGTCGCCACGCGGCCGAGATCGCGCTCGGCATGCGCGCCGACGTCGCCATCCTCGACGTGTCCATGCCGCGGCTACGCGAGCTGGACTCGGCGTTCGGGGGGCGCGTGCGGACGCTGGCATCCTCCGCGTGGGCGGTTGAGCGCGAGCTTCTCGACGCGGACCTCGTCGTCGGCGCCGTCCTGGTGCCCGGGGCCAAGGCGCCGCACGTCGTGAGCAACGACCTCGTCGCGCGGATGCGGCCCGGGTCCGTCCTCGTCGACGTGGCCGTGGACCAGGGCGGCTGCTTCGAGGACACCCACGCGACGACGCACGACGAACCGACCTACAAGGTGCACGGCAGCGTTTTCTATGCGGTGGCGAACATGCCGGGCGCTGTCCCGGTGACGTCGACCGTCGCGCTGACCAACGTCACCGCGCCGTACCTCGCGGCCCTGGCGGACCGCGGCTGGCGCGACGCGCTCGCGGCCGACCCGGCCCTGGCCGCGGGCCTGACGACGCACGCCGGCGAGCTGTTCAGCGAGCCCGTGGCCGCGGCCCACGACCTCCCGTGGCGCGCCTGGGACGGCGCGCCGTCCACGATGATGGGGGCATGACCCCCCTCGATCCGTCGAACCCGTTCGCCGCCCCGTCGTCGCTGCCGTACGGCCTGCCCGACTATGCGGCGATCCGCGAGGAGCACTACCTGCCGGCGTTCCTCGCCGGGATGGAGGAGCAGCGGGCCGAGGTCGCCGCGATCGCGGGCAACCCCGATCCGCCGACGATCGAGAACACGCTCGTGGCGTTCGAGCGCACCGGCCGGCTGCTCGACCGGGTCTCCAACGTCTTCTACAACCAGCTCAGCTCCGACGCCACGCCCGCGATCGAGGCGCTCGAGGAGGAGCTGGCGCCGCTCCTCGCCGCCCACCACGACGCGATCTGGCTGGACGCCGACCTTGCGGCGCGCGTCGAGGCGCTCGGCGCGCAGGCCGACGACGGCACGCTCGACCTCGAGCCGGACACCGCCTACCTGCTGGAACGCCGCCGGATCGCGCACCGCCGGGCCGGCGCCGGCCTGCCCGACGAGGCCCAGGTGCGGCTCCGCGCGATCAACGAGCGGCTCACCACCCTGGAGGCCAAGTTCGGCCGCACCCTGCTCGCGGCGACGAACGCCGCCGCCGTGCTCGTCGACGACGAGGACGAGCTCGACGGCCTGCCCGACGACGCCAAGGCGGCGGCCGCCGCGGCCGCCGAACGGCACGACGAGCACGGCAAGTGGCTGATCGACCTCGTCCTGCCGACCGACCAGCCGGTGCTGGCCCAGCTGGAGAACCGCGCGCTGCGGCGGCGGGTCTTCGAGGCCTCGTCGTCCCGCGGCCTGGGCGGCGAGCACGACACCCGTCCGATCCTCCTGGAGATCGTCGCGCTGCGAGCGGAACGTGCGCGGCTCCTCGGCTACGCCCACCACGCCGACTACATCGCCTCCGACCTCACGATCCACGGCGCGGACGCCGTGGCGAACCTCCTCGGCGGCCTCGTCGGGCCCGCGGTCGCGAACGCGAAGGCGGAGGCGGCCGAGCTGCAGCAGGCGCTGGCGCACGACGAGCCACGCGCGACCCTCGAGCCGTGGGACTGGTCCTTCTACGCGCAGCGCGTCCGCCGCGAGCGCCGCGCGCTCGACGAGTCCGCGCTGCGCCCGTACCTCGAGCTGGACCGGGTGCTGACGGAGGGCGTGTTCCGGGCCGCGACGCTCGTCTTCGGGCTCACGTTCTCGCACCGCCACGACCTCGTCGGCTACCACCCGGACGTGCGCGTCTACGAGGTGTTCGACGCCGACGACACCGGCCGTGCCTTGTTCCTCCACGACCCGTGGACCCGTGACAGCAAGCGGGGAGGTGCCTGGATGAACAACCTCGTCGACCAGTCGCACCTGCTCGGCGAGCGGTGCGTCGTCGTCAACAACCTCAACATCCCGAAGCCGGCCGAGGGCGAGCCGACGCTGCTGACGTGGGACGAGGTGGAGACGCTCTTCCACGAGTTCGGCCACGCGCTGCACGCGATCTTCTCGGACGTGCGCTACCCGTCGCAGTCCGGCACCGCCGTGCCGCGCGACGCCGTCGAGTACCCGAGCCAGGTCAACGAGATGTGGGCGTGGGAGCCGGCGGTGCTGCGCGGATTCGCGCTGCACCACGTGACCGCCGAGCCGATGCCCGCCGAGTGGGTGCAGACCCTGCTCGAGGCGCGCCAGGACGGCGAGGGCTTCGCGACGACCGAGTACCTCGGCGCCGCTCTCCTCGACCAGGCGTGGCACCGCCTGACGCCCGACGAGGTCCCGGCGTCCGCACAGGACGTCGAGGGCTTCGAGCGGTCGGCGCGGGAAGCGGCGGGCATCGCCTACGCGGCGGTGCCGCCGCGCTACCGGTCGACCTACTTCAACCACGTGTTCTCCGGTGGCTACTCGGCGGGCTACTACTCGTACATCTGGTCCGAGGTGCTCGATGCCGACACGGTCACGTGGTACGAGGAGAACGGCGGCCTGCGCCGGGAGAACGGCGACGAGTTCCGCGCCAAGGTCCTCTCGCGCGGCGGCTCGCTCGACGCCCTGCAGGCATTCGAGGAGCTGCGCGGCCGCGCGCCGGAGATCGCGCCCCTGCTGGCGCGCCGGGGCCTGGCCGGGCGCGACTGACGGCGGCCGCCTGGGTGAACGGGCGGAACGGCCGCGGCGGTACGGTGCGGGTCATGCCCGACCCGATGCGCGCCGAGGACGAGGTCGCGCGGATCTGCCAGGAGCTGATCCGCATCGACACCAGCAACTACGGCGACGGCTCGGGGCCGGGGGAGCGGGCCGCGGCCGAGTATGTGGCGGGCCTGCTTGCCGACGTCGGGCTCGAGCCGGAGCTGTTCGAGACGACGCCGGGGCGGGCCAACGTCGTCGTGCGCCTGGAGGGCACGGACCCCACTCGCCCGGCGCTCGTCGTCCACGGCCACACCGACGTGGTCCCTGCCCGCGCCGAGGACTGGGCCGTCCCGCCGTTCGCCGGCGAGGAGATCGACGGCGTCCTGTGGGGGCGCGGCGCCGTGGACATGAAGGACATGGACGCGATGGTCCTGGCGGTGGTGCGCCAGATGGTCCGCGAGGGCCGGCGCCCGGCCCGGGACGTCGTCGTCGCGATGTTCGCCGACGAGGAGGCCGGCGGCGTTCACGGCGCCCGCTGGGCGGTCGACCACCGGCCGGACCTCTTCGAGGGGGCAACCGAGGCGATCAGCGAGGTCGGCGGGTACTCGGTCGAGGTGGCGGGGACGCGGGCGTACCTGCTGCAGACGGCGGAGAAGGGCCTCGCGTGGCTCCGGCTCGTCGCCGGGGGCCGGGCCGGGCACGGCAGCCAGGTGAACCGCGACAACGCCGTGACCCACCTGGCCGAGGCGGTCGCCCGGATCGGCGCATACCCCTGGCCGCGCGTTCTGGAGCCCACGGTGCGCCGCCTCCTCGAGGGCGTCGCGGACCTGACCGGGCTGCCGTTCGACGAGCACGACGACGCCGCGATCGACGCCCTGGTCGCGGCCCTGGGACCCGCGTCGCGCTTCGTCGGCGCCACGCTGCAGCACACCGCGAACCCGACGCGCCTGGACGCCGGCTACCTCTCCAACGTCATCCCGACGACTGCCGGGGCGACGGTGGACGGGCGGTTCCTGCCGGGCCGGGAGGACGAGTTCGACGCGACGATCCGCGCGCTCGCGGGGGAGCACGTGCGGATCACCGACGTGCACCGCGACATCGCGCCCTCCGCGCCGATCGACGGCGCGTTCTTCGACGCGATGGCCGCGGCGGTCGTGGCGGAGGATCCGGGCGCGGTGGTGCTGCCGTACATGCTGGCCGCCGGCACGGACAACAAGTCGCTCGCCCGGCTCGGCATCGCCGGCTACGGCTTCGCGCCGCTGCGGCTGCCGGCCGACTTCGACTTCACGGCGATGTTCCACGGTGTCGACGAGCGCGTCCCGCTGGACTCGCTGCGCTTCGGCTGCCGCGTGCTGGACCGCCTGCTCGCGACCTGCTGACCGGCGTGGTGACCGCCGCGTTCCGCGCCAGCACCGACCGGTCCCGGGCCTCAGTCCTCCGCGTCCTCGCCGAACGTCGAGTGGACCCGGATGACCTTCCGGCGCAGCCACACGCGGCGTTCCCCGCCGGCGTAGAGGCGGGAGCGGGTCAGCTCCCACCGGCCGTACTCCGCCTCGTCGGCGAGCATCTTGCGGGCGTCGCTTCCGCTGGTCGAGCGGGGGATCGTCAGCTGCCGGTACTCGTACTGACCACCCATCCGCACGAAGCGCCGCGACGCCCGGGCGCGGTTGCCCGTCGTGAGATCTCCGTCCATGCATCACCTCGAACTGTCGTGCCGCGCGCGTGGCCGATCCGACGCGCGGACGCTGTGTCATTGTGCCCCCGCGGCGATACCGTCAGGGCATGACCGTCGACCCGCGTGCCGCTCTCGACCGGCTGATCGCCGCGCTGGAAGCCCACTTCAACGCCGTCCAGGCTCGGCACGGCGAGGACGACCCTGCGGTCGACGACGCCTATGACGTCCTGGCGGACGCGTTCGAGGTGTATGACGACGCCCTCGGCACCGTCTACGGCGAGGCCACCCCGTTCTACCTCGGCGAGGAGGAGGACGAGGAGGCGGAGGACGAGGCCGACGAGGACGAGGCCGACGAGGACGACGACCTCGACGAGGACATCGACGACGGGGACTGGTCCGACGAGGACGAGACCGTCAGCCACTGACGGGCGAGCTCAGCCCACCGTGAGTCGCTCGGGATAACCGAGCGCCGGGGCGCTGACGTCGTCGAGCGCCCGGACCAGCTCGGTCGGCAGCTCGAGGTCGTCGGCCGCCAGGAGCTGACGCAGCTGGACCGGCGTGCGGGGCCCGACGAGCGCCGCGGCCACACCCTCACGTGAGCGGAGCCACGCGAGCGCGACCTCGGCGGGAGTGCGCTCCAGCCCGTCGGCGGCGGTGACGAGCGCCTCCACCACGGCCGCCGACGAGCGCGCCAGGTAGGGCTGCACGAACCCCGCGAGGTGCGTGGACGCGGCGCGGGAGTCCGCCGGGACCGTCCGGCGGTACTTGCCGGTGAGCACGCCGCGGCCGAGGGCCGACCACGCGAGCAGTCCGGCACCGAGGGACGCCGCCGCCGGCAGCGCCTCGCGCTCGACACCGCGCTGCAGGAGCGAGTACTCGGCCTCGACGGCGGCGAGGCCCGTGTCGGCCTCGAGAAGCGAGGCGGCGCGAGCCACCTGCCACCCGGCGTGGTTCGACAGGCCGACGTAGCGGGTGCGCCCCGAGGCCACGGCGAGGCGCAGCGCCGAGACCGTCTCCTCCAGCGGGGTGCGCGGGTCGGGCGTCTGGACGAGCCACACGTCGACGTGATCGGTGCCCAGCCGGGCCAGCGAGCCGTCGAGGGCGTCCAGGAGCGCGCCGCGTGAGGCGTCGACCACGGCGCCGTCGGCCGTTCGCCGGACGCCGCCCTTGGTGACGACGGTGACGTCGCGCCGATCGACGGCGCGACCGAGGAGCGACCCGAGGAGCTCCTCGGAGCCGCCCTCCGCGTACGAGGCTGAGGTGTCGACGAGCGTGCCGCCGGCGTCGACGAAGTCGTGCAGCAGCTCCCGCGCATCGTGCTCGTCGGTGTCCCGGCTCCAGGTCATGGTGCCCAGACCGAGCCAGGACACCTGCAATCCGGTCCGTCCCAGTCGGCGGTGCTCCATGTCATCGCACCCTAGCGGGGCGTCAGTGCCCGATTCGCACGGCTCGCGCCGATAAGGTGACCGACCATGACAGGACTTGGTGCGGGTGCCGCGCTGCTGTTGGGGCTGATCCAGGGCCTGACCGAGTTCCTCCCGGTGTCGTCGAGCGCGCACATCCGGATCGTCAGCGAGCTCCTCACGGGGCACGACGCCGGTGCCGCGTTCACCGCGGTGATCCAGCTGGGCACCGAGTCCGCTGTCGTCCTCTACTTCCGCCGCGACATCGCGCGCATCTGCACGCACTGGTGGCGCGCCGTGCGCGGCGACCTCGGGACCGACTGGCGCTCCCGCGTGGGCGCGCCCGTGGGCGCGCCGGCCGACCACGACGCGCTCATGGCGTGGTTCATCACCATCGGCACCATCCCCGTCGTCGTTCTCGGCGTGCTGTTCAAGGACGCCATCGAGGGGCCGCTGCGCAACCTCTGGCTCGTCGCGACCGTGCTCGTCGTCTTCGGCCTGCTCCTCGGCTGGGCCGACAACGTCGGCGCCAAGCGGCGCTCGGTCGAGGACCTGACGCCACGCCACGCGGCGTGGTTCGGCCTGTGGCAGGCGCTCGCGCTCATCCCCGGCGTGTCCCGGTCCGGCGGCACCATCACCGGCGGGCTGCTGCTCGGCTACACGCGCACGGCCGCGGCGCGGTACTCGTTCCTGCTCGCGATCCCGGCGGTGTTCGGCTCGGGGCTGTTCGAGCTGGCGACGAACTTCGACCAGTTCGGCAAGGGAAACACGCCCGGGTTCGGCGCGACGATCCTGGCGACGATCGTCGCCTTCGTCGTCGGCTACCTCGTGATCATCGCCTTCCTCAAGATCGTCTCGACCTACAGCTACTGGGCCTTCGTGTGGTACCGGATCGGCCTGGCCGTGCTCGTCGTGATCCTCCTCGTCACGGGTGCCCTCGAGGCGAACGCGCCCGTCCTCAACTGACCGTCACGACGGGAAGATTTCACCGCGGACGATTTCTCGGCGCGTGTCCGCGCTGGACAACGCGGTGTTCTGCGAATGCTGTGCGTCGCGGGTACGTTTCGAGGGAGCTCGGCGAACGTTCTCTCCAAGAATCGTGAGAGAAGCGAGTCTGAGAATCTGCTGACGAATTGGTAACAAAACGCTCCATCGAGTTGCAGCCCCTGGCGCCCGGGGATACCACTCCGGTGACGGGAATGCCCATTCCCCAACCAGAGGAGGACAGCGATGTCCGCTATCAGGGCGGTACGGATCATCGGTGCGGTTGCCGCACTCGGGCTTGTGGTCGCCGGGTGTACGAGCAACAACGGGGGTGGTACCGCGACGACACCGCCGGCGGCGGGGGCGACGGGCACGTCGAGCGGAGGCCCCGCGATGCAGATCGATGCGACCAAGTTCACGTCCGACTTCGCGCTGATGTCGGCGCTGACCGGCGTCGCTTCGTCGGGCAAGGGCCTCGTTGGCGTCCTGCTGCCTGACACGACCACCTCGACCCGGTACGTCCAGTACGACGCGCCGTACCTCACGAAGGCCTTCCAGACGGCCGGCCTCTCGAGCTCGCAGTTCAAGATCGACAACGCTGGCGGCAGCGCGTCGACCATGCAGACGCAGGCCGAGGCGGACATCAACGCGGGCGCTTCGGTGCTCCTGGTCGACCCGCTCGACTCCGGCAGCGGCGCGGCCATCGAGGCCGCGGCCAAGGCCGCGGGCGTGGCCGTCATCGACTACGACCGACTGACGAAGGGCGGCCCGCCCGACCGCTACTACGTGAGCTTCGACAACGTGAAGGTCGGCGAGACGATGGGCCAGGGCCTGGTCCAGTGCATCACGGACTGGAACCTCTCCAAGCCCCAGGTCCTCGTCATGGACGGCGACCCGACCGACAACAACGCGACCCTGTTCGCGCAGGGCTACAACAGCGTGCTCAAGCCGAAGTTCGACGCCGGGACGTACACGAAGGTCGGCGAGCCGGCCGGAACGTGGACGCCGTCCGTCGCGGCCACGACGTTCGAGCAGCAGCTGACTGCTCACCCCGAGACCAACGCCGCGATCACGCCGAACGACGACAACGCCAACGCCGTGATCTCGATCCTCAAGGGCAAGGGCGTGGCGGCCAAGACGTTCCCGACCACCGGTCAGGACGCCTCGCTCCCCGGTCTGCAGAACATCCTCGCCGGCTACCAGTGCGGCACCGTCTATAAGCCGATCTACCTCGA
>Ga0207816_1000236_pt1 | contig 13460 bp, 8 predicted proteins | sample LuqExpMetageno10_FD_187768 | JGI IMG/M metagenome (GOLD analysis project Ga0207816, IMG submission 187768) | Tropical forest soil microbial communities from Luquillo Experimental Forest, Puerto Rico - Sample 10 (SPAdes) | ecosystem: Environmental > Terrestrial > Soil > Tropical forest ... | reverse complement strand
GGCGGCGCCCCACACGGCGTTGGCCGTGCGGGAGGCGCCCTCGCGCCGCAGCCGCTTGACCAGCATCCCGGTGTTGATCTCCACCGGGCACGCCGTCTGGCACATCCCGTCGACCGCGCAGGTCTGGACCACGGAGTAGCCGTGGTCGGCCTCCAGCCGGGCGGCAAGCTCGTCGTCCCCCTCGGCCCGCGCGCGGGCGATCTCCCGCCGCGCGACGATCCGCTGCCGCGGCGTCAGCGTGAGGTCGCGGCTCGGGCACACCGGCTCGCAGTAGCCGCACTCGACGCAGCGGTCGACCTCCTCCTCGACGCGCGGGCTCGTCTTGATGTGCCGCAGGTGCGCGTCGGGGTCGTCATCCAGGATGACGCCGGGGTTGAGCACGCCGGCCGGGTCGCACAGCGCCTTGACCTGGCGCATCACGTCGTAGAGCTCGTCGCCGTACTGCCGGCGGACGAACGGCGCCATGACGCGGCCCGTCCCGTGCTCCGCCTTGAGCGAGCCGTCCTCACCGAGGACCAGGTCGACGAGCCCTTCGGTGAACGCCCGGTACCGGCCCAGCGACTCCAACGAGGCGAACTCGTCCGTGATCATGAAGTGGACGTTGCCGTCCTTCGCGTGCCCGAAGATCACCGAGTCCGTGTACCCGTGGCGCTCGCAGAGCTCGGTGATCCGCGTGCAGGTCCGCGCCAGCGAGGCCACGGGCACGACGACGTCCTCGAGCAGCGCGGTGGTCCCGGACGGCCGCGCGCCGGCGACCGCCGTGTAGAGGCCCTTGCGGAGGTGCCACAGGTCGGCGCGCTCGGCGGCGTCGGTGGTGAACCGCGCGGGTGCCGCTCCGGCCAGCCCGCGCAGAACCCGGTCGCCGCCCGCCCGCAGCTCGCCGAGCGCCTCGTCGTCCGCGGCCTGGTACTCGACGAGCAGCGCGGCCTGCCTGTCGACGTGCAGGTCCATCACCTGCGCTGGGGTTCCGGACAGGCCCTGGCCCACCCGGAGCGAGATCGCGTCGAGCAGCTCGACGGTCGCGGCGCCGGTGCCGACGAGGGTCGGCAGCGCGTCGTTGGCGGCCTCGAGGTCGTCGAAGACGACAAAAGCTGTGGCCACCTTGGGCAGCACCGGGACCGTCCGGAGCACGGCCTCGGCGACGAAGCCGAGCGTGCCCTCGGAGCCGACGAGCAGGTGGGCGAGGATGTCGACCGGCCGGTCGAAGTCGAGGAACGAGTTGAGCCCGTAGCCCATCGTGTTCTTCATCGAGAACTGGTGACGCACGGTCCGCACCGAGGCCGCATCGCCGCGCACCCGGTCCCGCAGGCCGGCGATCCCGGCGTACAACCCGGGACGGGTGAGCCGCAGCTTCTCGTCGGCGTCGGGCGCGCCGGTGTCGACCACCGTGCCGTCGGCGAGGACCACCGTGAGCGACTCGAGGGTCCGGTAGGCGTTGGCCGTGGTGCCGCACGTCATGCCCGACGAGTTGTTGGCGATGACCCCGCCGAGGGTGCACGCCACCTCGCTGGCCGGGTCCGGCCCGAGCTTGCGCCCGTGGGGCGCGAGACGGGCGTTGACCTGGCGCACCGTCACGCCGGGCTGCACCCGCACTCGCGCGCCACCGTCAAGGACCGCCACGTCGCGAAACCCGCGGCGCACATCGAGGAGGATCCCCGTCCCCGAACCCTGTCCGGACAGGCTGGTCCCGCCCGCGCGCAGCGTCACCGGCGCCCCGTGCCGGGTGCCGACGCCGAAGATGCGGCTTACCTCCGCGGCGTCGCGTGCGATGACGGACGCCTGCGGCTGCAGGAGGAAGTGGGACGCGTCGTGCGCGTGGGTGAGCAGGTCGATCGGCCTCGTGCGAACCTGCGCGGCGTCGGCGACCGACGCGCGCAGGTCCGCGAGCAGCAGTTCAGAGGTGTTCACGAAACCATCCAGCCGAGGACAGCGGTGTGAGAAGTCCTGGTGAGACCGCACGGGTAGGACGAACGTCAGGAATCGTCTTGCACGTGTTCTTGTCAGTCAAGTACACCAGACAGACTTTTGGGGATAATGGGCTGACCTGCGTGAAGAAGGGGGCCCGCACCGATGGCTCGTGTCGAGGGCGTGACGTCGATCGTCGACGCGGTGGCCGCGGACCTGCGGCGGCAGCTGTTCCGCGGCTCGCTCTCGAGCGAGGAGCCGGTGACGGAGGCGAGCGTCTCGGAGCAGTACGAGGTGGCTCGGCCGACGGCGAAGGCGGCCATCGAGAAGCTCGTCGCCGAGGGCCTGCTGGTTCGCGGCGTCCACCGCAGCGCGCGCGTGCCCGTGCTCGACGAGGCGGACGCCCGTGACATCTACCGCACCCGCGCCGACGTCGAGGCGATCGTGCTGCGGCGGCTGGCAGCGACCAGGACCGTGCCCGACGAGGCCCGCAAGGCCAACGCCGAGATCGCCGCCCTTGGCGAGGCGTCCGCGCTCGACGTCGTCGACCCCGACATGCGGTTCCACACGAGCCTGGTCGACGCCATGGCGTCCCGACGCCTCAGCCGCGCCTACTCCTCCCTCGCCAGCGAGGTGCGCCTCTGCATGGCCCAGGTCCAGGGCAACTCGCTGCTCTCCACCGCGCTGATCCACGCGGAACACGGGCGGCTGCTGGAGCTCATCGAGACCGGAGACGGCGACGGCGGCGTCGCGCTGCTCGAGCGCCACCTGGCGCGTGCCCGCGAGCGGCTCGTCGGCGTCCTCGGTGGGACGCCGGGCCCCGAGGCCGCCTGGAGCGACGACCCGGAGCAGGTCAGCCGCTAGACACCACGGTGCCCCCGCGATCCGTTGGGGGGAACGGATCGCGAGGGCGCCGGGAGTCAATGCGGTTACAGCGCGGTGAGGATCTCCTCGACCTTCGTCTTCGCGTCGCCGAACAGCATGGCGCTGTTGTCCCGGTAGAACAGCGGGTTCGGCACGCCGGCGTAGCCGGTGGCCATCGACCGCTTGAAGACGATGACGTTGCTGGCCTTCCACACCTCCAGGACGGGCATGCCGGCGATCGGCGAGCCCGGGTCCTCCATGGCGGCGGGGTTGACCGTGTCGTTGGCGCCGATGACGAGGACGACGTCCGTCTCCGGGAAGTCCTCGTTGATCTCGTCCATCTCCAGGACGATGTCGTACGGCACCTTCGCCTCGGCGAGCAGAACGTTCATGTGCCCGGGCAGGCGGCCGGCCACCGGGTGGACGGCGAACCGCACCTGGACGCCCTGCGCCCGCAGCCGGCTCGTGAGCTCGGCCACCGGGTACTGCGCCTTGGCGACGGCCATGCCGTATCCGGGAGCGATGACCACGGAGCGCGCGCCCTTGAGCAGCTCGACCGTGTCGGCGACGGAGACCTCGCGGTGCTCCCCCGTGACCTCCGCGGCGACCTTGCCACCCTCCTGGCCGAAGCCGCCGAGGATGACGGAGATGAAGCTCCGGTTCATCGCCTTGCACATGAGGTACGAGAGGATCGCACCGGAGGAGCCGACGAGCGAGCCCGTGACGATCAGCAGGTTGTTGCCGAGCATGAAGCCCGCCGCGGCCGCCGCCCACCCGGAGTACGAGTTGAGCATCGACACGACGACCGGCATGTCGCCGCCGCCGATCGCCGCGACCAGGTGAAGGCCGAGCAGCATGGCGATGACGGTCATGATCGCCAGCGGCCAGATCGACGGCGCCGCGACGAACCAGGCCAGGAGCCCGAGCGAGACGACGAGAGCGCCCGCGTTGAGCCAGTTGCGGCCCGGCAGCGTCACCGGGTTCGACCTCATCCGCGCCGACAGCTTGAGGAAGGCGATGATCGAGCCGGTGAACGTGACGGCACCGATGAGCACGCCGAGGAAGACCTCGACGAGGTGGGCGCTGCCCGAGCTCTCGGTGAGATACGAGTTGTAGCCGATGAGGACGGCCGCCGCGCCGACGAAGCTGTGCAGCATCGCGATGAGCTCCGGCATCTGCGTCATCTCGACCGTGCGGGCCCGCCAGATGCCGATGACGGCGCCGACGAGGAGCACGAGGACGATGAGCAGCGTCGTCACCCAGACGTTGCGGACGGAGTCGTGGAGCGCGAGCACGATCGTCGCGACGATCGCGACGCCCATGCCGACCATCCCGAGGATGTTCCCGCGGCGGGCGGTCTCCTGCTTGGACAGGCCCGCGAGCGACAGGATGAACAGGACGGCCGCCACGAGGTAGGCGGCCTGAGCCACCGAGGTGAGAGTCACCGGGTCACGCATCCTTCCGGAACATGCCGAGCATCCGGTACGTGACCAGGAAGCCTCCGAAGACGTTGATGGAGGCGATCGCGGCGGACAGCACCGCCAGGACCGTCACAAGGGTGTTGTCGGACCCGATCTGGAGTAGCGAGCCGATGAGGATGATCCCGGAGATCGCGTTCGTCTGGCTCATCAGCGGCGTGTGCAGCGAGTGGCTCACGTTGGAGATGACGTAGTAGCCGATGAACACCGCGAGCACGAACACCGTGAACGTCGCGAGGAACACCGGGTCCGTGAACGCCAGCGCGATCGCGAGGAGCACGCCCCCGGTGACCATGAGGATGTTGCTCCGGCGCTTCTTGGCCGCCTTCGCCGCCACCGCCTTGGCCTCGTCGGCCGCCTTCTGCTCCGGGGTCCGGGTGTCCGCCGCCGCGGCGGTGGCTGCCGGGGCCGCCGACACCGAGATCGCCGGCGGCGGCCAGAGGATCTCCCCGGCCTTCGCCACGGCCATGCCGCGCTGCACCGGGTCGTCCAGGTCGAGGACGAAGGCGCCGTCCTTCGCCGGGGTCGTCAGCTTGAGGAAGTTGACGACGTTGGTGCCGAACAGCTGCGAGCTCTGCTGCGGCAGCCGGCTGGTGAGGTCGGTGTAGCCGATGATCGTCACGCCGTTGTCGGTGACGATCTTCTCGCCCGGCACGGTGAGCTCGCAGTTTCCGCCGCCCACCGCCGCGAGGTCGACGATGACCGAGCCCGGCTTCATGTTCGCCACCATCTCGGCCGTGATGGTGCGCACGGCCTTGCCGCGCACCAGCGCGGTGGTGATGACGATGTCGGCCTTGCTCGACTCCTCGGCGTACAGCGCGAGGGTCGCCTTCTCCTGCGCGTCGGAGAGCGCCGCGGCGTAGCCGGTCGACGACTTCTCCTGCATCGCGTCGGCCGAGGCGGTGACGAACTTGGCGCCCATCGACTCGACCTGCTCGCCCGCCTCCGGGCGGACGTCGAAGCCGCGCACCTGCGCGCCGAGCGACACGGCCGAACCGATCGCTGCGAGGCCGGCCACGCCGGCGCCGATGACGAACACCGTGGCCGGCGGGGTCTTGCCGGCGGCGGTCACCTGGCCGGTGAACATCCCGCCGTAGGCCTCGGCGGCCTCGATGACGGCCCGGTAGCCCGCGACGTTCGACATGCTCGAGAGCACGTCGAGCGCCTGGGCCCGCGAGATGCGCGGGACGGCGTCGAGGGCCAGGGCGGTGACGCCCTGGGTCGCCAGCGACTGGACCAGGTCGGGGCGCGAGTGCGGGGCGAGCTGCGCGACGAGGGCGGAGCCCTCGTGCAGCCGCGCGACGTCCTCGTCGTCCGGCGCGTTCACGGTCGTGACGATGTCCGCGCCCCACGCGGCGGTGGCGTCGCCGATGGTCGCGCCCTCCGCCTCGAAGGCCGCGTCGCTGAAGCTGGCACCGGCACCTGCGCCGGACTGCACGACGACGTCGTACCCGAGCTTCTTCAACTGGGCGACCGTCTTGGGCGTCGCGGCGACGAGCCGCTCCCCCGGACGTGTCTCCTTGGGAACACCGATGAGCATCAGCGACTCCTCGTCAGGGTGCGCCGCACGACGACGCACCGGGCTGGTACGGCTGGCGGACCGGGAGCGGCGTTGCCCCGGGCCGGAAGGCCACGGACCAGCGTCGTGGTCGGCCAGCCATGGGATGACGGACCTAAGGCCTAGTCTGTCGGACCTTCGGCCCAGTTCCGCTCCGCGTCTCACGACGACCGGCCGGCTCAGCGAGGGTCGAAGTCCTGGGATGAGTCCTGGGAAGGTTCCGTGACCTGGGATGACGCTCCTTCCGCGGCGCGCAGCGCCCGCTCCAGCTCCGCCGTCGCGCGTCGCAGCTCGCCCTCGGCGTCCAGGCCCTCGTCGTGCGCCTCGAGGGCGAGCGCGAGCAGGCGCTGTCCGAACGTCCCCGGAGCCGACACCGGGACGCTCAATCCGGCCCGCTGGGCGCGCGCCGCGACCTTCTGCGCGCGGGCGAGCGCCGGCAGCGCCCGCGGGATGCCGTCGAGCGCGGAGTCTCGGTGCTTCTCCGCCTTCTTGATGGCGTCCCACTGGGCGTACAGGCGGTCGGCGGGCGTGTCGGCGCCGGCGAAGACGTGCGGGTGGCGGTGGACCAGCTTCGCGACGAGGTCGCGGGCGACGTCGTCGACGTCGAACGGGTCGTCGGCGTCCTCGGCAGCGATGCGCGCGTGGAAGACGACCTGCAGCAGCACGTCGCCCAGCTCCTCGCGCAGGCCGGCGCGGTCGCCGTCGTCGACGGCCTCCGCCAGCTCGTGCGCCTCCTCGAGGAGGAACGGGATCAGGGTCACGTGGGTCTGCGCGGCGTCCCAGGGGCAGCCACCCGGAGAGCGCAGCCGGTCCATCACCGCGACGAGCTCGCGGAGGGGATCGACGGGCTCGTCGGGCGTCATGACTTCGGCGTGACCATCCAGCTCGGCGTGGTGCTGGCGGTGATCGAGCCCTGGCTCGGGTCCCACGTGCCGAAGCGCGGGTTCACGTCGACCTTGAGCTTGGCGAGCCGGTCGTTGAACTCCTGGCCGATCGAGGCGGAGTTCGTGTCGTTCCCGAGCTTCTGCGCGGCGGCCTGGTGGAGGCCCACCTGGATCGTCGCGGGCGCGTAGCTCGCCGGGGGCGTGGCGTTGTTGCTGGTGAAGAAGCCGTCGAGCGTGGTCTTCGCGTCCGCCTCGGAGACCCCGTCGCCGTGCTCGCTGGCGAGCTGAACCACCGTCGGCTCCTGGATGAGGATGTTGATCACCTGCTGGCTGGTCAGGTCACCGACCGCCGGCTTGAGCTCGTCCTGCACCGTGACGACGTCGGACGTCGGGATGACGCGGCCGTCGACGATGGCCGCGGCACCCGGCTGGCCGGTGCAGCCGGCGAGCAGGCCGGCCAGCGCCAGCGCCGCCGCGGCGGCCCCGACGATCTTCCGGCGAGCCGTCGCGTGCTGGGTCACTGAAGTCCTCCTCGGGGGTGGTGCAGGTCGCCGCACATCGTAGGCCCCGACCCTCAGTTGACCGCGACGCGGGCGGCCGCCGCGACGTCGCCCGCCAGCACCGCGTCGACGAGCTGGCGGGCCCACGCCAGGAGCGGCGCGCCCGAGAGCGGCGTGCCACCGACGCGCGCGGTCGTCGGGAACGGCACGAGAACCGTGCGGACCGCGGGCTTGAGCACGGCACCCGGGTAGAGCCGCTTGAGCCGGAGCTGCGCGGACTCCGGCAGCTGCACCGGCGCGAACCGCACGAACTTGCCCTGCGCCGTCACGTCCGTCAGGCCGACCGCCCGGGCGCGCTGCCGGAAGGCGGCCACGTCGAACAGGGCGTCGACCGCCGGCGGCACCAGGCCGTAGCGGTCGACGAGCTCGGCGCGCACGCGCTCCAGGCCGGCCTCGTCGGCCGCCGCCGCGATCTTGCGGTACGCCTCGAGGCGCAGCCGCTCGGTGGCGATGTACGTGATCGGGATGTGGGCGTCGACGGGCAGCTCCACCGTGACGTCCGGCGTCTCCTCGGTCGCCTCGCCGCGGAACTCGGCGACGGCCTCCCCCACCATCCGCACGTAGAGGTCGAAGCCGACGCCCTCGATGTGGCCCGACTGCTCGCCACCCAGGAGGTTGCCGGCGCCGCGGATCTCCAGGTCCTTCAGCGCCACCTGCATGCCGGCGCCGAGGTCGGTGTGGGCGGCGATCGTCGCCAGCCGGTCGTGGGCCGTCTCGGTGAGCGGCACCTCCGGCGGGTAGAGGAAGTAGGAGTAGGCGCGCTCGCGCCCGCGGCCCACGCGCCCGCGGAGCTGGTGCAGCTGGGACAGGCCCAGCAGGTCGGCCCGCTCGAGGATCAGCGTGTTGGCGTTCGAGATGTCGAGGCCGGTCTCGACGATCGTCGTGCAGACGAGCACGTCGAACCGCTTCTCCCAGAAGTCGACGATGACGCGCTCCAGCTGGTGCTCGTGCATCTTGCCGTGGGCCACCGCGATGCGCGCCTCGGGCACCAGCTCCTGGATGCGCGCAGCGGCGCGCTCGATCGATTCCACCCGGTTGTGGATGTAGAACACCTGGCCCTCGCGCAGCAGCTCGCGCCGGACCGCGGCGGTGATCTGCTGCTCGTCGTACGCCCCGACGAACGTGAGCACCGGGTGCCGCTCCTCCGGCGGGGTCGCCAGCGTCGACATCTCGCGGATGCCCGTGACCGCCATCTCGAGCGTGCGCGGGATCGGGGTGGCCGACATCGCGAGGACGTCGACGTTGGTGCGAAGCGCCTTGAGCGTCTCCTTGTGCTCGACGCCGAACCGCTGCTCCTCGTCGATGACGACGAGCCCGAGGTCCTTGAACCGCACCTCGCCCGTGATGAGGCGGTGAGTGCCGATCACCACGTCGACCGACCCGTCGCCCAGCCCCTCGACCACCTTCTTGGCCTCGGCGTCGGTCTGGAAGCGCGAGAGCGCCTTGACGGTGACCGGGTACGGCGCGTACCGCTCGGCGAAGGTCTCGAGGTGCTGCTGCACCAGCAGGGTCGTCGGGACCAGGACCGCGACCTGCTTGCCGTCCTGCACCGCCTTGAACGCCGCGCGCACGGCGATCTCCGTCTTGCCGTAGCCGACGTCGCCGCAGATGAGCCGGTCCATGGGGATGGACTTCTCCATGTCGGCCTTGACCTCGTCGATGGTGGCGAGCTGGTCCGGCGTCTCGACGTACGCGAAGGCGTCCTCGAGCTCGCGCTGCCAGGGGGTGTCCGGGCCGAACTGGTACCCGGCCGTCGCCATGCGGGCGCTGTACAGGCGGATGAGCTCGCCGGCGATCTCGCGGACCGCCTTGCGCGCCCGGCCCTTCGTCTTCGCCCAGTCACCGCCGCCCATCCGGTTGAGCGTCGGCGCCTCGCCGCCCACGTACTTCGTCACCTGGTCGAGCTGGTCGGTGGGCACGTAGAGGCGGTCGCCCGGCTGCCCGCGCTTGGCGGCGGCGTACTCGATGACCAGGTACTCGCGGGTGGCTGCGGTGACGCCCGAACCGACGGTCCGCGAGGCGAGCTCGACGAACCGCCCGACGCCGTGCTGCTCGTGGACGACGAAGTCGCCCTTCCGGAGCGCCAGCGGGTCGACGACGTTGCGGCGCCGGCTCGGCATCTTCCGCATGTCGCGGGTCGAGGTGCCCGCGCGGCCCGTGAGGTCGGACTCGGAGAACACGGCCAGCCGCAGCTCGTCGGACGCGAAGCCCGGCCCGGCGAGCGCGGGCACGACGAGCACGACGCCCGCCTCCGGCTCGTCGGCGATCCCCTGCTCCAGGCGCGCGGGCACGTCCGCGGCGCGCAGCTGCTCGACCATGCGCTGGGCCGGGCCGTGGCCCTCCGTGGTGAGGACCATGCGCCAGCCGTCGCGCTGGTGGTCCTTCAGGTCGGCGACGGCCTGCGTGAGGTCGCCGTGGTACTGGACGACCTCGCGGGCGCGCACCACGAGCGAGGACGCGGGGGCCTCGAACGCGACGTCGTCGTCCTCGCCGGCGCCGAAGCCGAAGGGGCTGAGGGTCCACCAGCCGAGGGCGCGCACCGCGGCCAGGGCACGGACCTCCGCGAACGTGGCGAAGCTCGCCGCCGAGAGGTCGAGCGGGACCGAGCCGCCCGCGGCCGCGCCGGTCCAGGCGGCCTGGAGGAACTCGGCGGAGGTCGCCACGAGGTCGTGCGCGCGGCGGCGCACGCGCTCCGGGTCGACGAGCACCAGGAGGGCCTCGTCGTCCACCAGGTCGAGGACGGGGACCATCCGGTCGACGAGCGCCGGGGCCAGCGACTCCATGCCCTCGACGGCGATGCCCTGGGCGAGGCGCTCGAGCATGTCGCGCGCGCCCGGCAGGCGGTCCGCGAGCGCGGCCGCCCGCTCCCGCACCTCAGGGGTGAGCAGGATCTCGCGGCACGGCGGCGCCCACACGCCGCGGTCGGCGATCTCGAGGCTGCGCTGGTCGGCGACCGAGAACCAGCGGACCTCCTCGACCTCGTCGCCCCACAGCTCGACGCGCAGGGGGTGGTCCTCCGTGGGCGGGAACACGTCGAGGATGCCACCGCGGACGGCGAACTCGCCGCGACGCTCCACCATGTCGGTGCGGATGTAGGCCGCGTCGACCAGCGCGTGCTCCACCTGCTCGAGGTCGACGCGGTCGCCGACGTGGAGGCTGACGGGCTCGAGCTCGCCGAGGCCCTCCACGATGGGCTGCAGCAGGGCGCGCACGGGCACGACGAGCACGCGGACCGGCCCCGCGGGCCCGGACTCCTGCGTCGGGTGGGACAGCCGGCGGAACACGGCCAGGCGGCGGGCGACCGTGTCGGCGCGCGGGCTCAGGCGCTCGTGGGGCAGCGTCTCCCAGGACGGGAGCACCGCGACGTCGTCCTCCTCCAGGTAGCAGCGCAGCGCCGCGGCCAGCTCGTCGGCGTCGCGGCCCGTGGCGGTGACGACGACGAGGGGCCGGACGTCCTTCGTCGTGCGCCCGCCCGTACTCGCCCCGGTCATCGACCCGGCCATCGCCGCGAGCATCGGCGCACGGACGCCCGGGGGCGCGACGACGTCGAGCTCGCCGCGGACGCGCACGGACGCCAGCGTGTCGCGGACGGCGGGGTCGTCGAGGAGGGCGGGCAGCAGGCCGGTGAGGTTCATGGATCCCCAGGGGATGGAACGGCAGCACGAAGATCCCGGAATCCGCGAGGACCCGGGGTGCCCAGCCAGTCTACGAGCGGGCGGTGACAGCCACGCCGTCGCCGGTCGGGGCGGCCGGAGTCCCATGCACGCGCACGACGAACGGCAGGCACGCGAGCACCCACGCGAGGGCGACGAGAGTCGGGGCCAGTACCTCCGGGACCGTGTGCCAGGCCACGAGCGCCACGCCCGCCGCTGTCGCGACTACCGCCGCTGCACCCAGCGCAACAACCCGGCGTCGCGGCGTCGGGGCCGACGCAAGCGCCACGACGAATGCGGTGCCGACGACGACGGCCATGTGACCACTGAGCAGCGGCGTGCTCGGCCCGAGGTCGAGCAGGCCGTGCTTGATCGCCTCGACCGTGCCGTTTGCTCCGACGAGCACCACCACTGCCACCGCCGCGTCGCGACGCCGGCCGTGCCGCACGAGGGACAGGAGCGCGATCGCGGCGAGGGCAAGGACGACGGGGAGCGCGACTCGGCCCAGGCCACCGCGGAGCAACCTCACCCAGAGGTCGTGGTGCGGAGCGAACGTGGCCACCGCAGCCAGTGCGCCCGCTCTCGCCGCTGGACCCGTCGCGGCGACCGCGAACACGAGCGCCGCCGCACACGCGGTGCAGGCTGCGGCGAGCGGCACCCATGGCCACCACGCCGTGCGTCTCATAGAACGTTCACCCTGTCACAAAGTGGTCCCCACGTGTCCGATTCGTCCATCATGAGCGGTACGCCCCGATTCGGCCAGGACCGGGGCCCTCCATCCGGGAGCGCATGTGGGCGAGGGAACGGTCCTGGAGGCGTCGGGGGTGTCGATCGCCCTCAACCCGCTTCTTGCGCTTCTCGGCCTCGACGCCGAGCCAGAGCTCGCTGCCCTCGTCCTCGGCGGAGTGGTCACCACCCGGGGTGAGCTGGCCGCGGCGTCGTTGTCGCTGGCCGACGAGATCGCCGCGCGAGTCCGTCCCGGTCACCGGGTCGGGCTCGTCGACCGCGGCGGCACGTGGGACGTCGCCCTGGTGCTCGGCGCTCTGCGGGCCGGGCGGCCGGTCGCGATGCTCCCGATCCGGGGACCCGACGATCCGGCGCTCGACAGCCTGGCCGCCGAGGCGCGGTGCGACCTCGTCGCCGTCAGCGGTGAGCTGCGGGACGCCGATCCGGGACCCGCCGACCTGGCCGACCCCTTCGACGCGAGGCACGGAGCCGACCTGTGCGGCTCGGCGGAGGCCGTGCTGCTCTACACGTCCGGCACCACCGGCCGGCCTCGCGGCGTACGCCTCTCCGCGGCGAACATCGCGGCTAACCTCACGGCGATGCTGCGCACCACGGAGGCATGGACCCCCGCCGACCGGCTCGGCCAGGTGCTGGCGCTCACCCACTCGTTCGGGCTGTCGATGGTGCTCCTGGCGCTGGCACGCCGAGTCCCGGTGGTCCTCGCCGGAGGCGGGCCGCCGACCCGTGGGCTCATGGCTTCCCTCGACGAGCAGGACGTGTCGCTGTTCGCCTGCGTGCCCTACTACCTCCGGCTCGCCGCCCGACGCGGGCTCGTGCTGGGACGCGACGGCGCTCGGCGGCTGCGGGTGCTCTACCTCGCCGGCGGCGGCATCTGCGACGACGAGCTCGACCAGGTCCTGCCCGGCTACACCGGGACCACGTACCTGATGTACGGGTTCACCGAGGGCACGGCACGCATCGCCGTGCGACGCCGCGGTGACGGAGCCCCGGCCGACTCGGTCGGGCTGCCGCTGCCCGGCGTCCACGTCGACATCGTCGACGAGCTCGGCGCGCCCGTCCCGCTCGGTGAGGTCGGACGCATCCGGGCCTCGTCGCCCAGCCTGATGATCGGGCACCTCGGCCAGCCGCCGCGCGACCCCGGCGCGCCGTACACCACCACCGACCTCGGCCGCCTCGGCCCCGGAGGCGACCTGTTCATCACCGGGCGCGAGGCGGAGATGCACAACTTCCGCGGCAACCGCGTGTGCCTCCTCGCCGTCGAGGCACGCGTCGTCGCAGTGCCGGGCGTCATGGATGCACGGGTCCAGCCGGACACGGCTGACGAGGACTCCCTGTGCGTGCTCCAGCTCGTTCTCGCCGACGGGGCCGCGGCCACGGCCGTTCGCCACGCGGCGCTGGCCGCCGTCGAGCCGCGGGGCCTGATCCGCGAGGTTGTGGTGGTCGACCGGCTGGAGACCACGCGATGCGGCAAGGCAGTCCGCCGGCCTGTGCAGGAGCCGGTCTCGCCGTGACCACCGCGATCGGCGCGGCCGCGCGTGACGCGGCGGCGTGACGCTTCAGCCGGCGACGAGCGCCTCGCCGGTGGCCGGCGCGACGTCACCACGCCCGTCGACCACGTCCACGAGCCGTTGCACGAACGCCGCCGCCGCGCGCCGCGACAGCTCCGGGTTCGGATGGGAGTCGTGCTCGCCCATCGCGTTCCCGGCCGGCAGGTAGAAGTTGTCCGGAGCGGCGATGGCGCGGTAGTCCCAGAGGTGAACGTTGTCGCCCGGCTGGTCCCACTCGTCGCGGACCCACGCCGCGAACTTCCG
>Ga0207816_1000234_pt1 | contig 13506 bp, 17 predicted proteins | sample LuqExpMetageno10_FD_187768 | JGI IMG/M metagenome (GOLD analysis project Ga0207816, IMG submission 187768) | Tropical forest soil microbial communities from Luquillo Experimental Forest, Puerto Rico - Sample 10 (SPAdes) | ecosystem: Environmental > Terrestrial > Soil > Tropical forest ... | reverse complement strand
CGCCGGGTGTGTCATGAACGAGCGCCAGCTTGCGGCCGACCAGCTTGTTGAAAAGCGTGGACTTGCCGACATTGGCTCTTCCGACGATGGCGACCGTAAAAGACATAGCGAATAGCGAATAGTGAGTAGCGAATAGGGATTATACGAGAACGAATAGCAAATAGCGAACGGCGAGCAGGGAAGGTCCCTATTCGCCATTCGCTACGCCAAATTCGCTTTTGCTTATTTCATCGCCACCAGACTGCCGTCATTGGTGTAGAGATACAGCGTGTCATTGGCCACCACCGGGGCAATGAAGGCCTTGGCAGGGATCTCCATGCGGCCGATGAGCTGGCCGGTGTAAGGCGACAGCGCCTGGGCATAACCATCCGATGAAACCACGATCAGGCGATCGGAAACCAGCACCGGGCCGGACCAGACGATGGGATCGGACGAGGTGTCTTCCGGATCGGTCCAGCGCGGCAGCTGGTGAATCCACTTCACCTTGCCTTCCTTGCGGGTCAGGCACATCAGCTGGTTTTCCAGCGTGACGATATAAAGGTAATCGCCCGCCACCCAGGGAGTCTGGATGCCGCCGAGATCGCGCGACCACTGACGGTCACCGCTTTCGAGCTGGATCGCCGCCATGACGCCGGAATGGCTGATGGCAAAGACAAGGCCGCGGTCCACCACCGGGCGGCCGGCAATGTCATCGATTTCGGAGAGGGCGGTGACGCCATGGCTGCGGGTCAGCATGTCATTCCAGGCCGGGCGGCCGTTCTGCACCCGCAGCGCATAGACTTCGCCGGAGGTGTAAGGGGCAATGACGAATTCGCCCACCACCGCTGCGCTGGTCGAAACCATGATACCGGCGGATTCACTGATACCCTGATGGTCCCACAATTCGCGGCCATTGCTCTCGGCAAAGGCGTGGGAGTGGTTGTCGATGGAGGAGATGAAAACGCGGCCGCCATTGACCACCGGGGCATTGGAGATCGGCACGCCGACGCTGGCGCGCCAGATTTCCTTGCCCGTTTTGGCATCCAGCGCCACCACATCGCCAAAACCCGAAGTCGCAAAGATGCGGCCGCCATCAAAGGCGATACCGCCGCCAGCGCCTTTCGACGGATCGATGCGGGTGTCCTTGCCGAAAGTGCCGAAGGTGAGGAAGTTCACCCAATCGCGTTCGCCCGCAGGAGCGACGGAGGCATGCCAGACTTCTTCGCCGTTGCTGGCGTTGATCGCAAAAACGCGGGCTTTGGCATCCAAGGTGAAGACCATGCCCGCCGCCACGACCGGCGACGCGGTGAGGCGCGAACGGGTGGCCGAACCGGCGCCAGCATCGGCTTCCCACTGCACCTTCAAGGGGCCGGGAGCCGAAAGATGATGCATGACGTTGGAGGGATAACCGCCCGGCTGTGGCCATTCGGTGTTCTTGTAAGGCGCGGGCAGCTCGATCTTGATGTCTTTCAACGTGGGATCGGGCTTCAGCGCCTCATCCGTGGTCATGATCGAGATGCGCTCGCCGCGAATCTTGGATTTGTGCGGCGAGGAAAACCATTTGCCCATGGTGTCGGTAATGGCGCAGCCGCTTGCCAGCATGGAGAGGCTGAGGACGAGGGCGATCGGCCCAACTTTCCGGATCATCATGGCGTGGGCTGCTCCGCAGCGACGGCTTCGGGTTTCGGCGGTAGCGGCACTGTGCCGTAATCTTTGTCGCCTGAGGTCTGGATCAGCGAAGCCATGGCTTCGGCGCGCTGGCGCAGGCTGGCAGGGGCATCTTTATCGGCGGCGAGTGTCTTATACGCGGCCAGGGATTCTTCGGCGCGGCCGTCATGCATGGCGCGATAGGCGAGCAGCTCCTGCGCCATGAACCGCCATTGCGATTTGCCATCGTTGAGCGGGGCCAGCAGAGTCTTCAGCTGGTCCGTCGAAAGCTTGTCCGCCTGGGCCCAAGCGGCGCGGATGCGGGCAACCTGGCCGAGACCGGCTTTGTCGGTGTCCATCAGCTTGGTGTAGATCGCCACCGCGTCATTGGTGCGGCCGGAGGCGAGCCATTCATCGGCCTGGGAAAGCTGGGCGATGAGGGCGTAGCCGCTCGGCGCCTTCTTGGCGATCTGGGCATAAGATTGTGCCGCAAGGTCGTTTTGGCCGGCCTGCGAGATCTGCATCGCGGCCTGATATTCGGACGAGGCCTTCACGCGCTCGCGCTGATCGTAATACTGCCAGAGCTTGTAGCCGGCGACGCCAATCACCACGACGGAAACCCCGGCGATGACGTAATCGCCGTATTTTTTCCACCACTGCTGGAGCCGCTCTTGGCGGACCTCCTCCTCGACTTCGTGGAAGATGTCGGACACGGGAAATTCCTTTCGGGGAGGCAAGACCTTGGCCGGGCGCGCTAATTACCCGCTGCGCGGCCGTAGCGCAACTTGACGATATTTCACCCGTTCCGGAAAGGGCAAACGACAGATTGGGTACCAATTTGTCCCGGCTGCGGCGATTTCCGCCCGGCCCGTTAACCGGCCTTTTTCATGCTGTAGACGTTTTCCTTGCCGGGGAAGGTGCGGGCCCGGACCTCGGCGGCATAAGCTTTCACGGCAGCCTCGATATCCGGCCCCATACTGGCGTATTGCCGGACGAATTTGGGCGGGTGCGGGTTGAGTCCCAGCATATCTTCCATCACAAGGATCTGGCCGTCACAGTCCGCCGAGGCGCCGATGCCGATGGTGGGAATGGCGATGTCGCGGGTGATCTTGGCGGCCAGAGGCTCGGCCATGCCTTCCAGCACCACCGAAAAAGCCCCCGCTTCGGCGATCGCCTTGGCATCGGCTTCGATAGCGGGCCATTCGGCCTCGGTGCGGCCTTGGGTCTTGAAGCCGCCGAAAATCTGGATGCGCTGAGGGGTGAGGCCGATATGGCCCATCACCGGAATGCCCCGGCCGGTAAGATAGCGCACGGTTTCGGCCATGGAGGCGCCGCCTTCCAGCTTCACCGCCTGGCAGCCGGTTTCCGACAGCACCCGGGCGGCATTGCGGAACGCCACTTCCGGCGATTCCTCGTAAGAGCCGAACGGCATGTCGACCACAACCAGCGCCTTCTTGGAGCCGCGCATCACGGCTTTGCCGTGCAGGATCATCATCTCGAGGGTGACGCCGAGCGTGGTTTCCATGCCGTGGATCACCATGCCCAGGCTGTCGCCCACCAGCATCAGGTCCACATGCTCGTCCAGAAGGCGGGCGGTATGGGCGTGATAGCAGGTCAGGCAAACCACCGGCTTGTTGGCCTTGCGGGCCCGGATTTCCGGGACGCTGATCCGCTTACTCTCGACCTGGGCTGACATTGGAATGGCTCCAAAGTGAAGACGGGGGACTATAGCCCCTCGCCTGGGGCGGAACGAGGGCAGGGAAGAGGGCTGTTTGCCGCCTGGGGGATCATGAGTAGGATAATATTCCTGGCGTTGGGCAGCCTATGCGCCAAGATGCTTGACGCATTTCCCGAGACTGCGGCTAGGTGGCGCCCGGTTAACAAGGGGCGAGAAATGGCGAGCGTTTCAGGAGAAATCAAAATCGGCGAGGCACAAGCGACTATGGCTGCGCTTGTTCGGCGTCAGCGTGGTTCAACCACGCTTTATGTTATCGCGCTTTATTCTCTAATACTGCTCTTTGTAATCTTGGGTTGCCTCATCGGCTATTGGGCCGGTTTGGACATCAACTTCACCGGTTGTAGTGCAGCCGTCGTAGCTCTTCTGGTTTGGCATTTCATTGGAAGACGCTACTTAGTCTGGCAATTCCGGAAAAACATGATGGCGCGTGGGGTGCCAATGCATGTGCCGGTCCGTGTGGACATCTCACCTGAGGCGTTGGTGTATGATTCCAAGGATGTGGTTCATCACGTTCTTTGGAGAGGGGTGTCCGAGTTATACCGGAAAAAGGGTTATTGGATTTTTATGGTGCATTCGACCGGCTACTATGTTGCCGCTCGCTTCTTTGCCGACAAAAAAAACGAGCTGGCGTTTATCACGGAAGCATTGAGCTATATGAGCGATGAAGCCCGCGCTCGCAGCAAAGGTGCGCGAAAATTTGTGGAAACTGCCGGAGCATGAAAATCCCTCACTTCACTTATCTCGTTCGCGATTACGATGAAGCGATTGCTTGGTTCATTAATAAGCTCGGCTTTGTGTTGGTGGAGGACACCGATCTCGGCAACAACAAACGTTGGGTGCGTGTCGGACCAAAAGAAGGCGGTGTGAGACTTCTTTTGGGCAAAGCTGTGACGGCGGAACAAATCGCAAGCGTCGGTCAGCAAGGTGGTGGTCGCGTTTTTCTTTTTCTGCAGACGGACGATTTCACGCGTGATTACGAAGTGTTTCTTGCACGCGGCGTTCAGTTTCTCGAATCGCCTCGTCATGAATCGTATGGCAGCGTTGCGGTTTTCGAAGACCTCTATGGCAATCGCTGGGATCTGCTTCAAACAAAGTCCGTGTAGTGACTTTCAGTTCATGACGATGCTGCAAGATTTCGCAGCCACAACGTGTCCGATGTGTTCCGCACAGTCGAATGTGTTGTCAAAAGAGCGCGCTCGCGACGTCATCATACATTGATCGCTGTTCAAACCTTGCGAGCATGCATCGTGCTCACCATGTAGGTCGTTACCGCTTAACACGCGGTAACGCGTAACATCAGTCATGGAGTACATCATGCGCTTTACGATGCTTTTGTTGGGGGCCGCCGCTGCCGTTGCCACATCCGCCAATGCGACGGATTGGACCGGGTTCAGCGGCACGATCACGGGGGGCTATAACTATTCCGATGTGAAGGGCGCGCCGAACAACGCCTTTGACTTTGGAGGAGCTGCCAACTACGCGATACCTGACACGCATCTGAACGTGCAGGGCCTCGTCGATTATTCCGAAACCAAATCCCACAGCACGCCGGTCGATACCTGGACCTCGGGCGGTGCCGTCACTTGGCGCGATGCCAATTATGCAGTCGGTTTCGCCGGTGGTTATAACTCCTCGCGCCTTCTCGGCATCAGCGCGGGTTATGGCAATTACGGCTTGGTCGGCGAATATTATGCAGCGCCCGACCTGACTTTGCGCCTGCGCGGTGGCGGCATCAGCGGCAGCTTCGGTCCGCTTTCCGGTGACGGCGGTTATTACGGCGGCGGCGCGACCTATTATGTCACCCCGAACCTGTCTCTGACCGCCGATGGCGCTTACAACACCATTTCGGGGCTGCATTGGGCCACCTTTGAAGTGGGCCCGGAATATAAGCCGTTCGATGCCTTGCCGGTGTCGATTTCGGCCTCTTACACCCATGACAATATCAACACCTATGGCCGTTCGCTTTCCAGTGATGGCTTGATGGTGCGCTTGGCTTGGCATTTCGGCGAAGGCAATTCGCTGGTCGAATTCGACCGCAACGGCCCGCTCAATCTGCGCAACCCGCAGCTGCCGATGGATGGCTTGAGCTACACGGCCACGCATCCGGCGCTGTAAGCGTTGCTATAAGCTAGTATTTGGCGGCCGCGTCCTTCCCGGATGCGGCCGTTTTCGTTCAGCGCAGCCAGTTTTCGATCTTCAGATCTTTGATGCGCGCGAACTCGCGCTCGTTATCGGTCACCAGCGTCGCATCCTGCGCGATGGCATGCGCGGCGATGAGAAGATCATTTGGACCAATTGGCAGGCCGCGGCGCTCCAGATCGCAACGGATTTCGCCATAGAACTCGTCTGCAGGCGTTTCCAATGGCAGCACGCGTAGACTCCCCAGCACTAATTCCAGTTGCGTGGTTAGCGTTGCGGATTGCCGCCGGATCGCTCCAAAGCGCAGTTCTGCCGCCACAACGATGCTGGTGAACACGGCATCGCTTCCGACTTTTGCGAGTTGAGCAACGCTTTTTCCCTGCGGCCGCCGCACAATGTCGGATACGATGTTGGTATCCAGGAGGTATTGCATCAGCCCAATTCCGGCGGTTGATCGATCGGCAGTTCGGGGATCTCTCCGAAATCGTCTTCGATGGGTTTTAGCGTGGCGAGAAGATCAATCAGAGGCATTTTCTGCACTGGTTTGAGTGTGATGGTATCGCCTTCCTTGCGCATGAGGACATCGTCGCCGGGAAAATCGAATTCCCGGGGGATGCGCACGGCTCTGTTGCGGCCGTTGCGGAAAACTTTCACAAGGCGTTCCTGGCTCATGGCATATGCTATAGCATATGCCAACAATTCTGGCAATCAGGGCGCTTGCTCGCCATCCGCGCTGGTGTCCTTCACCGGCTTCCACGCCTTCTTCTTCAGACCGAGATCGGTGCAGATCAGGCGGACACGGGTGCCTTCATGGGAAAGGTCGAGGGCAAAGCCGCGTTTGGGATCGGGCGTGGAGAAATAGGTCACGCCATCCTTGTGCTGAGCGCGTTTGGCGAAGCGATGCTGTGCCACGATCTGTGCGTCGATGGCATGATAGACCCAGATGGCAAGCGCGTTGCGGTCCTCGCCCGACATCGGCGCCTTGCCGAACCAAGCCACCGCGGTGATCTCGAACAGGCCTTCACGCTGCTGGCCCAGCTTCTCGATAGCAAAAGGGGCGATCGCCGTGTCACGCGGTGCGGCAGCCTTGTCCTGGAAATGATAACCGAAGGCGCCGTCTTCGCTGCAAGTCTGTGCGGCGGCCTGGATATCTTCCCGGTCCGGCTCGGGGGAGTTGGCCAAGGCGGGAAAGCCCAGCGCCAAAGGAAAAAGCAGGGCAAACGCATGCCGCATCGGTGCTAGCGGTCCTGGTTGATGCAAGTGGCAGTAATGCGCTCATCATCCTGACGGATCAGAAAGTGCAAGCCTGTATCGGGCTCCTCGCCGGAATAAAGTTCCACACCGTTATTGTGCTTCTTCTTGTGCGGAAAAGTGTCTTTCTTGTCGGCGGCTTTTTCGAACTCGCGGAGGAATTTCTTCGCCGCCGCAATGTCTCCATCCAAATCATCACTCACGCCGCGAAACGAGGCTTCGGCGCGGATTTCATGATCGTTGATGGAGAGACGCGTGAAGGGCTCCCATTCCGAGCCAGCAACGGAATCGATATGGCCGTAGCGTTCGCGGCTGAAGCGATGGCCGAAGGCCCCATCCGCAGTGCAGGCTTCCGCAGCAGATTCCACGGCGCCGTAATGGGGGGCGTTGTCCGCGTCCGCTTTGGGCACGTGTTTGCCTTTGGCCGCAGCCGGAGCAGCCAGAAGCATCAGGGCAAGAGCGAAGCGCCACATCATCTCTGCATGATAACATCAACGGGCTTCCCATACCGTGTCTGTGACGCCACGGCCTGCGCGGGATGTTTGGCTTTGGCCGCAAACGGGTTAACCTTTCCGCCAGAGGTGATCCCCATGGCCGAAGCCAGCCCCAAGAACCGCTATACCGCCAACATCCAAGGCGAGGTCGACAGCGCTGCGCTCTATCGCGCCCTGGCCCAGGCCGAACAAAACCCGCAGCTCTCGCAGATCTATTCCAAACTGGCCACCGTTGAAGAAGAACACGCTGCCTTCTGGGCCCGTGAATTGGAAAAGGCCGGCCATCGCGTGCCGGAGCTGAAGCCCTCATTGCGCTCGCGGGTGTTGTCTTTCCTCGCGCGGCGCTTCGGGCCAGGGCTGGTGCTGCCTACCGTCAACACACTGGAACAGATCGATTCCGGCCAATACGACAAACAGAAGGAAGCCGTCGCTGGCGGCTTGCCGCAAGCTGAACGCAGTCATGCCCGCATCATCAATGCGCTGGCAGGCGGGGGGCCGAACCCGGCCGAGGTGAGCAATCTGGCGCGGCTCGAAGGCCGTCATCGCGGGCTCGGCGGCAATGCTTTACGCGCGGCGGTGCTGGGTGCCAATGACGGACTGGTGTCGAATCTGAGTCTGGTGATGGGCGTGGCCGGTGCGGCAATGAATTCGCAAATGGTGCTGCTGACGGGGCTGGCCGGATTGGCGGCGGGCGCCTGTTCCATGGCGATGGGCGAATGGTTGAGTGTCGCCACCGCGCGCGAAAGCTTCGAACGCCAGATTGCGGCGGAAGCCGAAGAGCTGGCGCAGGTGCCGGAAGAAGAAATGGAAGAACTGGCCTTGATCTATCAGGCCAAAGGCATTCCGGAACAGACCGCCCGCACGATGGCCGAGCAGCTCATTTCCAACAAGGAAAGCGCGCTCGACACCTTGGCGCGCGAAGAGCTCGGCATCGATCCTTCCGAATTGGGCGGCTCGCCTTGGGCGGCAGCAGGCACCTCCTTCGGCTTGTTCGCTGCGGGCGCAATTTTCCCGATCCTGCCGTATTTGCTTGGTTTCAGTGGTTACACCGCGGTGGCCGCGAGTCTGGCAGTGAGCGGGGCTGCGCTGATGAGCATCGGCGCGGCGACGGCCCTTTTCACCGGCGGTTCGGGATTCAAGCTTGCTTTGCGCTCGCTGGCCTTCGGTTTTGGCGCAGCGGCGATCACCTTTGCCATCGGCAAGCTGATCGGCGTGGCGGTGGCGGGATGAAATGGGAATGGCCGGGGACCCGGCCATTCCTCCCCACCGTGGGGCTGTATCAGACCTGGCTTAAGCCGCCGTCGGCGACGAGATCGATACCGGTGGAGTAACTGGAATCATCAGAGGCGAGGAACAGTGCTGCTTTGGCCATTTCTTCCGGGCGGCCGATGCGGCCGAGCGGAACTTGTGAAACAAAGCCCTGTTTGGCTGCGGTTGCCGCTTCCGGATCAGGAATAATGGTGGTGAAGATCGGCGTGTCGATCGGGCCCGGGCTCAGCGAATTGAAGCGGATGCCGCGGTCCTTGAATTCCGCCGCCCAGGTGCGCACGAAAGAGCGTACCGCCGCTTTGGTTGCCGAATAGACCGCAAAGCCCGGGATGCCGGTATATTGCGCGATGGAGGAGACCACCACGACTGAGCCGCCGTCCTGCAGCAGCTTGAGCGCCTTCTGCACGGTGAAAAACGCACCGCGGACATTGACGTCGAAGACCTTGTCGAAATGGGCGGGCGTGACATCCGCTGTGGGGGTTAGTTCGCCGATACCGGCATTGGCGACGACGATGTCGAGATGGCCTTTTTCTCGCGCCACGACATCGTAAAGCTTGTCGAGGTCTTCGAGTTTGGCGGCATCGCTTTGCACCGCGGTGACGTTACGGCCGATGGTTTCCTTGGCTTTGGCAAGTTCCGCCTCGCGCCGGCCGGTGATGAAAACATGGGCGCCTTGCGCCACGAATTCCTGGGCAATGGCGAGGCCGATACCGGTAGAACCGCCTGTGACCAGGGCCACTTTTCCTGTCAGTTTGCCGCTCATGCTCTGTCCTTTTTTCGCGTCCTTGTTGCGTGGTGAAGGAGTTGGGGTGTACTTGTCAGGTTTACCAGTACTTACCTTTTGGTATGTGCCTGGGCCGGACACGAACTTTTTGGTTCGTGGCTTTGGAGCAAGGCCGTTATGCGCAAACGGAAGAAGACCTATTCTTGCGGCATCGAAGCGGCTCTGGCCGTGATCGGCGGCAAGTGGAAGTTCATGATCCTCTGGGCGCTGATCGCCAACAAGGAGCAGCGCTTCAGCCAGTTGCGCCGCACCATTCCCGGCATCAGCGAGAAGATGCTGATTCAGGAATTGAAGGAGTTGCAGCTCGACGGCATCGTCTTGCGCAAGGATTTCGGCGAAGTGCCGCCGCGGGTGGAGTATTCGCTGTCGCGTTTCGGTGTGGAGCTGGCCGAGACCTTGAAACCGCTCTGCCAATGGGGCACGCGCCATATGGCCCGCATCGGCGCTTTGCCGAGCCAAATCGCGGCGGAGTAAGATTGCATCCGCTCGTCAAACGCTTTCAGATGGATGTCAATGTCTTCGGCTGCGCGCGGGGCCGGCGCGAGAAATAGGCCTATAAGTTTTCCTAGCGAAAACTAGCCTTGTGATGTCCTGCGCCGAAGGTCAAAATTGTTTGTAGGTCTAGCGATCCATCGTCCCCTAGAGTGCGGCTTCCGGGCTTGGGTGCAGGGGAAACATGAAAGCGCGAATGGTGATCCGTGCGGCTGGCGTGGCCGCGGTTTTCTTGTTGTGCAGCGGGGCGGCGCCCCATAATCCGCCAGCCGAAGACCCGCCGCCGAGCTGGGCCTTCATCGTGATGAAAAAAGGGCCTGATCTGCCGAAAGACAAGCCCGTCACCGTGCCGGGATCCCAGCTCAGCGTCACGCCCAAACAGCTCAACGACAGCAACTACATCGCCGACTGGTTTCCTTCCGACCACCCTAAAGCACCAGCCGCGGTCGCGATTGGCAGGCCAAAAGACAAGGCTTGGCCCTGTGCCGAATGCCATCTGCTGACTGGTGTCGGCGAAGCGGACAGCGCCACACTGGCCGGATTACCCGCCGATTATATCGTGCAGCAATTCGAGGAATTCCATTCGGGACGCCGCGGCTGTGCCGTGGCGCAATCGGAATGCAGCAAGGCGATGCCCGCCGTGGCCAAGGCCGTAACAACTGCGGAACTGAACGAAGCGGCAGCATATTTCGCCCGCACGCCCTATCGCTCGCGGATCAAAGTGGTGGAAGCGGCGATGGTGCCGAAAGCCGAGGTCGTCTGGTACACCTGGATGGCCGTGAAGGGCTCCAAGCTTGAGCCGATCGGCAATCGCATCATCGAAAGCCCGGATTCGCTGGAAAGCTATTTGAGCGCCAACTGGCGCGCGCCGTTCACCGCTTATGTGCCGCCGGGCAGTATCGCACGCGGCAAAGCACTGGTGGAAAGCGGGGCCGGGGCTTTGCCTTGTGCCTCCTGTCATGGCGCCAATTTGCAAGGCATGGGGATGGTTCCGCCGCTGGCCGGGCGTTCGCCGAGCTATCTCTACCGCCAGCTCTACGACATCCAATATGGCTTCCGCAAAGGCTCCGCCGTGGCGCTGATGCTGCCGGAAGTGGCGCATTTGAACGCGAAAGACCGGCTGGCGATTGCAGCCTATCTGGCGGCGATGAAGAACTAAAAAGCCTGGATAGCGCAATAAAAAGGCCCGGTGTTTCCACCGGGCCTTTCGCTATTCAGAGAGATCGCGAAGATTACTCTTCGACGGCTTCCTCTTCCGGGGCCGCGCCTTCTTCGAAGAGTTCCTCGGCGGCGACCACAGCCTCTTCGGCGTCGGTCTTTTCGGCGAGGACGTCTTCACCCTTGGCCTGACGTTCGGCTTCTTCCTCGGTGCGGGCGACGTTGATCGTCACAGTCACGCGCACTTCGGGATGCAGCACGACGGTGAGCGGGAAAAGGCCGATCGACTTGATCGCCTTGTCCAGCGGCACCTGGGTGCGGCTGACGGTGAAACCGCCATTGGTGATGATTTCCGCGATGTCGCGCGGAGAGACCGAGCCATAAAGCTGGCCGCGATCACCGGCTTGGCGCAGCAGCATGAAGACCTGGCCGCTCAGCTTGGCTGCAACGGCTTCGGCATCCTTCTTGCGCTCGAGGTTGTTGGCCTCGAGATGCGCCTTCTGGGTGGCGAAATATTCGCGGTTCACTTTGGTCGCGCGCAGGGCCTTCTTCTGGGGCAGAAGGAAGTTACGGGCAAAGCCGTCCTTCACCTTCACTTCGTCGCCCATCTGGCCGAGCTTTTCGACGCGTTCGAGCAGGATCACTTGCATTGGTCAGCCTCCTACTCGATCACATACGGCAGCAGGGCCATGAAGCGGGCGCGCTTGATGGCGTTGGCCAGCGCGCGCTGCTTCTTGGCGGAAACCGCCGTGATGCGTGAGGGCACGATCTTGCCGCGCTCGGAAATGAAGCGCTGCAGCAGCTTGGTGTCCTTGTAGTCGATCTTCGGGGCATTGGCGCCCGAGAAGGGGCAGGTCTTCTTGCGACGGAAGAAGGGACGGCGTTGACCGCCGGCTCCGCCATGACCGCCTTCGCGATCGCCCCGTTCGCCACGTTCGCGGCGCTCACCGCCGCCTTGTCCACCATAGCTCATCAGGCCTGCTCCTCAGTGGTTTCGCCTTCCGGCTTGTCGGCGCGGTCGTCACGGCGTGCCTTGTTCGAAGACACTTCGAACGCATCCACCTTCACGGTGATGTAGCGCAGCACGTCTTCGTTGATCTTGAGCTGGCGTTCCAGCTCGATCACGGCCTTGGAGGGGGCGTTGATGTTGAGGAGCACATAATGCCCCTTGCGGTTCTTCTTGATGCGGTAGGCAAGGCCACGAAGGCCCCAATATTCCTGCTTCTCGACCTTGCCGCCTTCGCCTTCGACGATGGTTTTGAGGTGGGTAGCAAGGGCGTCGACCGCCTGCGCGCTGATATCCTGGCGCGCGATCAGGAGATGCTCGTAAAGAGCCATTCTCGCGTTCCCTTGTAGGGCATCGGTGCGCTTTGGCCGGGTTAAGCCGTTGAAACGCATTGGTTCGCGAAGAAGCCGGACCATCCGGCATGACCCATCGGGCTTGGACAAAGTCCTCGCGCCTCAAGGCTCCCGCGACCGAAGCCACGTAAGAAGGGCGGGCGTATACAGGAAAGGGGAGGTCGGGGCAAGGGAAGCGGTTTTGTCGCCTTTTTGCGGGGCTTATCCCAAAAACTGCGACATTCTGGCATGTGCGTGGTATAACCATCGCGGATGGGGCCGGGAATATTTTCATGTGGCGGCCGCGACAGTTCTTCAACCGCTGGCAGATGGGCGTAGCGATCGTCCTTGCAGCCGGCTTGGTATTCTCCCTGGACGTGACCCCGGCAAGAGCCGCGGCCGACGGTGCTGCTTACGGCTTGGTGTTGGCCTTGGCGGCCTATTCCGGCCGGCGGGCGGTCATTGCTGCCGCCTTGCTCAGTGTTTTTCTGACCTCCCTCGCCCCGTTTCTGGGGGCGGAAGGGGACGAAACCCCTTTTCAGATTCTTTCGGGACGGCTGATCGGCCTTCTGGTCATTGTGCTGTTCACCACGGTGCTGCTCCATCTGATCGAGGCCAACACCGTGATCGTGGCGCATGAGGAAGAAATCGCCGAGCACCAGCAGGCGTTGCGCAAGATCACCAGGCTGGCGCTGGCGGCCAATAAGTCCTTGGCGGAGCGGTTGCAGATCATCACCGAATGGACCGTGGCGGTATTGGGTGTGGATCGCGTTTGCGTCGGACGGGTGGAGGGCAGTGATTTCCACTTGGTCGATGCCTGGGACCGGCGTGTGCTGCAGCATGTCCGGGACCACGAACCGCCAGCTTGCTACGAAGCCGAATTCCGCGAATTGATTGCTAACGATCTCGTGATGGCCACCCCTGATGTGCGCCAGTCCAAATGCCACGAAACCGGCATTCCTTTTTATGAAGCGCATAACATCCGTTCCATCCTGCACACCGCGGCGGCCCATCGGGACGAAGTCGTGGCTTCGGTGATCATCACCAATGAAATGCCGCATGATTGGAGTGAAGGAGAGATCGCCTTCGCCAAATCGGTGTCACAGATTGTGGCCCTGATATTTGCGCTGGATCACAGCGAGCGCAGCTTGCAGCGGCTCGATCGTGTCAGCCAGGCCATCTTTGTACTGAACAAGGAGGGCAGGGTGGACTATGCC
>Ga0207816_1000233_pt1 | contig 13521 bp, 6 predicted proteins | sample LuqExpMetageno10_FD_187768 | JGI IMG/M metagenome (GOLD analysis project Ga0207816, IMG submission 187768) | Tropical forest soil microbial communities from Luquillo Experimental Forest, Puerto Rico - Sample 10 (SPAdes) | ecosystem: Environmental > Terrestrial > Soil > Tropical forest ... | reverse complement strand
ACCGGCGGCGGCCAATGATCTCGGTCTGTTCGAGAACCATGGCGATGTGGGAAGCGTCACCCCGCCCGGCACCGCCGTGTATGATAAATCAGACGGCAGCTATACGCTGACGGCAGCAGGTGCCAATCTCTGGGGCAAAGAGGACGCCTTTCATTTCCTCTGGAAGAAGATGTCCGGCGATTTCGCGCTGACTGCCGATATCAGCTTTCCGCCGAAGATTTACGGGCATGAGCCCAATCCGCATCGCAAAGCCTTGTTGATGATCCGCCAGGATCTTTCGCCGGGCAGCGTCTATGCCGATGTGGCGCCGCATGGTGTGGGACTGACAGCACTGCAATACCGCCCCGAAAAAGACGGCAACACCCACGACATCGAACTCAATATCGTTTTTCCCAAAACCGTGCGGCTGGAAAAACGCGGCGATGTTCTGACCATGTATGTGAGCGAGCATGGTGAGGCGCTGCATCAGGTGGGTGCCACGACCAAGCTGCATTTCGAGGGACCGTTTTATGTCGGGCTGGGGCTGACCTCGCATGATGTGGAGACCACCGACAAGGTGGTGTTCAGCCATGTACGGCTGGAGGCGCCAGCGGCGCAGAGCGGCAAAGCCATCACCTGGTCGACCCTCAATCTGATCAAGATCGATGAAGGCGCGCCGACGGCCACGATCATCGAACACAAAGCCGGCATCTATGAATCGCCCAATGTGGCGCCGGACATGAAATCGGTGCTGATCAACGAAGACGGCCGCTTCTTCCTCATTCCCTTGAAAGATCCATTGGCAGGCGGCGCACGCCAGGCCTTCTCCACCGGTGAGGCCAGCGGCTGCTGGGGCGAACACGGCTTTTCACCGGACGGCAAATGGTATGCGGTGAGCTGCAAAGCGCCGGGCGAAAGCGGACCCGATGTCCATATCGTTCCCAGTGATGGCGGAGCGGCACGGCGTCTGACGCATCAGCCGATCTCGTTCTTTCATGGCTGGTCGCCCGATGGCAGCAGCATCGTTTTCACCAGCATCAAAGATGGTCACGAGGACATCTATACCATCCCGGTGGCAGGCGGCACGCCGAAACGGCTGACCCAAGACGGGCTCAATGACGGCGGCGAATTCACGCCGGACGGCAAATACATCTATTTCAACTCCAACCGCAGCGACGTGATGCAGATCTGGCGCATGCATCCGGATGGCAGCGGCCTCGAGCAGGTCACCAAGGACGGCTTCGACGATTGGTATCCGCATATTTCCCCGGATGGGAAATGGCTGGTGATGCTGAGCTACAAACAAGGCGAAGCGACTGCGAGCCACCCCTTGAACAAAGAGGTGGCGCTGCGGCTGATGTCGTTGCGCGACGGCACCATCCGCGTGCTGCACCGGCTGACCGGCGGCCAAGGCACGCTGGATTCGCCTTGCTGGTCGCCGGATTCCAAACTCGTCGGCTTTGTCAGTTATCAGGATATCGCGGAGGACAACAAATGATGCGCACAGCGCTTCTGGCCGCAACCGCCTTGGCCGCCTTTGCTGCCGCGAGCGCAGCCCCGGTGCGGCCCGCCATTACCGGGGTCTCGCATCTCAGTGTCTATTCCGCCGATATGGCGAAGTCGGAGGCCTTCTACACCCACCATCTCGGCGCGGTGAAACGGCCCGATCCCGAAGACGCCAAAGGCGTGCGCTATTACTTCAATGCGCGGCAATTCGTGGAAGTGCTGCCGCTGCCGAAGGAAGCCGGCATCAACCGCATGGATCACGGCGCCTTCGACACCGCGGATGCGGAAGGGCTGCGCCAATACCTCGCCGCCAATAAGATTGCTGTACCGAAGAAAGTGGCAACCGGCAGCGACGGCAGCAAATGGTTCCGCGTCAAGGACCCGGAAGGCAACAGCATCGAATTCGTCGAGCCGCCGAAAACGCTGCCGGAGATTCCCGCGGTGAGCCCCTCCAACCGCATCATCCATTTCGGCATGATCGTGCATAGCCAAGCCGCGGAAGACCCGTTCTATCGCAATTTGCTCGGCTTCAAGCCCTATTGGTTCGGCGGCATGACGGCGGAAAATCCGACCTGGATTTCCCAACAAGTGCCGGATGGCACCGAATGGGTGGAATACATGATCGTTTCGGGGCCGCAGAAAACCGGCATTCCCGCCGACATGCCGCAATCGACCGCGGGCGTGCTCAACCATTTCGCGCTCGGCGTCGGCAATATGGAAAAGACCGTGACCCTGCTGACCGATGGCGAGCGGATTTCGGAAAAGAATGACGGACCGAAGATCGGACGCGACGGCAAATGGCAATTCAACATGTATGACCCGGACGGCACCCGGGCGGAATTCATGGAATTCCATGCCGCGACCAAGCCCTGCTGCTCACCCTTCACCGCCAGCGATCCGAGCGAGTGAGCACGGCGCCAGGCACGAACATTTTTGACCAGACCTCCCCACGTCATAGAAGCGTCGCCAATATTTGTTTGCTTCGCATTTCAATTCAGGACTGGGGAACAACATGAAATTTTATGCCGTCTGTGCCGCTGCCGCCGCGACGCTTCTTGCCGTTACGGGGGCTTCTCTGGCTGCGGATTCCTGCCCGGGCCAGGTAGCCACGGTGCGCATTTCCAAACTCATCGGCACACTCGATGGATTCAACAAGGCGGTGCAGGATCATCAGGCCTGGTACAAATCCCATGGCGACAACACCTATGTGGTGGTGGTGCCGCCCGCCGGGCCGACGCCGGACAAGATCATTAGCCTGACCATCCATCCCGATCCGGCGACGCAAATGCCGAAGCCGGACGGCGACTACAAAGCCTTTGTCAAAGAATACAGCGAGAATTCGGAGATCCTGCTCTCCGGCACCGCCTGCCTAACCGACGAAGAAGCTAGGGCGAAAAAACAGAACTGATGCAACGCCGGCGGGCGGTGGTGAAACAGCTCTCGAGCCTGCTTCCCTCCGCCTGAACGCGATTTATTTCGCCCATTGCGCCAGCCAGTCGGCCACCCCTTGCGGCGTCATATGACGGGCATCGGAGAGGGCTGAGATTTTGCCTTCGTTGACGAATTTGCCGTCCGGCTCGGCGATGATCACCGAGGGCACGCCTTCCAGCCGCTTGGTGATGCCGAAGCGGGCGGGGATCTGCAGGTTCTTGTCGAAGCGGCCGACATCCACCGCAACAAACTCAAAGTGCGAAGCGATGAACGGCTTCATTTCTTTCAACTGCATGATGTTGGCGAGCACGATGCAGTCGCCGCACCAATTGCCGCCCAGATCGATAAGGACGCGCTTGCCGCTTTTCTTGGCGCGGGCAAAAGCGGCATCAACAGCAGCAATGGCGTCCGCCTTCTCGTCATAAGGCGCGCGCACGACCACCGGCAGGTCCTTCATATCGCTGACCGAAACGCGCGGCGCCTCGGCCGCCAAGCCCGCCATGGTGACGGTCACGAAAGTCAACGCCGCTGCCGCCAAAACCCGTTTCATGAACGCCGATCCTTGAGTTCGTTTGTCGAGAATAGCGAGATTACTCACCCCACCCGGCTTGCCAACAAAAATGTGCCAACAAAAATGTGAATGCCTGCGGAAAAGGCCTGCTATAAAAAAGCGCCTGCCAACCTAGAGGCTTTCCTGATGCGCCGACTCGCCTTTTTTACGGCTCTGGCCGTAACCACCGCCCTCGTCCCTGCCGTGGCCGCCGACAAACCGGTACCGCCTGCCTACACTTGGGATTTGAGCGACCTTTATCCTTCGGCGGAAGCCTGGACGGCGGCCCAGACCAGGACAAAAGCCGATGTCGCCAAGCTCGACAGCTATAAGGACACGATCGGCAAAAGCGCCAAAGACATGCTGGCCGCTTTGAGCGCGATTAGCGCCGCCCACAAAGAGGTCGACCGGCTTTCGGTTTATGCTTCGCTCAAAGGCGACGAGGATGTGCGCGTTGCCAAGAATCAAGAGCGCGTGCAACTCGCCCAGGCGCTGGCCGCCAATCTCGGCGAAAAGACCTCCTGGCTGACGCCGACCATTCTGGCCATCGGAGCTGAGAAAGTCGCCAGCTTCGAGAAACAATCACCGGAGCTGAAGTCCCGCTTCGGTTTCACGCTGGACAATATCCTGCGTTCCGCCCCGCATACCCTGACGCCGGAAGCCGAACAGGTGATGGCCTCGGTGTCGAATGTGCTGGCCCAGCCCGACACCATTTACAGCCAGCTTTCCAATGGCGAGCTGCCCTTCCCCTCGGCGGTGTTGAGCGACGGCACCAAAGTGGAGCGGCTGGATCAGGCGCATTACGCCAAATACCGCCAGTCAGCGAACCGCGAAGACCGCAAGATCGTGTTCGACACCTTCTGGGGCGCCTGGAAGAAATATGAAGGCACCTTCGGCGCGACGCTGAATACGCAAGTGCTGGCGGAAGAATTCGATGCCAAAGTGCGAAAATTCCCCAACGCGCTGAGCGATGCCTTGTTCACCGACGCCATGCCGGAAGCGGTCTATCGCCAGCTTGTGGCCCAGGCCAATGCCGGACTGCCGACGCTCTATCGTTATCTGAAGCTGCGCAAGAAGCTGCTCGGCATCCAAGGTGAGCTTGGTTATCACGACATGTATCCGGCCATGTTCGAGCTGAAGAACACGCCGAAATTCACGGTGGAAGAATCCGAGAAGATCGGGCTCACCGTCACCGCCGCTTATGGCCCCGAATATACCAATCTTCTGAAGAAGGGCTTTTCTTCGCGCTGGATGGATGTGCTGCCGCGGCAGGGTAAGGCCTCAGGCGCCTATATGAACGGCTCTGCTTATGACGTGCATCCTTATCTGCTCTTGAACCACAACGACGATTACCAGTCGCTGTCGACTCTGGTGCATGAATGGGGTCATGCCGTGCACACGCTGCTGACGCATGAGAACCAGCCTTACGAGAAGTCGAACTACTCGACCTTCACAGCAGAAACTGCCTCCATCGGCAACGAGATGCTGCTCAACGATTATATGGTCGCCCATGCCAAGACCAAGGAAGAGAAGCTCTATTATCTTGGCGAAGGTCTCGAGCTGATCCGCACCACCTTCTTCCGCCAGACCATGTTCGGCGAGTTCCAGCTCGCCATTCATGAAGAGGTGGAGAAAGGCAATGCGCTGACTGGGGCGCGGCTTACCGAAATCTATTGCGGCCTACTCAAGCATTATTACGGCGAGAAGGAAGGCATCACCAAGATCGATCCCAATTACTGCATCGAATGGGCCTTTATCCCGCACTTCTATTACGGCTTCTATGTCTATCAGTATGCCACCTCGATGGCGGGCGCCGCCGCGCTAACCAAAGACATCAGTGCCGGCAAACCCGGAGCACAAGACCGCTTGATCAATCTGCTGAAGGCGGGCGGCTCGGATTACCCCTATGAGATCTACAAGAAGGCGGGTCTCGATATGGCGACTCCGGCGCCCTATCAGGCGCTGATCGCCCGCATGAATCATCTGATGGATCAGATCGACGAGCTGGAAAAGAAGAAATAAAATCCGCGATCATCCGCGATAACAAAAAAGCCGGAGGAGCGATCCTCCGGCTTTCCTTTTTGGTGCGCCCAACAATGAGGCTATTTCAGTTCCCAGGTGATCGAGACGTTGGCTGACAAGGTTTCTTCGCCAGCAGCAACCGGCGCGGGCGCCGCCGCGAATTCCGCTTTCATCATGGTGCGATAGAGCGGGCGCGGCGTATAGCTGCCACCCTCTTGGATCGAGAGAATGGGCCCGAGGCTGAGACCGGCCGCTTTTGCAATGGTCTGCGCCCGATCGAAGGCATCCTTCACCGCATCGGCGCGCGCCTCTGAAAGCAGCGGCTTGGGATCGTGGATGGAAAAGCTGATGCCGCCCATCTGATTGGCGCCAGAGGCGACCAAGGCATCGAGCACCGGACCCGCCTTGTCGATCCCCACCGTTACCGAGACATTGTTGGAGACTTCATAGCCGGTGATCTTCTGGCGGCAGGCCGCATTCGGTTTGCAGACATCGTATTGCGGCGACACCGAAAGGTTCGAAGTCTGGATCGCCTTATCCGGTACGCCCTGGCGCTTGAGGGTGGCCAAAACCGCATTCATGGCACGGGAATTCGCGGCCAGAGCCTCGCGCGCCGTGGTTCCTTGCGCCACCACCCCGGCCGAGAAATTGGCTTCATCGGGCGCGGCCTTGGCCGTCCCCTGGCCGGTGACCGTGAGGGTGCGCGGTATAGGGTTACCCGGATCAGCCGCCAGAGCCGCCGTTCCCCAAAAAAATGCCGTGCAAGCAATGACAAAAGCCGTCGATTTGGTCATGTTCGCTTTCCTTTTCCCTCAACCAACGCCCGAGGCGGGCGGCGGCAAGGCAGCAGGTGGAGTTTCTCCGCTGGAGCCTGTATGGGAGATGAACCCGCGGATGCCTCGTGAAATTTTCCGGGGCCATCTTGGGGGCCTGTAGCTCAGTTGGTTAGAGCTGACCGCTCATAACGGTCTGGTCGCAGGTTCGAGTCCTGCCGGGCCCACCAATGCCTTCCAGTGTCCCGATCCTGCCCTCCGCATTCAAAGCCGGGCTGATGCTTGCCTGCATGGCGACCGCATAAGGCCCCTTACGGGCTTGGCCATTTGAGGCCGAGTTTCTCGCCTTCCCTGGTAACCGAGTGCAGATGCTGCATATCGATCATGTGAAACTGGCGGCCGGTTGTTTTATCCGTGACGACCGGCAGAGGATGGCCAAGAATCTTTTCGGCGTCCGCCTTGTTCCAGTCGTTCGGCACCAGGAGCACACGCAAGTCGGCCGGGTCGACGATGCCCCAATTGTCGAGATCGGCACACCCCGAACCGCCGCAATAGGCCTGGAACACCACCATCGGCTTAGCGCGCTTATCCGGCAGGCAGACCCCGCCGATGAAATCGATGTTGCTGTCGTATTGCAGCACGGATTCTCGTTTGCCCTGGCTCACCGTCAGGACGGTTGCGACATGCACATCATGTACGCCGTCCCCGGCATCCCGTTTCACGAAATCAAACCGGACGTTCGCGCCGCCGCAGGAAAATCCCTTGCTGGTGGCAAAGGCCTCACTGGCAAAGGCCGCGTTCGCACCAAGAACCAGACAGATGGCAATCCCCGCCACGCGCCACATCGAAACCTCCACCCCACGCTGTCCCACAGCGTCGAAACCTTGGCCGAGGAATCAACGCCTCTTTGCCTCAAATTTCCAGATATTCGCAGCAAGGCCGGCCCCTGAGCAGGGAAGGCCAACCCGGCAAGGAGTGGCTTGGAGGCGGCAGAAATTGCCGCCCGGCGCGCCGCATACGCTCGTAACTCACTGAAATCACACGGCCTACAACTGGCACGGGCCCTGCTACGGGTTGTTCCGGAGCACGGCGCCTTGCTGCTGAGGGACGACAGCGAGGCTTTTTGGATCGTCTCGCGTTTGCCCCCAAGGGAAGGAGGCGGCGCGAGGGGGGAATGTGGTTATGAGCTCGTCTGTGTCTTACGTTTCTGCTGCCGGTTTGACACCGGCTCAGATCGCTACGCTTTCGACGACCCAAATCGAAGCCTTCACGCTTACTGACATCGAAGAGCTCACGACCACGCAGATCGCGGCCATGTCCACCGCTCAGGTGGCGAGCCTGCTGACGACCCAGATGGCCGTCATTTCCACCAACCAGATCACCGCCTTCAGCGCTTCGCAGATGTCGGTGCTGATCAGCGCCCAGATCGACGCCCTGGGTAACGACGAAATCGCCGCCCTCAGCACCACCCAGATTGTCACCTTCACCCCTGCAGAGCTGGGCGCCCTGACGGACGCGCAATTTGCCAGTCTTTCCGCCACACAGCTCGGCGCTCTCTCCACCAGCCAGATCCGCGGCCTCACCACCACCGAACTCGGCGAATTGACCTCGACCCAGATCGCCGGCTTTTCCGCCACGCAGCTTTCCGTCCTGACCGTCGCCCAGGTGCAGTCGCTCAGCACCAGCGTCATCGCCGCCTTGACCACGACGCAGGCCGCAGCCCTGACCTCGGGCCAGATCTCGTCGATGTACGACACCCAGATCGCGGCTTTGTCAGCCACCCAATTGGCGGTGATGACCTCCACCCAGCTAGGCGCCATCGGCTCGACTCAGTTCGCCACCTTGACCGCAACCGAGTTGGCCGGGCTGACCACCACCCAACTGCAGAAAATCAGCTCTTCCGATCTGGCGGCACTTTCGAGCAATCAGGTCAGCGCTTTGACCACCGACCAGCTGTCCTCTCTCACGACCACTCAGCTCAAAGGCCTTGGGGCCGACGACATCGGGGCGTTGACGACCACCCAGCTTGCCGTCTTCTCCAGCAGCCAGATCGGCGGCCTGACCGCGACCGCCGTTACAGGCTTCAGCGAAACCGATATCACCGCGCTTTCCCTGACCCAGCTCTCGGGTTTGGCGCAATCCCAGATCGCGGTCCTTACCGAAACCCAGATCGATGGGCTGTCCGCCAGCCAGATCGCCTCGCTTAACACCACCCAGATCAAGAGCCTGACCACCACCGATGTGGCCTCGCTGTCGTCCGATCAGTTCGCTGCGCTGACCACACAACAGTTCCAGGCGCTGACCACCAACCAGTTGCGCGCCCTTACCGACGATCAGTTCCAGGGCCTGACGGCCACCCAGCTCGCCACCCTCACCGCCAATCAGATCGGTGGCCTGACCACCACCCAGATCGAAGGCTTGACCACGACGCGGCTGGCGCAGCTCACCACCACCCAGCTAAGCGGACTGACCTCGACACAAATCAGCGCGATGGACACGGCGCAGATTGCCGCTCTGACCTCCACCCAGCTCGCCTCACTTTCGACCACGCAGGTCAAGGGCCTGGACGACGCCGATATCAGCGTTCTGACCGCCACCCAATTGGCCGCCCTTTCTTCCAAACAGATTTCGGCTTTGACCTTGACCGCGATCAGCGGTCTGACCACCAGCGAGGTAACTGCGCTCACCACCACCCAGACCAAGGGGCTCACGGCGTCGCAGCTTGGCTATTTCTCCGCCGATCAGCTCGGCGCCTTGACGGCCGCCCAAACGGCCGCTCTCTCCACAACACAGCTTGTCCAGCTCAGCTCCACCGATATCGGCTCGCTGACCACCACTGATATCGAGGCACTGACCACCACACAGTTGAAAACCTTGACCTCGGTTCAGGTTTCCGGGCTGAACGAAAGCCAGATCGCCAGCCTCAGCCTGACGCAGCTGGCATCGCTGACCTCAACCGGGCTCAGCGGCTTGAGCAGCGCTCAGGCCGCCGGATTGACGACGACGCAAATCGCGAATCTGACGACGGCGCAAATCGTCGGCCTGACTTCTACCGCCGTCGGCTCCCTCAACTCGGTTCAGCTCAGCGCGCTGACTGCCACACAACTCGCCACGCTGACCACCACACAGATCAGGGGCCTTTCAGCCGACGATGTCGCCGGCCTTACCGCCACGCAACTTGCCGCGTTGAACTCCAAACAACTCTCCGCCTTTACCTCATCGGCCTTCGCCGGACTGAGCGACACACAGATCGAGAGCCTCACCACCACGCAGCTGGTCGGGCTCACTTCTACGGATATCAACGATTTCACCGCCGACCAGATCGCCGCTCTGACCACCACACAGATCGCCAAATTGACCGGCACGCAGATAACCGGTTTCAGCTCGACCGATCTCAACGCTCTGACCGCGACGGAACTCGCCACCTTGTCGCGCACGCAGATCAGCCAGCTTACCTACACCCAGATCAACGGCCTCACCGGTTCCCAGCTCCAGGCGCTGACGACAACCCAGCTCTCCGGCATCACTGCCACGGCGATGAGCGGTCTCACCACGACGGTGATCGCCGCCCTGACCACCAGCCAGGTCTCATCGCTGTCCGCAGCCCAGCTCCGCAGCCTTACCAGGACGGAAGTTGGCGCCCTCTCGACGGCTCAAATCGAGGCCCTCAGCGCCACGCAGCTATCCTATCTGTCGTCCACCCAAATCTACGGATTGACCGACGATGACGTTGCCGCCTTGAGCCCGGCACAGCTGGCGATCCTCAGCCAGTCGCAGATGAGCGGCTTGTCGACCACTGGCCTTGATGGACTCGACACGACCCAGGTTGCGGCCCTCACCACCACTCAGATTCGCGGCCTCAACGCCACCCAGATCGCCTCGCTTTCGGCCGATCAGATCGCCAGTCTTTCCGCCACCCAGCTCGCCGCCATGACGACGACCCAGCTGCGCGGCATGACGAGTTCGGAAATCAACGAGCTTTCGACGACGCAATTCGCAGCCTTGTCGACGGTGCAATTGGCCGCCCTGACGACCACCCAGACCGCCGCCATGGCCGATACCGAAATCGCTCTCTTGGATGCGACCCGCATTGCGGCGCTTTCGACCACCTCCATCGCGGCCCTCACCACGACCCAGCTCGACGGCGTGTCGGCGACACAGCTCAATCAGCTTTCGGCTGCCCAATGGCGCGCTCTGACCGGCACCCAAGTCGCCTCGCTGGACACCGCACAAATCAGCGCTTTGACCACCACCCAGCTGTCCCGGCTGACCACCACGCAAGCGGCGGCGCTGACCAGCGACGATGTGGCAGCGCTTTCGGCGACCCAGCTGGCGGCTCTTGCCACCACGCAGATCGCCGCCATGACCCGCACAGCAGTGGGCGGCCTCACCACCACCCAGCTCGCCGGATTGACCACCAGCCAAGCCGCCGCCTTGACCGCGACGCAGGTATCCGGCCTCGCCGACACGCAGATCGCCGGCCTTTCCACCACCCAGCTCGCCACTCTGAGCGCCACCGAGATGGCAGTCCTTTCCGCCACTCAGCTGGCCGCGCTGACTTCGGCGCAGATCGGTTCGCTTACCACCACCCAGCTTCGCGGTTTGACGGCCGCCCAGATCGGCACGCTGGCAACCACTCAGGTCACCGCCCTCAGCCAGACGCAGATCACGGCCATGACGACGACGCAGCTCGCCGGCCTGACCTCTGCCGACATCAATGCGTTGAGCACGACGCAACTGTCCCTGTTGAGCGCCGCCCAGATCGGCAGCTTGTCGAAGACCGGGATTACCGGCCTTACCCAGACCCAAATCGGGGCGCTGACCACCACCCAGGCGACGGGGCTGACGGCGACGCAGTTCACCGCCATGGCCGATACCCAGATCGCCGCCCTCAGCACCGCGCAATTCGCGACCTTGACCAGCTCCGAACTGGCCGCCTTGAACGCCACCCAGCTGGCAGCGTTGTCGGACACGCAGATGGCCGCGCTGACCACCACCCAGATCGGCGGGCTGTCGAGCACGGGCCTTTCCGGCTTGAGCCAGACGCAAATCTCGGCGCTGACCACCAAACAAGTGGCTGCCTTGTCGAGCACACAGCTCAGCGGCCTGACCGCCGATGAGATCGATGCGCTGACCACCACCCAGCTCAAGGCCTTGAGCTCCACCCAGATCGCCGGTCTCAGCAGCAAAGCCATTGCGGCGCTTTCGGCGGATCAGCTCTCGAGCCTTACCACCAGCCAAATCGCCGGCTTGCGCTCGACCCAGATTGCGGCACTCACCTCCACACAAGCCAGCGCTCTGACCACCACCCAAATCGCGGCGCTCGGCACCACGCAGATCAGTGCCTTGACCGCCACCGATGTGGCGGCCTTGAGCTCAACCCAGTTGTCGGCCCTGTCTTCAACCCAGGCTGCAGCCTTGACGGCCACCGAAGTCTCCGCCTTGACCGCGACACAGCTCTCCGGCCTGACTTCGAGCCAAATTGCCGCCTTCACCGCTACCGAAATCGGGGCGCTGACGACCGATCAGATCGACAGCCTGTCAGCAAGCCAAATTACGCTGCTGACGACGACACAGGTGAAGGGCCTCACCGCCACCCAGATTGCTTCACTCGACCAGACGCAGATCGCGGCCATGACCGTGACGCAGCTCGGCGTCCTGGCGGCAACCCAGATTGCGGGTCTCACCGCTGACGATGCCGCCGCCCTCTCAACGGCCCAATTGAGCTCGCTCAATGCCACGCAGATTGCAGGCTTGAGCACCACCGCCATCGGCGGCTTGACCAAATCGCAGATCGCCACGCTATCGACGACGCAGATCGGCGGCCTTTCGGCAACGCAGATGGCAGCCTTGACCGATACCCAGGTGCAGGCGCTGACCACCACGCAGCTCGCCAACCTCAACACCACGCAAATTGCCAAGCTTTCGTCCAGCGATATCGCCGCTTTGACCACGACGCAGCTGGCGGCTCTTGCCACCACGCAGATGGCGGCTCTCTCCACCACGCAGATTGGAGCTCTGGCCGATACCCAGCTGGCGGCCATCGGAACCGCCCAGATGGCGGCGCTGACCTCCACCCAGCTTGCCGGGCTGACGACCACGCAGATCGCCCAGCTCTCATCCGCGCAAGTCGCCGCCATGACCACAACGCAGATCAGGGGGCTGACGGCAGCGGAAATCGGTGCGCTCAAATCGACCCAGATTGCCGCCTTGGCAGCCAGCCAGATCAGCACCCTCACCACCACGCAGATCGCCGGTCTCACCGCGGACGAAGTGAGCAATCTCTCGGCAACCCAGCTTGCCGCCCTGAGCGATGCGCAAGTCTCTGCCTTCTCGACCGACGCCCTCAGCGGCCTGTCGGCTGATCAGATGGCCAGCTTCACCACGACGCAACTGGGCGGACTCAGCGCAAGCCAAATCGGCAGCCTGGCCAATACCCAGCTGCAAGCGCTGACCACCACCGAATTGGCGGCGCTGTCGACGGCACAGATCAAAGGTCTTACCGCGCAGCAGGTGGCGTCCTTGACCGCCACGCAAATGGCGTCTCTCAGCGCCACACAGCTCGGCGCGATGATCGCGACCGGACTGGCCGGCTTCACCCAGACCGAGCTGCAAGCGCTGACGGCAACACAGCTGGCCGCGCTCACCACCACGCAAATGGGCGCGCTGTCCGCGCTGCAGCTTGAAGCTCTGAACAGCACCCAGATCGCCTCTCTCACCACGACCCAGCTCAGCGGGCTTTCCTCCGCGCAGATGGCGGCGTTCGATACCACCCAGATCGCAGCGCTGACCACGACGCAATTGTCGTCTCTGTCGGCTTCGCAGCTGGCAGGTCTCAATGATGACGATGTGGCGGCGCTTTCGAACAATCAAATCGCCACCCTCACTTCGACTCAGCTGGCCGGGCTTTCGACCACCGCGATCAGCGGCCTTACCGCGAGCGAACTGGCGGCACTTACCACCACGCAGCTGCGCGGCTTCACCGCAACCCAGATCGGCGCCTTGACCAGCAATCAGGTGCAGTCGCTCTCCACCACCGATATCGCCAATCTCACCACCACCCAGATCGGCGGCATCAGTGCCACCGGCATCGGCGCCTTGACCGCCGACCAGATGGCGGCGTTTAGCACCAGCCAGATCGCTGCTTTGACCGCGACCGAGGTCGCCGGTCTCAGCACGGCGCAGTTCGCCGCCCTCGGTGCCGATCAGCTGAGCGCCTTGACGGCCACCGAAATCGGCGCGCTGACCGATGCCCAGCTC
>Ga0207816_1000231_pt1 | contig 13591 bp, 13 predicted proteins | sample LuqExpMetageno10_FD_187768 | JGI IMG/M metagenome (GOLD analysis project Ga0207816, IMG submission 187768) | Tropical forest soil microbial communities from Luquillo Experimental Forest, Puerto Rico - Sample 10 (SPAdes) | ecosystem: Environmental > Terrestrial > Soil > Tropical forest ... | reverse complement strand
GGCGTGATGACGTATGACGGCCATCATGGTGAAGGCGAGCATAACCAGCGAGACATGCCGGTGCCAGCCGTGCCAGGTCAAACACTTATGGGTAATCGCAAGCGGGCCGCAGGCATGCCATCCGCTACGGGGCAGCTCACGACATCTCCGATCGCTGAGTATCCTATCATGTAGCGCTACAATCCGGACCTTCCTCTCGAGCGCTGAAAAGCAGTGATCTACAAAAACCGACCACCAGAGCGGAACCCATGCGGAACCATGTCAACGACGCCCATACCAGTTTCCCGGAATGGGGATTTTACCCGACCGATATCTGGAGCCGACCAACCTTGCAACGATCAAACAATGACCACCTAATTCGGTGATAGGTACGCCTACGCCGAGTACCGCCTTGCGTGGTTGAGATAGGTCCTGAGGATGGGAGCTTCGGGTGACCGATTTGGTCACGGTTGGAGCTATGACCGTCCCTATGTCTGGACAGATGACCAAAGTTTACGAGATGGACGCGCGTCGGCGCTGGTCGGATGCGGAGAAGGCCGCAATCATCGAGGAGAGCAAGAGCGCGCCGGTGGCCCGCGTTGCGAAGAAGCACGGGGTCGCGGTGAGCCTGTTGTTCCGCTGGCGCCGACTGGAGGGCATCCGGGCAAGAAGGCCGGTGGGGGCTCCGGCGGAGGGCTTTGTTCAACTGGCTTTGCCGGCGCCAGCCAGGGCGGACGCTGGTGCTCGCGAACACACCATCGAGATCGTGCTGGCCTGCGGCCACCGCGTGATCGTCAGCCAGGATGTGGACGGAGTGGCGTTGAAGCGCGTGATCGCAGCGCTCGAGGCATAGATGATCCCGGTTCCTTCGGGTGTGCATGTGTGGATCGCGACCGGCTTCACCGACATGCGGTCCGGCATGAATGGGCTGGCGTTGAAGGTGCAAGAAACACTGAAGCGCGATCCGCACTCAGGCAACCTATTTGTGTTCCGCGGCAAGCGCAGCGACCTGATAAAGCTGTTGTGGCACGACGGCCAGGGGATGTGCCTGTTCGCCAACGATCTCCATTCATACTACATCCCTTTCGTGTTCAGTTGAGGATTTTTCCTGGCTGGCATTTTGGTGTCGTGCGGCAACTCGATCGACGAGCCGGTTCCACCGGCTGCATTGCTTTTGCGGTAGATCAGAAGTGGGAAGTTCGTAGAGGCAATAGTGCCCGTTATAGGCGTGGCTGGTGATGAGGCCATGATTGGCCCATCTGGTGACGGTTTGCTCGTGAATGTTGAGACGTGTGGCTGCTTCCTGCTTTGTCAGCATTCCGCAGTCCCGCAAACGGTCGTAGCGAGAGCGCAATTTGTATTGGTGGACGAGGTAAGCAACGCGCAGCGCCGTGAAGCGGGCGTTGTGGTGACCACGGCGAGCGGCTTCGCCCGGCCGATACTCTTGCTGATTGAGCAGCTCTGCGATCTCGGAATAGATGTGATCGTCGAGAAGTTTGTCGACCAGTTCGACGGTACTGGGCTGCGTCTTGACCTGCTGGGCGGAGGATTTTGGGCTCGGGATGGCGAGTGTCTCGATCTTTCCGCCTTTGAATCGTACGTGAATCTTGGTGGTTCCTTCCTCTGGCAGCTTGACGAGAGTGACGTCCTCGATGATGTGGGCAAGCAGTCGCTTGCGTTCCCGGTTTGGGGTATCTGGGTCCGCCCAGAGCTTATTGAAATCGACCGTCATTGCGATGAGCCGCTCGCGGACGGCTTCATCGAGGACGAACGGATCGTGCTCTCGGGCGTGCTCGCGGTCTTCGCGAGCCTTGGCCAAGATGCGGAGCTTCTCGTTCCATTCGCCTTCAAGCGTATCTGCGACGAGGCGATTATTGGGATCAACCAGCATGAAACGGCGCTGGGCGAGATCAGCCTCGATCTGCGCACGCTCGATGGCGCGGCAGTGTAGCCGATCGGCTTCTTCCTGCCTGGCTTGGATCTCCTTGCGGACTTCGAAAGCCAGTTCGACGGCGGCCGGTGTCATCTGCTCTGCAATGAGCCTGCCGACCGCTTCATCAACAGCAGGTCCGGCGATCGATTGGCAGAAGGGTTCGCCACGATAGGCATGGGCGCGATCACAAATATACCAGGCTTCCTGCCGTCCGCGCCGGGTGGCGTAGCGGACCCGGAAATGCCTGCCGCACTGCCCGCAAACGGCCCGGCCCTGCAGCAGCGCTGGGCCTTCTCTTGGGATTGATGCTCGTGCCGCGTCGTATCCATGGCTGTTTGCCTTGAGGATCTTCAGATTCTCCTGATGTTGCTCCCAGCTGATATAGCCGGGATGGGCATCGGGAATGCAGGCCATCCAATCCTCCTGGATTTGGGAACGGAAGACCTTCTTACCATTGATGGTGCGCCGGTAGCGTCGCCGCCCATAGGCATAGGCGCCGGCATAGCGCGGATTGACGAGGACACGTCGCGCCGTCGACACGTTCAGAGGCCGGAAAACCGTCTCACTGTTGTGCAGGCGTGATGGAAACAGAAGGCCTTCCTTGCGAAAGGTCTTGACGGTCTGGGATGCGGAACCGACGCGGGTGAATGTCTCGAAGAAATGAACGATCGTCTCTCGGACTTGCATGTCCGGATCGAGCACCACATTGCCGGAATGATCACAGCTGAGGCCGGTCGGTAGAGGACAGCGAAACTCGCCGCGCCTTGCCTTATTGAGGATGCCGCCGCGCAGCCGCGCTTTGATCACATGCAGTTCAGCCTCGCTCATGGTGCCCTTGAGCCCGAGCAGGAGCCGGTCGTTGAAACCTGCCGGATCGTAGACGCCGTCTTCATCGAGGATCAGTGTATCGGCAAGGGCGCAGATCTCCAAAAGGCGCTGCCAATCGGCATTGTTACGGGCCAACCGAGATACTTCCAGCCCCATCACGATGCCGGCACGGCCCATGCCGACGTCGCTGACCAGTCGCTGAAATCCCTCGCGCCAAGCCGCCGAAGCACCCGATTCGCCCTGATCATTGTCGATGACGATAATCTGCTCGTCCCGCCAGCCGAGGGCCACCGCACGTCCCCGAAGCGCATATTGCCGCTTGGCGCTCTCGGTGTTCTCGACGACTTGCCGCATCGAGGATTGGCGGATGTACAGATAGGCGTTGCGTTCGAGGTGATGGGGTTGGACTTTGAGGTGTGCGTTCATGGTGACCTCTGATCGTGGATACTCATGGCGATGGACGCGAGAATGTGAACGACGGCTGCGTGCCCGCCGTGGGTCGGCCAGGGAACTGGCGACGGCTGTTTCTGGTCTTGTGGGGAATTGATTGTTGTAGCCAGCATCTGTGCCCACCCCCACATGCCCCGACGCAGGAAGAGCGTGAGGCCACTACGGGCCTTGAGCGGCAGAGCTTGACCGAAGGCTGCGCCGCGCAGCAGCTCATACTGGTCTGCAATAGCCGACGGCGAAATGGGCAAACATGGCAATGTCGCCGCCATGTTCACCTGGCGGTTTTTTTAGCGCCCGCTCGATCGTCCTGGGGTGAAGCTCGACATTGAGTTCGCGGCGGATCAGCTTTACCAGCTCGCGTGCCCGAATGGGTTCGTCCGGGGTCAAATGGGCCTGAAGAAATGCCAAGATCTTGTCGTTGATCTTGTGGGGGCCGCGGGGGCCCGGCTTCTTTGGCACCAGCCCCGCAATCCCGGCGGCGTCGAAGCTTTCCTTCGCCTGATAGTAGGTCGGCCTGGAAACGCCATACTCGTCGGACGCCGCGGTTACGGGCAGGTTGTCGAGCGAGACACGCCGCAGCATCTCGTATCTGACCTGCACGACATCGTGCGGATCGAAGAACTCGCTGGCGTGAAACTTCGGGTCGCGCACCTTCTCGGGGCTGGGATTGAAGGTGCCGTCTTCGACGAGGGCTTCCCTCTTCGCGCGCTTGCTGTCGAACCTTGCAGACATTGCTGGCTCCAGGCGTGAAAGAGGGTGTAAACGTAAGTTTATTTATGCCGCATAAGACACCACTGTCAATACAGCAAGTCGCGCGTACGCCACGTATACAACATATCGTTGTGCTAATATCCTTCATAGATGCTTCCTGCGGCACAATCTGGTTTACATTTGCGGCATAATTATCCTTACGATTTATCGAGAGGTCCCGCAGCCGATTTGCCAGAAAGCTGCCCAACCAGGCTGGCCAGCTCCATCAGATCGGCCATAAGCAGGGGAGCCCGCCCATTCCCTATGGCGACTTCAGGGTCTGGACTCGCAAGATCAGTCCATTGCGGAAGAACCGGCCAAATGCCGCCATCTTCCGTCTGTAGCAACAAGCGTTCGCCGTGCCGATTGTATCGTCTGCCGACGCATAGCAGCCGGCGCGAGGACAAGGGATGAAATGGATGCGTGACCCGCACCAATTGCGTCTCTGCAGCTGTAAAGCCTACATTCCCGTGTGAGATAGAAGCGGCTGGAGAACGGCAAGTTCGTATGGCCCACGACGATCGGCGATCCGGTGACAATCACACCGGCGCAGCTCGGCTACATGCTCGATCACCCATGTTGATGCCCCTCCTGGTGAGGCTGACTGATTCTCAAGTCGAGATGGCTGATGGCGTGGTTTCGGAGTTTGCGAACCTCATCCATCACGACTGGAGAGTTTTGGAACAAGTAGGCCCCTGTCGGCTGACGATTGATCAGAAGACGCTTCTGCCTGATTTGCACATAGATCCAGTTCACTGGGATGTTCAGCTTGGTGGAAAGTTCTGTGGCACTGAGCGCGCTAGGATCGTGGGACCATCGATTGCGCTGCTCCGTCACCCTGATCCCTGCACCAAGCCGGATTCGTTGCACGGTAATCGGTAGGACTTTCTCTGTGCAATTCGGCGAGCGGTGTCCTTCCCCGGTTAAGACGGCAGCGATTTCATCGTCAGGCACGCCGGCACGCGCAAGTTCTATCAGACGTTCGCGCATTTCGCCGCCACGGGTAAGATTGGTGACGGAATTGACTTTCATCTTCACGTCGAGTTCCGTCACGGCACCACCTCGCCACACAATTCTGACCCTGGCAACATCGTGCGTGCCCCGGTCAAGAACGACTTTCTCGATGAGGCAGCGCAACAGCGCCTTACGCTGAGCGTCGGTCGTGGCTTCGTCGGCCCAGATCTGCGGCAGACGGCCAGTGAGGGCCACGACCTTGCCGCTGAGAGCTTTGCCGATCGCCATTAGCGTAATGGCCTGAGGTGGAGTTTGTTGGGCGATCATCTCTTCGGCGGCGCGGACTTCGCTCAGAGCTGCTTCCCACCGCCGCTCGAGCTCGCCTGCGACCAGGCGATTATCGGGATCGACCCGGTTAAATTGGCGCTCCGCCAACGCCGCGGCATAGCGTTTCCGCTCGAGTTGATGTTCTGTGCTGGTCCGCAACGCCGCGTCGACCTTCTGCTGAGCGCGACGCGCGCGCGATAATGCGTCAAGTTCCGCGGGTGCCAGAGCCGTTAAAAATGCTTCGGCTACCGCCGCGTCCACGCGCAAAGCACGGATGTGTTGACACGTCGGCACCCCCTCGTGGGAACGCAGATGATTACACACATACTCCCCGCCACCTTTGTAGCGGACATACATTTTGTGTCCGCATCGTGCGCACCACGCGATACCATGCAGCAGAAGATCGCCGTCGCGAGGAGCGCCTCTCGTTTTGATGCGCATGTATTCGGCTCGGTTGTCTCTTACGATGTCGCGGATTTTCTCATAGGTGGGCCAATCAATATAGGGCGGATATCGATCCTTCACGACGATCCGCCATTCCTCGATGGGCCGCGCCACCTTCGCCGATGAACCACCTTCGCGCGCAACCTTACGGATGCGGGTTCGTCCATAGACGAAAGCACCTGCGTAGGCGGGATTTTTTAAGATTGTCGATACCGCCGAGACTGTTGCCCGTGTCCAGCGCAAATCACCATGCCGGTCGCGCCGGGGCAAATCGAGACCGCGATCATTCAGCACGCGCATGACCTTAGCCACTGTGCGGAACTTCAGGAACGTCTCGAATACAAGTCCAAGCCGCTCCTGAACCCCGATGTCGGGGTCCTTGACAACTACACCGCTCGGATCGCGCACCAGGCCGATCGGAAGCATGAGTGCGAGCTCGCCCCGTTCGGCCTTGGCAACCAGACCGGCCGTCAGGCGGCTGCGAATGGTGTGCAGCTCAAGCTCCGATATCGTCCCTTTTAGACCAAGAAGTAGGCGACCATTGGCGCTGCCGGGATCGTAGACACCATCTCGATCGGCAATGAGGCAACCTTGTAGGCCACAAATGTCCAAGAGGGGGTACCAGTCGGAACAATTGCGGGCGAGCCGTGTCACATCGATCGACAGGATCAACCCCACTTCGCTGAGCCCAACTCGGCCGACAAGCTCCTTAAACCCGTTGCGTCGTGCGGCGGAAGCACCACTCAGGCCGAGATCGGTATCGATCACGTCGATATCGGCTTCATGCCATCCGAGTTCGCGTGCCCGCTCGCGAAGCGCGTACTGCAGGCGCAGGCTTTCCTGGTTGCTCACGACCTGATGCGATGTCGACTGGCGGATGTAGACAACTGCTCTGCGTGCCAGATGGCTTGGCTTGATCAGTTCGGACTTCACGAGACACCTCCGCCAAAACTGCGGCAACATCGTCGATGATTTGACGCCGTAAAGTCGGTGGTAGTGTCGCCCAAAGACTTCTTGGATCTACACTCATCGTTATCGAGACATTCCGCCGCGGATATAAGATCGAGAATTGACTCGACACTCAACTTAGTCTGATTCGTATCTATTACATACTTCTCTGTTGCCGCAATTGGGATAAGCAGTGTTGATCCGTGACAGTGCTCGACTTCATATGACGGCGGGAAGTTACCCCCTCGATGCGTTGAGCGGCGGATCACGCGGAAGGATCGCCCGTACAGCGGATGCCGCGGATCCATGACACAGATCACCTGTGCCGATGATTCGTTAGGCTCACCAGAAGGGATATTCCTGTGAGCCTTCGCTGGAAGGGATCGAGTGGCGCCATCCCCAGCGCACCTACCAGCCGCAAGTGGCGGGATAGTTCTTCAACAACGATCGCGGCGCGGCACGGTGACTCGGGCGATGCATTTGGGCCCACAACGACGGCGTTTTGTGCTTCACTTCGCGTATGGCGAGTGCACCCGATTTGGCCCTGCCGGATGATGTCGAAGCGCTGAAGGCGCTTGTGACGGCCACACGGATCGAACTTCAAGCGGCCGAAGCCAAGGCCGATCAGGCCGTCGCCGCCGAACAAGATGCCCGCCTCGAAGCCGAGAGGAATGCCGCCGAAGCGGCCCGCGCCATTGCCGCTCAAACCAGCCTCGAAGCGCTGATCGCCCATCAGAAGCTGGTGATCGAGAAGTTCCGCCGCGAACTTTTCGGCAGCCGTTCCGAGCGCGGGCACAAGCTGCTCGACCAGATGGAACTGGAGCTGGAGGACATGGAAGCCTCGGCGCGCCAGGACGAACTTGCCGCCGAGAAGGCCGCCAAGGCGGCGGGAAGGCCTTATGTGCCGGTCCGCCGTCATCCCTCGAAGAAGCCATTCCCGGAACACTTGCCGCGAGAGCGGGTGATCGTGCCGGGACCGGCCGCATGCTCTTGCTGCGGCTCGGTCCGGCTCGCCAAGATTGGCGAGGACGTCACCGAGACCCTGGAGGTAATCCCGCGGCAATGGAAGGTCATCCAGTACGTCCGGGAGAAGTTTACCTGCCGCGATTGCGAGAGGATCGCCGAAGCTCCGGCGCCGTTCCATGTGGTTTCCCGCGGCCATGTCGGCCCGAACCTTCTGGCCATGGTGCTGCACGACAAGTTCGCCTTGCATCAGCCGCTGAACCGCCAGAGCGAGCGCTTTGCCCGCGAAGGCATCGACCTGTCCCTGTCGACGCTGGCCGATCATGTCGGCAGTGCCGCGACCCTTCTGGCGCCACTGGCAGAACGGATCCGAACTCATGTGTTCCGAGGCGAACGGCTTCACGGCGACGACACGCCGGTGCCGCTGCTGGCCAAAGGCAAGACGGTCACCGCCCAGCTGTGGACTTATGTTCGCGACGATGCCCCCTTCGGCGGCACCGATCCACCGGCGGCGGTGTATTACTTCTCGCCCGACCGGGCCGGCGTTCATCCCGAACGGCACCTGGCCCATTACGGCGGTATTCTCCAGGCCGATGCTTACGCCGGGTTCAACGGGCTGTACGCGCCGGGGCGCAAGCCGGCGCCGATCACCGAAGCGGCCTGCTGGGCTCATGCCCGACGCAAATTCTTCGTCCTCGCCGATATCGCGGCCCGCAACAACAAGCCGATCGCGGTTTCGCCGATCGCCATGGACGCAGTCAAACGCATCGACGCCATTTTCACCCTGGAGCGCGAGATCAACGGCCAAGCCGCCGAACAGCGCCGCGCCTTCCGCCAGGAACATATTGCTCCGCTGGTCTGTGATCTTGAAGCCTTCCTGCGCACCGAGCGCGCCAGACTCTCGCGCCACGCCGAGGTCGCCAAAGCTATCGACTACATGCTGACGCGATGGCCGGCCTTCACCCACTTTCTCGACGATGGCCGCATCTGCCTCACCAACAACGCCGCCGAACAGTCCATCCGTCCCCTCGCGTTGCGTGAGTCATTGTGCAGCCCCTTTTCAAGTATCTGTAAACATTGGAAGCGTGCTGTCGTCGGATCCGCGACACGGGCGACCTTTTCGGGCGATCGCGGTTTTCACCGCATCGAGCGACAGGTCGGATACTTTGATCTGCCAAGGCGCATCCGGCACAAGTTGCACAGCCGGCAGGATTTTCGCCTTAATCAACCGTCGGAGGGTGTGGTGGGTGGTCCCCAACACCTTCGCAGCGTCGCGCATCGTAAGCCACTCGCCATCTTTTTCGGCCGATAAGTAGCCGTGAATGCCCCTGACACGGCGTATCGAGCCCACGCGCTTGGCTGTCCAGGTTTTGCCTTGGCCTGTGGGGATCGCCATACGGTTCAGTGAGGCTGCGATGTGTTCGTCTGACCAACGCCCTGCCATGCTGCGCATGATCTCCAGGGCATTTTCGATCGTCGCGCAGCCGTGCTCGCCGGTCTTAGGCTTGCGAACACGCAATTCGGAGTGCTGACCACCACGCCAATGGATCGTGAGGATGACCTCGCGTGCTTCGTCGTCGACATCGACGATGATGTCGGTGATTAACGCCCGCAGCAGTTGCTGGCGGGCACGCATTGTAACACCCGGCGAAGCCCAGGCCGCCGACAGATTGTCTGCTAGGTTGGCGAAGGCACTCGGATCGACTTCGATGTCCGAATGCTTTTCAGCGGGCTGGCGTGCTTCCAGTTCTCGGACACGGCGGAGCGCACGTTCCCAGTTCTTCTCAAGCTGTGCGGCGATGAGACGATTGTCAGGATCGCAGGCAGCGTAACGACGCTCGGCCAAGCTTGCCTCGTAGCGAGCCTGCTGTACTTCCAGGTCCAGGATGTGCTGCTGGTCTTCCTGTTGCTCCCGGTGCATCCGCTCCGCCTCGAATGCGGCGTCGACTGCCATTGGTTCCACTGCCCGCAACAACTCCCTGGCGATCGCGGCATCGACCCGCGGACCGCCAAAGGTCATACACCGGGGCAGCCCCATCATAAGGTTTGGCTTGTCGCAGCGATATACCGGTCGGCTCTGCGGATTGCCGGTGTAGAACACGCTCAGACGCCGCCCGCATCGCCCGCAGGTCAATATTCCCGACAGGAGCGCTCTACCGCCCCGGCCGGACTTCGCGCCGCCGGCACGACCGTAGTTGTTGAGGGCGAGCTGCTTCTGGTTGCGCTCGTATTCCGCCCAATTGATGTAACCCTCGTGATGGTCCTTGATCATCACCTCCCATGTTCCGACCGGCTTTCCATGTCCGTAACTCCGTCGGGCTCTACCTTCGACGATGGATGTGCGTTTCTCGCTCTTCCCGTACACGTAAACGCCCGCGTAAAACGGGTTCTTTAGAACCGCGATCACATTGCGGTAGCGGATCGGCATCCAATCGAAGTTGGTCATGCGGCCTTCATCGGATGGGCGCGGGAAGTGGATTTGATCTGCTTTCATCGAGAGCAGCACCTGCCGCGCGCTGCCGAGTTCGCGGAAGCGGGCGAAGATGAGTCGGATCACCGTCTGCAGACGCACGTCGGGATCAAGTCCAAGCCCGGCCTCGCGATGCCAAATATAGCCGAACGGAACCGATAGTCTCAGCTCGCCCCGGCCGGCCTTCTGCCGCGCGGCGTCAATCATCCTTGCTCGCAACACACCGAGTTCGAACTCACTGATGCTGCCCTTCATGCCCAGGAGCAGGCGGTCATTGGGGCGACAGGGATTGTAGACGCCGTCGAGATCGATGACGCGGGCTTCTACCAGCCCACATAATTCGAGCAGATGGTGCCAATCGCGACCGTTCCGAGCGAGCCTGGACGCATCGAAGCAGAGGACGGCGCCGACCTTGCCCGCGCACAGCCACGCGACCAGACGATCGAATCCAGGGCGCGCCACCGTTCCGCTTGCCGAGCGACCGAGATCGTCGTCAATGACCTCAACGTCAACGAAACCGCGCTGATGGGCAAGATCGACCAAATCGTATTGACGCCGTTTGCTCTCCAGGTTGGTCATGACCTGTGATTGTGTCGACTGACGCACATATACGACAGCCTTTCGCTTGAGAACGACCGCCGGGATCAGCTCAGTATTTGCCATCGTCAAGCTCCTCGACCCTGAGGCCCGCCGCCAGCATCAGGATTTGAGCCAGCGCCGTGACGATTTTTTCCCGCTCGACCGGCTCCAATCCTTCCAACCTGCTGCTTTCGAACAACAAGTTCATCTGACGGCGTGGTGTCGCCGCCGGCACTTTGAGAGCTGTCATGGCCTTCCTCCCGAACGATTCCGTCATCGCTCAAGGAGTGTGAGGGCTTCAAAGCGGCTATCAACAGTCGTTGTAGCTCTACCAGCGCCGCCAGCTCGACACGCGGCACGCCCATCGTCATGACCGCGCACAATACGGGGTCGAGCATCCAACCGGCGATGGAAACCACAACGCCGGCCGGCCCTAACACCTTCAGAAACTGGCCCGTTGCTCGCTGCTCCACTCTGCAAACGGTGACTTTACAGCCGAAATACGGATGCCATCGGTAGTGGACTTCCAACTCGTCCCCGACATGGGCAGAATGAACGGGCAATGGCACTCGGACGGAAGTCGTGGCTGTTCTGCGGTTCTGATCGCGGTGGCCGGCGCGCGGCAGCGATGTACAGTCTCATCATCACGGCGAAGATGAATGGTATCGATCCGCAAGCCTGGCTCACTGATGTCCTCGCCCGTATTGCAGCCCATCCGGCTCATCGCATCGATGAATTGCTGCCGTGGAATTGGAAAGCATCGGTCCCAGATCTCCCCGAGCGAGCAGCCTGACCATGCACGTCAACAAGGTCCATCACGTCACGACCATTGCCAGCGTGGCCGAGGATTTTGCCGTCGACGAAGACTGGCTGGCGGACGTCGCCAGCGAAATGGACATCGAAGACGGCTGCATCTGGGTCTACGGTATCGGCGAGGACGGCGTTCAGGCCTTCACCGATGACGGCATCGACTATCTTCGCGAACTCGTCCGCATGCGCGACGACACCCCGCACTGGCTCAAGCTCCCAGATTAGCAAGCCCATTTATCCGCGGCCCACGCCGGATGCGTACCTTGTATCTGCGCTCTGAGCGGCTTTTGCCTTCCGAAAGAACTCTATCCCTGCTTTTTTCCAGCCCTGTTTCTGTGCGGCATCGGTGGATTGGATCGTCGCAATCAACGCACCGGCCAGTGTTTCAATGTCGAGTGCGTCGGCGCCGGTTGCCACAATCAGGTCGCCGAGTTGTTTGCGTTTGTTCTCTTTGAGGGCCTTGGTTTTTTCAGTGAGGGTTTTGAGAGCGGCGTCAAAATCACGAGGTTGTCTAATCGATCTCATCTGGTCAACTCCATTTATCGACAGGTGGCATGTTGTTTCGCTGGGAATGAGGAACAGTATTGGGTTGTGGCCTCAGAAGGCTGAGCATCGTTTTTACACGAGGAATGAGCGTATGCCTGGAGCAGGGTTGTCTTCGCGATTGGCAAGGGGCCACCGCATAAAGGGTCTTCGCAGGTAGGGCCTTCCTGTGTTTGCGCCGCAGTCCCGAGAGCTGCAACTTCGTGAGCGGAATGGCCCGACCCACGTCCACGGCAGGGACGCCTCGACGTGCCAGAAGGTGACACGCTGAGAGTGGAAGCGGAGACGCCGCTGTTAGGCACGGATCCCAGCCGATACGTTGAAGGTTTCTCCTGTTTTGAGCATGGCGTGCATGATGACCGCCAGCTTGCGCGCCACCGCAATCGCAGCACGCCTAAAACCTATCCGCTCGCGCAATTTGAGCCCCCAAGTTTTGAGGCTGCTGTCATTTTTTGCGCTGGTTCGGGTAAGGATCACCAGCGCAGCCTCATAGAGTAAGCTGCGTAGACGTTTGTCCCCTCTACGCGAGATGTGGCCATCATAATCGACCTCACCGGACTGATACCGTCGTGTGGTCAAACCGAGCCAGGCCCCCACTGAGCGTGATGTGCGGAAATTGTCCGGATCCTCGATCGCTGCGACATAGGAAACAGCCGTCACTGCGCCAATCCCCGGTATCGTCATCAATAACCGGACGGACTGACTATGGCGCGCCGTTGCGAGCAACTGACGATCGAGATCGGCCGCACGCTTGCGAATGTCACGCCAGACCTCGAGCAGAGGCAATATGATCTGCGACAGGTTTCCTTCTCCATCCAGAAGTTCCCGGACATTCTCTTCGAATGTTCTGCCTTTTCCCTTGGGCACGATAAGGCCGAAGGTTTTCATTGCGCCGCGTATCTGGTTACCAATCTGGGTTGAGATGATAATGAGTTGATTGCGGGCATTCACCAGCGTGCGGATCAGCATTGCGTTAAACGACTTGACACGCACAGCTTTGAAGAAGCCGGCTTCGGCCAACTGGGCCAAGCCATCAGCATCATTGGCATCAGTCTTGTTGAGCGTTTCGCTCAACACCTTCTGCGCATGGCGTGCCTCGATACAAATCGCAGGCAACCCTTCGGCCGTTAACACATGATAGAACCATGTCGATAATGGTCCGGTCTCGAATACGACGCGGCTCGCGCATGGTGCATGTTTGCGTATAACTTGCGCCAGGATTTGGGGATCCGAAGGACACTTTCCGCGCCAGATCCGCTCACCGCCCTGCCGGACCGAAATTGCGGTATCTTTCAAGGAAACATCAAGCCCAATATATTGCTCCATGGTTGCTCTCCGTTCGATGCTTGGGCCCGCTGCCAATGGTGAGCCCGCATTCCATTTTATCGGGGAGCAATCACCCTCGCCATCCGTCATCCTGATGGAAGGGATCGAGAGGAATCGCACCGCGATTACCCCATGTTTGCGCATGGTGGGCTCCGTCAGTTCTTGCTGTGTGAATCATAACGTGAGCTCTTCTCGAACGCGCCATTTGGCGTGAGACAGTCTGGTACCAAGCGATCCCTCACGGGATTTTTTCTCGTGAGGGCGCGCTTATACGTCGTGCCGACGTG